>Ga0102587_1000456_pt1 | contig 43407 bp, 45 predicted proteins | sample AraplaF_Col_mTSA_FD_76853 | JGI IMG/M metagenome (GOLD analysis project Ga0102587, IMG submission 76853) | Arabidopsis root microbial communities from the University of North Carolina, USA - plate scrape MF_Col_mTSA (SPADES assembly) (version 2) | ecosystem: Host-associated > Plants > Roots >... | reverse complement strand
GGGCGGCCGTCCCCGTCCCCCTCCCGCCCGCGGCGGGGGGGGGGGGGGGGGGGGGGGGCGGGGGGGCCCTGAGCCGCGCCTTTCCCGTACTGCCCCTCTCCCAACCCTCTCCCCTGAAGGGGAGAGGGCTATAGGTGTAATATGGTTTCCCATTCCGGCATCATCACCGTCATCGAGCGCGCCGTCCGCAAGGCGGGGCCGCGGCTGCGGCGCGACTTCAACGAGGTCCAGCATCTGCAGGTGAGCCGCAAGGGGCCGGCCGACTTCGTCAGCCTCGCCGACAAGCGCGCCGAGGACACGCTGATCGAGGAGCTCCAGAAGGCGCGACCCGATTGGGGCTTCCTTGTCGAGGAGCGCGGCGAAATCGCCGGCGATCCGAACAAGCCGCGCTGGATCATCGATCCGCTCGACGGCACGAGCAACTTCCTCCACGGCATCCCGCATTTCTGCATGTCGATCGCGGTCGAGGATCCGATGGGTGCGCAGGGCAAGCCCGAGATCACGCATGGGTATATTTACCAGCCGATCACTGATGAGAGCTTCTGGGCCGAAAAGGGCAGGGGCGCCTGGCTGCAGGACCAGCGGCTGCGCGTCTCGGCGCGCCGCGATCTTGCCGACGCATTGATCGCGACGGGCATTCCGTTCCTCGGCCATGGCGATTTCGTCGAGTGGAGCCGGATTTTCGGTGCGGTTGCTCCGGAAGTCGCCGGCATCCGCCGGATGGGCGCCGCGGCGCTCGACCTCGCCTGGGTCGCGGCGGGCCGGTTCGACGGTTATTGGGAATCGCATCTCCAGCCCTGGGACGTCGCGGCCGGCATGCTGATCGTGAAGGAGGCCGGCGGCTTCGTCACCGATTTCCGCGGGCAGGATCTGGCGCGCGAGCGCAACCAGTTCCTCGCCGCCAACGACGTGCTGCATTCGAAGCTGCACAAGCTCGTCGCGAGCTCGCTGCGGAATAAGTAACCTGCCGGTGAACGTCACTTATTGCGAGTGATTCTCACACGTTCCGACCCTTGCCGCACTGGGTTCACAGTCCTAGAAGCCCCCCAAGATTCCGCATCCGCGAGAAGGCACTTTGGTCGATCTAATCGAATATCTGCCGATCCTGCTGTTCCTCGGCGTGGCACTGGTGCTTTCGAGCGCCTTCGTGTTCCTGCCGATGCTGGTAGGCCGGCTCACCGGCACGCATCAGCCGACGCCGGAGAAGCTCACCGAATATGAGTGCGGCTTCCCCGCCTTCGAGGATTCGCGCAGCCAGTTCGACGTGCGTTTCTACCTCGTCGCGATCCTGTTCATCGTCTTCGATCTCGAAGCGGCGTTCCTCTATCCCTGGGCAGTCAGTGTGTTCGACCTCGGCTGGACCGCGTGGATCTCGATGATGATCTTCATTGCCGAGCTCGCGCTCGGACTGGTTTATGCGTGGAAGAAAGGTGCGTTGGAGTGGGAGTAGAACTCAGCCCTCCGCTGCCGGGGACGCTCCCCAATGTGGCGTTCCTCGACGACATCAATGCCGAGCTCGGCGACAAGGGCTTCCTCGTCACCTCGACCGAAGAGCTGTTCCAGTGGGCTCGCACGGGTTCGCTGTGGTGGATGACCTTCGGACTGGCGTGCTGCGCGGTCGAGATGATCCACGTCAACATGCCGCGCTACGACATGGAGCGCTTCGGCGCCGCGCCACGCGCGTCTCCGCGCCAGTCGGACGTGATGATCGTCGCGGGCACGCTCTGCAACAAGATGGCCCCGGCGCTGCGCCGTGTGTACGATCAGATGTCCGAGCCGAAATACGTGATCTCGATGGGGTCGTGCGCGAACGGTGGCGGCTATTACCATTATAGCTACAGCGTCGTGCGCGGCTGCGACCGGATCGTGCCGGTGGACATCTATGTTCCCGGCTGTCCGCCGACCGCCGAGGCCTTGCTCTACGGCGTGATGCAGCTCCAGCGGAAGATTCGTCGTATCGGGACGATGGAACGGTGAGGGCACCGGCTCCGAAATGCGCGCCCAACGACGGCGTGATCGATGCGGCCGCGGCCGCGCTCGGCGACATGCTGGTCGAGAGCAAGGACGCTGTCGGCGAGATTTCGCTGACCGTGAAGCGTGAGCGCCTCGTCGAGGCGATGCTGGCACTGCGCGACACGCCGGGCCTCGAATATCAGCAGCTGAGCGAGATCGCCGGTGCCGATTATCCGGCGCGGCCCGAGCGGTTCGACGTGGTCTATCAATTGCTGTCGTTCACCCGGAACCGCCGCATCCGCGTGCGGGTGACGACCGACGAGGACGCGCCGGTGCCGAGCGTGACGGGGATCTGGCCGGTCGCCGGCTGGCTCGAGCGCGAAGTCTACGACATGTACGGCGTGCTGTTCGACGGGAATACGGATCTGCGCCGGATCCTCACCGATTATGGTTTCGTCGGGCATCCGCTGCGCAAGGACTTCCCGCAGACCGGCTATGTCGAATTGCGCTATTCGGAAGAGGCCAAGCGCGTCGTCTACGAGCCGGTGAAGCTGGCGCAGGACTTCCGCAACTTCGATTTCATGAGCCCGTGGGAAGGCGCGGCCTATGTGCTGCCCGGTGACGAGAAGGCACCGCCTCCGCCGCCACCCGCTCCGGCGCCCGCACCGACGCCGGCCCCCGTGGTTTCGCAGCCCGAGGCCAAGGGCGCGCCGACGCCGCTGACTGCCGACGAAATCGTCAAGGGCGATGCGCCCGCGGCGAAGGCCGCCAAGCCGCGTGTCCGCAAGCCCAAGACCACCGAGAGCACGGCCGAGAGCGGCGCGGGCAAGCCGGGACCCGAAGCCGGTCCCAAGCCCGCCGACCCCGATGTCGTGAAGAAGCCGCGAGCATCGCGCGCGAAGAAGGCAAACCCGGATGGCTGAGTATCTCGACGAGATCGAAGGTCGCACCGACGCCGGCAAGCCGGAGCCGGGCGATACCCAGATCGCCAACTACACGATCAATTTCGGCCCGCAGCATCCCGCGGCGCACGGCGTGCTGCGCCTCGTCACCGAGCTGGACGGCGAGATCATCGAGCGCATCGATCCGCATGTCGGCCTGCTCCACCGCGGCACCGAGAAGCTGATCGAGTACAAGACCTACACCCAGGCGCTGCCCTATTTCGACCGGTTCGACTATTGCTCGCCGCTCAGCATGGAGCATAGCTTCGTACTCGCGGTCGAGAAATTGCTCGATCTCGAAGTGCCGTTGCGCGGCCAATATCTTCGTGTGTTCTTCGCCGAGCTGACCCGCATCTGCAATCACATGCTCAACCTCGGGTCGCATGTCATGGACGTCGGCGCGATGACGCCGAACCTGTGGCTGTTCGAGATCCGCGAGGATTGCCTCAACTTCTTCGAGCGTGCCTCGGGCGCGCGGATGCACTCCAATTATTACCGCGTCGGCGGCGTCCGCCAGGACGTGCCGCTCAAGCTGCTCACCGACATCGCCGATTGGCTCGACAATCGCCTGCCGCGGCTGTTCGAGGACGCGATCAGCCTCGTCGCCGAGAATCGCATCTTCAAGCAGCGCAACGTCGACATCGCGGTGGTGAGCCGCGAGGACGCGATCGCCTGGGGCTTTTCGGGCCCGATGATCCGTGCCGCGGGCATTCCCTGGGATATCCGCCGCTCGCAGCCCTATGACGTGTACGACCGCATGGAGTTCGACGTGCCCGTCGGCACCCGCGGCGACTGCTATGACCGGTTCATGGTGCGCGTCGAGGAGGTCCGCCAGTCGGCGCGGATCATGAAGCAGTGCCTGAACGAGATGCCTGAGGGCCCGGTGCTGACGCTCGACCGCAAGGTCGCGCCGCCGAGCCGCGGCGAGATGAAGCAGTCGATGGAAGCGCTGATCCATCACTTCAAGCTGTTCACCGAAGGCTATCACGTCCCCGCGGGCGAGGTTTACGTCGCGACCGAGAGCCCCAAGGGCGAGTTCGGCGTCTATCTGGTGAGCGACGGCACCAACAAGCCGTATCGCTGCAAGGTCCGCCCGACCGCGTTCAGCCACCTTCAGGCGATGGACTTCATGTCGCGCGGCCACATGCTCGCCGATATCACCGCCATCCTTGGCGCGATGGATATCGTGTTCGGGGAGTGCGACCGGTGAGTGAGTTCCTGACCAGTAGCAACGGCAAAGCGGTTCGCGCGGCGCTGCTGCTTGGATGCACCGCCGCGTTGTCGGCAATTCTCGCGGGATATCTTCCGGTTGGGGGTTGGGTGAACGATATCGCCGCGTTCGGCATCGTGGCGTCTGTGTTGATCAGTGCGTGGCTCTCGACAACTCAGGGCAATTCGAGTGTGGCGAATGGCTGACGCACAGCAGATTCCCGCCGCCAACCGCATCGCCACCGCGCACGCGATGATCGAGCGCTACAATGCGCAGGATGCCGACGGCTATGTCGCGCTGATGACCGACGGCGCGTGCGAGGCGACCTATCGCGGCGCGGTACTGCGCGAGGGACGTGAGGGCGTGCGTTCGGGGCTCAAGGCGATGTTCGCCGAATTCCCCGGCAATCGTGCGGAAATCCTCGCGTCCTACGCGCTCGGCGACACCGTCGTGCTGCACGAGAAGGTCGCGCGTTCTCCCGAGGCAGAGCCGTTCGAGGTGATGTCCATCTATTCGTTCTCCGACGACAAGGTCGATCGGGTGGAGTTCATTCGCTGATGGCTGACGCCCCACAACTTCCTGACGAGGCCGAGACCCGCGCGCGCTGGGGCGCGTTCGCGTGGACGGCCGAGAATGCCGAGAAGGCCAGGGAGATCCTCGGCCGCTATCCGGCGGGCCGGCAGATGTCGTGCACGCTCCCGTTCCTCGACCTCGCCCAGCGCCAGGTCGGCGCAGAGACCAATACGCAGGGCTGGCTGCCCGTGCCGGTGATCGAGTTCGTCGCGCGCGAGCTGGAACTGCCGTATATCCGCGTGTTCGAGGTCGCTACCTTCTACACGATGTTCAATCTCGTGCCCGTCGGCCGCTATCATGTGCAGGTCTGCGGCACGACGCCGTGCATGCTGCGCGGTTCGGACGACGTGCTGGCGGCGTGCAAGAGCCGCGGCATGCACAAGGGCCATACCACCGCCGACGGGATGTTCACGCTGACCGAGGTCGAGTGCCTGGGCAGCTGCGCCTCGGCGCCGATGGTGCAGATCAACGACGATAATTACGAGGATCTCGATTACGACCGCACGATCGCGATCCTCGATGCGCTGGCCAAGGGCGAGAGCCCCAAGACCGGCACGCAGGAGCCGGGCCGACACACCGTCGAGGCCGCCGGCGGCACCACCAACCTCACCGCGATGGTGACCGAGAACCACGATTATCGCGGGGAATGGGCATGAGCCAGGACACCAAGAACCTGCTGTTCGTCATCCTCGCGGTGATCGGGGCGCTCGTGATCGGCGGCTGGGTGCTCAAGATCGCCTTCAAGCTGCTCGGGATCGTGATCCTGATCGGCCTTGCGGTGGTGGCCTATATCCTGATCCAGAAGATGGTGGGGCGGGGGCGCTAGGATGCTGCAGGACAAGGACCGCATCTTCACCAACGTCTACGGCTTCCAGCCGTGGAACCTGTCGGCCGCGCTGAAGCGTGGCGATTGGGACAATACCAAGGGCCTGATGGCGATCGGGCAGGACACGATCATCGACCGCATCAAGGCCTCGGGCCTGCGCGGGCGCGGCGGGGCGGGCTTCCCGACCGGCACCAAATGGTCGTTCATGCCCAAGGAGCCGCGGCCCGACCGGCCCAATTTCCTGGTGATCAACGCCGACGAGTCCGAGCCCGGCTCGTGCAAGGACCGCGAGATCATCCGCCACGATCCGCACAAATTGATCGAAGGCGCGCTGGTTGCCGGCTTCGCGATGCGCGCGCGCGCGGCATACATCTACATCCGCGGCGAATATATCCGCGAGGCCGAGACGCTCTTTGCAGCGGTGAAAGAGGCCTATGACGCGGGCATGCTCGGCAAGAATGCCGCGGGCTCGGGCTATGACTTCGACGTCTTCGTCCATCGCGGCGCCGGCGCCTATATCTGCGGCGAAGAGACCGCGATGCTCGAGAGCCTCGAGGGCAAGAAGGGCCAGCCGCGGCTGAAGCCCCCGTTCCCGGCGGGCGCGGGCCTCTATGGCTGCCCGACCACGGTGAACAACGTCGAATCGATCGCGGTCGTCCCGACGATCCTGCGGCGCGGACCCGAATGGTTTGCGAGCTTCGGCGCGGAGAACAACAAGGGCACCAAGCTCTTCCAGATCAGCGGCCATGTGAACAAGCCGTGCGTGGTCGAGGAAGCGATGAGCATCCCGTTCCGCGAGCTGATCGAGAAGCATTGCGGCGGCATCCGCGGCGGCTGGGACAATCTGCTCGCCGTGATTCCGGGCGGCTCCTCGGTGCCGCTGGTCCCGGCGGCGCAGATCATGGACTGTCCGATGGATTTCGACGGACTGCGCGGCGTCGGCTCGGGCCTCGGCACCGCGGCAGTGATCGTGATGGACAAGTCGACCGACATCGTCCGCGCGATCTCGCGCCTGTCATACTTCTACAAGCATGAGAGCTGCGGCCAGTGCACCCCGTGCCGCGAAGGCACCGGCTGGATGTGGCGCGTGATGGAGCGGATGCGCACCGGCGACGCCGACATCAGCGAGATCGATACGCTCTATCAGGTCACCAAGCAGGTCGAAGGCCATACCATCTGTGCGCTCGGCGATGCCGCGGCCTGGCCGATCCAGGGCCTGATCCGCCATTTCCGCCCCGAGATGGAGCGGCGGATCAACGAACGCAGCGGCACCGGCGAGGCGTCGATGCAGGAAGCAGCCGAATAATGCCCAAGCTCAAAGTAGACGGAATCGAAGTCGAGGTGCCGCAGGGCGCGACGGTGCTCCAGGCTTGCGAAGCCGCGGGCAAGGAGATTCCACGCTTCTGCTATCACGAGCGGCTGAGCATCGCCGGCAATTGCCGCATGTGCCTGGTCGAAGTGAAGCCGGGGCCGCCCAAGCCCCAGGCTTCGTGCGCGCTGCCCGCCGCCGAGGGGCAGGAGATCCGCACCGACAGCCAGATGGTGAAGGCAGCGCGCGAAGGCGTGATGGAATTCCTGCTGATCAACCATCCGCTCGATTGCCCGATCTGCGATCAGGGCGGCGAGTGCGACCTGCAGGACCAGTCGATCGCCTATGGCAAGGGCCATAGCCGCTACACCGAGAACAAGCGGGCGGTGACCGAGAAGTACATGGGTCCGATCATCAAGACGATCATGACCCGCTGCATCCAGTGCACCCGCTGCGTCCGTTTCGGCGAGGAAGTGGCCGGCGTGGACGAGATCGGCGCGATCTATCGCGGCGAGGACATGCAGATCACGACCTATCTCGAAAAGGCATTCAAGAGCGAGCTTTCGGGGAACACTGTCGATCTCTGCCCGGTGGGCGCGCTGACGCACAAGCCGGTGGCGTTCGAATACCGCCCCTGGGAGCTCAAGCGGAACCTGTCGATCGACGTGATGGATGCCGTGGGCACCAATATCCGCCTCGACAGCCGCGGCCGCCAGGTGATGCGCGTGCTTCCGCGGATCAACGAGGACGTCAACGAGGAGTGGGCGCACGACAAGACCCGCTATCATGTCGACGCGCTCGTCCGCCGCCGGCTCGACCGTCCGTTCATCCGCAAGGGTGGCAAGCTGGTCGAAGCGAGCTGGGACGAAGCGTTCGATGCCATCGCCGCGGTCAATGCGGGCTCCAGCGTCGCGGCCATTGCCGGCGACCTGCTCGATGCCGAGACGATGTACGCCGCCAAGGCGCTGCTCAGGGGGCTCGGCTCGGAGCTGATCGAGAGCCGCCAGACCGGCATGGACTATGACGTATCGAGCCTCGGCGCGGTGGCGTTCAACCCGACCATCGCCGGCGTCGAGGATGCCGATGCGATCCTGCTGATCGGCAGCAACCTCCGCTGGGAGGCGCCGCTGATCAACACGCGCGTCCGCAAGGCGATCAAGAAGGGCGCCAAGGTCTTCGCGATCGGGCCCGAGACCGATCTCACCTACAAGCTCGAATGGCTCGGCAACGATCTTTCGCTGCTCGGCAAGCTGCCCGATCAGGTGGCGCAGGCGTTCGACGGCGCGAAGAAGCCACTCGTCATCGTCGGCCCGGGTGCGCTGGGTGCGGGCTTCGGCGCGGCGCTGGCGCTGGTCGAGCCGATGAAGCTGGTGCGCACGCTCGAGGACGGTACTGCCTGGAACGGCTTCGGTGTTGTCCATATTGCCGCGGCGCGAATGGGCGCGCTGATGTTGGGCTTCGCGCAGAAGGGCGGCATCGCCGATATCGTCGCGGCGAACCCGAAGCTGACCTTCTTCCTCGGTGCCGACGAGGTCGATTTCTCCAAGTTCGCGAACAGCTTCAAGGTGTTCATCGGCCATCATGGCGACAAGGGCGCGCATCATGCCGATGTGATCCTGCCGGGTGCCACCTATGCCGAGAAGCCGGGCACCTATGTGAACCTCGAAGGCCGCGTCCAGCGCGCCGAGCGTGCGGTGTTCGCACCGGGCGACGCGCGCGAGGACTGGTCGATCCTGCGCGCGCTCTCCGACAAGCTCGGCCGCACGCTGCCGTTCGACAGCTTCGACGAGCTGCGCGCGGCGATGGCGTCCGAAGTGCCGGAACTGGGGCAGGAGGGCCTGGTGACCTTCGCGTGGAAGGCGCCCAAGCTCGCCGCCAAGGCCAGCGGCCCGGTCAATTATCCGATCGCCGATTTCTATCTGACCAATGCGATCTGCCGCGCATCGCCGACGATGCAGCGCTGCTCGGCCGAACTGATCCATGGCGAAGACTTCGCGGAGGCCGCGGAATGACCGCATTCTTCCAGAACACCATCGGTCTCCCGTTCGGCTGGGCGTGGTTCGTCGCGACGATCGTCGGCATCCTCGTGATCGCATTGCCGCTGATGCTGGCGGTGGCGATGATCATCTATGCCGACCGGAAGATCTGGGCGGCGATGGCGCTGCGGCGCGGCCCCAACGTGGTCGGCCCGTTCGGCCTGCTGCAGAGCTTCGCCGACGGCCTGAAGGTGTTCCTCCAGGAAACCATCATCCCGTCGAGCGCCAACAAGACTTTGTTCCTGATCGCGCCGATCATCACCTTCACGGTCGCGCTGATCGTGTGGGCGGTGGTGCCGTGGCAGGCGGGCGTGGTGCTCTCCAACATCAATGTCGGCCTGCTCTACATCCTCGCGGCTTCGTCGCTCGGCGTGTACGGGATCATCCTCGCAGGCTGGTCGTCCAACTCGAAATATCCCTTCTACTCGGCGATCCGCGCCGCGGCGCAGATGGTGTCGTATGAGGTCTCGATCGGCTTCGTCCTGATCTCGGTGGTGCTGTGGGCGGGCAGCTTCAACCTCGGCGAGATCGTCGAGGGGCAGAAGGCGCATATTTTCGGGCTGATCAACGGCTACGGCTTCAACCCGTTGCTGTTCCCGATGGCGGTGGTGTTCTTCATCTCGTCGCTCGCCGAGACCCAGCGCGCGCCGTTCGATCTGACGGAGGCCGAGTCCGAGCTCGTCGCCGGCTATCAGACCGAATATTCGTCGATGAGCTTCGCGCTCTACTGGCTCGGCGAATATGCCAACGTGCTGCTGATGTGCACGCTCAACGCGACCTTGTTCTGGGGCGGTTACCTGCCGCCGATCGATTGGGCGCCGCTCTACCTCGTGCCGGGCATCATCTGGCTGTTCGCCAAGATCCTGTTCTTCTTCTTCGTGTTCAGCTGGGTGAAGGCGACGGTCCCGCGCTATCGCTACGACCAGCTGATGCGGCTGGGCTGGAAGATCTTCCTGCCGCTGTCGCTGATCTTCGTGTTCCTCGTTTCGGGCTGGCTGATGTTCCAGCGTGTGGGGCTGCCGGCATGAGCTTCGGTTCATCCATAGCCATAGCTATGGCGCTATTTGGTAGCGGTACGGCGCATTCGACGCAGGCAAAGCCGACGCCGCGGGCCGGATATATTTGTATTCTCTGGCCTGGGGACTCCAAGGCTTCTAAGGCGAGCGCCTCATCGCTGTCTTTCGTTTTTCCGACCGACAAATTTGAAGGTCACAAGGCGGAAGCGATCGAACTCCTCGAAGTGCCTGCGTTCTTTGGAAATGGCGGCCGCGTGGTCAAATTCTCCTCAGGGGAGAAGGGATTTGGCGTGATGTTCGAGGGTGCGCGAGGAAGGTTCTTCCTGATGAGCGATCCACGGAAAGGCAAATCTGGCGAGTACGATGCGGGGCTGGCAGCGGTGCAAGATGACGGAATGCCGTCGAAGCATCTCAGCCATGTTGGAGCGTGCCATACGATGTTGGCCGATGAGAAACTAATCGCTCACCTCAAACAGCAGAGTGGAAGTTAATGAGCGTCGCCCAGATCATCCGTTCCTACACGCTGTGGGAGTTCATCAAGGCGCACTGGCTGACCTTGCGGTACTTCTTCAAGCCAAAGGCGACGATCAACTATCCGTACGAGAAGAACCCGATCTCGCCCCGCTTCCGCGGCGAGCATGCGCTGCGCCGCTATGCCAATGGCGAGGAGCGCTGCATCGCGTGCAAGCTGTGCGAGGCGGTGTGCCCGGCGCTGGCGATTACGATCGAGGCCGAGCCGCGCGACGACGGCAGCCGCCGCACGACGCGCTACGACATCGACATGACCAAGTGCATCTATTGCGGGCTCTGCCAGGAGGCGTGCCCGGTCGATGCGATCGTCGAAGGGCCGAACTTCGAATTCTCGACCGAGACCCGCGAGGAGCTGATCTACGACAAAAACAAGCTGCTCGCGAATGGCGACCGCTGGGAGCGCGCGATCGCCGCGAACCTTGCCGCCGATGCACCGTACCGTTAAGCGCACCGCAATCGTCAGGGGCCGCCAGATTCCGTGATCCAGCTTCTCGCCTTCTATCTGTTCGCGATCGTCGTCATTGCCTCCGGGGCGATGACGATCCTGTCGCGCAATCCGGTGCATTCTGTGCTCTGGCTGATCCTCGCATTCTTCAACGCGGCGGGGCTGATGGTGCTCGCGGGCGCCGAGTTCATCGCGATGCTGCTCGTCATCGTCTATGTCGGCGCGGTCGCGGTGCTCTTCCTGTTCGTCGTGATGATGCTCAACATCGACTTCGCCGAGCTGCGCGCGGGTGTGATGCGCTATGCCGCGATCGGGTTGCTGCTTGCGGTGGCACTGGTTGCCGAGATCATCGTCGCCATCGGGGCCTATAGCGCGGGCGGGTTGCAGCTCGGCCGCCGCATCGCCCCGATCGACGCGGGCATGCCCAATATCGAGGCGATCGGGCAATTGCTCTACACGCGCTACCTGTTCGTGTTCGAAGGCGCCGGCCTCGTGCTGCTGGTCGCGATGATCGGCGCGATCGTGCTGACCTATCGCCAGCGCAGCGACGTCCGTCCGCAGAACATCAACCGCCAGATCAACCGCCGCGCCAAGGACGCTACCCGCAACATGAACCCGCCGGTCGGGCAGGGGGTCGAGCTGTGATCGGCGTCACCCATCAAAACCCGTTCGCTTCGAGCGCAGTCGAGAAGCGCTTGTCCGTCGCCTGCCCCGGTTTCTCGACTTCGCTCGAAACGAACGGAATCCGGGCATGATCGGCGTCACCCATTATCTGGTCGTCTCGGCGATCCTGTTCACGCTGGGGGTGCTCGGCATCTTCATGAACCGCAAGAACCTCATCGTCATCCTGATGGCGATCGAGCTCATCCTGCTCGCGGTGAACCTCAACCTCGTCGCCTTCTCGGCGGCGCTGGGCGATCTCGTCGGGCAGGTCTTCGCGATGTTCGTGCTGACCGTCGCCGCCGGCGAGGCCGCGATCGGGCTCGCCATTCTCGTCATCTACTTCCGTAGCCGGGGCACGATCTCGGTCGACGACGTCAATCGGATGAAGGGCTGATGTCGCCGATTCTCCTCATCGTATTCCTGCCGCTCGCTGCGGCGGTGATCGCCGGCCTGTCGAACAAGGCGTTCGGCAGCGTGCTTCCCAAGGCGCTGACCACGGGCGCGCTGTTCGTCTCGTGCGCTCTGTCCTGGCCGATCTTCATTCAGTACCTGCACGGCGCGGAGCAGACCGTAGTGCCGGTGCTCAACTGGATGACCTCGGGCACCCTGCAGGTCGAATGGGCACTGCGCGTCGACTCGCTCACTGCAGTGATGCTGGTGGTGATCACCAGCGTCTCGGCGCTCGTCCACCTCTATAGCTGGGGCTATATGAGCGAGGACCCGGATCAGCCGCGCTTCTTCGCCTATCTCAGCCTCTTCACCTTCGCGATGCTGATGCTCGTGACCGCGGACAATCTGGTCCAGATGTTCTTCGGCTGGGAAGGCGTGGGTCTCGCATCCTACCTCCTGATCGGCTTCTGGTTCCGAAAGCCGTCGGCAAACGCCGCGGCGATCAAGGCGTTCGTGGTCAACCGCGTCGGCGATCTCGGCTTCATGCTCGGCATCTTCGGCACCTATCTCGTGTTCGGCACCGTCTCGATCAACGAGATCCTCGCCGCCGCGCCCAACATGCACGGCTCGACGATCGGCTTTCTGTGGTTCCGCGCGGATACGATGACCGTGCTCTGCCTGCTGCTGTTCCTCGGCGCGATGGGCAAGTCGGCGCAGCTCGGCCTCCACACCTGGTTGCCCGACGCGATGGAAGGCCCGACCCCGGTTTCGGCGCTGATCCACGCCGCGACGATGGTCACCGCCGGCGTGTTCATGGTCTGCCGCCTGTCGCCGATGTTCGAGACGAGCCCGGTGGCGATGGGCGTGGTGACCTTCGTCGGCGCCGCAACCTGTCTGTTCGCCGCGACGGTCGGCCTGGTGCAGACCGACATCAAGCGCGTGATCGCTTATTCGACCTGCTCGCAGCTCGGCTACATGTTCTTCGCCGCAGGCGTCGGCGCTTATGGCGCGGCGATGTTCCATTTGTTCACGCACGCCTTCTTCAAGGCGTTGCTGTTCCTCGGCGCCGGCTCGGTGATCCACGCGATGCACCATGAGCAGGACATGCGCTTCTATGGCGGCCTGCGTAAGCACATCCCGCTGACCTTCTGGACGATGATGTTCGGCACGCTGGCGATCACCGGCGTCGGCATCCCCGCGGTGTTCGGCAACCCGACTGCGTTCGGCTTCGCCGGCTTCCACTCGAAGGACGCGATCATCGAGGCCGCCTGGGCCGCGGGCGTTCCCAGCGCCTTCTGGGTCGGCGTGTTCGTAGCCCTGCTCACCAGCTTCTATTCGTGGCGCGTGGTCTTCCTGACTTTCTACGGCACGCCGCGCTGGGCGGGTTCCGAGCATATCCAGCACGCAGTCCATGATGCGCATGGCCATCACGATCATGGCGAAGTGCACGACAATGCGCCTGCGCAGGAAGATGCGGGCCATGCGCCGACCGCGCACGAGATCCTGCACGATCAGCCGCACGAAGGCACGGCGGGCTATCATCCGCACGAGAGCCCATGGGCGATGCTGGTCCCGCTGATCCTGCTGTCGATCGGCGCTATCGCCGCGGGCTTCGTCTTCCACGGCTTCTTCATCGAAGCCGAAGAGGGGGCGCATTTCTGGAATGGCGCGATCGCGTTCGACGCGCATCTGATGCACGCGATGCATGGCGTTCCGCTGTGGGTGAAGCTGTCGGCGACGATCGCGATGCTGCTCGGCTTCGGAGGCGCCTGGTACGCATACATCAAGCGGCCCAGCTTCGCCGGCGCCGTCGCGGACAACTTCCGGGTGCTCTACACCTTCCTGCTCAACAAATGGTACTTCGACGAGCTCTATAACTTCCTGTTCGTCCGCCCCGCATTCGCGATCGGCCGGCTGTTCTGGAAGGCGGGCGACGAAGGCACCATCGACCGCTTCGGACCCAACGGCATCGCCCGTCTGGTTCAGCTCGGCAGCGTCGGCACGGCGCGTCTGCAATCGGGATATCTCTACACTTATGCCTTCATCATGCTGATCGGTCTCACCGCCGCGCTCACCTGGGTGATCGCAGGATGACCGGTTTCCCGATCCTCTCCATCATGCTGGCAGTGCCCGCGATCGCCGCGGTCGCCTGCCTGTTGTCGAGCGCACAGGGCGCCCGCTGGATCGCACTGGCCGCGACCCTGATCGATCTGGCGCTCGGCATCTGGCTCTGGGCCAATTTCGATCAGAGCGCGGGTGCTGCCCAGTGGCAGTTCGTCGAGCATGCCCGCCTGTTCGGCATCGGCGGCGTCGATTTCGCCTGGGCGCTGGGCATCGACGGCTTTGCGCTGCTGCTGATCATGCTCTCGGTCTTCCTCATGCCGATCTGCATCGGTGCGAGCTGGGTCGCGATCGAGAAGCGCGTGCCCGAATATATGGCGGCGATGCTCGCCACCGAGATCCTGATGATCGGCACCTTCGCCGCGCAGGACCTGCTGCTGTTCTACGTCTTCTTCGAAGGCGGCCTGATCCCGATGTATTTGATCATCGGCATCTGGGGCGGCGCGAACCGCATCTACGCGTCGTACAAATTCTTCCTCTACACCTTGCTCGGTTCGCTGCTGATGCTGATCGCGATGATCGCGATGCTGCTCAATGCGGGCACGTCCTCGATCCCCGAGCTGATGGCGCACGACTTCCCGGCGCAGTGGCAGACCTGGCTGTGGCTGGCCTTCTTCGCCAGCTTCGCGGTCAAGATGCCGATGTGGCCGGTCCACACCTGGCTTCCCGACGCGCACGTGCAGGCGCCGACCGCGGGGTCGGTGATCCTGGCGGGCGTGCTGCTCAAGCTCGGCGGCTATGGCTTCCTGCGCTTCAGCCTGCCGATGTTCCCCGAGGCATCGGCCCAGTTCATGTGGCTGGTGTTCGCGCTCTCCTGCGTCGCGGTGGTCTACACCTCGCTGGTCGCTTTGGTGCAGTCGGACATGAAGAAGCTGATCGCCTATTCCTCGGTCGCGCACATGGCGATCGTGACGATGGGGCTGTTCGCCTTCAATCAGCAGGGCGTCGAAGGCGCGATGATGGTCATGCTCGGCCACGGCCTCGTCTCGGGCGCGCTCTTCCTCTGCGTCGGCGTGATCTACGATCGCCTCCACACCCGCGAGATCGACCGCTACGGCGGGCTTGCGATCAACATGCCGCGTTACGCGCTGCTGTTCATGGTCTTCACCATGGCCTCGGTCGGCCTGCCGGGCACCAGCAACTTCGTCGGCGAGTTCCTCGGCCTGGCCGGCATCTACCAGGTCTCGACCTGGACCGCTTTGATCGGCACCAGCGGCATCATCCTCGGCGCGGCCTACATGCTGTACCTCTATCGCCGCGTCGTGTTCGGCGATCTGACCAAGGACGATGTCCGCGCGATGCCCGATCTCAGCGGCCGCGAGCTGTGGCTGCTCGCCCCGATCGCCGCGGCGGTTTTGTGGATGGGCGTCTACCCTGAGAGCTTCCTCAAGCCGATGCGGCCCGACGTCGAGCGGCTGGTCGAGCGGATGAGCCGGGTGATGCCTGCGGGTGACTCGCAGCCCACCGCCGGCAAGCCTGCGCCCGCCGCCGGGCACGGAGAGGAACATGCTGCCCCCGCCGCCTCTGCGCACGGGGAGGCGCACTGATGAGCTATTCGATGCAATTGATGATGGTCCTGCCCGAGCTCGTGCTCAGCCTGGGCGCGATCCTGCTGATGCTCGTCGCCGCATGGGGCGGGCAGAATTCGACGAAGCTGGTGAGCTGGGCGTCGATCGCGGTGCTGATCGGCGCGGGCATTTCGCTCGCGGGCCCGGCATCGGCCGGCGGTGAGGCGTTCGGCGGGCTCTATCGCCCGGATATGTTCGCCGCCTTCGCCAAGGCGCTGATCTTCTTCGCCGCCGCGGTCTCGATCCTGATCGCGCCGCGCTTCTTCCAGACCAGCTCGGGCGACGATCTGCGTCCCGAATATCCCGTGCTGATCCTGCTCTCGGCGGCGGGCATGGGGATGATGGTCTCGGCCGGAGACTTGATGAGCCTCTATGTCGGCCTCGAGCTGATGAGCCTCGCCTCGTACGTGCTGGCGAGCTTCATGCGTCGCGACACGCGCTCGGCCGAAGCGGGCCTCAAGTATTTCGTCCTCGGCGCGCTTGCCTCGGGCATCCTGCTCTACGGCATCAGCCTGGTGTACGGCTTCTCGGGGACGACGCTCTTCGCGGGCATCGCCGATGCCTATGCCGGCGGTCGTTCGATCGGCCTGATGTTCGGCCTCGTCTTCGTGTTCGCGGGCCTCGCGTTCAAGATCAGCGCCGTGCCGTTCCACATGTGGACGCCGGACGTCTACGAAGGCGCACCGACGCCGGTGACGGCGTTCTTCGCCTCGGCGCCCAAGGTCGCGGCAGTGGCGCTCGCCACCCGCGTCGCGATCGAGGCGATGGGCCCGGCAATCCATGACTGGCGCCAGATCGTGATCTTCGCGGCATTGGCTTCGATCATCTTCGGTGCCGTGGCGGCGATCGGGCAGACCAACATCAAGCGGCTGCTTGCGTATTCGTCGATCAACAATGTCGGCTTCGCACTGATCGGCCTCGCGGCCGGCGGCGAGGCGGGTGTTTCGAGCGTGCTCTATTACATGGCGATCTACGTCGTCATGACGTTGGGCAGCTTCCTGATCGTGCTCCAGATGCGCGGGCCGGATGGTCAGCCGGTAGAGACCATCGCCAGCCTCTCGGGCATGTCGCGCAACCGGCCGGGCCTCGCGCTCGCCTTCGCCATCTTCATGTTCAGCCTGGCGGGCATTCCGCCGCTGCTGGGCTTCTTCGCCAAGCTGCAGGTGTTCGTCGCGGCGGTGCATGCCGGACTGTTCATCTTCGCGGCGGTGGGTGCCGCAGCCTCGGCGATCGGTGCGTACTATTATCTCAAGATCGTCAAGACGATGTACTTCGACGAACCGGCTGAAGCCTTCAGCGGCAGGACCGATCCGGTCGAGGGTGCGTTGCTGGTTGTCGCCGCGGCGGTGATTTCGCCGCTTGGCTGGCCGCTGCTCGGCTATCTCGAGATTTTCACTGCATCGGCCGCGAAGGCGCTGTTCTGACCGCCACGATCCGAACCGTCGCCGAGACGGGCTCGACCAATGCCGATATGGCCGAACTCGCGCGGAACGGCGCGAGTGAAGGCTTGTGGCTCCGCGCCGAGCGGCAGACATCGGGCAAGGGCCGGCAGGGCAGGACGTGGGACTCACCCGCCGGCAATCTCTACATCTCGACTCTCGTCCGTGTGCGTGCGGGGGAGCCTTCGCCCGCGACGCTGGCCCTGGTCGCGGCGGTGGCGCTGGAGGAAGCGGTTTCGCTGTTCGGCGTGCGGCCGATGCTCAAATGGCCCAACGATCTGCTGGTCGACGGCGCCAAGCTCTCGGGCATATTGCTCGAGCGCGTCGAGGACGCAGTGATCATCGGTTTCGGCGTCAACCTCGCGCATCATCCGGTCGATCTCGACCGTCTCGCCACCAGCGTCGCCGCCCACGCCCCCGCGCCGGACCCGCAGGTTTTCGCCGAGACGCTCGCCGAGATTTTCGCGCGCTGGCTCTCGCGCTGGCGCGACGGCATCGCGCCAGTGCGCGACCGCTGGCTCGCCCGCGCCCATCCGATCGACACGGCACTGACGGCGCGGCTGGCGGACGGCAGCTCGGAGGACGGGCTGTTCGGCGGCCTCGATGCGCAAGGTGCGCTCATCCTGCGCTTGGCCGGCGGCGCGACCCGTGTCATTCACGCTGGCGACGTGTTCCTGCTCTGAAGGGAAGGCAAATGCTGCTCGCCGTCGATGCCGGCAACACCAATGTCGTCTTCGCGCTCGTCGAGGACGGCGAGATCCGTGCGCGCTGGCGCATCGCCACCGATCCGCGCCGCACCGCCGACGAATATGCCGTATGGCTGAGCCAGCTGCTCAACCTCGAGGGCTATGACCGCTCGGTCGTGACCGGAGTGATCGTCGGCACCGTCGTTCCCCGCGCGTTGCACAATCTCCAGGTGCTCAGCAGCAAATACTTCAAGACCGAGGCGGTGATCGCCGGGCAGGGCAGCGCCGATTGGGGCTTCCAGCTCGATGTCGAAGAGCCCGGCAGCCTCGGCGCCGATCGCGCGCTCAACATGATCGCAGGCCATGCCCGGCACGAAGGCGACCTCATCATCATCGACTTCGGCACCGCGACCACCTTCGAGCTGGTCGATTACAGCGGCGCCTATAAGGGCGGGATCATCGCGCCGGGCATCAACCTGTCGCTCGACGCGCTGGTCACCGCCGCCGCCAAGCTGCCGCGCATCGCCATATCCGCGCCTGAGAAAACCAGCGTGGTCGGGCGCAATACGGTCGACCAGATGCATATCGGCATCTATTGGGGCTATGTCGCGATGATCGAGGGCCTCGTCGCCCGGCTCAAGGCCGAGGTGGGACGCCCGCTCAAGGTCATCGCCACCGGCGGACTGGCGGTGCTCTTCGAAAAGCATACATCGGTCTTCGATACCATCGAACCCGACCTCACCATTCAGGGGTTGGCCATGCTGTGGGAACGCAGCCAGCAAGGAAATTAAGTGACTCCAGGCAACGAACTCCTCTTCCTCGCGCTCGGCGGCTCGGGCGAGATCGGCATGAACGTCAATCTCTACGGCACGCAGGGCAAGTGGCTGATGGTCGATTGCGGCATCACCTTCGGGGATGCGAACTATCCGGGCGTCGACGTGATCCTGCCCGATCTCCAGTTCATCGAGGAGCGGCTCGACGATCTGCTCGGCATCGTGCTGACGCATGGCCATGAGGACCATATCGGTGCGCTGCCCTATCTCGCGGGCGATCTCGGCGTGCCGCTCTATGCGACGCCGTTCACTGCGGGGCTGATCTACGGCAAGCTCGAGGAAGAGGGCATCACCGACAAGGTCGAGCTCAACGTCGTCAAGGAGGACGGGCCGTTCGATATCGGGCCGTTCACAGTGACCTACACCCCGCTCGCCCACTCCATCCCCGAGGGCAATGCGGTGCTGATCGAGACGCCGTACGGCAAGGTGTTCCACACCGGCGACTGGAAGCTCGACGACGCCCCCGCGCTGGGCGGCGCCTCGACCGCGGCGGAGCTGACCGCGATCGGCGACGAGGGCGTGCTGGCTTTGGTCTGCGATTCGACCAATGTGTTCAACCCCGAGGCGTCGGGTTCGGAAGCCGATGTCCGCAAGGGGCTCGACGAGGTCGTCGCGGCGATCAAGGGCCGGGTGCTCGTCACGACCTTCGCCTCCAACGCCGCGCGGCTGCAGACGCTGGGCGAAGTCGCCGAGGATACCGGTCGCCAGATCTGCGTCGCGGGACGCTCGCTCGACCGGATCCTCCGCGTCGCCAAGGCGACCGGCTATCTGCGCGACTTCCCCGAGACGATCGACTTCGACACGGCGATGAGCCTGCCGCCCAACCAGGTGATGATCGTCGCAACCGGCGGGCAGGGCGAACCGCGCGCCGCGCTCAACCGCATCGCCGAGGACACCCATGTCCTGAAGCTCCATGCCGGCGACACCGTCGTCTTCTCGTCGCGCCAGATCCCGGGCAACGAGATCGCGATCGGCAAGATCATGAACACGCTGGCCGGCAAGGGCGTCGAGCTCATCACCGACCGCCAGGCCTTCGTCCATGTCTCGGGCCATCCGGGGCGTCCCGAACTGGCCGAGATGTATCGCTGGATCCGCCCGGAGATCATCCTGCCGGTGCACGGCGAAGTGCGGCACATGCACGAGCAGGCGCGTTTCGCGAAGGAGCAAGGGATCCGCCAAGCGATCACGCAGGTCAATGGCGACATCTGGAAGCTCGCGCCGGGCAAGCCGAAGCAGGTCGGCCAGGCGCATGCCGGACGGCTGGTGCTCGACGGCGACGTGATCCTGCCGGCCGACGGCACGACGATCAACGAGCGGCGGCGGATCGCGCTGTACGGCCAGATCTCGGTCGCGGTCGCGATCCAGGGCGGACGGCTGAAGGGCGCGCCGCAGATCCGGGTGCAGGGCGTGCCGGTCGAGGAGGACCGCGACGCGTTCCTCGAAGAGGCCGCCGAAGCTGCGGCCGAGGCGGTGAAGAAGGACGGCCGCGACATCGAGAAAATGCGCGAGAGCGTGCGGCTGGCAGTGCGCCGCGCGGCGGTGCGCTTCACCGGCAAGAAGCCGGTGGTCGACGTGCTGGTCGTGGAGCTCTGAGCCATGCGCTGGCAGTCGATGCTCGCGATCTACATATTGTTCTGGGCGTTCTCGGTGTTCCTGGTGCTGCCCTTCGGGGTGCGCACCGCGCAGGAAGCAGGGGTTGAGCTCGTCCCCGGCCAGGCCGAGAGCGCGCCGCACGGCTTCAGCCCGAAAAAGATCGCGATCCGCACGACGATCGTCGCGAGCATCTTGTTCGGCCTGTTCTTCCTCAATTACGTCAACGGCTGGGTGACGGCCGACATGCTCGACTGGGTCCACCGGTAGGATTTCGCGGGCTTAACTTCCCACTTTTCCCGCGAATCGTGAATAAAAGTTGCGCGTTCAAGCAAGAAAATGGCGTGACGCGCTAAGCCTGATTCCACACTGTCAAAGAGCCGGCAGCGAGGCTGGCACACCAAATCCTACATTGGAAGATCGAGCCAGAACAACACCTCTCCCCTTGATAGGGGAGAGGATAGCGTAGCTTGGCAGCTTGCTGCCTAGCGAAGATTGGTGAGGGGTAGAGCGAGGCGCAGCCTCGCGCGGCTTCTGCGAAGCCGCTCACCCCTCACCCAGCTCCGACTAAGGCTCTTCGAGCCTAAGTCTGCGCAACCCTCTCCCCCTTGAGGGGAGAGGGGAAGGGTTCAGGTGCGCAGGCGCTCGATGGCTTGGGCGAGCGCGACGTAGAGTTTGCCCATGTCGGACGACAGCAAGGTTACGCCCAGTGTCGAGCCGTCGCGCAATGCGAGGATGTGGCGCAGCATCGATTCGAAATCGTGGATGTAGCGATTGACGTGTTCGCTGAACGCCGGGTCGGCATCGTAGAGCCGTGCGATCTCGCGCGTGTCGCCCGGTTCGAGCAGGCGCACTGCGCGCCGCGTGAACACGCCGCGATCGCCCTTGAGATAGGCTGCCCAGGCACTGTCGGTGACTTCGGCGGAGAAGGCTTTGGCGATGTCGATCGACGCGGAGTTGAGCGCCTCGATCAGCAAGGTGGTGCGGCGCGCGAAATTGTCGCTGTCGGCACGTTCGCGGTCGACGCGCTCTTCCTCGATACGCGCTTCGATCCGGGCGGTGGTGTCGGCGAGCGCCACCATCTGTTGGGTGAGCCGCTCAGAAGCGCGCGTCGCGGCGGTCACGGCCGCTTCTGTGCTCTCGGCCAGCTCGGCCATTTCGCGGCGGACCGTGGCGTCGACTGCGCGCTTGAGCGCGGTGCCGCTGGCTTCCTCGAGCGCGGCGGTGGCGCCGGGAACGATCGTGGCGAGCGACTCGCGGGCATGCGCGGCGGCGGCGCTGGCGGTCTCGCGCACGCTCACCAGCGCATCGACGAGCTGCGGCGCCGCGGTCTCGGCGAAGCGGCGGGTGGTCTCGATGGTATCGTCGACGATCGCGCCGAGCGACGCCGCCTGTTCGCTGCCGGTGGCGAGCGTTTCGAGCAATGAGGCTTGCGTCTTGGCGAGCGTATCGCGCTGCTGCGAGACGACATCGGCGATCGCCTCGATCGCGTCGTGCGTGCTTTCAGCGGCAGTGACGAGCGCGAGCAATTCGGGCTTGGCGCCCGCGACGACCTTGCGGCTCGCGCCGATCCGCTCGTCGAGCCGGGCGAGCGCTTCGGGAAGCGTCTCGTCGATCTCGCGCGCCGAGGCGTCGAGCGCCGTGAGCAGGTCTTCGGACGTGCCGATCGCCTTGCGGGCGAGCTGATCGCCGGTGCGCAGCGCTTCCGCCATCGCCTCCATCGAGCCGTGGAGAGCGCTGACCGATGCGGCCAGCGACTGGGTGCGATCGGTGCCGGCCGCATGGAGGATCTGGAGTTCGCGATCGAGCCGGTCGACGCCGGAGGAGAGGCCGGCGAAGAGCACGTCGCCGCGGCCCTGCTCTTCGGCAAGGCGCGCGCCGATGCGGCCGATGGCTTCCTCGATCACCGCCATGCGCTCGCCGAGCGCCTCGGCACTGTCGCGGCCGGCACGGTCGAGCGCGGCCTGATTGGCGCTGAGCATCGCGAGGATCGCCTCGCCCTGCGTGGCGATGCCCTTGCGAGCCTCGTCGACCGCGCCGGCGGCACGATCGAGCACCGCATCGACGGCGACCGACATCTGCCCGGTGACCTGCTCGAGCCGCGAGCTGGCCGTCTCGCTGGTCGCTTCCATGCGGGAAATGTGCGCGGCCAGCCGCTCGGCGGCGCCACCGGCGATCTGATCGGCCTCGCGGCCGCGCTCGGAAAGTGCGGTGAGCTGGGTATCCAGCGAGGCGGCGCGCTGGCTGGCGAGCAGGCCGGCGGCATCGATGCGGCTTGCCAGCCCGTGCATTTCCTCATGCGCCTTGGGCAAGGTGGTCAGGATGATCTCGAAGCGCTTCTCGGCCTGATCCATGGCCTCGCCGAACGTGCGGATGCTGCCGTCCATCAGGCGCGCCTTCTCGCCGACCATGCCAGCGGCACTCTCGACGCGTTCGGCTGCGCGTTCGCCGAGAGAGGCGAGCGCAGTGGTGTGCTCGGCGAGCGCGGCGCGGTTTTCGGCGATGCGGGCGGAAATCGTCGCCATCGCCCTGTCGAGCGCGGCGGCCTCGCTGCGCATCGCGCGGGCCGTCGCATCGAAGCGGCGGGCTTCGGCGCGACTCGTGCGCATCGCGAGCATGTAGAGGATGCCGATCAGCGCCGGCGGGACGCAGAGCGCGGCGATCAGCTGGATCAGCGCAACCGGCTCCATGCCCTGCTGAAAGGCGGGGAGCGCGAGCCAACCCATGCCGATGAACCAGGCGGCGACGGCGAGCCATGCCAGCGCGGGAACGAGCCAGGCGGTATTGCGCCGCGGCTGTTCATCCTCGTCGAAAGCGAGATCCTCGAGCGGTCCCGGCAGTGCCGAGTTGTCGGAAAGGACGAGCTCTTCGTTGCCGTTGGACGGCTCGATGGCGACCTGCGCGGTGTTTCCCCCAGTCATGGGCGAACTGTACCATGTTTGGACGTTTCGCCAAATATCGCGGCAACCAAGAATTAAGCCTCTTCGGGGTAGCCCAGGGCATGGCATATGATCCCGGTGCAATCGATGCGACGCTGGCGGCAGCCGTGGGTGACGAACCCGTGCTGATCGCCGAACTGCGCGAATCCTTCCTCGACAGCGTCAAGCGGTGTGTCAGCGCGATGAAATCAGCGGAAGGGCCCGATGCCTGGGCGGCGGCGGCGCTGCGGCTGAAGGGACTGGCGGCGAGTTTCGGCGCGGTCCGGTTGATGGCGCTGGCCGCCGAGGCGGTGAACGGCCCCGCGCAGGACAGCGCGATGCTGCGCCGGCTGCACCGCGCGATCGACAGGTTGTAAGGCACTCATCGCCATCCAGGCGAATGCCGGATATCAGCGCTTGCGGCTGAGCTCACGCATCGCGGCGTCGAGGCCGGCGAGGGTGAGCGGATACATCCGGTCCTGCATCAGCTCGCGGATGATGCGCACCGACTGGGTATAGCTCCAATGCGCCTCGGGCAGGACATTGAGCCAGACCGCGGCGGGATAAGTGTTCACCAGCCGCTGCATCCAGACGCCGCCGGCTTCCTCGTTGAAATGCTCGACCGAGCCGCCGGGGTGGCTGATCTCGTACGCGCTCATCGAGGCGTCGCCGACGAAGATGAGCTTATAGTCGTGGCCGTATTTATGGAGGATATCCCAGGTCGGGGTGCGCTCGGTGAAGCGGCGGCGATTGTCCTTCCACACGCCTTCATACGGGCAATTGTGGAAATAGAAGAATTCGAGGTTCTTGAACTCGCTGGTCGCGGCCGAGAACAGCTCTTCGCAGAGCTTGACGAAGGGATCCATCGAGCCGCCGACGTCGAGGAAGAGGAGGAGCTTGACCGCATTGTGGCGCTCGGGGCGCATATGGACGTCGAGCCAGCCCTGTTTCGCCGTGCCGTGGATCGTCGCGTCGATATCGAGCTCGTCGGCGGCGCCTTCGCGGGCGAAACGGCGCAGACGGCGTAGCGCCACCTTGATGTTGCGGGTGCCGAGCTCCTTCGTATTGTCGAGGTTGCGGAATTCGCGCTGGTCCCAGACTTTCAGCGCGCGCTTGTGCTTCCCTTCGCCGCCGATGCGGACGCCTTCGGGATTGTAGCCGCCGTTTCCGAAGGGCGAGGTGCCGCCAGTGCCGATCCACTTGCTGCCGCCTTGATGGCGCTCGTGCTGCTCGGCGAGGCGCTGCTTGAGCGTCTCCATGATCTCGTCCCACGAACCGAGCGACTGGATCGCAGCCATTTCCTCGGGCGTGAGGAACTTCTCGGCGATCGCCTTGAGCCATTCTTCGGGGATGTCGGCGGGCGCGACGCCGTAATGGGTGGCGATCCCCTTGAAGACCTTGGCGAAGACCTGGTCGAAACGGTCGAGCAGGCCTTCGTCCTTCACGAAGGTGGCGCGGGCGAGATAGTAGAACGCTTCGGGCGTGCGCTCGATCACGTCGCGGTCGAGCGCCTCGAGCAGGACGAGATGCTCTTTGAGGCTCGCCGGGATGCCCGCGGCGCGCAACTCGTCGAGGAAGGAGAAGAACATGCCGCCCTTCTAGGGCTGGCGCTCGTACAGCGTCCAGTGGGTGCCTGACATGCCATGGGCACGCGCTTCGGCGATCGGGGCGTAATATGTTCCGCAGAGCGCGATCCGGCGTGGCGGCTCCTCGCCGCGGAACCGATCGGCGAAGAAGAAGCGTGCGGCTGTGCAATCGGCGAGCTGGACCTGCAGCGGATAATGCGAGGCGGCGGCCGCCGCCTCGAGCGTCGCGATGCCGGTCTCGCGGTCGAGAAGGAGGCGGGTGCCCCGTGGCGCGCGCGCCTGCATCGCGCGGATCGCGGCGCCGGGATCGCCGCGGCGATTGATCGCGAGGTCGATGTCGAGCGCGAGGCTGGCCGCAGTGATCGCGGCGAGCGTGCCGCCCGCCAGCCAGCGCTTCCAGCCGCCGGCGCGCCAGCCCAGCCAGATAAACTCGGCGATCAGGATCAGCAGCGCGATGCCGACGAGGAGATAATAACGCGGGTGCGCGACATTGCCCGGGCGGAGAAGCACCAGGACCAATGGGAAGGCAAGGATGGCGAGGCGGTGAAAGGCGATACGCGACACGCCGGCGGAAGGGGCGAGGACGACCAGAGCCGGGATGAGAACGAACCACCAGATGCTCACCACCGGCAGGCCGACGATATACTGCACGAGCTCGGACACGCCGTGGAGCAGTCCCATCGTGTCGTAGGGATCATAGCGGCCGAACTTGAAGCCAGTGCGGGCGGCGGCGGCGCCGAGGATGATCGCGGCGACCAGGCCCAACGCGATGGCCGAGGGCAGGAAGAGCCTGAGGGTGCGATTCACGGCGACCTTGAGTCCATCACGCTTCCACAAAGTGAAGAACACCCAGCCGGCGATCGCACAGACGCCGAAGAACATGATCAGCTGCGAAAAGGAGCCGAGGAAGAAGCAGATCGCCAGCGCGAGTGCCGGGCTTCGCTCGGCCTCCCCGGCGAGCCAGCGATCGGTGAGCAGGATCGCCATGAGCAAAGCGAGCGACATCGGCGCATAGCCCCGCGCCTCGGAACCCAGCGTCACCAACGCCGGTGAGACCGCGAAGAGGAGGGCGGTGATCAGTCCCAGCGCCGGGCCGCGGCGTGCGCCGATCATTGCCGCTACGAAGATCGCCAGCGTGCCGGTAACGATCGACAAGGCGCGGGCGAGCAACGGCGGCGCGTCGAAGCCGACCAGCAGCAGCCATAGCGAATTCAGGTGGTGGTTGTTGTCGTGATTGATGTTGAGGAAGATTGCGAGCGGGGTGCCGGCATCGTGCGCCTGCTTCGCCGACCAGGCCTCGTCGAGCCAAAGCGCGCCCTGCGCACCGGCGATGCGGAGCGCGAGCCCGAGCACGACGATCGTGCTGAGCAGCCACCAATATCGCCTGTCGGCACCCTCAGCCCCCGCCATGGCGCCTTTCATGCTTCAGTGACCGGGTCCGCACAAGTCAGCGCGCATAGGCGTCGATCAGCGAGCCGACATAATCGGGCTGGCGACTGCTCAGCTCGGCGGCGGGGCGGGCGGGGCGGATCGCCTTGCCCGCCGCGGGATCGGGGGTGCCGTAGATGAAGCCGTGCGCGGGATAGATCGAGCTGCCGAGCCCGTTGGTGTCGCGGTACCAGACCTTGACGAGGCTCCAGTCGCCGCGCTCGGAGACGTCGAACAGGGTCACGTCCTGTTCGGCATGACCGCGTTCGCCATTGAGGCGCGACCAATTGGCGTGGGTGACCATCAGCACGCGCTTGTCGACGATCCGGCTGACCACGGCGACGTGGCCGAGGGGAAGACGGGTGCTCTTGGAAAAAGCGAGGACCGCGCCGATACGCGGTTTGCGGCCGCGCTGGTAGCGGCCGTCGGCCTGATCCCACCAGGTCCATGCGTCGCCATAGATCTGGATGCCCGACGCCGCACGCGCGAAGGGAACGCACTGGCCGACATATTCGAGGAGCGACTGCGCCTGCACGGGTGCGGCGGCCAAAGCCGCGGCGACGAGCGCGATCGGAAACGCAAAACAACGCATACACGGGCACCGTAACGAGTACCCCCCATCTCGACGTATCCACGAGTGGTTAAAATTGCGTTAACTGCGATTCCCGCGCCCGTGCACTGCCTCGACCAGTACGAACGAGATGATCATCAGGAGGTACCACGCACCGAGTTTGGCGGGCGAGACGAGCTCCCAGCCATCCTCCTGCCCCGGATACATCCAGGCGCGCGAAAAGGTGCCGACATTCTCGGCGAGCCAGATGAACAACGCCACGAGAAACCAGCCGAGGAGCAGCGGCATCCAGCGCTCCTCGCGCCACACCGTGAAACAGACGCGGGTGCGCCAGAAGAGCAGGGCAGTCGCGGCGAAGAGGCCGAGACGGATATCGGGCAGCCAATGGTGCGCGAAGAAGTTGACGTAGATCGCGGCCGCGAGGAGCCAGCTGGTCCAGCGCGGCGGGTAGCCGGGGAAACGAAAGCCGAAGATCCGCCAGACGCGTGCGATATAGCTGCCGACGGCGGCGTACATGAAGCCCGAGAAGAGCGGTACGCCACCGATGCGGAGCAGGTTCGCCTCGGGATAGAGCCAGGATCCGTGGGCGGTCTTGAACACTTCCATCACCGTCCCGACCACGTGAAAGGCAAGGATGACCTTGGCCTCTTCGAGGCTTTCCAGCCGGAAGACGAGCATGCCGACCTGGATCAGCACCGCGCCGATGACGAGGAAATCGTAGCGCGCCAAGCCCGCGTCGGCAGGATAGAAATAATGCGTGCCCAGCAGCAGGGTCAGCAGCAATGCGCCGAACAGGCAGGCCCAGCCTTGCTTGAAGCCGAACAGCAGGAATTCGTAAGTCCACGCGCGCCAGCCCGGGCGTGGTTCGAACGCCTCCAGCCGCGCGCGGACGCGGGCGAAGCGAGTCGCGCCCTGAGCCGGCGGCGGCATCGAATTCAGGACTTGGCGACGGGCGGTGGCGGTTGGCGCGGAAAGCGTTCGAGCGCCGGATCGATCATCGCCCAGGCGGGCGCGTCCTCGATCCAGATCGCGACTTGCGGCGCGAGATCGTTGGGCGCGTCGAGGAAGCCGAGGCGAATCGTGCGGAACTGCGGCCGCGCCGAGGATTGGCCCATCACCGGCGTGCCGCATGCGGCGCAGAAGCTCTGAGTCAGTGTGTTGCCACTCGCCGCGGTGTAGGCCGTGGTCGCGAGTTCGCCTGCGATCGCAAGGTCGTCGGTCGCGAACATCGCGTTGGTGGTGGGCGAGCCGGCGGCGATCTGCTGGCACTGGCGGCACCAGCATTGGCGCACGGTGACGGCCTCACCGCTGATCGTGGCGGTAACGGCGCCGCAGGCGCACCGTCCGGTGTAGCGCGTCACTTGTTCTGTCTCCGGCTCATGAAGGCGAGGCGCTCGAACAGCATCACGTCCTGTTCGTTCTTGAGCAAGGCACCGTGGAGCGGCGGGATCGCCTTGGTGGGGTCCTTGTTCTGGAGCACGTCGAGCGGCATTTCCTCGTGGAGGAGCAGCTTGAGCCAGTCGAGCAATTCGCTGGTCGACGGCTTCTTCTTGAGGCCCGGGACCTCGCGGATGTCGTAGAAGATGTCCATCGCCTTGGTGACCAGTATCTTCTGGATGCCGGGGAAGTGGACGTCGACGATCGCCTGCATCGTCTCGCGATCGGGGAATTTGATATAGTGGAAGAAGCAGCGGCGCAGGAACGCGTCGGGCAGTTCCTTCTCGTTGTTCGAAGTGATCACCACGATCGGCCGTTCGGCGGCGCGCACCGTCTCCTTCGTCTCGTAGACGTGGAATTCCATGCGATCGAGCTCCTGGAGCAGATCGTTGGGGAATTCGATATCGGCCTTGTCGATCTCGTCGATCAGCAGGACGGGGACCTGCGGCGCAGTGAACGCCTCCCACAATTTGCCCTTGCGGATATAATTGGCGATGTCGTGGACGCGTTCGTCACCCAATTGTCCGTCACGCAGACGGGCGACCGCGTCATATTCGTAGAGGCCCTGCTGCGCCTTGGTCGTCGATTTGACGTTCCACTCGATCAGGGGGGCGCCCACTGCCTTGGCGATCTCGTAGGCGAGAACGGTCTTGCCGGTGCCGGGCTCGCCCTTGACGAGCAAGGGGCGACGGAGCGTGACGGCCGCGTTGACGGCGACCTTTAGGTCCTCCGTCGCGACATAGCTTTGGGTGCCTTCGAAGCGCATGACGCTCTCGTAGAGGGGCATGGCGCCCCGGCGCAAGCTTCAGGCGCGTGCGCGGGCGCTCGCGCGGGCTTCGAGCAGGTCCCAGAGACCGCGATGCTGGGCAAAGACCTGTTGCGCGCCGAACAGCATCGCGCGCTCCATCGACGCCTCGCGGGCGAGGGCATCGACGACGCTCACTGTTTCCTCGGCGAGAGGGAGCGTCGAGACGGGGATGGTCATTCCAAGCCGCCTGGCGACGGCATCGAGGACTTCGCGGATCGTAGCCCAGTCGATCGCCAGTGCCAGCGCCGCACCGGCGGCGCAGCCGGCGCGGTCGGACTGGGCGAGCATGTCCAGCGCATGACGCTGCGCATGCGCCGCAGCTTCCGATTCGGCATGGCCGGGCGTGCTTGGAAGCGGGCCGGCGGCGGCGACGATGCGGACGAGATAGGCGCGCTCGGTGGCAAATGCGTCGGCGGCGGCCTCCAGCCAGTCGCGCTCGAGCGAGACGCGGGCATGGTCGAGCGCATAATCGACCAGGCCCGGATGACGGCCATGGAGCACGCAAATGAAATGGGCGGCGTCGGCAAGGTCGCGCAGCGGCTCGAGATTCTCGGCGAGACCCGCGAGATAGGGGTGATTCGCGCTGCCATCGGAAGCGACGAGCGATCCCATCGCTCCCCATGTGCCACCGAGACGGGCGATCTGTGCGGTGTCAAACGGCATTATGCCCCCAAAATCCCTGAGCTGCCGGAAACACCGACACGCTCCCTATGCAACTCGGGGATATACCGAAGCACGTAAATACGTGGTTGACGGTGAATTTACCTTTCAGTCGCGTCTGGAATCGCGAAAGAGCTCATATGCCCCTGCGAAAGCAGCAATACAGAGTAATGAAGTACTAATACCCTGAGCCTCTACTTTCGCTGGAGCATTGAACGCAGCTCGTAGTTTACCAGCTCCACATAGTCCCGTCTTCGAGCCGATTCACAGGAAGATAAGCACGCTTATACTCGTGCTTCGCGGCAAGCGCCTCGTCGATATCGACGCCGAGTCCGGGCTTGTCGCCGGGGTGCATCAGGCCGTTCGAAAGCGAATATGCGTGCGGGAACACCGCGTCGGTCTCGGCGGTATGGCGCATATATTCCTGGATGCCGAAATTGGGGACCGACAGACCGAAATGGAGCGCCGCGGCCATGCTCACTGGCGAAAGATCTGTCGCGCCGTGGCAGCCGGTGCGGACCTGATGGAGATCGGCGAGGCCCGCGATACGGCGCAGATGCGTGATGCCGCCAGCATGGACCACGGTCGCACGGATATAGTCGATCAGCTGCTCCTCGATGAGTTGCTTCGCGTCCCACACCGAATTGAAGATCTCGCCGACCGCGAGCGGCGTGGTGGTATGCTGGCGGATCAGGCGGAAACCCGCCTGGTTCTCGGCCGGAGTCGCATCCTCGAGCCAGAAGAGGCGATACGGTTCGAGATCCTTGCCGAGACGGCCCGCCTCGATCGGAGTCAAGCGATGATGGACGTCGTGGAGCAGATGGACGTCCCAGCCGAGTGCATTGCGTCCCTTCTCGAACAATTGGGGCACGTGGCGCATATATTTCGAGGTCGACCAGACCGTCTCGTCGGGAAGCGATCCCTTGGCGGGCTCGTAATAGAAGCGTTCGCCCGACACGCCGTAGGTGGCGGCTAATCCGGGTACGCCCGATTGAAGGCGGACGGCCTTGTAGCCTTGCTCGAGATATTCGTGCGCGCGCTCGATCGTTTCGGCGATGTCGGAACCGTTGGCGTGGCCATAGACCATGCAGCCTTCGCGCGCGGCACCGCCGAGCAGTTGATAGACCGGCATGCCGGCGAGCTTGCCCTTGATGTCCCACAGGGCCATGTCGACCGCAGCGATCGCACTCATCGTCACTGGGCCCCGCCGCCAATACGCGCCCTTGTAGAGATATTGCCAGATATCCTCGATCCGGTGCGCGTCGCGGCCGATCAGGCAGGGGATGACGTGATCGGTGAGGTAACTCGCCACCGCCAGCTCGCGGCCATTCAGCGTCGCATCGCCGATGCCGTATGCGCCCTCGTCGGTCTCGATCTTGAGCGTGACGAAATTGCGGCCCGGACAAGTGACGATGACGCGCGCGGAAGTGATACGAGGCAAGGGTAGCTATTCCTTAAAAGTGGTCAGGCCAATATCCCCTTGTGATGGGTGCCCTGTCAACCTAGGGTGAGGATGTTATGAAGATCACCGGCAAAAAGCTGTACCAGCGGGTGGCGGCTTCGATCACCGAGGCGATCGAGGCGGGGCGCTGGTCGCCCGGCACGCGTCTGCCCGGCGAGCGCGACCTTGCCGAGGAATATGGCGTCAGCCGGCCGACGATCCGCGAGGCGATGATCGCGCTCGAGATGAAGGGCTGGATCGAGGCGCGGCATGGCTCAGGCCTCTACGTCACCAAGCGCGATCATGGCACCGCCCAGCGAGAGGACGCACTCAACTTCGACGTCGGCGCGTTCGACCTTACCGAGGCGCGCATCCTGTTCGAAGGCGAGGCGGTCGCGCTGGCGGCGGTATCGATCACCGACGAGCAGCTCGACGAGCTCGACCAGCTGCTGGTCGAGATGGCGGCCGACGATTCGAACGAGCCATCGGTGATGGACGCCGATCACCGCTTCCACCTCGCGATCGCCAATGCGACGGGAAATGCCGCGATCCGCAGCGTGATCGAATATCTATGGGAACTGCGCACCAAATCGCCGTTGTCGGCGAACATGTTCGCGCGGGCAAAGCGCGGCGGCATCACGCCGCGAGTGGAGGAGCATCGCCCGATCGTCGAGGCTCTCCGTGCGCACGATCCGCACGCCGCCCGCAGTGCGATGCGCCGGCATCTGCGCGGCGTGGTCGACGATCTGCTCGCAGCGACCGAACTCGAAGTGATGGAGCGCGCACGCAGCGAACTGGACGCGCGGCGGGACAGTGTCGCGCGCCGACTGAAGATCGGCTCGGCCTGAAGATATCGCAGTTGGAATTGGCCTGACCAATCCCATTGTACGGCGGCCTTTGGCGGAGAGGGTGGGATTCGAACCCACGGTGAGCTTGCACCCACGGCGGTTTTCAAGACCGCTGCCTTAAACCACTCGGCCACCTCTCCGCTGCCGCCCCCGCTATCGCGCTCCGCGGCGGCGCGCCACAAAATCTTGCTCGGTTGCCGACTTGAGGGGCTTCATGCCTGCGGTTTGCTGTGGCACAAAACCCATATGTTGGCTTTGCGTGCGATGCTCGGGAAGGTGGCGGCTCTGGCCGTTGCCGTGGTATTGGCGACCCCGGCGGCCGCGCCGGCGATCGCGCAGGACGAAAGCGGCTTCCAGGCCTATCTCCAGACGCTCGCACGCCAGGCGATGGCCGAAGGCGTGAGCCGGCGCACCGTCGACCGGGTCATTCCGACGCTCACTTATAATGCCCGCGTCGTCGAGCTCGACCGGCAGCAGCCGGAAACCCGGCCCAATGCGCCGATCTCTCCGTTCGAGCCCTATCGCCGCCAGCATGTCGACGCGGCGCGGATCGGGCAGGGTCGCAGCGCCTATCAGCGGCAGCGCCCGCGGCTCGCGCGGATCGAGCGCGAAACCGGCGTTCCCGAATCGATCATGGTCGCGATCTGGGGGCACGAGACCAATTACGGGCGCGTGATGGGCGGATTCGATTTGCCGCGCGCATTGGCTTCGCTCGCTTATGAGGGCAGGCGGCGTGCATTGTTCGCCGAAGAGTTCATCGCGACGCTCAAGATGATCGATCGCGGCGTTCCCCGCGAGAAACTGGTCGGGAGCTGGGCAGGCGCGTTCGGCGGGCCGCAATTCCTGCCGAGCGTCTATCTGCGGCTCGCCGTGGATGGCGACGGGGACGGGCTTGCCGATATCTGGAGCAGCGAGGCGGACACGCTGGCGTCGATCGCCAATTACTTCGTCAATGCCGGCTGGCGCCCGGGGCAGCCCTGGGGCGTCGCGGTGCGTGTGCCGGACGGGTTCAATCGGGCGGCGATCGCGGGACGCACTACCGCACCACGCTGTCCGCGCGTGCACGAGCGCCACAGCCGCTGGAAGACGATAAGCGAGTGGCGCGCGCTCGGGCTGACGCAGCAAGGCAAGGGCTGGCCCGCAGACAATGTCCAGGCGACGTTGCTCGAGCCCGACGGTCCGGGAAAGACCGCCTATCTGCTCACCGGCAATTATCGCGTGATCCTCGACTATAATTGCTCGAATTTTTACGCTTTGTCGGTAGGCCTGCTCGCCGATGAAGTCGAACGCTAGCGCAGTCGCTGCTCTTCTCCTCCTCGCCGGATTCGGCGGGGGCCGGAGCCATGCCAATGTCGGACCCGAGCTTGCCGGCTCGATTGCCGCGCAGAGCTGGGGGCAGCCCATGCCTCTGGCAGCTGCGTTCGCCGTCGCTCCCGACGGGCAGGCCGCGCCGGGCGCGAGCTATGCGGTTCCGGGCGCCGCCACGTCCAACCCGCGCATCGACTATGCGCCGCCGCCGCCCGCGCAGGACAGCTATGCCGACCCGACCGCGAACGCCACGGGACCGCGCGGCTCATCGCAGCGAACTCCGGGCGAGCAGCGTTACGACGAAGTCGGCTACGCCGGCATCGGGTTCGAGGATGCGGCCATCACCGGACTTCATGCCTCGCTCGCGCCGGATACGCTCGTCGAAGTGACTTCGCTCGAGAACGGCAAGACCATCGTGGTGCTGATCACCGGGGCGATGGCGCCCGGAACGCGCGGTCCGATCGACCTCTCGACCGGCGCTGCCCGCGCGCTCGGCCATGACGGCGCGGGGCCGATCGCCGTGCGCGTGCGGAAAGTCGCCGCCGGTCCGGGTGACCTGCTCGCGCTCCGCTCGGCCCGCCCGGCGGCGGCACGACCGGATACGCCGCCGATCCTGCTCAATGCGCTGCGCAAGCATCTGGGGGCGCCGCAGATTACGACCGCGCCCGCACCGGCGACGGTCAGGCCCGCCGCGCCGCCACGTCCGGCCGTATCGCGCCCCGCGCCGGCGCCGCGCCCCGCGCGTCCGCCATCGGGCCGCGGCTTTTACGTTCAGGTCGCCGCACTTTCTAACGCCAGGAATGCGCAATCGCTTGCACAGAGGATGGGCGGCTTCGTAAAGCAGGGCGGAGGGCTCCATCGCGTGCAGCTCGGCCCCTTTGCGACACAGCGGGAGGCGGATGCTGCGCGGGCCGGGGCCGCACGCGCGGGTTATGGGGACGCGCGCGTGATCGCCGTCAACTGAGTAACCCGGGGACCCGGACACCGATGAACAAGCTTTTCGCCGCCTCGATCCTGGCCCTCGCCGTCGCTTATCCCACCACCGCGCAGACGCCGCCCTTCGATACGCCGGCGCCGATCGCCTATATGGAGGACCTGTCCTCGGGCGCGGTGCTCTATGCCAAGGACGCCGATCGCCGCATCCCGCCCGCGTCGATGGCGAAGATGATGACGGTCTATGTCGCGTTCGATCTGATCAAGCAGGGCAAGCTCAAGCTCAGCGACACTGCCGAAGTCCGCCCCGAGACGTGGAAGAAGTGGCATTCGCAGGGCTCGACCATGTTCCTCGCGGTCGGCGAGACGCCGCGCGTCGAGGATCTACTCAACGGCATCGTCACGCTGTCGGGCAACGACGCTTGTGTCGTGCTTGCGGAGAAGATCGCGGGCACCGAAGAGGCGTTCGTCAATCTGATGAACCAGCAGGCGAAGAAGCTGGGCCTCACCAACAGCCAGTTCGGCACCTCCAACGGCTGGCCGGACGAAGGGCGCACCTTCGTGACTGCGCGCGATCTCGCGCATCTCGCCAAGGCGACGATCCAGGACCATCCGCAGCTCTACAAGCAGTTCTACAGCCGCACTTCCTATACCTGGGGCAAGACGCTGGGCGCCGGTGAGGCGATCACGCAGGGTAATCGCGATCCGCTGCTGGGCCGTGTCCAGGGCGCCGACGGGCTCAAGACCGGGCACACCGACGAGGCGGGCTATGGCTTCACGGGATCGGCCGAGCAGAATGGCCGCCGTCTGGTGATGGTCGTCGCCGGGCTGAACACTTATGGCAACCGCGCCGAGGAATCGGTGCGCTTCATGCAATGGGGCTTCCGCGCATGGAGCCCGCAGCCGATCGCGTCGAAGGGCAAAAGGATCGGCGAAGTCGAAGTGCAGGGCGGGGGATCGGGCAGCGTCGGCGTCGTCGCGCCGCGCGATCTCAACGCGACCATACCGGCGGGCACTTCGCCCAAGATGACCGGCAAGCTGGTCTATCTCGGTCCGGTCAAGGCGCCGATCAAGGCAGGCGATCATATCGCCGATCTGATCGTCGAGACCCCCGGCATGCCCACCCAGACGCTGCCGCTGGTGGCGGAGGCGAATGTCGGCGAGGCAGGGTTCTTCCGGCGGGTTTGGCTGGGGCTGACTTCGTTCTTCGGCTAAATGCCACAAGCGCCCGTGGCACGAGATCCCGGCTTTCGCCGGGATGACGATTGGTGTCTAAATCCCCCATGCTCATCGGCAACGAATCCGCGCGTGATGCGCTTGCCGCTGCGATGGCCAGCGGCGCGCTGCATCATGCCTGGCTGATCGCCGGCCCCGAAGGCGTTGGAAAGGGGGCGTTCGCGCGCATCGCCGCGGCGCGGATGCTCGCCGAAGCCAGCGAGCCGCAAAAGCTCAGTCCCGGCTGGGAAGTTCCCGAAACCAGCCAGACCGCGCACCTGATCGCCGCGGGCGCGCATCCGGATTACCGCGAGCTTGTGCGACTGCCCAAGGATGCAGCCAAACCCGACGAGGCGCTCGCGCGATCGATCACCATCGCGCAGGTGCGCAGCCTGCAGCCTTTGTTCGCGACCAAGCCGTCGCTCAGCAATCGTCGTGTCGTCGTCATCGACTCGATCGACGATCTCGAACGCGGCGGGGCCAATGCGCTGCTCAAGAATCTCGAGGAACCGCCGGCGGGGACGATTTTCCTGCTGGTGAGCCACGCGCCCGGTCAGTTGTTGCCGACGATCCGCTCGCGCTGCCGGTTGCTGCGGTTCGAGCCGCTGCCGTCCGAACAGGTTTCTGCGATCCTGCGGTCCGAACTTACCGATGCCAGCGCAAGTGAGATCGAGGCGCTGGTGCGGGCCGGCGAAGGCTCGCCGGGCCGGGCACTGGGCTTTGCCGGGCTCGATCTCGCCGCACTGGAGGGCGACATGGCGGCGCTTGCCGAGACCGGGGACCCGTCCAACACAGTGCGCTCGCGGCTCGCCAAGCTGCTCGGGGCGAAAGCCGCGCAGCCGCGTTACGAGGCATTCCTGCACCGCTCGCCGAGCTTCATCGCCGAGCGTGCGCGGAAGCGATCGGGCGAGGGGCTGCGCACTGCGCTCGACGCCTATGCCGAGGCGCGCGAACTGGCCGGGGCCGCGACCGGGCTGTCGCTCGACGCGGGCGCCACGGTGTTCGAGATGTCGGGGCTGATCGCACGGTTGGCGCCGCGCTGATCGCTTGACGTTCACGTAAAGGTAAAGCATAGAGCGGGCATGCCCGCTGCCGCCTTTCCGATCGAGGCCCTGGCGCCGATCGAGCCGCGTCCCGAACAGGACGCCTTCTCCATTTCCGATCTGTGCGCGGAGTTCAGCGTCACTCCGCGTGCGCTGCGCTTCTACGAGGATGAAGGGCTGATCGCGCCCGAGCGGCGTGGCACCCAGCGCATCTATTCGCACGCCGATCGCGCGCGACTCGCCTGGATCCTGCGCGGCAAGCGTGTCGGGTTCAGCCTTGCCGAGATCAAGGAGATGATCGATCTCTACGATGTCGGCGACGGCCGCCGCATCCAGAAGCAAGTGACGCTCGCGCGCTGCCGCGACCGCATCGACCTGCTCGAAAACCAGAAGCGCGACATCGACGCACACATCGCCGAGCTCCAGCAATTCGTCGAACTGCTTACAAGCAGCGACAGCCACTGAGGAACCTGAAATGCCGCAATATACGCCGCCCGTGCGCGATACGCGCTTCATCCTGGACTCGGTGATCGGGCTCGAGCGCTACGCCAATTTGCCCGGCTTCCAGAATGCGACGCCCGATGTGGTCGAGGCAGTGCTGGAGCAAGGCGGCCAGTTCGTCGCTGAAGTGCTGTTCCCGATCAACCATTCGGGCGACCAGCAGGGCTGCACGCGCCACGATGACGGCAGTGTCACGACGCCGGATGGTTTCAAGGAAGCCTATAACGCGTTCGTCGAGAGCGGCTGGGGCACGCTGAGCGCGCCCGAGCAGTTCGGCGGGCAGGAGATGCCGCACGTCGTTTCGACTGCGTTCCAGGAATATATGATCTCCGCCAACATGGCCTTCGCCATGTATCCGGGGCTCACCCACGGCGCGATCGCGGCGCTGCTGGTCAAGGGCTCGGACGAGCAGAAGGCCAAGTACGTTCCGAAAATGGTGTCGGGCGAGTGGGGCGGCACGATGAACCTCACCGAACCGCAATGCGGCACCGATCTCGGGCTGATCCGCACCCGCGCCGAACCCAATGCCGACGGCAGCTACAGCATCACCGGCACCAAGATCTTCATCTCGTCGGGCGAGCACGACCTGACGAGCAACATCATCCACCTCGTCCTCGCCAAGACGCCGGGCGCGCCTGAGAGCACCAAGGGCATCTCGCTGTTCGTGGTGCCCAAGTTCATGGTCGGCGACGACGGCTCGCTGGGCGAGCGTAACGCAGTGACCTGCGGCTCGATCGAGCACAAGATGGGTATCCACGGCAACTCCACCTGCGTGATGAACTATGACGGCGCCAAGGGCTGGCTGGTCGGCGAGGAAATGAAGGGCCTCGCCGCGATGTTCATCATGATGAACGCGGCGCGTCTCGGCGTGGGCCTGCAAGGGCTCGGCGTCGGCGAGACCGCCTATCAGAACGCCGTGCAATATGCCGAGGACCGCCGGCAGGGCCGTGCGCTGACGGGGCCGGCAGAGCCCAACGAGAAGGCCGATACTCTGTTCGTCCATCCCGACGTGCGTCGCATGCTGATGGAGGCCAAGGCGCAGACCGAGGGGCTGCGTGCATTGTGCCTGTGGGGTGCGCTGCAGGTCGATCTCGAACATGCCGCCGCGACCGAGGAGGAACGCCAGCTCGCCGCCGATTTGATCGGGCTGCTCACCCCGGTGATCAAGGGCGTCGGCACCGATATCGGCTACAAAGTCGCGACGGATGCGCAGCAGGTCTATGGCGGGCACGGCTACATCGCCGAATGGGGTATGGAGCAGTATGTCCGCGATGCCCGCATCTCGATGATCTACGAAGGCACCAACGGCGTGCAGGCAATGGATCTGGTCGGCCGCAAGCTCGCGATGAATGGGGGGCGTGCGGTGCAGGCGTTCTTCAAGCTGGTGAGCGAGGAAGTTGCCGCGGCGAAGGGCGACGAGAAGCTCAAGGGCTTCGCCGAGGCGCTGGAGAAGGCACTCGGCCACCTCCAGGGCGCGACGATGTGGCTCGCGGCGAACGGCTTCCAGAACCCGAACCATGTCGGCGCGGGGGCTTATCCGTACATGCAGCTCACCGGGACAGTCGCGCTGGGCCTGATGTGGCTACGCATGGCCAAGGCGGCTGCAGAAGCGCTGGCGGCCGGCGGCGAGAATGCGAAGTTCCTCGAAGCCAAATTGGTCACTGCGCGCTTCTATGCCGAGCGCTTCCTGCCCGATGCCGGCGCGCTTCGGCGCAAGGTCGAGAGCGGCAGCGACGCAGTGATGGCGCTCGACCCGGAGATGTTCCGCGCGGCGTGAAGCCGCTTGAGCGCCGGGCACGGGCATAGCATGGTCGGGCGATGAGCCTGACCATCGTGCCTCTGCAGCCCATCGAACGCGGCCAAATGAACGTCATGCGCGCACAAGGCGCGGTGATGGCGCTCGGGCTGATCGTGCCCGCGATCATCGCCGAAGTGGCGTTGGCGGACAGGCTCCCGCTGCACGGGGCGATTGCGGGTGCAGCGATCCTCATCGGCATCTGGCTGGCAGTCATCGCGCCGCCGCGGCGATGGCGGCATTGGGGCTATGCCTTTACCGGGCGCGAACTCCATGTCGCGCATGGCTGGTGGACGCGCGTGCATACGATCGTGCCCGTGACGCGCGTCCAGCATATCGACGTTGCACAGGGTCCCTTCGAACGCAGCTTCGGCGTGGCGCGGCTGATGCTGCACACCGCCGGAACCGATCAGACCGTGGTCACGCTGCCCGGCATCAGCCGCGCCACTGCCGAGGAAGTGCGCGACGCCATCCGCGAACGGATCGGCAGCGCTGCGTGAGCGACGATACGCCGCACCGGGTGCATCCAGGCACGATTGCCATCGGCCTGGTCAAATCGGCGCCGTCGACGCTTCTCGCTTTGCCGGCGATGCTCGCGTTCGGCGGCGAGTTCGGGATCGGCAGGGTCGTGCTGCTGACGTTCGCCGGCATCGCGGCGATGGCGTTCTTCACCTGGCTGGGCTGGTGGCATCTGACCTATCGCCTGACCGACGACGAGTTCGTGATCGAAAGCGGCGTGCTCCATCGCAGCCGGCGCTCGATCCCGCTCGAGCGCGTGCAGGACGTCTCGATCGAGCAGAAGCCGCTCGCGCGGCTGTTTCGGCTCGCACTGGTGCGGATCGAGACGGGCGGCGGCGACAAGGACGAGGCCACGCTCGACAGCGTGACGCTGCGCGAGGCGCACCGGTTGCGGCTGGCGTTGCGCCGCGCATCGGTCGCGATGCCGGTCGAGGCACCCGTCCCCGAGGTCGCGGAGGCAGAGCCGCTGTTCGCGATGCCGCTCGAGCGCGTGCTGCTCTATGGACTGTTCAACTTCTCCCTGGTGTGGCTCGCGGCGATCTTCGCGTTGCTCCAGACCGCAGACCAGGTGATCGCGTTCGACTGGAAAGAGCTCGTCGGGATCGCCGGACGCGAAGTGCGCAGCCATTTGACCGTGACGGCCGGGCTGACCGTTCTCGCACTGGCGCTCGTGCTGGGCGTGGTCGCAGGCGTCGCCCGGACCGTCACAAAGGAATTCGGCTTTCGGCTCGACACGCAGGACGGGCGCTTCCGTCGTGTGCGCGGACTGCTGACGCGAAGCGAAGTGGTGATCGTCAAGGCGCGCGTACAGCTGGCGCTGGTCCACCGCGCGCCGATCAGCGGGCGGCTCGGCTGGCAGAGCCTCGAATTCCAAACGCTGGGCGGCAGCGACGACAGCTCGGGACGGCAGGAAATGGCGCCCTTCGCGCGCGACGACGAGATCGCGAAGGTGATCGACGCGGCGGAGCTACCGCGCTTCGAGGCCGACGCGCTGACTCCGGTATCGCGCGGGCATGTGCTGCGCGTGGCGTTGCGGCATGGACTGCCGGTTATCCTGGTCTTCGCGGTCGCCGGCGCATTCTTCCCTTTGCTGTGGCTGGGACTGGCGCTCGCGCCGCTTCCGGTCGGGCTCGCGTTGCTCCAGCGACGATACCATCGCTACGGGCTGCGGGAGACCAGCGCCCAGGTGACGCGCGGCGTGTTGTCGCAGCGCGACTGGATCGTGCCCTATCCCGCCATCCAGACGATCTCGGTGCGACGGAGCTGGCTGCAGCGGCGGCTCGGGCTCGCCACCGTGACGATCGACACAGCGGGGGCAAAGGGCCTGCACCGACCTGATATCGCCGATGTCGCCACGCCGATCGCGGCAGAACTGGCGCAGGCGCTGATGGCACGCGCCTGATCTAGTTTTTCGGCGTGGGCGTGGGGGTGGGAGATGCCTTGGGCGCCGCGAGCGTGAAGCTCACCGACGGCTTGAGGGTGGTGGGTGCCGGATCGGTCTTGCGACGCACCCCGGCCAGCGGCGGCGGCCCGGCCACCGCCGATTTCGCGTCAGGGAGTGGAGTCGCCACCGCGACGGGCTGCGCCACCGCGACCGGGGCCAGTGCCGGCGGCTGGACGCGCATGCACTGGAGCGGGCTGGGGCGTTTGAACTGCTGGCAGTTCCACAGGGCCTTGGCATAACCCTGCGCCTGATCGCGCAAATAGCTGAACGACATCGCCGCGGTCTGTGCGGGCGCAGCGGGGAGCTTGGCCGGCTTCAGCTTGGGATCGGTCCACGCCATGAACTTGCAGTAGAGTCGCTCGCCGCACGTCTTGATCGCCAGCGCAGCAAAGGCGTCGGCGTTCATCTTCTTGTCGAGCACGACCAGAAAATGGTTCGCGTCGAGCCCGGCGCCCACCGGATTAGGCACCGCGCTGTCGGGGATCGTCGCGGGATCGATCAGCGAGCCGTCGCCTTGCAGCGCCGCTTCGAGCGGGTTGGTCTCGTCGCCCTGGTGGACGCTCGACAGGCGCGCCATCTTGGGGATGTTCGGCTCGACGCCAGCGTAGCCGCGGTTGAATGCGGGCGGCGTGCCCCACCAGCCGGTCCAGCGGAAGAAGAGGTGGGTATCGACGGAAGTGATCTTCTCGAGGCTGGCGCTCCAATAGGGCACCACCCAATTGGTGTGATAGTGCGTGGCGTGGCCCACGGCACGATAGACCGAGCCGTTCAGCGCCATCCGCGCCACGTCGCGCGCACGCTGCCAGGCGGCAGGGCTCGGCGAATAGCGCAGCATCGCGCCGTCGCAGGTGAAGGTGAACTGGCAGCCGGTGCTGCGCTCCGACCCCTGGAAGACGACGCCGCAGATCGTCTTGGGGAAAGCGGGGTGGCGCATGCGATTGATGATCACCTGCGCGACCGCGCGCTGCCCTTTGGCATCGTCGCCGGCCTCGTAATAGCCCGCCGCGGCGAGGCAATCGACTGCGCGTGCCTGGCTGTCGGCGGCGCCCGAAAGGTGGAAGGCGCGCGCGGCCGGGTTGGGCAAGGTCGAGAAGGGGATCGCGGCATTGATCTCGCGCGCGTCCTCGGGTGCGACTTCCTGCAGCTTGATCGGCTCGACCGGCGGGAGCTCCTGCCTGGGAACGACCCGCTTCGAGATCACCACCGGCGGGCGCTTGTGCACGACGACGCGTTGCGTGTTCGACACGAGGAGCACCGGCACCGCCATCGCCACCAGCGCGAGCAAGGCGACGAGGATCCGCAGGTAAAGCGGCGCGGCGGGACGCCGCGGTTCGGCCTGCGCAAACGCGGCCTCGCGGGATTGCATGAGCATCCGCTTCGCTCCCGCTCAGCCCTGCCGCACGCGTGCGGGCGGGACGAACATGATCGCAGGACGGCGGACGGACAAAATGCTGCTCCAGAAGCGGGGTCGCCGCCCATAACGCAGAAGGCGCCATGATGGAACCATTGCGCCGTCGAAACGCCGCAATGGTCCGATGATCCGCTTTTCCGCTGCGCCGTGTCAGCTCTCGGGCAGGAACTCCGGAACGCTCAGATAGCGCTCGCCGGTATCGTAGTTGAAGCCGAGCACGCGGCTGCCCTCGGGCAGATCAGGCAGCTTCTGGAGGATCGCGGCGAGCGTCGCGCCCGACGAGATGCCGACCAGCATGCCTTCCTCGCGCGCGGCGCGGCGGGCCATGTCCTTGGCGACGCCGGCATCGACCTTGATCACCCCATCGATCGCGTCGGTGTGGAGGTTCTTAGGCACGAAGCCTGCGCCGATGCCCTGGATCGGGTGCGGACCGGGCGTGCCGCCCGAGATCACCGGCGAGAGCTCGGGCTCGACCGCGAACACCTTGAGGTTGGGCCAGCTCTTCTTGAGCTTCTCGGCGACACCGGTGATGTGCCCGCCGGTGCCCACGCCGGTGATGATCACATCGATCGGCGAATCGGCGAAGTCGCTCAGGATTTCCTGTGCGGTGGTGCGGGTATGCACATCGACATTCGCAGGATTTTCGAACTGTTGCGGCATCCACGCGCCCGGCGTGGTCTCGACGATCTCCATCGCGCGTTCGATCGAGCCCTTCATGCCCTTTTCGCGCGGCGTGAGATCGAAGCTTGCGCCATAAGCCAGCATCAGGCGGCGGCGCTCGAGGCTCATGCTCTCGGGCATCACCAGGATCAATTTGTAGCCCTTGACCGCGGCGACCATCGCGAGGCCGACGCCGGTGTTGCCGCTGGTCGGCTCGACGATCGTGCCGCCGGGCTTGAGATCGCCCGAAGCTTCGGCCGCCTCGACCATCGCCAGCGCGATGCGGTCCTTGATCGAGCCGCCCGGATTGGAGCGCTCGGACTTGATCCAGACCTCGGCGCCGGGGAACAGCTTCTGCACGCGGATGTGCGGGGTGTTGCCGATCGTGTCGAGGATCGTGTTCGCCTTCATGTCGTCATCTCCTTGGGAGGCACTTCGAGGTTGGCCGGAGGATCGAAGGTGCGAGCCCGCCTGAGTTCGGGGAATAGCTTGGCCCATAGTATCGTGACAAGGATCGCGCCGATTCCGCCGCCGATCACCGCGGCCAGCGGGCCGATCAATGCGGCGAGGAAGCCCGATTCGGCCTCGCCCAGCTCGTTCGAGCCGGAGATGAAGAGCGTCGAGACCGCACCGACGCGGCCGCGCATCTGATCGGGCGTGTAGAGCTGGATCAGATGCGCGGGCGCGTCGGCGCGGTCTCGACGCTGTTCATCTCAGGGTCGAACGAGCTGGGTGAGGCCGAGTCGGGCTT
>Ga0102587_1000453_pt1 | contig 43496 bp, 39 predicted proteins | sample AraplaF_Col_mTSA_FD_76853 | JGI IMG/M metagenome (GOLD analysis project Ga0102587, IMG submission 76853) | Arabidopsis root microbial communities from the University of North Carolina, USA - plate scrape MF_Col_mTSA (SPADES assembly) (version 2) | ecosystem: Host-associated > Plants > Roots >... | reverse complement strand
CACCAGGGCGCCGGCGATGGCGCGATCCTCTCGCCCATGCCGGGCCTTGTCATCTCGGTCGATGTTGCGGAAGGTGACCATGTCGCCAAGGGCGATCGGCTGCTGACAGTGGAAGCGATGAAGATGGAACATACGCTGCGCGCGCCTTTCGACGGCATCGTCGGCAAATTGCCTGTCTTTGCGGGCGCCAGGGTCTCCGAGAATCAGCTCGTCGTCAGCGTCATGAAGGGAGAGGACTGATGGCCGGCCGTTATTTCGACGAATGGACGGTTGGCGATCGCATTGCCCACGAGATCCGCCGCACGGTCACTGAAACCGACAATTTGCTCTTCACGACACTCTCTCATAACCCGCAGCCGCTGCATCTCGATGCTGATTATGCAGCGGGCACGGAATTCGGCCGCATCGTCGTCAACGGCACATTCACCTTCGCGCTCACTGTGGGCCTCTCGGTCGGCGATACGACGCTTGGAACGCTGGTCGCCAATCTCGGCTATGACAAGGTGACGATGCCGAAACCGGTTTTCATCGGCGATACGCTGCGGGTGGAAACTGAGGTGATGGAACTGCGCCGCTCCAACTCCCGGCCCGATGCCGGGATCATCACGTTCCGGCATGTCACGCTGAACCAACGAAACGAGACCGTCTGCCAGTGTCTGCGCACGGCGATGCTGCAGGTGAAATCGTCATGAGGCTGCGGTCGCTGCTCTTCGTGCCCGGCGATCGGCCGGAGCGCTTCGACAAGGCGCTCGCCTCAGGCGCCGATGCCCTCATCCTCGATCTGGAAGATTCCGTTTCCGCACAGAACAAGCCGCAAGCGCGGGATGCCGTGCACGACTTCACCATGCGCCGCGCGGCCGATACGGCTCTTGTCATCCGGATCAATCCCCTCGCCTCGCCCGCCTTCGAGGACGATCTTGCTGCACTCAGCGATCTCAGTCCCTTCGCGATCATGTTGCCGAAGGCGGAAGGTTCGGCATCCGTGCGCCAACTCACAAGCCGCCTCTCATCCTCCGTTCATATCCTGCCGATCGCGACTGAAACGCCGGCGGCCATCTTCGAGATCGGCAGCTACCGGGATGTTGCGTCTCATCTTTGCGGACTGACCTGGGGCGCGGAAGATCTGCCTGCCGCGATCGGTGCGGCGACCGCCCGCGAGGCCGATGGACGGTATACCGCGCCCTACGAACTCGCCCGTTCCCTCGTTCTCTTCGGCGCTCACGCCGCCGCCATTCCTGCTATCGAAACCATCTACCCCGATTTCCGCGATCTCGACGGCCTCACGGCCTACGCGGCCCGCGCGCGGCGCGACGGTTTCTCGGCCATGATGGCGATCCATCCGAGCCAGGTCGAAGCGATCAACCATGCCTTCACGCCGGATGCGACGGAAATCGCCTGGGCGGAAAAAGTTGTGGCCGCCTTCGCCATCTCGCCCGATATCGGCGTTATCCAGATCGACGGGCGCATGCTCGACCTGCCGCATCTGAAACTGGCGAAACGCATTCTGGCGGCCGCAAGGCCTTGAATGGCCCGGTCCAGCGACGCCGGAATCGCCCAATAAACAAGTAAAACAACCAAAATGTCGCAAAATGAATATCAAATGGCGCATTTCGATAGTTCAACGCACAGCTGTGCAAAGCTATTTTCGAGGTCGAAATCTTCTGGCGACAGGTTGTTCTTGATTGAGCCTCCGTGAGATTTGCGAAATCAATCCAATAATAAAATCTATTAATAGATTTGAACAGCAGCAGATGCTTTCGTAAACTCATCTATATTTCCCATATAAATGAAATATAGGCGACATTTCCGACAAAGCGCGAGAAATTGATTTATCAGCCACCCACAGAAAGCTCAGGAAATTACGACATAAATATTTTATGACAGAAACTTTCTACTCTCTTCATGTCATAGAAACTTCATTGGTTACCGCAAATTGAACCAGTTAATAGGGCGTGCGCTCAAGAGGGGGCGCGTCCTATCTTTCGAGGGTTCTCATGCAAGCCAAGCTTCTCGGCGCCGTAGGCGCCCTTCTCGCTACAGCCTTCCTTGCTGCTGGTCCTGCCGCCGCCGCCGAAAAGACCAAGATTGATTTCTGGTTCGGTAACTCGGGCGACATCGCAAAGCGCGTTCAGGAACAGTGCGACCGTTTCAACCAGTCCCAGGGCGACTACGAAGTCGTCTGCACCAGCCAGGGCTCCTACGACGCCTCGCTGCAGAATACGATCGCTGCCTTCCGCGCCGGCAAGCAGCCGACCATCGCTCAGGTCTCCGACGCTGGTACGCTCGATATCATGCTTTCGGGCGCCTACTACCCGGCCAACAAGCTCATGAGCGACATGGGCTACAATGTTGACTGGAAGGACTATTTCTCCGGTATCGCCGGCTACTACGCTACGTCGAAGGGCGAGATGTACTCCTTCCCCTTCAACTCCTCTACGGCTCTGCTCTATTGGAACAAGGACGCCTTTGCCAAGATCGGCAAGGACCATGCTCCGGCGACCTGGAAGGAAGCAGGCGAAGACTTCAAGGCTCTGAAGGACGCTGGCTACGCTTGCCCGCTCGGCTTCGACATCTCCAACAACGAAGTCTGGCAGTACATCGAGCAGTTCGAAGCCGTCAACGGCGAAGCGATCGCTACGAAGAAGAACGGCTTTGAAGGCCTCGACGCCGAGCTGGTGTTCAACAAGAATCCGCTCCTCGTCAGCTACGTCAAGGATCTGAAGTCCTGGTACGACAACAAGCTCGCCGTCATCAAGAACAAGGCTGTCGGCCAGACCTTCGTTGAAGCCTTCGCTGCTGGCGATTGCCAGGTCATCCTGACGTCCGTCGGCGACCATGGCAACGTCGGCCGTACCGCCAAGCAGGGCATGAACTGGGGCGTTTCGATGCTCCCGACCTATGGCGACGCTACCCGTCACAGCTCCTACGTTGGCGGCGCTTCGCTCTGGGTTCTGAAGGGTCATTCGGACGCCGAATACAAGGCTGCCGCTGCTTTCTTCAACTTCATCGCAAAGCCGGAAGAAGCTCTCACCTGGTCGACGGTTACCGGCTATATCCCGGTTCGTAACTCTGGCTTCGAATACCTGAAGAAGCAGGGCTTCTACGACAAGGCTCCCTATGCCGGTCGCGAACTTGCCATTCAGAGCCTCACTGCTTCCCCGGCTGGCGACACGTCTGCCAAGGGCATCCGTCTCGGTGGCCTGCTCCAGGTCCGCACCGAAATCGCTAACGGCCTGCAGGCAATCTTCGTCAACAATGCCGATGTCCAGGCTTCGCTCGACTCTGCTGCTGACCGCGGCAACCAGCTCCTGCGTCGCTTCCAGCAGACCTACAAGGGCGTTCAGCTCCCCTAATCGACTGATATGAGCCGCACCCGGCCGCTTTGGCGTGCCGGGTGCGTCTTTGCACATTCCCTACAGGCTGCGGAAGCGAGATTGCCGCCCGCGCCAGAACCAAACCAGGACGAAAACGACCACTCATGGAAAAGCGCGTCACTTTCTCCTCGACGACGATCGGCCTTCTCTTCGCATTTCCGATGCTGCTGCTGATCTTCGTCTTCTTCTACTGGCCAAGCGCGCAGGCGTTGTATTGGGCGTTCACGCTCGAGCAGCCATGGGGCGGCGGCAATGCCTGGGTCGGTTTCGACAATTTCAAACTGCTGCTAAGCGATCCGATCTATTGGGACTCCGTCACCCGCAGCATGATCTTCGGTTTCAGTTCGACCGTTATCGCCATGGGGCTGGCGCTCATCCTGGCGCTTCTGACGGATCGTGAACTGCGCGGCCACAAGATCTACCGGTCGGTCTTCATCTGGCCCTATGCGATTGCCGCTCCCGCTCTCGGCCTTGCCTTCCGCTTCATCCTGGCGCCGGAGGCGGGTCTTCTGTCGGTCATCAACCACGTGTGGCCCGGCCTGTGGAACCCGGCGCTCGACGGCAAGGATGCCATGATCGCCGTCGTCATCGCCTTTTCCTGGAAATATATCGGCTACAACTTTATTTTCTTCCTTTCGGCGTTGCAGGGCATTCCGCGCTCGCTGATCGAGGCGGCCGCCATGGACGGCTCGGGGCCGCTGCGCCGCATGCGGGATATCCAGCTGCCGCTGCTCACGCCGACGCTGTTCTTCCTGCTCGTCATCAACATCACCGAAAGCTTCCAGGATTCCTTCGGAATCGTCGACGTCATGACCCAGGGCGGTCCGGCGCGCGCCACGGATCTCATGGTCTACAAGATCTATTTCGACGGTTTCAGGGGCCTCGATTATTCCGGCGCTGCAGCGCAATCCATGATCCTCATGGGGCTCGTCATCCTGCTCACCATTTTCCAGTTCCGCTTCATCGAGCGGCGCGTGCACTACAAGTGAGGTCGCGAACATGATCGAACGCACGCCAATATTCAACTTCGTCTGCTACACGCTTCTGGCGCTCGGCCTGGTGATCGCACTTCTGCCATTCGCCATTGTCATCATCGCATCGACACTCGATCTGGAGACGGTCAACCGGGTACCGTTGCCGCTGGTTCCAAGTTCGCATTTCTGGGAAAACGTACATACCGCCTGGGTGCGTGCCGATCTCGGCAACAAGCTGTTCCACAGCGTCATCTTCGCTGCCACCGTCGGCGCCGGCAAGGTGATCCTTTCGGCCATGGCCGCCTTCTCGATCGTCTACTTCCGCTTCCGCGGCCGTTACCTGATCTTCTGGATCATCTTCATCACGCTGATGCTGCCGCTGGAAGTACGCATCGTGCCGACCTATTCGATCGCCGCCAATGCGCTTCAGCCCTTCCAGACGATCCTCGATGTGACCGGCATCACCTGGCTGATCGCCCAGGTCACCGGCATCCAGGTCAAGCTCGAATGGGGTCTTCTGAACTCCTATCCGGGTCTCGTGTTGCCGATGGTCGCCACGGCGACCGGCACCTTCCTCTACCGCCAGTTCTACCTGACGGTTCCCGATGAGCTTGCCGAAGCATCGAAGATGGACGGCTCGGGTCCGGTTCGATTCTTCTGGGACGTGCTGTTGCCGCTGTCGCGCCCGAACATGATTGCACTTTTCACCATCATGTTCGTCTGGGCCTGGAACCAGTATCTCTGGCCGCTGCTGATTACGACCGATCCGAAATTCGGCATCGCCGTCACCCAGCTCAAGACACTCATCCCCTCCGAATTCGGCCTGCCCGACTGGAACGTCGCGATGGCCGGAACATTGATCATCATGTCCCCGCCGCTGATCCTCGTCATCCTGATGCAGCGTTGGTTCGTGCGCGGCCTTATCTCCACCGAGAAGTGAAAGGAACAGACCCTTGGCACCGATCTCCATCCGTGGCGTAAAAAAGAACTATGGCAAGAACGCCGTCGTTCATGGCGTCGATCTCGAAATCCAGTCGGGCGAATTCATCGTCATCCTCGGTCCGTCCGGCTGCGGCAAGTCCACGCTTCTGCGCATGGTCGCCGGCCTGGAAGAAATCACCGGCGGCGAAATCGCCATCGACGGCCGCGTGGTCAATCAGCTCGAACCGCGCGAACGCGGTTGCGCGATGGTCTTCCAGAACTACGCCCTCTATCCGCATATGAGCGTTGCCGAGAATATCGGCTACGCGCTGAAGGTTTCGGGCGTGCCGAAACCCGAGCGTGACCGCCGCATCGCCGAAGTTGCCAAGGCACTCAGCCTCGAACCTTTCCTCGAGCGTCGTCCGGCAGCGCTCTCGGGTGGCCAGCGCCAGCGCGTTGCCATGGGCCGCGCCATGATCCGTGAGCCGAAGGTTTTCCTCTTCGACGAGCCGCTCTCCAACCTCGACGCCAAGCTGCGTATCGCCATGCGTGCGGAAATCCGCCGCCTGCATCGCCGCCTCGGCGCCACCTCGATCTTCGTCACTCATGACCAGAACGAGGCCATGACGCTTGCCGACCGCATCATCGTCATGAACTCCGGTTATGTCGAACAGGTCGGCACGCCGGAAGAAGTCTATCACTATCCGGCAAGCCGTTTCGTTGCCGGCTTCGTCGGCACGCCGGCAATGAACCTGCTGGAAGGCCGCGTCAACGAAAACGGTGTCTTCATCTATGATGAAGGCCGTATGGTCGCCCTCCCCACCGAACGCGGCAAGCAGCTTGCCGGCCAGCGCGTCGTTCTCGGCGTGCGCGCCGAAGCCGCCCGCCTGGTCTCTGCGGATGCGCCGGGCGCTCTCGTTGCGACCGCCGACTTCATCGAAGAGCTCGGCGCGAGCCGCGTCGTGCATGCTGATTTCGATGGCCTGCCTTTCGCCGTCGCCATGACCGGTTCGGTCTCGCTGAAGACGGGCGACCGCATCGGCATCGCGATCGACCAGGATTCGATCCATCTCTATTCGGCCGACACCGGCGCAGTCCTCGTTGCCCCGGCTCGCACTGGCGCTGCCACCGTCGACGCCTGAGCCTGACAGGGATGACGAGCTTTTCTGATCTCGCCACCGGCGATCGCAATCTCGTTGCGGTCGCCGTGGAGGTCCTTGCCGTTCCCTCGGCCGCCTTTTTCGATGAAGCGCGATCCGCGGACATGACGCAGGCTGAACATGACAGGCTCGCAGCAATCCTGCCGGCGCTTGCGACCATCGAAGTAACGAAGATCTCCGGCGGCAGCGATATTGGCAACAGCTTCGTCGTCGCGGCGTGGAATGCCGAGCGGCTGAAGTATCATGCCCCTCCGTCGAACTCGTGCGCGAGAGTGGTGCCGATGTCCTGCTTCTGACCGAGGCCGATCTCGGTACGGCGCGCGCTGGCAACCGTCATACGGTTGCCGATCTCGCTCGCGATCTCGGCATGTCCTATGTCTTCGGCGTGGAGTTTGTCGAACTCGGACTTGGAAATTCTCGCGAGCGCGAACGGCATAAGGGACAAACGAATTCCGTCGGCTTCCATGGCAATGCGCTGCTTTCCCGCCTGCCATTGCAGGATGCGGCACTGATCCGCCTCGATGACGGCGGCACATGGTGGACGGATGCGAAAGACGGCCAGGGCCGCATCGGCGGACGTATGGCGATTGCCGCGAAGGTCGAAACCGCATTCGGGCCGATCCTTGCCGTCAGCGTCCATCTGGAAAGCAAGACCGATGTCGAGGATCGCGCCAGGCAGACGAAGCGGCTGATTGAGGCCGTCGAAAAGCTCGCCGGCGACCTGCCCGTCGTGATCGGCGGCGATTTCAATACCGATATGCTCCCCAGTGGCTCACGCGAGCCGCGAGCACATGAGCCTCTTTTCGGCCTGCTTGCTGAAGCCGGCTACCATTGGGAAACGGGCAATGATTTCGCGCATACGCGACGCGCCGGCCCGGAGCCGCCTTTCACCCGGCTCGACTGGCTGTTCACGCGCGGCCTTGTGGTGAGCGATGCCGTGACCGTTCCGGCTGTCGATGCCGATGGCGTGGCGATCTCGGACCACGAACTGATCAAGGCGCGGTTTTCCGCGCCCTGATCAGACGCTTGCGAAGCGTCTCGAGCCGATCCAGCGCTTCGTACCTTCGCGCCCGCGGCCCTTTGGTCCACTTCTACGTCCTCGCCGCCACGAGCCCTTTGAGCCTCAGGACTTCGCTGATGAGACGACAACTGCAAAGCAGCCGCCCGGCCAACAAGGTCGGTGTCGAGGCTATCCATCTTCCTAGACCATTGGGTAAAGATGTCGTGAAAGTGAGAAAGCGAACGCCTATATAGGTGTCGAATCTTTTTGAAAGGAACCCCATTATGACTATCAATGGAAGCCTGCTCGTTGCGGGATCGGAAAAGCGCGGCACCCACGGCGAGCTTTACGGCGTCGAGGCAGCCACCGGAACGGCTTTGCCCGTTTCTTTCGGTGGCGCCTCCGCAGAAGACGTCGAAGAGGCGACCAAGCTTGCATGGGAGGCCTTCGCCTCCTACCGGGAAACCGACCTGGAAACGCGGGCAGCCTTTCTTGAGACGATTGCCAGCGAAATCGAAGCGATCGGCGATGAGCTCGTCGTCCGCGCAATGGCAGAAACCGGACTTCCGCGCGGACGGATCGAGGGCGAGCGCGGCCGCACGATCGGACAGCTTCGGCTGTTTGCCAAGGAGGTTCGTGAAGGCCGGTTCCAGGAGCTTCGTTTCGATGGCGCGGATCCTTCCCGCAAGCCTGTGCCGAAGCCCGATCTGCGCCTGCGCAACATTGCCCTCGGCCCCGTTGCGGTTTTCGGTGCATCGAACTTCCCGCTCGCCTTCTCGGTGGCCGGCGGCGACACGGCATCTGCGCTGGCTGCCGGATGCCCTGTTGTCGTCAAGGCGCACTCTGCGCATCCGGGCACGTCGGAACTGGTCGGCCGGGCCGTACAGCGCGCCGTCGCCAAGGCCGGCCTGCATGTCGGCACCTTCGCACTTCTCTTCGACACCGGCTTCGAGGTCGGACAGAAGCTCGTCGCCGATGCAAGAATTCGGGCAGTCGGCTTCACCGGTTCGCGCCGCGGCGGCACGGCGCTGATGAAGATCGCTTCCGAGCGCAAGCAGCCGATCCCGGTCTATGCCGAAATGAGCAGCATCAACCCCGTCATCTTCTTCCCCAACGCCCTGAAAAGCCGCGCCGCAGAGATTGCAACGGCTTTTGTAGGCTCGCTGGTCCTGGGTGCCGGACAATTCTGCACCAATCCCGGCCTCATTCTCGCCGTCGACAGCGAAGGTCTGGATGCTTTCATTACCAAGACGCGGGAGCTTCTGCCTGATGTCGACGCCCAGACGATGCTCACGGGTTCTATCGCCAAGGCATTCTGCGATGGCGTCGCCCGGCTGGAAAAGCATCCCGAAGTCCGCCTCGTCGCAAATGGCAAGCCGGGCAGTGAATTCGAAGGCACTGCTGCTCTCTTCGAGACGACGGCTGCGGCATTCCTCGCGCATCACGAGCTTCAGGACGAGGTCTTCGGCGCGGCCGGCCTTATCGTGCGCTGCCGCGATCTCACAGAACTCGAACGCGTCCTCGACGGCCTCGAAGGCCAGCTGACCGTCGCCCTCCACATCGCCAGCGAAGACGAGCCGGAAGCAAAGCGCCTCGTTCCCAAGCTGGAAATGCTTGCTGGACGACTGCTGGTGAATGGCTTTGGAACCGGTGTCGAGGTATCGCCCGCCATGGTGCATGGCGGCCCCTACCCGGCAACCGCCGACGGCAGGTCGACATCGGTCGGGACGCTGGCGATATACAGGTTCCTGCGGCCGGTTTCCTATCAGGATTTCACGGCAAACCTGCTTCCAGCCCCGCTACGTTGATTGGATCGGGGCTTGCCAAGCTCAAAACGCGGGGTCTTTTAAGGAGACCATACGAGAAGTTGGCAAGCTCCAACCCAGAACGATGGTGCCGGGAGTGATCCTCCTTCACAAAACCGTTATTTTGCCAGTGACAGCGGCACCATTCTCTGCAAGAAAGAGTGCCGTTGAGAGACAGGGGCGTCCGTTCGCAAGAATGGGCTGAGAAGCACCCTTCGAACCTGAACCGGATAATGCCGGCGGAGGGAGTCGCTCGGGCCGCAGTCTGCTTCATTGCATGATCGTTCCCGCGCCTGCCCCGCCTGAAAGGGGTACTATGGAGAACAAGACACCCGGAGCACTGTTGACGGCCATGCGCGCCAAGCCACCGCTCGTGCAGTGCATCACCAATTATGTCGCCATGAACATCGCCGCCAATGTGGTGCTTGCGGCCGGGGCGTCGCCTGCCATGGTTCACGCCGCCGAGGAGGCCGGAGAATTTGCTGCGATCGCTGGCGCTTTGACCGTCAATATCGGCACGCTCTCCACCCAATGGATCGACGGCATGCATATAGCAGCACGTGCTGCGAACGCAGGCGGCAAGCCGTGGGTTCTCGATCCGGTCGCCCATTACGCGACCGGCTTCCGTCGCAAGGCGGTTGCCGATCTGCTGGCGCTTCGCCCGACGATCATCCGCGGCAATGCCTCGGAAATCATCGCGCTCGCCGGCGGCGAAAGCCGCGGCCAGGGCGTCGACAGCCGCGACCCGGTGGAGCAGGCCGAGGCTTCTGCCCGGTTGCTGGCGGAACGGCATGGCGCAGTCGTGGCCGTCACCGGGGTCGTCGATTTCGTGACGGATGGCACACAAGCGCTGCGCATCGAAGGCGGCTCGCCGCTGATGCCGCAGGTCACCGCGCTCGGCTGCTCGCTGACCTGCCTCACCGGCGCCTTTGCCGCAGCCATTGCCGATGATCCCTTTGCAGGCGCAGTTGCGGCACTCGCCACCTTCGCGGTTGCCGGCGAACAGGCGGCGAAAGATGCGGCCGGCCCGGGCTCCTTCTCCTGGCGCTTCCTCGATGCGCTCGCCGCGCTTGATGGCCCAACTCTGGATGCAAGAGTCAGGATCAATGCCGCATGAAACGCTTTGACCTTTCCCTCTATCTGGTCCTGGATCCCGATCTTTGCGCCGGTATCGGCATGGTCGAGACCGCGCGGTTCGCCGTCGCGGGTGGCGCGACCATGGTGCAGCTTCGCGACAAGCATGGCGGAAGGGCAAGCATGGTGGAAACCGGTCTTGCCCTGAAAGAGGCCCTGAAGGGTACAGGCGCGCTGCTGATCGTCAATGACGATGTGGAGGCGGCCGTTGCAATCGGCGCCGACGGGCTGCATATCGGCCAGGACGATACGGGGCCGGCCGCCGCACGTTCGATGATCGGCCCGGACATGATCCTCGGCCTGTCGGTAGAGACCGAAGCTCTGGCAACGGCAATCGACCCAGGTATCATCGATTATGCCGGGATCGGACCAGTCTTTGCCACCCCAACCAAGACGGACCACAAGCAGCCGATCGGCTTTGACGGGCTGGCGAGACTGGTGAAGGCTGCACCCGTTCCAACGGTTGCGATCGGCGGCCTGAAGAGCGAACATGTCGCTTCCGTCTTTGCAGCAGGCGCCGATGGGCTCGCCGTCGTCTCGGCGATCTGCGGCACGCCTGATCCGAAGGCTGCGACGCTTCGCATTGCCGCTCAAATCAGAAAGGTGGGCCGATGATCCGCAACGTTTTGTCCATTGCCGGTTCGGATCCATCGGGCGGCGCCGGCATTCAGGCCGATCTCAAGGCTTTCTCGGCGCGTGGCGTTTATGGCATGGCGGTCCTGACAGCACTGACGGCGCAGAACACGCAGGGTGTGACCGGCGTGCATCTCGTGCCGCCGCACTTCGTTGCCCAGCAGATCAAGGCCGTCTTTGCCGATGTCCGCGTCGATGCCATCAAGATCGGCATGATCGCCAATGCCGGCATTGCCGAAGCGGTTGCCGGGGCGCTGGCGCCCCATCGTGGCATCCCTATCGTCGTCGACCCCGTCATGATCGCCAAGGGGGGAGCGGCCCTCCTCGACCCGCAGGCTGTCGATGCGCTCACACGGCATCTGCTGCCGCTCGCTACGCTCCTCACCCCCAATCTGCCGGAAGCGGCCGCGCTGCTGCACGAAGAGGTTGCCGAAAACCGTAAGCAGATGGCCTCGCAGGCCGAGCGCCTCCGGGCACTTGGTCCTGCTGCCGTGCTGGTCAAGGGCGGCCATCTCGAGAGCGACGAGAGCCCGGACGTATTGTCGACCGCTTCCGGTCTTCACTGGTTCGAAGCCAAGCGTGTGCCGACGAAGAATACGCATGGCACGGGCTGCACCCTGTCCAGCGCTCTTGCTGCAGAGCTTGCCAAGGGCGTTTCGCCGCAGATAGCGGTCGCAACCGCCAAGGCCTATCTTGCACAAGCGGTCATTGCCGCAGGCGAATTGACAGTCGGTTCCGGCCATGGGCCAGTCCATCATTTCCATGCCCTGTGGAAAGACGCCGGGCTCTGAGCCGGATCACATATCAAAGATCGCCAGACGGACCTGTCAAACCGGGCCATCTTATTTTTACCTCCCCTCAGTTAAAGGACGGCAACCTGTAAAAGTGCTGCGAAGCCAGCCGATGTCCTCGACCCCGCTCGGCCTCTTCGTCGGCCGCCGCAATCTGCGACCGCATCGGCATCATGTTCGCCGGCAAGCTCGTCGCGCATGATGAGGCTACGGCGATCTACAACACGCCGCAGCATGACTATACCAAGAAACTTTGGGCTTCCTTCCCCTCGCGGCGATTCCGCCGTCCAAGCGGCGCGTACCATCTCGTTTTCGCTGCATGCCGGACGCGCTGGCGCTTGTCGGTGATCCGGCAGCGGCAAGACGACCTGCGCCCGGATGGCCGATGGGCGAATGTGAGCCGACGACAGGCCAGATCCTACAAGGGCCGTGGTCGAATATGAGGCGGACCATTTCATGCGGTCTGAGAGAGGTTTATTGGCATCGGCTGGCGGCCTATGCTAGTGGACGGTCCCTTTCAGCGAGACGAAACCGCCATGCTCCCCTGGATCCAGCTCGATTCCGCGACCATTCCCGGCGAAGGCGGTGAGTTGCGGCTGAAGCAGCGCGGAAGCGAATTCTCGATCATGCTCGGCGCCAACGAGCTGATGAACAGCCGGCTCAGCGGTTCCGAGGAAGCGCTCGCCACGCTCTCTCACGACCGCATCAAGTCGCATCCAAAGCCGAAAATCCTGATCGGTGGCCTCGGCATGGGCTTTACGCTGCGAGCAGCACTCGCTGTAGTGCCAGAAGATGCAAGCGTCGTCGTCGCCGAACTGGTGCCGGCGGTCGTCGCCTGGGCGCGAGGTCCAATGGCGGAGGTCTTCAAGGGCTGTCTCGACGATCCGCGTGTCTGGATCCATCAGGGCGATGTCGGCGAGGCGATCCGCGCAGGAAAGGACGCCTACGACGCGATCCTTCTCGACGTCGACAACGGCCCTGACGGGCTGACCCGCAAATCCAACGACCGGCTTTATGATTTTGCCGGGCTGAAATCCGCCCGCGAGGCGCTCCGCCCCGGCGGCGTGCTCGCCGTCTGGTCCTCAAGGCCTGATCCATCCTTCACCCGTCGGCTGAAGGATAGCGGCTTTGCGGTCGAGGCGATCAATACGCGCGCCAACGGCAAGCGCGGCGGTGCACGGCATGTCATTTGGCTGGCGGTGAAACCCACCCGCTGATCCGGCGTCTCTGCAATGGATGTCATCTCGCATGGCCGCCGGGCGATAAAATGCGCCTTTCTCTCACAAGGCGACGGAAGCGCACTCAAGAGAGCTTGAGATTGGTGCGATAATAATCGTATCCCATAGGTCATGGATCGCGAAGACGAGGAGGTCTCGCGGCCGCTCATCGGCTGGAAGCATGACATGCCAGCCCTCGATTGGATACGAGTATGCGCCTTTCAGACTGCCATAATTTCCATGACTTCCGCCGTCTCGCCAAGCAACGCCTTCCCGGGCCGATCTTCAACTATATCGACGGCGCGGCGGACGATGAGGTTACCTACAGGCGCAATACATCTGCTTTCGAGAGCTGCGATCTTCTGCCGAGCGTGCTTCGCGGCGTCAGCGAGGTCGACATGTCGGTTACCGTCATGGGCCAGAAACTCGCCATGCCGGTCTATTGCTCACCAACCGCCCTGCAGCGGCTCTTCCACCATGAGGGTGAACGCGCCGTCGCCCATGCTGCAGGCAAATTCGGCACGATGTTCGGTGTTTCATCGCTCGGCACGATCAGCCTGGAAGAAGCGCGGCAGATCAGCAGCGGGCCGCAGGTCTACCAGTTCTACTTCCACAGGGATCGCGGCCTCAATCGCGAAATGATGGCGAGAGCCAAGCAGGCGGGCGTCCAGGTGATGATGCTGACAGTCGACAGCATCACCGGCGGCAACCGCGAGCGCGACAAGCGCACCGGCTTTGCCATTCCCTTCAAACTCAATCTCGCCGGTATGGCCCAGTTTGCAGTCAAGCCCGGCTGGGCTATCAATTATTTCACCCATGAGAAATTCCGCCTGCCTCAGCTCGAAAGCCATGTCGATATGGGCAGCGGGACGATGTCGATCAGCCGCTATTTCACCGAAATGCTCGATCCCGCCATGAACTGGGATGACGTCGCCGACATGGTGAAGATCTGGGGCGGGCAATTCTGCCTGAAAGGCATCATGACGGTCGAGGATGCCAAGCGCGCCATCGATATCGGCTGCACCGGCATCGTACTGTCCAATCACGGTGGACGTCAGCTCGATGGATCGCGCAGCGGCTTCGACCAGCTTGCGGAAATCGTCGACGCTGTAGGCAGCCGTATCGATGTGATGGTCGATGGCGGCATTCAGCGCGGCACCCATGTGCTGAAGGCCCTGTCGCTCGGCGCCAAGGCAGTCGGCGTCGGCCGCTACTACCTCTTCCCGCTTGCCGCCGCCGGTCAGGCTGGCGTCGAACGGGCGCTCCTTCAGATGAGAACGGAAATCGAGCGCGGCATGAAGCTTATGGGCTGCGCCACCGTCAGCGAGCTCTCTGCAGCCAACCTGCGTTTCCGCGCCTCTTGAGACAACGGCTTGGCTGCGCCTTCTGTCGGGTACGGCCAAGCTCTGACCATCAGGGATCAGGCGCGCGCAATCTCCCGGGGCATGGATGCGCCGGTATCCTGCTGGCGTTGGCGAATGATCGCCGATGCCTCATACGGATCGGGCGGCAGGACGGCATTCTTCAGCGCGATCGAATATTCATGCTGCGGATTGTCGAGCACAGTGCGCGCGTCACCGCTTTCCACCACCAAGCCCTTGCGCATGATGATGACCCGATCGGCGATGTAATAGGCAGTCGCCAGATCGTGGGTGATGTAGATGATCGACACCTTGAGCGTATCGCGCAACTCGCGGAAGAGATTGACGATCGACATGCGCAGCGACGCATCCACCATGGAGACCGGCTCGTCGGCGACGATCAGCTTCGGTTCCGGAATGAGCGCACGCGCCACCGCGATGCGCTGAAGCTGGCCACCCGACAATTCATGCGAATAACGTCCGCGGACCTCTGCAATCGAGAGGCCGACCCGCTGCAGGGCCGCGTCGGCAAGCGCCTCCCTATCGGCGCGGCTCTTGGCACCCTTGAAGCGATGAGCGGTGGCAAACAGGTATTCGTCGATGCGCGTCAGAGGGTTGAAGGCTTCGAATGGGTTCTGAAAAACCGGCTGGACCCTGGTCATGAAGGCTTCGCGGGCGCTGCGGCTGCGAATATCGCCGATGTCGGCGCCATCGAAGCGGATCGTGCCGCGGTCGGCCTTTTCACTGCCGAGAACCATCTTCGCAAGCGTGGACTTGCCGGAGCCGGATTCGCCCACAATGGTGAAGATCTCGGGCCGGCCGGTCTCAAGCGCGAAACTGACGTCGTTGACCGCCGCCATCTTGGCACGCGAGAAAAAGCCGCCGATCGGAAACAGCTTGGTGATGTTTTCAAGTTCTAGAAGGTGTTCGCCGCTCATTGGATCTTATACTCCCCTGCCCTGAAACAGGCGACACGCCCGCCGGTCGCGCTTGACTGCATGACCGGCACTTCTTTCGAGCATCTCTCGATCGCGATCGGACACCGCGGGTGGAAGCGGCAACCAGACGGCGGGTTGGAAAGCGCCGGCGGTTTGCCCTGCAGGCTCTTTCTGGCTTTCGTATCGCCGATCCGCGGCAGGCTGCCGATCAGATGAACCGTGTAGGGATGCTGCGGATTGTCGAAGATCGCCTGGGTCGGCCCTTCTTCGGCCAGCCGCCCGGCATACATGATGGCCAGGCGATCGGTGATCGCGGCATGCACGGACATATCGTGGGTCACGAAGATGACCGAGGCTTGCATGCGCGTCTGGACTTCCTTGATCAGCGCAAGAACATCCTGCTGCACCAGCACGTCGAGCGCCGTCGTCGGCTCGTCGGCAATGATGAATTCCGGTTCACAGACGGTCGCCAATGCAATGGTCAGTCGCTGGCGCATGCCGCCGGAAAGCTGATGCGGAAAGGCTTCGAGCACATGCGAGTCGAGATGCAGGCGGGCAAGATGCGCCTCGATACGCTGACGAAAAGCGGCTGGATCGAGATCCATATGCCGGTAGGCAAAATCGTTGAAGGCGTGCTTCACGCGCCGAACCGGGTTCAGCACATTCATCGAGCCCTGCATGATATAGGACAGGTGACGCCAGCGCGCGGCCTTCATTTTCTGCGGCTCGCCATAGACGTCGATCGGCTTGCCATCGAAATTGAAATTGACCGTACCGCCCACCACGCGCATCGGCGGGCGAATGGCGCCGGCGAGCGTCTTGATCAGCGAGGTCTTGCCGCTTGAGGATTCTCCGGCGATGCCGTAGATCTCGTTCTTGCGCACCGTCAGGCTGATGTCGTCGACGGCGCGGATCTCGCGCCGGACGCCGAAATAGTCGTTGACGTAGTAGCATTTCAGCCCGTCGATCGTCAGCGCGTCCCGGGAGTTCTCGACGAGGATCAAAGGCGCTTTCTTCAATAGATTCTGCATCGTCTCAGGCTCCCATTCGGGCGAGCCGCGAGCGCGGATCGATATATTCGTTGACCGACATGGCGAGCATGAAGAGGCCGAGGAAGAGGATCACTACGAAGAGCATCGGGAAGGCGATCCACCACCAGACACCGGCAACCATGGCGGAATGGGCATTTGCCCAATAGATCATGCCGCCGACCGTCGGCCGGTTGATGTCGGAAAAGCCGAGGATGGAGAGGGTCACTTCGAGGCCGATCGCCCAGATCAGGTTGTTCATCGTCGTGAAGAAGACGATCGGCATGACATAGGGAAGATGCTCGCGGATGAGGATCTGCCACGTGCGCATGCCGGAAAAGACGGCGTGCCGGGTAAATTCCCGGTGGCGAAGCGAGAGCGCCACCGAGCGGATCAGGCGGCTGTCATGCGTCCATCCGAGCAGGGCTGCGACGATTGCCAGCATCGACCATGTCATCTGGTCACGCAGGACGAAGACCAGAAGAAGCAGGATCGGAATATTGGGCAGCGCGCCGAGCGTATCGTTGATGCCCATGATGATCTGGTCGGTGCGCCCGCCGATGTAACCCGAGACCAGACCGACGACCAGCGCGATGAGGCGGCTGATGACGGCGACGATGATGCCGAAGATGAGCGTGTTGCGCAGCGACGCGCCGATCTGCCAGAAGACATCCTGACCACGTGACGTCGTGCCGAACCAGAACTCGGCAGATGGCGGCATGTCGGGGATCACGACGTAGATGGCGGTCTCGTCATAAGGCGAGAAGAAGGAGGAGACGATCAGCCCGACAATGATCAGGATCAGGATCGTCCCGAACAGGAATTCCCTGTTGTAGCGGAGCAGGTCTCTCAAGATCTTGAACATCGCGATTATCCCAGTTTCACGCGCGGATCGATCAACGGATAGATGATATCGATCACGAAGACGGCAGCGGCGACAGCAATGATGGCAATTGTCGTCACGCCGAGCACCAGGCTGTAATCGCCGGAATAGATGCCTGAAATCAGAAGCTTGCCGATGCCGGGATAGTTGAAGACGAATTCGACGATGACGGCACCGCCGAAGACATTGCCGAGGCTGAGCGCCAGTCCCGTGACCTGCGGCAGCATGGCGTTGCGGGCCACATAATGCGAAAAGATGCGGCTTGAGCGCACGCCGCCAAGCTCGGCATAGACGACATGATCGTCGGTTACGATGTTTGAGACGAGCGAGCGCATGGAGATGAACCAGCCGCCGATACCGACGAGCACAAGCGTCAGTGCCGGCAGGATGCCGTGTTCGATGACCGAGCTGATGAAGGCCCAGCTGAAGGCGGGCGCGAGATTGACCTGCGCGCCGTCGCTGATCGGCAGGATCGGCCAGATGAAGCCGAAGAGAATGACGAGGCTTAGGCCGATAATGTAGGTAGGGATCGGCTGCAGCGCCATGATGACGATGCCAGCGAGCTTGAGCAGCCGGCTGTTGCGGAAGTAGCCGGCAAGTGCGCCGAGCAGGTTACCGATGATCCAGGCGATGATCGTTGCGAGCGTCAGCAGACCGACAGTCCAGGGCAAGGCACGGCCGATAACGATCATGACAGGCGTCGGGAAGGACGATAGCGACGGACCGAAATCACCTGTTAGTACCCGACCCCAGAAAGTAAAATATTGATCGATGAGCGGGCCGCCGGTTCCATAGAGTTCCCGCAGCGATTGGCGCAGGATCTCGACCGCCTGCGGGTCGGTCGAGCCGAAGCTGGTCAGTAGCGAGACTGTCTGTTCCACCGGATCGACCGGGGAGAAATGCGCAATCAGAAATGCGAGCGTGACGCCGGTGACGACGACGAAAAGGAACTGCAGGAAACGCTTGCCCGCATAGATCAGAAAGCCATTCATGGCATCCACCCTCCAATAGCAGAAGGGGCGGCCGGCTGCCGGCCACTCCCCATGTCGACGCGATCAGTTCTTGGGAGCGTCCGGATTGGCCTTCAGGCCGGTGACCATGTAGCGGATGTTCGACCAGTTCGGACCCGAGGCGGAATAAGGATTTTCAGCGCTCGGATAGTTGGTCCAGTAGGTCGTGTCGAACGGCGCGAACTTGTTATAGGCCATCAGCGGGATCATCGGCATCTCCTCGACGGCGAGCTTCAGGAAGTCCTGACCGACCTTGGTAACATCGGGAGAATCGAAGGCGATGGACCGGTTCTTCGCGATGATCTGATCGAGGCGCGGATCCTGCCAGCGTTGCAGGTTGCGCGGCGGCTGGATCTGGCCGAGCGGCTTGATGAATTCCGAATGATAGCTGTCCAGGAAGAAGGACAGATCCGGATGGCCTCCCCAGGTTTCGATGCTCCAGTAGATCGCGGCTTCGTAATCGCCGGTGCTGAGACGCTGGCCGTTGGTCGGGCCGGCAACATCCACCTTCGTGGCGATACCGTTCTGGCTCCACTGCTGAGCAATGACCGTGCCGGCACGGGCAAGTGTCGGAATGGCATCGCCTTCGACCTGCAGGCGGATCGTGAACGGCGTACCGTCCGGCTTCAGCCATTGATTGCCGCTCTTCTTGAAGCCGGCTTTCTGCAGAAGCTCCGAGGCGGCCTGCACGTCCTGCTTCCACCAGCCGAAACCGAAGGTGCGCTGTAGCTGTTTCGGGTCGGTCGGGATCTGATCGCCCCACTGGCCGCGGACCATGGTGGCAATCTGGGCGGAGATATTGGGATCATAGGGCTTGATCTTGCGGCTGCCGGTATCGAGCTCGAAATTGGTGAGCCAATCCTGCATCGGCGCATAATAATCATCGGGCGCCGAACCCGTCGGCGGCGTGGCGAGGGCAGCAAGATTGGCAGCGCCACGGTAAGAACCCAACGCCACTGCTCGGATATCGATCATCAGCGCCAGCGCCCAACGAACGTCTTTGTTGTCGAAGGGCGTCTTCTTGGTATTGAGCAGCACCGACGGCAGGGTCGGATCGGGATGGGCAAAGGGGAAGCCCTTCAGCCAGGCGGCGGCGCTCTTGCTGTCGCGCATCATCGCAAACATGCCCTCGGGCGCCATGTCGTTGATGACGTCGAGATTGTGATTGCGCTGTTCGATGACACGGGCCTCCGGGTTACCGGCAGCACGGTAGACGACATATTTCACCTGCGGCGGCTCTTTAGCGGCCACACCGATCGACGTGCGCTGCCAGTCGTCGCGCAGTTTCCAGATGGTCCAGTTGCCGCCCTTATCATAGCTCTGCAGCACATAGGCGCTGAGCGAGACAGGCGGATTGTTCTTGAACGCCAAGGGATCGCCGGCCTTTTCGAAGACGTGCTTCGGCATGATCCAGGCGGCGTTCCAGCGCACGGTGAACAGCGTGTGGAAGCGCGAATTGGGTTTCTTCAGATGGAAGACGACCGTCTGCGGATCGGGATTTTCCATGCTGGCGACGTTGACGGTGAAGGGCGCGCTCCAGGACATGCCGGGATGATCGATCTGCGTCTGCACCGTATAGACCACGTCATCACTGGTGAATTCGACGCCGTCGCTCCAGTAGATGCCCTTGCGCAGCTTCACCGTCATTTGGGTGAAATCGGCATCATAAGCAGGAGGCTCACTGGCGAGCGCATTCTGCCAGGCATCCGGGCCGCCCTCCGGATTAATGAACCACAGCGTGTCGGTCGTCAGCTGCTGCAGGCCGTTGACATTGGCAGCACCGCCGCCACCCGGCGCCCACACGTTGAACCAGTCCGCATTCTGCTGCGGCGTCCCCTGGATGATCAGCGTTTCATTGCGCGGAATGCCGGCAATGAAATCCTGCGCATAGGCAGGGAGGACGGCGAGAGACATTAGGGCAATCACTGCAAATCTAGGGAACTTCATCGGACGCTCCTCCTCCTCGGCCCGCAGGCGCGGGCGCTTCCCGTAATCCGTTATCGATCGCGTTCCGGCGACAGCGTCTGCATAGGGATCGAGAGATCCATATGACTCCTCCAGACGTTCAGCTCGCCGCAGCATTTATCGACAATTTTTCACCAAACGGCAACAGGTAATTTTTAGAATGCCAAAAACTCTCGGAATTACCAGCATTTTTTACCGCCACATAACTGCGACTTTTTTATATTATTGACAAAATGGTCATTTCGCATAGCTTTTGCGACGAGCGAGGCACCCTCCAAAGACAGCCGCACCTCATCACAAATTGGTCGGTTGGCCTTCGGGAGGAGGCTGAGGCATGACCGTTCAAGAGGAAAAGACGATGACGAGTCCCTATGACGTGACCATCAACGTTCACGCCGGCAGGCCGACAGGGCCTTATAAGCCGCTGTGGAACTGGTTCGGTTATGACGAGCCGAACTACACCTATTCCCCGCATGGCAAGAAGCTCCTGAAGGAGCTGACGGAGCTCAGCCCCGTAGCACCGCGCATCCGCGCGCATAATCTATTGACGAGCGGCGACGGCAAGCCGGCGCTGAAATGGGGCTCGACCAATGCCTATACCGAGGATGCAAACGGCAATCCCGTCTATGACTGGACGATCATCGACCAGATCTTCGATGCCTATGTCGAAGCCGGCAACATCCCGCTGATCCAGATCGGCTTCACGCCGGAAGCGCTTTCCGATTTCGACGGTCCCTACAAGCATCATTGGGAGCCGGCCGACCGTTACGCAACGATCACCACCGGCTGGACCGCCCCGCCGAAAGACTTGAAGAAGTGGGGCGACCTGATTGAGGCCTGGGCGAGGCATCTGGCCGATCGTTACGGCGAGGACGTCGCCTCCTCCTGGCCCTGGGAGGTCTGGAACGAACCGGATGGCCATTACTGGACCGGCACGATCCCGGAATTCTGTGCCATGTACGATGCGAGCGCGCGTGCCGTAAAGCGCGCCCTGCCCAAGGCGCGCGTCGGCGGACCACACACCTGCGGCGCCTTCGCCAACGAGAAGGCACAGACCTTCCTGCGCGCCTTCCTGCGACACGTCATCGAAAACAAACCGCCGCTCGATTTCATCGCCTTCCATGCCAAGGGAAATCCGGTCATCTTCGATGGCCATGTGCGCATGGGCCTGCACAAGCAGTTGCGAGACATCGAGACCAATCTCGCCATCATCAACGAGTTCCCGGAATTGCGGCATCTGCCCGTCGTCATCGGCGAATCCGACCCTGAAGGATGCGCGGCCTGCTCGGCCCGTGTGCACCCGCAGAACGGTTACCGCAACGGCCCGCTCTACGGCGTCTATGTCGTCGAGAGCATGATCCGCACATATGAACTGTCGCGTCGCGCCAATATCGAGATCGAGGGCGCCGTTACCTGGGCCTTCCTCTTCGACGACCAGCCCTATTTCGACGGCTTCCGGGATCTGGCAACGAACGGCGTCGACAAGGCTGTGCTGAACGGCTTCCGCATGCTCGGCAGACTCGGCGGCGAATGGCTCGAATCAGAAAGCGACTATCGCCGCGATATCGAGGACATCATGAGCCACGGCGTTCGCGACAAGCCCGACGTCAATGTCGTGGCGACCCGCGACGACAAGGGTGTCTCGGTTCTCGTCTGGCACTATCATGACGACGACGAGGCAGGCCCCGCTGCCAATGTCAGCCTCTCCATCAACGGCTGGAACAACCGACTGGCCTCGCTCAAGCACTTCCGGATGGATGAGCAACATTCCAACTCCTTCCGCGTCTGGGAGGAAATGGGCAAGCCGCAGGATCCTCAAGGCCCCGATTACGCCAAACTCGAAGCCTCCGGAAAGCTCGCACAGATCGACGAAAAGGCGTCGATTTCCGTCAAGGACGGCAAGATCGATCTGCATTTCTCCCTGCCGCGTCAAGGCGTGTCTCTCCTGCGCCTGGACTGGTGAGACGGCAGGCAAGAGGGAGCGCAATCCTCCAAATTGCGCTCTCTGACCTTTCGAAAAACAGCCTTAGTGTTCGCTCACATACGCGAGATAGCGCTTCTTGCTCGGCTGCAGGTGATCGACGCAGAGCTGGGCCAGAACCCAGTTATCCCTGCCCTTCAGCATCTCGATCATCAGCCGGTGATGCTCGTGCGAGATCTGCAGTGATTCCTTGCTCGACATCGAGTTGGCGCGCACCGGCAGGCTGAGGCGCATATAGAGTTCGATCGACTGGACAAGATGGGAATTGCCGCAGGCGCTGAAGAGTGTGAGGTGGAACCTGTCGTTCGTCTCGTGCACACCGCGAAGATAGCCGGCTTCAACGTGCCGGCCATGCTCCTCATGCAGGGCGGTCAGTTCCGCGATCAACTCGTCGGGCGCCGGTAGAGGAATCCAGAGTGCAGCCTGCCTTTGGAGCAGTTCGCGCACGTCATAGATCTCCTGTACCTGCCGAGGCGTCAGCGAGCGCACGGTGGCACCCTTGTTGCGCTCGCGCACGACGATGCCCATCGTCTCCAGCTGGACGATCGCTTGACGAGCGAAATGCCGCGTGACGTGGAAGCGCGCGAGCAGCGTGTCCTCAGTCAGACGCGTGCCGGGCGCCAGCCGCCCGAAGATGATGTCTTCTTCGAGCGCACGCGCAATGCTCAGATCATCGTGTTCGATCTCGTCTTCACTGATATCATTGAGCGTCTGCATGAATAGGTCCTCCGGCGGCGGGCCATCTTATCGCGGTTTGTATTCAGGGTCGAACCGGCTCAGCCTATAGATCTCTTCGACCAGCGCCAGCGTCTTCAGATTATCGTCAGGCGCCGTCTCCATCGCCGCCCGGCCGTCCAGCCCGTCGAGAAAGTGCGCGATCGTTGCATCATAAGCGCCCTGATAGACGGTATCCGCATCGAACTCCTCCACGCGCAGGACATTACCCTTTGCCGAAAGACGGTTTCCATTCAGTTCCAGCGTGGCCTGCGTACCGAAGATCCGCAAATGATCCCGCGGCGCCGGCGGCGCACCATGCACTGCGAGATTGGCGTTTACAGTGACGATCACCCCGTCGTCCAGACGGCGCAGAACGACAGCAGCGACGTCCTCGGCAATAATATCGTCATTGCTGCGCTCGAGCCGCGCGGCAACCACCTCCATCTCGCCAAGCAGGTAGCGAAGCGTATCCAGGTGATGGATCATCACTTCCATGACCAGCAGACGCTGCTGCCTGCGGAAAAACGGCTGGCGGATGAGCGCCGGCCGGTTCCCCTCGGTATCGGCGATCATGCCGCTCGAGAAAAATTCGAACTGAACCTGCCTGATCTCACCGGCAAACCCCTCCTGCAGCCATGCCTTTAGCCGACGGTAATAGGCGCGAAATCGCCAGTTCTCATGCACCATTAACCGGATCGATGAGGGCAGACCGGCAACGAGGGCGACCGCCTGGTCGTAATCGGGTGCCAAGGGCTTCTGGCAGAGAATATCGATACCCTTCACTGCCGCCAGCCGCACAAGCTCCACATGGGCCTCGCGCGGGGCGCATATATCGACGGCATCCAGCGTTTCCTCGGTCAGCATATCCTGCGCGCGCTGATAATTGCGAGGAATGCCGAAAGTCCCGCTTCTGGCTGTCCGGGCTTCCGCTGAAGGGTCGGCGATTGCGACGACCTCAGCACGGGCCGACTGCTTCATCCAAGCCGGCAGGTGATACTCGCTGACCCAACCTGCGCCGATGACCCCTATCCGCCTTCGCTCGTTCTCCGCCATGCTTCGCTCCATCTCATTTTATCGATAATTTAGCCACCATCTCTCCGAAAGCCAATGCGAAAGACCGAATAAAAATTGAGATTATCGCGAATTATCTTGAGTTTCCTCCATGGAGTTCTGTAGCGACGGCGATGAGCAAGTCTGCAGCTGCATCTTCTTTATTGACAATCCTGCATATCCAACTAGGCTTGAGGTCGATTTAGAGGACGAGGGAGGAACAATGTCGAGCGGTCTTCGTCGCAAGCTGACGAGTTACGGCGATCAGGGTTTCTCCCTTTTTCTGCGAAAGGCCTTCATCAAGGCGATGGGCTATTCAGACGATGCCCTGGATCGCCCGATCGTGGGGATTGCCAATACGTACAGCGACTTCAATCCCTGCCACGGCAACGTGCCGCAGCTCATCGAGGCGGCCAAGCGCGGCGTCATGTTGGCCGGCGCCATGCCGATGGTCTTTCCGACCATTTCGATCCACGAAAGCTTCGCCTCGCCGACCTCGATGTATCTGCGCAATCTGATGGCGATGGAAACCGAGGAAATGATCCGCGCCCAGCCGATGGATGCGGTGATCCTCATCGGCGGTTGCGACAAGACCTTGCCGGCGCAGATCATGGCCGCAGCCAGCAGCGAAATCCCGGCGATCTTCCTGCCGACTGGGCCGATGGCCGTCGGCCATCACAAGGGCGAGCGGCTTGGCGCCTGTACCGATTGCCGCCGCTACTGGGGACGCTTCCGCGCCGGTGAAATCGATGAAGCAGAGATCACCGACGTCAACAACAAGCTCGCCAGTTCGGTCGGCACCTGCACAGTCATGGGAACGGCAAGCACTATGGCCAACCTGACCGAGGTGATGGGTCTTTGCGTGCCGCGGGCGGGATCGGCACCGGCAGCCGAGTCCGAGCGTGTGCGGCTCGCCGAAGAGACCGGCCGCATCGCCGTCGGGCTTGCAGCCAACCCGGATGCGCCGACCGTACGCGATATCCTGACACCCGCAACGATCCGCAACGGCCTCGTCGCACTGCAGGCCATGGGCGGCTCGACCAATGCCGTCGTCCACCTTGCTGCCATCACCGGGCGGCTTGGCCTGCGCCTCGACATGGCCGAGCTCGACAGGCTCGGCAAGATCATCCCGCTGCTTGTCGATCTCCAGCCCTCCGGCCAGCATTATATGGAACAGTTTCATGAAGCTGGTGGCGTGCCGGCGCTGCTGAAGGCGGTGCGTCACGAAATCGACGGCAGTCAGCGCACCGTCTATGGCAAGACGATCGGCGAGGTGATTGACGCCGCTCCCGACGAACCCGGCCAGACGATCATCCGCACAATGGAAAAACCCCTGAAGCCGATCGGCACGATTGCCGTACTCCATGGCAACCTCGCGCCGCGCGGCGCCGTCATCAAACAATCGGCGGCATCAAAGGATCTGCTGCAGCATGAAGGACGCGCGATCGTCTTCGATTCCGTCGAGGACATGACCTTGCGGATCGACAGCGACGACCTCGATGTTACCGCCGAGGATATTCTCGTTTTGCGCAACGCTGGCCCGAAGGGCGCCCCAGGCATGCCGGAAGCCGGCTATCTGCCGATCCCGCGCAAGCTTGCCCGGCAGGGCGTCAAGGACATGGTGCGCATTTCCGATGCCCGCATGAGCGGCACTGCCTTCGGCACCATCGTTCTGCATATTGCCCCGGAAGCGGCAGCCAGCGGACCGCTGGCGATCGTCCGGACAGGAGACCGTATCCGCCTCGACGTCAAAAAGCGGCGCATAGACCTTGCCATCGACGAGGGTGAATTTGACCGGCGCATGGCGGAGCTTGAAACGATATCGGCGCCCGAGCCGGCGCGCGGTTATGCAAAGCTCTACCACACGCACGTGCTACAGGCCGACGAAGGCGTCGACTTTGATTTCCTCCAGCACGAGGAATTGGAAACGAAATGAGCATGGTGGATAGCGAAGCCCCGCTCTGCCTGCCGCGATTGCCATTGACGCGTCTTCCGGCTTACCCGCTGCCACAAGGCACGATCGACACGCATTTCCATGTCTTCCGGTCCGGGGCACCGCTTAATACGCCTCGCAGCTATACGCCCGATATTGCAACGACGGCCGACTGGATCGCCTTTGCCGACCGGCTCGGCATCGGCAGGGGCATTCTCGTGCAGCCGAGCGTCTATGGCCTCGACAACCAGGTTCTGATCGAGGCGCTGACCGCCTTTCCGGACCGCCTGCGCGGCATCGTCGTCATCGATCCCGAGACAGGTCCCGAGGAGATTGCTCGCCTCGACCGGCTCGGCGTGCGCGGCGTGCGCATCAATACCCGCAACAAGGGCGGCCTGCCGCTTGCGGCGGCTGAAACACTTGCAGCGGCCATTCGCGATTTCGGATGGTCGCTGCAGCTGCAGATCAGCCCCGATCAGATCGGCGATCTCGCCGATCGCCTGCCGCAGCTTGGCGTTCGTTTCGTCATTGATCATCTGGGCTTCATACCGCTCGCCGATGGGGCCTGGCGCGAGTATGTTCCAGCACTCCAGCGGCTGGCCGATAGTCCCGGCGGCTACATCAAGCTCACGGCTCCCTACCGGCTGACGCGCGAGCGCGGCTATATGGGTTTTGCCGAGGTGGTGCAGGCGCTTGCGGCGAGCCATCCGCAAAAGCTGCTCTGGGGCAGCGACTGGCCGCACACCGAACTCTGGAGCGATATGCCCGATGATGCCGACCTGATCGACAGGATGCAGGACACCGTTGGCGCCCCTATCCTTGCCCGCAAAATCTTCATCGAGAATGCCGAAACGCTGTTTTTTAGCCGCTGAGCGCGAAGTGCCTTGACGATGGCCAGAAGCATCCTTGTCATTATTGTCGTTCGCTTTGCTGAAGCCGTTGCCGGAAAGCGACCCAATGGCGGTGGTCGATGGCGCGCTGAAGGTTCGCGGACTTGACGGGCTGCGGGTGACCAATTGCTCGATCATTCCCCGAGGCGATACCAACGCGCCAGCCATGGGGCGATAGGCTCCAAGGCGGCCGAGATGATTGGGAGCGATTATCGAAATAGCCCTCGACCATTGAATGCCGCTGATTTTGACGCTATATATCGTCAGAATAACTGGCATGGAGATGAATCATGGGCCTCGCACAATATGCAGATGACGGTCTGTTTGCCCCGCGCAAGATCGCCGATGCCTTTCGCACAACCAGCGAGGAGATCGCCCGCACGGCCGGACTTGGCAAGGATGCGATCCAGCGCAAGGATCGCCTCCGCTCCGACAAGACGCAACGGCGCCTGCGCGAAATGATCGAGATCGTCAACAAGGTCGAGCAACGCTTCGGTTCGGCGCTGATGGCCTATGCCTGGTATCGTTCCGAGCCCCTGTCCGGCTTTTCGGGCCAGACGGCCATGCAGTTGGTCCGCGACGGACGGGCCGACGAGGTTATGGATTATATCGATGCGGTAGACGGCGGTATTCACGCCTAGTCGCGACGATGCGCTATGAAGGAAAGCTCTATCGAGCGCTGAACCCAGTCTATGCGCGCGAGCCGCTTTCCGGCCGCGGCGCCGAGCTCTATGGCGGTCGGTTCAATCCCAAGGGAATGCCGGCTCTCTACACGTCCCTGTCTGTGCTGACTGCACTTCGGGAAGCCAATCAGGTCGGTAGCCTGCAGCCGACCACCCTTGTCTCCTACGAGGCCGATATCGAGCGCGTCTTTGACACAAGGGACGAGGCCGCCCTTGAGGCGCTCGGCATGGATGCCGAAACGATTGCTGCGGCAAGCTGGCGCGACGAGATGAAGGCAAGCGGAGAAGCTAGGACGCAGAATCTCGCCCGCCGGCTCGTGTCCGACGGCTATCACGGTCTGCTGGTCAGAAGTTTTGCGCCAGCAGCGAGAAACGACGATCTCAATCTCGTGCTTTGGCGGTGGAGCGATATAACTCCATGCCGCTTGACCCTGATCGACGACGAAGGCCGATTGTCGTAATCATCAAGCGCGATCAGCACCGGCATAACGGTCGGCGCTGATCGTATTGATGCACCTCAGGCCGCGCGCACCTTGCTCGGCCGCGCCCATTCTGGCAGCCAGTCGCCGTGGCTGGCGAGCAGCTCATCCACCAGCGACCAGATCTGGTCGAGGTCGAGCTCAGCAGCCGTATGCGGATCCATCATCGCGGCATGATAGATATGCTCGGGGTTTTCCGTCATCAGCGCCTGAACCGTCAGTTCCTGGACATTGATGTTGGTACGGATCAGTGCGGTCAGTTGCGGCGGCAGGTCGCCGATATAGGTCGGCTGGATACCGGAGGCATCGACGAGGCACGGCACTTCGGCAGCGCAATTTGATGGCAGCGAGGTGATGCAGCCATTGTTGCGGACATTGCCGTAGATGACCGAGGGTTCGCCGGTCCAGACCGAATTGATGATCGAGGAGGCATATTCCTTTGATTCATTGACCTCGATCTTGTCGGCCGAACGATAGGCTTCCGCCTGACCCTTCCAGCGAGCGATCTGCTCGATGCAGCGCTTCGGATATTCATCGAGCGGAATGCCGAATTTCTCGATGATGTCCTCGCGACCTTCCTTGATGAAGTAAGGTGTGTATTCGGCGAAATGCTCCGAGCTTTCGGTGACGAAATAGCCAAGACGCGTCAGCATCTCGTAGCGTACCTTGTTTGGGCAGCGCGGGTTCCAGCCGGGCTTCGGCGCACGTCCCTCACGATAGGCGCGCACGAGATCGGGATAGAGGTTCTTGTAGGAACCATCTGGCTGACGATGCTCGAACTTCAGGTAGAAGGCCATATGGTTGATGCCGGCCGAGCGGTAGCGGATCTCGTCATAGGGAATATCGAGATCGTGGGCGAGCTCCATCGCCGTGCCCTGCACGGAATGACAGAGGCCGACCTGCTTGATGTCAGGATATTTCTCTGAAATCGCCCAGGTATTGATCGCCATCGGGTTCACATATTGCAGCATGATGGCATTGGGGCAGACGGCGCGCATATCCTCACAGATCTTCCAGAGATGCGGCACGGTGCGGAGCCCGCGCATGATGCCGCCCACGCCGAGCGTATCGGCAATCGTCTGGCGCAGGCCGTATTTCTTCGGCACTTCGAAATCCGTCACCGTGCAGGGCTCGTAGCCGCCGATCTGGAAGGCGACGACGACGAAATCGGCGCCCGACAGAGCCTTGCGCTGATCGCCATAGGTCTCCGCCTTCGCCTTCACGCCAAGCGTCGAGATCAACTTGTTGACGACGATGGCACTTTCCTCAAGCCGCTGCGGATTGATGTCCATCAAGGCGATCGTGGCGCCTGACAGCGCCGGACGCTGCAGGATATCGCCGACGATGTTCTTCATGAAAACGGTGGAGCCAGCTCCGATGAACGCTATTCTGGGATTTGCCATATGAACCTCCGGCATTCAGAAATCAGGCTACCTCGAAAGCGGCTTTGACGAGCCGTTCGGTGTAGGGTGTCTTGGGATTGGAAAGGACTTCGTTGACAGGTCCCTCTTCCATGATCTTGCCGTGCTGCATGACGATGACACGGTGGCAGAGGGCACGCACGACCTTCAGGTCATGCGAAATGAAAAGGTAGCTCAGACCCCGCTCATCCTGCAGCTTCCGCAAAAGCTCGATAATCTGCGCCTGGACGGACAGATCGAGCGCCGAGGTCGGCTCGTCGAGCAGGATGAATTCCGGCTCCAGCGCAATCGCCCGCGCAATGGCGATGCGCTGGCGCTGGCCGCCGGAGAACTCATGTGGGAAGCGCGAGAGGATGTTGCCCGGCATGCCAGCGGACACCAGCGCTTCGCGGACCCTGTCCAGACGTTCGCCCTTGGTGGCGCCGAGCTTGTTGACAACCAGCCCTTCCTCGATGATCTGGCCGATCGTCATGCGCGGATTGAGTGACGAGAACGGGTCCTGGAAGACCACCTGCATGCGCGAGCGCAAGGGCCGCATTTCCGCCCGTGACTTGCCGTGGATCGGCTGGCGGTCGAAATAGATCTCACCATTGTCCGTATCACTGAGCCTGAGAATAGCCTGACCGAAGGTCGTCTTGCCCGAACCGGATTCACCGACGAGGCCCAGCGTCTCGTGCCGCCGCAGCGTGAGATTGAGACTGTCGACGGCGACCAGTTCGCGCATCTCCGGTCTGAAGAAGCCGCCATGGCGCAGCATGAAGGAGACGCGCACGCCGCGGGCGTCGAGAATGATATCCGATCCCTCCGGCAGCGGGTTGGCCTGGCCACGCGGCTCTGATCCCAAAAGATGCTTCGTATAGGGATGTTGCGGATTGGCAAAGAGCTGCTCGGTTATATTGTGCTCGCGCATCTCGCCATGCTGCATTACATAGACATAGTCGGAGAATTTGCGCACGACGGTCAGGTCGTGGGTAATCAGGATCACCGCCATCCGCAACTGCGTCTGCAGGTTGCGGATGAGGTTCAGGATCTGCGCCTGGACGGTGACGTCGAGCGCCGTCGTCGGTTCGTCGGCGATCAGGACGTCGGGGTCGTTGGCAAGCGCCATGGCGATCATCACGCGTTGGCGCTGGCCGCCTGAAAGCTGATGCGGATATTGCCGCAGCCGCGCTTCGGGATCGGGGATCTGAACCTGCTTCAGCAATTCCAGCGCCTTGGCGTCGGCCTGCTTGCGGCTCATTTTGCGGTGGACGCGGATCGCTTCGACGATCTGGCTGCCGATCGTATAAATCGGGTTTAGCGAGCTCATCGGCTCCTGGAAGATCATCGAGATGCGGTCGCCGCGCAGCTTGCGGCGGGCTTTCTCGGAGAATTTCAGGATATTGTGACCGTCATATTCGACGCTCGAGCGCGGCGAGATGACCGCACGCTTGGAGAGAAGCCCCATGACGGTGCGTGCCGTCACCGACTTACCGGAACCGGACTCGCCGACGATGGCAATCGTTTCGCCGCGGTATAGCTGGAAGGATATATCCTTCACGGCTTCGACGGTGCCGTGCTCGACCTTGAAGTTCACGCCGATATTGCGCGCGTCGATGATCGGGCTCTCCTTGCGTCCGTCATGATCGTGACGGACGGGCGGGGCGAAGGAACTGACGAGAGCAAGGGCCATCTTCATCACCTCAATAGGGATCGACCGCATCGCGCAGACCGTCGCCCAGTGCATTGAAAGCAAAGACGGTGACCAGCACGAAAGCGACAGGAGCGAGAATCCAGGGATAGGTCCCGATGACGGAATAATTGGCCGTATCCTGCAGCATCAGACCCCAGGAAATCAGCGGCGGCTTTACGGCAAAGCCGAGGAAGCCAAGGAAGGATTCCAGCAGCACGACGCTTGGAATATGGATGGTGACGGCGACGATCACGTGGCTCATCACATTCGGGAAAATATGCTGGAAGATGATGCGCCGGTCGGTCGCGCCGACCGCCATCGCCGCCCGCACATATTCGATACGCGCCAGCGCCAGCGTCTTGCCGCGCACCTCGCGCGACATCTGCGCCCAGCCGAGCGCTGACATGACGAAGATCACGAAGGCGAGGAAGACGTTGGTCGGCGCGGTGATCGGGATCAGCGATGTCAGCGCCAGATAGAGCGGCAGCTGCGGGAAGGCGAGTACCAGCTCGACGAAACGCTGCACCCAGACATCGAAGGCGCCGCCGTAATAGCCCGAGACCATGCCGACCGTCGTACCGACGACAGTAACGATGAAGACAACCGTCAGTGCGATCATCAGCGAGATGCGCGAGCCGATGATGGCACGCGACAGAACGTCACGACCGAACTTGTCGGTGCCGAGGAAATGCACCGGCTGGCCGTCGACCGTGCCGAAGAAATGGCGATTGGCCGGGATGAGACCGAGCAGATTGTAGTCCGAACCCTTGACGAAGAAGCCGAGCGGACGCGGGTTGTCATAGTCCAGGCCGACGACCGGCTGGAAGGTAACCGGATCGAGCTCTTCGGAATCCGCCAGCGCATAGGCGCGCGGCCAGACGAGACTGCCCTCCTTGTCATGAATGCTGATGAGCTGTGGCGGCGCAAAGCCGACATCGGTCGCCTTCGGGTCCATCGGCGCGAAGAAATCGGCAAATACAGCCATGATGATCAAGAGGCCGACGAGGATCAGGCCGATCATGCCGGTCCAGGAGCGCCGCAGCCGGCGCCAGACCAGCGCCATATAGCTCTCATTGCCATGGTGGGTATTCTTGACCGCTTCTTCATGCGGTGGCGGCGGGGAGGAGTCGAAGGCAAACATATCAGGCTCCTCCATATTGACGGACCCGCGGATCGAGCATGGCAAGCAGCATGTCGGCGATGATATTGCCGACGATCAGCGTGGCCGACAGCACCAGCATGAAGGTCGCGGTAACGTAGACATCACCGATCGCCATCGAGCCGACGATGGCCGGACCGACAGTCGGCAGGGCGAAGATGATCGCGGTTTCGATCTCGCCGGTCAGCATGTAGGGAAGCACGACACCCTGATACATGACGAGCGGATGCAACGCGTTTGGAACGGCGTGACGCAGGACGACCGCGCCGCCCGAAAGCCCCTTGGCGCGCGCCGTCTCGACATATTGCGCATTCAGCGTGTCGAGCAGATTGCCGCGCATGACGCGCATGTTGTAGGCAAGCCCGCCGAAAGTGGCGATCGCGACGACCGGCCAGACATGGCTGACGAGATCCATGAATTTCGCCCAGGACCACGGCGCCCCGCCATATTGCGGCGAGAAGAAGCTGCCGATTTCCGTCACGTTGAACTGGAAGACCAGCAGATAGACGATGATCAGCGCCATGAGAAAGCGCGGCACCGTCATGCCGAGGAAAGAGATGCCGGAGAGCAGGCTGTCGATCCAGCTATATTGGCGGGTCGCTGCCCAGATGCCGAAGGTAATACCGAGGATGGATGCAAAGATGTGGCAGACCAGCGCCAGGGCCAGCGTGCGCGGCAGGCGCTCGCCGACCACGTCGGCAACCGGCTTGTTGTAGAACATGCTGTAGCCGAAATCGCCTTTGGTCACGATTCCAGTGATCCAGTTGACGTACTGGACGACCAGCGGCTGATCAAGGCCATGTTCGATGCGGTAGGCCTGAGCCTGCGCATCGGCCTGAGCGAAGGAAGCTCCGCCCTGATTGATCAACTGCGAACGGATGTAATCGGCATAGTCTCCGGGCGGCGCCTGGATGATGGCAAAGGTCACCACGCTGAGGATGAAGAGGACGGGAATCGCCGAGGCGATGCGCATGAGCAGGAATCGTAGCATCAGACGGTTCGCTTCTCCTTGCCGCCAGTCGCTCGTCTCAGCGCGGCCGGCTTGTTGATTCTGACCGGCCGCGCGCAGCACGCGCGACCGGAAGCTCTTGTCGTTCGGGAGGGAACTCTTAGTTGATCGGACCCTTGTCTCCAGGCTTGCCGGGAAGCTTTTGAGGGAAGAGTTCGTACTTGCCCTGCTTGTCGGCAGCCACCCACAGACGCTCGCGGATGACGGAATCCTCGGCCCAGTTGAACATCATGATCGGCGTACCCTCGGGAATGTTCGAGAAACGCTTGTTGATGATCAGCGCGCCCGGATATTCGGTCAGGCCGACGGTATCGACATGTTCTGTCGCCGTCTTCTGGTACTGCTTCATGAGTGCCACGCGTTCGTCATTGTCCTGGCTTGTGCGGAACTTGTTGACGATGTCGGCAAGCTCCTTTTCGTAAGGCAGGAGGTCGAGCTGATTATCCTTGCCGGCGCGGTGGTGCCAGCTGGTGCGTGGGCCGACAGCGGCAAGCTGTTCGGTGTTCTGCACCACGGAGGCGAGCTCGGTTGTGTTGCGCTGGATCAACCAGTCGAACTGGCCTGCATAATGCGCGTTATCCCGCTTGGGACCATCAAGAGCATTGATGATGATCTTGATGCCAAGCTTCTCCATCTGACCGACGACGCCTTCGGCAAGGCTCTTGTCGGTGGTGTAGTCATTGTTGACGAGAAGCACGATCTCGACGTTCTTGCCGCCTGCGGTTCCAGCCGGGAAGTTCACGAAACCGTCGCCATCGGTATCCTTCAGGCCGACCTTGGCGAGCAACGCCTTGGCGCCTTTTTGATCGAAGGGGTAGTAGACGGTCGATTTGCGATCGTAGAAACTCGTGCCGGAGGAGAGGCCGCCTGCATAGATCGCCGTGAACGGTCCCTTGACGAGGGAGTCGCCGATCGCCTTGCGGTCGATCGCCATAGTCACGGCCTTGCGGAAGTCCTCGTTGCGGTCGAGTTCGCGGATCGCCTGACTGCGGGCATCAGGATCACCCCAGCCATTGGCCGAAAGGTTCATGCGAAGATTATAGCCGATGAGGCGCGGGCCGAAGGCGAGACGCGCCGGAGCGGTCTTTTCGGCAGCACGCTTCAGTGAGGCCACGAAGTTTTCCGGCTGCTCGAGGTTCGAGAAGTCGGCAGAACCGGCAACGGCCTGCACGTCACGGTCGGCCCAGGTCGAGAGCTTGTAGTGCAGCTCGTTGAGATATGGCAGCTGATTGCCCTTCTCGTCGACCTTCCAGTAATAGGGGTTGCGGCGCATGACGATGATATCGTCAGGCCGATATTCGACCGGCACCCAGGCGCCCATGACCGGCATGTTCATGTATTCCGGCGGGAAGGCGTTCTTGAACTGATCGTAGGTGTTCTTCGAATATTTCGGGTGCTGGGGCTTCAGAATATGCGACGGACCCGGGCAGAAGTTCGGATAGGCCATCGTGTAGAGATATTGCTTCGGGAAGGCCTCCTTGAAGGTCCATTCGACCGTGTAGTCGTCGATCTTCGTGAGCGTCGTTCCCTCGCCGAAGGCTTCCGGCGACGCACCGCCGCCGAGCGGCGAAACGTTCGGATCGATGACTTCATCTTCCCAGTAGAACATGAGGTCATCGGCATTGAAGGGCGCGCCGTCGGACCACTTGGCGCCCTCGATCAGATGCATGGTGAGCTTGTGGCCGTCCTGCGACCACTCCCAGCCCTTGGCGAGGTTCGGCAGCGGCTCGGTATCCTTGGCTTCCACCTGGAAGAGCGGCGCTGTGCGTGTCAGGCATTCGGAAAGGCCGATATCGATGCCGCCCCAGCCCTGCGTCTGGCCCGCACCATAGTTCCAGCCTTCCGGCCGGCCGCCGATGACATGGCGCATCACGTCGCCATAGCCGCCGATACCGTCAGGCATGTTTTCGGTCTTGAAGACCAGCGGCTCCTTGGGCAGGCGATCCTTGACCGCCGGCAACTTGCCGCTGTCGACGAAATTCTTCGTCACCCAGTCCGGCTCGTGATATTCGGGCAGCGCCTTGAACTCCAGGATGGAGTCGCGGGACACATATTTGATCTTGCCTTCCGCCGGGAAAGCCGGCGGAGCCGGCGGTACCGTTGGCTCGGACGCATAGGCATTCAGGGCCGCGACTGAAACGCTGAGCGCCAGTCCTGCCAGGATGCCGATCTTACGGAAATTCGTCATCGTCTCTCCCTCTTGTTCCGGAGCGCTTGCACGCGTCTCCGCTTCTCCTCAAACGACGATGAAGGAAGCTTGTGTGCGGGCGACCTTCCTCCCGAAGAGCCGCCGCAGCCTCCCTCACCCTGATTTTAGACGGCCTGCTTCAGCGCCGCCTTCTCAACACGAAGCTCCTCGATGGAGCGGACATTGCGGCGCGCGGCCCCTTCCCACTCTCTCGTCTTGACCTTGGAATTGGCCAGCCGCTCCTTGGCGGCAGGCACAGCATGCGCATATTGCGGCAGCCAGCGAGCCTGGGCAACGACCATCTCGTCGACCATCTGCCAGACCTCTTCCGGCGTCGAGACGGCACCGACCAGCGGATCGTGCAGCACGGCGAGCTTCAGGAGATCGATATCGCCCGAAATCGCCGCATGCACCGACATGCGCTGGACATTGATCGACGAGATGCAGGTTGCAGCACAGGCTTCCGGAATGGTGATACCGGAAACCATATTGATGCCGAAGCGATCGACGAAGCCGGGCGACTCGATGATAGCATCGGATGGCAGGTTGGTGATGACACCGGTGTTCTTGACGTTGAAGTGACCGCGATAGACGCGACCGGTTTCCAGCGCCTCGAGAATATGGCTTGCGTGCTCGTTGGAGCGCTTGGCCGGATCGATCGGCTTTTCGGCCAAAGCGAGGAATTGCGGGAATTCCGTCTCGAACCAGTTGCGGGTCTCGGTCGAGTGTCGCAGATAGCCGCCGGTCTCGCCGTGGATCCAGTCGGACATGTCGATCCAGCGGGTGATTTCCTCCGGCCGCTTGCGGTACCAGGGCAGATATTCGGAGAGATGGCCGTTGCTTTCGGTCGAATAGACGCCGAAGCGCTTCAGCACGTCGATGCGCAGCTTTTCCTGCTGCGAATAGACGGGATGCGCCTCGAAAGCGGCGACCAGCTCGTCCTTGCCGATCCTGCGGCCGTTAAGACGCAGGTCGACGAACCAGGTCTGGTGGTTGATGCCCGAGCAGATGTAGTCCAATTCGCTCGGTGACTTGGCGCCGAGCACTTCGGCGATCTGTTCGGCGCCATGCTGGACCCCGTGGCAGAGACCGACGGTGTCGACCTTGCCATATTCGATGGCCGCCCAGGTGTTCATCGCCATCGGGTTGGCATAGTTCAGGAATTTCGCGCCGGGTGCCGCGACCTCGCGGATATCCTTGCAGAAATCGAGGATCACCGGAATGTTGCGCTGGCCATAGAGAATGCCGCCGGCGCAGATCGTATCGCCAACGCACTGGTCGATGCCGTATTTTAGGGGAATGCGGATATCGTCGGCATAGGCTTCGAGCCCCCCGACGCGAACGCAGCTGATGACATAACGCGCACCTTCCAGCGCCTTGCGGCGATCCGTTGTCGCCGTCACCTTCGTCGGCAGCTTGTTTGCTTCGACGATCTTGTCGAGAATTGCCTTGATCATCTGAAGGTTATGTTCGCTGAGGTCCGTCAGCGCGAATTCAATGTCCTTGAATTCCGGCACGCAGAGAATGTCCGTGAACAGCTTCTTGGTGAAGCCGACACTGCCTGCCCCGATAATAGCGATTTTGAAACTCATATCCTTCACCTCGATCCGATCAGATGCTAGGGAGAAAGACAGCAAGGGAGGACTGGGCGGCACGCTTGCGCATACCGTCTAAAAATACCGGAAAATGGTGTTTATATTCCTCCCGGCCATTCTTTCGACCGCGATCTCTTCCTCTTGTGAGAAGAGATTATGCGCATATTCGACAGGGCGGCCAGAGAAGGATTATGCTTTCGAGGGTAATTTTGTGCTGCAGGAATTGATCGCCAACGGCCAGTCGATGAGAACCGTTTCTTTGCCGCGTGGACGCCAGCGTCTGCACGCCATGCCGACGAGCGCCGGTTACGAGTTACGCGAAAACGAGACCTATGACTGGGACGGCCGGAAGCGTGGCCAAACACCTTTCACGGTACTGCAGCACACGATCAGTGGCACCGGCCATCTGCGCTACCAGAACCGCAACTACAAGCTCCAAAGTGGCGATACGATGATGGTGCTCGTGCCGCACAATCATCGCTACTGGCTCGAAAAGGGCGAACGCTGGGAATATTTCTGGATCTCGATGAATGGCGAGGAGACGCTGCGCATCCACCAGATGGTGCTGGCTCTGGCGGGTCCGGTCTTGAAGCTGCAGCAATCGACCATCGATCATCTGGCCGATTGCAGCCTGCGCCTCGTCAAGGGTGCGAACACCCCCGGCTCAGCCTCGGCGATCGCCTACGAAGCCGCCATGGCACTTTACGACGATATCTTCGGCGCGCCCGCCTTCATCGCCGAGCAGAGCGCGATGCAGCCCGTGATCGACCATATCAACGCCAATCTGGAAAAATCGCTCCCGGTCAGCGAGCTTGCAGCGATCGTCGGACTGAGCCGCGCCCATTTCTCCCGCAGCTTTGCCGAAAGCGAGGGCGTGCCGCCCGCCGAATATGTTCTGCAGCAGCGGCTGCAACGCGCCGCGAAGCTCTTGACCAAGGCAGATTTCCTGCCGGTCAAGGAAGTCTCGATCATGTGCGGCTTCGAAGACGCCAATTACTTCGCCAAGGTTTTCCGGCGCGTCTACGGCATCACGCCGACCGAATTTCGCACGACCGGCATGTATGCGAGCATCGGCCGTGGCCGGTAAGAGATCGGTTGAAGATAGAATGCATCCGGCGCCAGATCCGCTGGAGGTAATAGAGGGAACCAAAACCCATCCAGGCTCGTCCGAGGGAATAGACTTGCACTGCGGCCCCTGACGCCTCACCCCAACATCTGCATCGACCCTAGCCCCAGAATATCGTTCAGCAACGCAATCCCCATCCCTACCGCCACGATAACGAGGCCAATCAGGAACAGTCGCCGCGAGCGGTCGTATTTTGCGGCGATCAAGGAATCCCGCGCCAAGAGGTCAGCGAACACCTTCACCTGGAGCGCGATGCCAATGGTGAGCAGCACCATCGGGGCGATGTCGATGGTGCTCCAGTCGTTGGGGTTCGAGACCCAGCGACCGATGAAGCTCAGCGAAAAGCCGAGAATGATCCCCGCGGCCGTTAGAGAGCCGTTGCGGAACGTCGCGTCGATCTTCTCCTCTGGATCGGGCTCTGGCATCTCGTTTCTCCGGATGGTGTTTCCGCAAAGAAAGGCAGAAGTGACTGAGATGGGCAAGACTTCTGCGTTCCGAAGCTCTATCCGTCACGACGAGACCGCCGGTCCCTGTGTTTGCCGAGACGGCCTCGCTGACGACGCGTTCACTGACCGCAACAAGGCACACGAGCCGACAAAATCGGACCGTTCGATTGCTCCCTCCCCGATCGACGACCGGACCCGCTGGAGTGAGGATCATACGCCGTTGGAACTGTGAGGCGTTCCGGCAACAACTCGATCGAGAAAGCCCGGTATGACTACCCAGCGCCATCAGTGATTTAGGAGGGAGGCACCTCAACCCACTTTGAGAATGTCGCAGCCTGCCCGAAATCCTGCCCTTCCGCGTTGCGGAGCTGCCAGACTATTCCGTCTTCCATCCAGAAGCGGCTCCCCGATTTCGTGACCCGCAAGCCACGATAGCCCGCCATGAACCCGTTTTGCGTCACCGCATCGAGTAACGCCTGGCGCGCTCCACGCTCGCTGGGGCCAGCCGACAGCCGGGATTCCAGCTTTACGAACTCGCTCCAGCTATATCCGAACCGCCTCTGTGCCGCGCCATTGGCATAGACGAAGACGGGATCCGGCGCGGTATTATGGGCAAGAACCACAAACGGGGCATCGCCGTAGAGCCACTCCGACCCCCGATCCTTGGGCACAAGAGCTCTGCCGACAATGCGCCGGAAACTGCCTGTAAGGAGTTCAAAGAATTCGGGATCGTTCGGGTTCAGTTCGCCGTTCAACTGCATCTCGTTTCCTTCTCCAATGCGGCCGCTGTGCAGGCCTTTGTTCCCATCTAGTCAAGGGATATGGCACCGGTGCGGCAAGCCGCACCGGTGGGAGCCGGCCCTAATTCGGCAGGAGGTAATTCTTGCGGATATAGGAAAGCTTGAAGCCTGCCTTGGTCAGGTTTCCAAACGATATGTTCGGCTGCCCTTCCTGAGGTTGACCCGTCTCCACCGCAAACAGAGAAACGCCCTGGGCCAGACCCTCGTTCAATCGCGCATTGATCAGTGCCTTTTGCGCGCCGCGATTCCGGTATTCAGCGAGGGTCGCTCCACCTCCCACCCAGGCGCATCCGTCCTCGATGAACATCGCCCCTGTACCGACCGGCGTGCCCTCCAATTCCGCAATGAAGCAGACCCAGCCCTTCTTTCCGACCAGGCATGACCACAGCGGCTCAAGTCCGGTCGGGAAACCAAAGCCGGCGCACATCAGCTTCCCGAAAATCGCGGCGTCATCGATACCGGCCAAGCGCGTGCGCACAGGCCCTTCGATTGCAAGCGGAGCCGATGGGGCAGGTCGCGTGAGTTTTACCCAGGCACCGTTTTCGACCAGTCCCTTATCCAGTAGCCATCCACGCAGCTCATCGGAGGCAGACGCTTCGTTGATCTGGACGTGCCGCCGGCCCGTTTTGGTCTTCATCCAGTCGACTGCGACATTAAGTTTATCTATGTCATTCAAAGCAAAAACACGATTGAGCCCAATGGCGGGAGCCGACGGCAGCGAAATGGCGCAGCCATCATCCAACGGCATGCAGTCGAACTCGACACTGCCCTTAAAAGGTTGAGGCGTTATCCTGGCCAGGTCAACGAAAGCCCTGGCTTCGATCAGCTCTTCCCTGGCAATTCTATCGCTTGAAATACTCAACTTATTTCCTCTTTTTACTGACGGGTCGCTGAGGGCTGCTGCGGCAGCCCGAGGCGGATTTTTCCTATCCCCTTGAGAAGCGGAATCGCGAGCACCGAAATAGCCCGCATCGTCCTCACGGATAAAGTGCGCCGGCGGTTAAAAAAGGTTAAGAGCAACCAGAGAGAGCGCTGATAAGGCTGCTGAAATGCGCCCCATACAGCTGCGGCCACCACAGTGCATGCTCGCCCGTCAGAAATAGATCGACATCACCAGATCCTGGTCGAAATCGCCAAACCCCTTGCCGAAGAGGTTCATGCCGCCGGGATTGTCGGCCTTTTCGTCGATACCGATGCGGAAGCGGATCGAGTGATGATCGGGTATGCCGAGCGAGGTGATGGTCTGAGTCGAGACCATGGCACCGTCGATCCAGGTGCCCGTCTCGTCGATGGTCCAGGTCTTGAGCTTGCCGTATTGGGAGCCTGACAGCTTCCACCAGGCCGGTGAATACATGCCGCGGCGATCGCCGTAATCACCGGGCGAGGTCCAGTGTCCCGCCTTGATGCCGTTGACCCAGATGGAAATGTCGGACGGCCAGTTGGCATTCGTAGCAGGGGTTTCCGAGCTCAGCTCGGCGGAAAACTCCACCTTGCGGATCTTCTTGCCGGACACCTTGGCGTTGTTTGGGAATTTATATTCGACGTAACCGCGGGTGAACCAGAGCAATGCCGCCTGCATGCGCTGCGGATCGAGGAAGACCTCCTGCACATCGAGCATGCCGATGACGTTGTTGACCGAACAGAGACCGCAGGGCGCCCCCACGTCGAATTCGGTAAAGAGGCCGATCGGCATGCTGACGGTGACCACGTCCTCGCTCGCCTTGGTGCCGTTGGTATCGAAGCGGATCAGGATTTCGTCATAGATGCTGGAGCAGACCTTCTGATTGCCTTTCGTCGCCTTCATCGTCTGGGTCTGGACGAGGCCCGCCTGCTCGAGTGATTTCAGATTGGTCGCCGTCGTCGATTGCGGCAAACGCATCTGCGCCGCGATGTCGTTGACATTCAGCGGCCCCTTCTGGCGCAGCAGGTTGAGGATTTCGATCCGCGTCGGGGAACCGAGAGCATGGACGACATCAACGTCCCGCATCGGATCGACGGTTAGAAGTTTCGTCTCCATACTTTAATACTGGTTCTCCAGTCTTTCTTGTTGGTTTCAGGTGATATCATGGCGTCATGCTTGATGTCGCCGCTCTTTTTCGTAAGCGCCGGTCCGCGCCTCGGGAGAGCTCTCGCGGACCGGCTGGGGGCCTTCTCACCTCGGCCCGGAAGCAATCTTTCATGCATTTATCCCTTGATGCCCGATGAGAGCATCAGGGCCTGCGTTACGCGCTTTTGGAACAGGAGATAGGCGACTGCGACCGGCATCGCGGCGAGGATCGCAACCGCCATATCACGTGCATATTTCACACCGAACGCATCTCTCGTCTGGGTAATGCCGACGGTAATCGTCATCATGTCGTCGGAGTTGGTGACGAGGAACGGCCATAGGAAGGCGTTCCAGGCCATGATGTAGGTGATGATCGCAAGCGCCGTGGTAATTCCCCAGTTCAGCGGCAGGTAGAGCTTGAACAGGATCTGGAACTCGCCGCATCCGTCGAGCTTGGCCGCCTCGCGCAGCTCCTTCGGCACGGAATCGAAGAACTGCTTGTAGACGATGACGATGACGGGAACGATCAGCTGCGGCAGGATGATGCCACCCCAGGTATTGATCAGGTTCAGCTTGTGCATCAGCACGAATTGCGAAATGACCAGTGCCTGCGAGGGCACCATGAAGCTCGCCAGGATGATGCCGTAGAGAAGTTTGCGGCCGGGAAAGACGATCTGCGACAGCGCATAGGCGCACATGACGCTGATCAGGATGACGACCCCGGTCACCGTCACCGAGGTGACGACGGAATTCAGATACCAGGTCGACAGCTTCGTCTCGAAGAGCGCGTAATAATAGCCAGAGAAATTCAGGACGTCAGGAATGAGGGTCGTCTTGTTGACGACGTCCTGTTCCGGCTTAATGGATGTGACGATCGCCCAATAGATCGGGAAGGCCCAGGTGCAGGCGATCACCAGCGTGAGGATCAGAAGCAGCGTGTTGCCGATTGTCTTGCCGGGCATCTCAGCGCTCCCTCGCACGCAGGAGCTGATATTGCAGCACCGAGACGACGACGATGATGACAAACAGGATCACCGCGACTGCTGAGCCGAGACCGCCATGGTTCGATCGGAAAGCTTCGCGATAGACGAGCTGCAAGAGAACATAGGTGGAATTGAACGGCCCACCCTCGGTCAAGAGATAAACCTGATCAAAGATCTTGAGCTGCAGGATGAGCTGCAATGTCAGCACCAGCGCGGTCACCGGCCAAATCAACGGCCAGGTGATGCGCTTGAAGCATTGCCAGCGCGTCGCCCCATCAAGCGTCGCCGCCTCGTAATAGTCGTGGGGAATGTTGCGCAGGCCGGCGATGAAGAGCAGCAAGTTGAAGCCGTTGGTCCACCAAACCGTCACGAGCGCCACCATGGGCATGGCCCAGATCGGATCGCGGAAGACGCTGACGCGTGAACCGGTGAAGGCTTCGATGACGAACTGTGCGATCCCGAACTGCTGGTCGAGCACCCATTTCCAGATCTGGGTGACAACGGAAACCGGAAGAATATACGGGATGAAGAAGAGCACCAGCACGAGGCTCTGCATCCAGCCTTTCAGGCGCACGACCATCAGGGCCAGCCCAAGGCCGATCAGCGTGTTCGGGATAACCGTCAGCACGACGAAATAGCCGGTGTTCCAGACCGAGGTATAAAAGAGCTTCTGATGGAAGAGCTTCACATAATTGTCGAAGCCCACCCACTGGCCTTCGCCAACGAGTGGCGCATCGGTAAAGCTCAAGGCAAACATCTTGTAGACCGGATAGGCAAAGACGGTCGCATAGGCGATCAGGAACGGCGCGATCATGACGATCGCCGTCAGTGTCTTGCGTCGCTTTTCAGTATTGACCACAGATCATCTCCCTGGACGAAGGGCTGGCCGGAGACTGGCTCCGGCCAGCATCTTCTTACTGCTGGCTCTGCAGCTCTTCACGCATCTGATCGATCGCATCTTCCGGATCGAGCTGACCGTTGAGTGCGGGAACGACGAAGTTCTGGGTTGCCTCGTAGATCGGGCCGGCAACACCTGCGAGCTTGGAGACCGGGTCGAAGACGGCGGTATCGGCAAGCTTCGCATAGGTGGCGTTCGGCTGCATTTCCTTGAATTCCTTGCTGT
>Ga0102587_1000439_pt1 | contig 44311 bp, 52 predicted proteins | sample AraplaF_Col_mTSA_FD_76853 | JGI IMG/M metagenome (GOLD analysis project Ga0102587, IMG submission 76853) | Arabidopsis root microbial communities from the University of North Carolina, USA - plate scrape MF_Col_mTSA (SPADES assembly) (version 2) | ecosystem: Host-associated > Plants > Roots >... | reverse complement strand
GTCGGTTAAGCGCCGGCCCTCAGCTTTCTGGCGGTCGCTGCGGCTGCACCGAGAATGCGTCCGACTTCATTCCCTGCCGCATGCGCTTCGTCGCGAAGTCGACGAAGGCCCTGAGCTTGGGCAGCGACTGGCTGCGGCTCGGATAGTAGAGGCAGAGCCCCGGCACATCGCGGGCGTGATCCTCCAGCACCGGAATGAGGCTTCCCTGCTCGATATAGTGCCTGATGACCGAGCCGACCGTGTAGAGGAAGCCGACGCCGCGAAGGGCAGCCCGGATCGAGGCCTCGTAATCGTTGAGAATGAGCGGGCCATCGACGGCAACCTTCAGACTCTCGCCGCCATCGACGAATTCCCAGGTCCGCGACGCCTGCCCGCCTCGCCGGGTCAAGAGAGCGGGCAACCCCTGCAACTCTCGTGGATGGCCGGGCCGTGGATATTTCTTGAGCAGGCTCGGCGCGCCGGCGACAACGAACTTGTCCGGCGGCGTCAGCCAGGTGGAAACCATATCGAGCTCGATCGTGTGCCCGAGCCGGATGCCGGCATCGAACCCCTGCTCGACGATGTTGGTGAACTCGTCATCGCCGACAAGTTCCAGACTGATGCCGGGATAGGCCTCGTGGAAATCTGGCAGCAGGCTGTTGATCAGCAGCGAAACCGCCGGGCGCGGCGCATTGATGCGCAAATTGCCACTCGGCTGTTCGCCGAGATCGCGGGCGGCATTCACGCCGGCCTGAAACATCGCTGCTGCCGGCTTGGCATGCGCAAGCAGCTTCTGCCCCGCTTCCGTCAATCTCACGCTGCGGGTCGTCCTGGCAAACAGCGCAGCGCCCACGCGCCGTTCCAGCGTCTGGATGCCCTGGCTGATTGCCGATGGGGTCAGACCCAGCTGGCGTGCGGCTGCGCGAAACCCGTTCTGCTCGGCCACCGCCAAAAATATCGCAAGGCCATCCAATTCGGCTCGGTCCATTGTGCAGCTTCACTTTACAGCATGATCAGATAGGGGATTATTATCAAACAATAGGCCGCATGCCATATCTTGGCAAGAAGCGCGGCCAACAGCATCCCGCTCTTCAAACCTCGATCGGCAATCCCACGGGCTCGGTGTCCTCTCGATCGAAGAGGCGCGCCTTCACGCCTGCCTAAAAGAAAGAGAATTCCATGAAAATCTACGACAGACCGGGCTTCCCCAACCCAATGCGCATCCGCATCGTGCTGGCGCAAAAGGGCCTGGATTCCGAAATCGAATTCGTGCCGGTCGACCTGATCGCCGCCGAGCACAAGCAGCCCGCCTTCCTTGCGAAGAACCCGTCGGGCGTCCTGCCGGTGCTGGAGCTGGATGACGGTACGCTGATTTCCGAAAGCACTGCGATCACAGAATATCTCGACAATCTCGATGGCAAGCCGGAGCTCACCGGCCGCACCCCGAAGGAAAAGGCGCTGATCCACATGATGCAGCGGCGTGCCGAGGCCTATGTGCTCGACCCCGTCGGCATCTACTTCCATCACGCCACACCCGGCCTCGGAGCAGCACTTCAAGCCTTCAAGAGCCCGCAATGGCCGGGCCGCACCGAAATGGGCAAGCGCGAGGGCGAGAAGGCAAAGGAAGGTCTGCGCTATTTCAACGAGATCCTCGGCAAGCAAGCCTTCCTGACAGGCGAAGCCTATTCGATGGCCGACATCACGCTGCTCGCCGGCCTAGCCTTTGCAGAAGTTGCCGGCATCGTCCCATCAGGCCTCGATGCGCTGGCGCAGTGGCAGGCACGCATGGCTGATCTGCCCGCCGTCAGGAACCGCAGCGGCCAGAACTTTCTGCCCGAAGATCTCAAGCGCTTGGGCTTCTGAGAGTTACTAGTCTCTCAGCCGCGATAGCGCAGCGCATCCACCACCACGGCGAAGGCCGGCGTCGGTTGGCGCCGGCTGGGATAGTAGAGGTGGAAGCCTGAAAAGGGCGGGCACCAGTCTGCAAGCACGCGGGTCAGCCGGCCCGCCTCGAGATCGTCGCGGATGCGCTCTTCCAGCACGAAGGCGAGTCCCGCCCCGGCAATGGCCGCCTTGACAGCAAGTGCGCCGGTGTTGACCGCGAGCTGGCCTTCCACACGCACGCGCAGCTCCCGTCCATCACGGTCGAATTCCCATGCATAAAACCCGCCCGCCGTCGGCAGCCGCAGATTGATGCAATTGTGTTCCGTGAGGTCGTGCGGCGTGCGCGGACGGTTCCGTCCTTCAAAGTAGTCAGGGGAGCCGACGACGGCCATCCTCGCGTCAGGGCCGATCCGCACGGCCACCATATCCTTCGCAACCTGTTCGCCGAGCCTCACGCCGGCGTCGAGGCGTTCGGCCACGATATCGGTCAACCCGTTGTCGACGACGATTTCGATCGAGATGTCGGGATATTGCGGCAGCAGCCTCTCCACGGCAGGCATGAGGATCAACTCGGCCGCCTGCTCACCGGCCGAAATGCGCACCGTACCCGAGGGTTTCTCACGCAGCGCCGATAGCTGCGCGAGCTCGGCATTGATCTCCTCGATCCGCGGACCGACCGACAGGATCAACCGCTCGCCGGCATCGGTCGGTGAAATCTTGCGGGTGGTGCGAGTGAGCAGCCGCAGCCCCATGCGCTCTTCCAGTCCGCGCACCGTCTGGCTGAGCGCAGACTGCGACACGCCAAGCATCGCGGCCGCCCGGGTAAAACTTCCTTCGCGTGCGACGGCAAGGAAGGCGGCGATATCGTCAAGGTTGGTCCGGCTCATTCATAAGCTGTCCTAATAGGTTCATGCCGATTTTAGCGCCTAATCGCAGAACCGCGTAGCCGCTAAATGAAGATTGGCAAGATTTACCCGCAGGCAAGGATACTTGAGATGCAGATCAAACGAAGTGGTTTCGAACCTTCCGTAAAAGGTCCGGAAGCCTATTTCACCGGGACCGTGCGCCTCGACGCCCGTTTCGACAGCAACGATCCGGACCGGGTCGGCGGCGCCACCGTGACCTTCGAGCCCGGCGCGCGCACTGCGTGGCACACCCATCCGCTCGGCCAGACTCTGATCGTCGTCTCCGGCCTTGGCTGGGCGCAGCGCGAAGACGGCCCGATCGAAGAAATCCGGCCGGGCGACATCGTCTGGTTCGCGCCGGCCGAAAAGCACTGGCACGGCGCCACGGCAACCACGGCCATGAGCCATATCGCCATCGCCGAGAAGCTCAACGGCAGTCCCGTCGACTGGATGGAGAAAGTCACGGATGAACAATATCACCAGACGGAGACACGATGATGCAGAAGCGAAAACTCGGAACGCACGGTCCTGAAGTCTCGGCCCTCGGCCTCGGCTGCATGGGGCTGAGCTACGGCTACGGCCCGGCGACGGAACGCCAGGCGGCGATCACCCTCATCCGCATCGCCTTCGACCGCGGCGTAACCTTCTTCGATACGGCCGAAGCCTATGCAAAGGGCGCCAATGAGGAACTGCTCGGCGAAGCGCTCGAACCCTTCCGCGGTGAGGTGGTAATCGCCACCAAGTTCGGCTTTCGCGACGGCGATGTGAGCAAGGGCCAGGACAGCCGCCCTGAACGTATCCGCGAGGTCGCCAACACCGCCCTGAAGCGGCTGCGCACGGACAGCATCGATCTCTTCTACCAGCACCGCGTCGATACCGAGGTGCCGATGGAAGATGTCGCCGGTGCGGTGAAGGATCTGATCGCTGCGGGCAAGGTCAAGCATTTCGGCATGTCCGAGGCTGGCGCAGGTTCGATCCGCCGGGCGCATGCAGTCCAGCCCGTCGCCGCCCTGCAGAGCGAATATTCCCTCTGGTGGCGCGAGCCCGAGAAGGAAATCCTGCCGCTGCTTGAAGAACTCGGCATCGGCTTCGTTCCCTTCAGCCCGCTCGGCAAGGGGTTTCTGACAGGCGCGATCACCGAGAGCACCAGTTTCGACAAGACGGATTTCCGTAACGTCGTGCCGCGCTTCTCGGAAGAAAACCGCAAGGCGAACCAGGGCCTCGTCGCAGTGCTGAGCGGGATCGCCGCAAGCAAACAGGCCACCCCTGCGCAGATCGCGCTTGCCTGGCTGCTCGCACAGAAGCCATGGATTGCACCGATCCCCGGCACCACCAAGCTGCACCGGCTGGAGGAAAATATCGGCGGCGCGGCAATCGAGCTGACGGCCGAAGACCTGCGGAAGATCGAGACCGCTCTCGCCGATGTCACCGTGCAGGGAGATCGCTACCCGGCCCATCTGCAGGCCCGCGTCGGCCGGTAGTATCGATCGCCGGCACCGGAGCTGTCATGACTGACAATCGCAAGAGCTTAAATCGAGCGATATCAGGAAGGGGCAGCAGACAGAGCGCCCTTCAGCATAAAGTTGCATAAATGCCGCAGGCCGCAGTTCCCTCGCGGGGACTGCGGTATGCCACTCCCGCTCGGCCGGATCATTTGCTATCGGTTTGGCCGAAGAGCATTGGCGCATCGAGGTAGACTTTGCCTAAGTAATCACCGGTCTCAATCCAGTTTCACCCGTACTGCCGGATAGCCGCGGGCTATCGGAGTATGAATACGTTCATCGGGTGGTGGCAAGAGACCGGTTTGGCATTGTTCCGAACGCCAGTAACAGCTCCGCTGTCTCTGCTCTTCACCCACCCGAAAGCATCGCCACGCCGCGCCCTCATGGGTTTTCTCTCGCACCATCTTGGTGAACTTCCGAACGGAAGACCAAGATACTATGTGCAGATCACTTCGGGTCCGATGGACCATCACACCGAAAACCGCCCCTCAGCCCTGGATTGCCTGCGGTGGATGCGGCGGATTGAGAGCCTTTCAATCCAGCGGCAAGATCCGGCTGAATGCCAATGGCCGCAAGCTGGATGCCTGGCTGATCTATAAATGCCTCACCTGCGACAAGACGTGGAACCGACCGCTCTTCGAGCGGCAGAACGTCCGCGACATCGATCCGGCTGTTCTGGAAGCGCTGCAATCCAACGATATCAATTGGATCCGAACGGAGAGCTTCAACCTCGACGCATTGAAACGCAGGTCGCAGCGCATCGACGAATTCCCTGAATTCGACATCGCCAGGGAGGTGCTGCGCGAGACTGCCGGCTGGACGCGGCTGGAGATCGAACTGGCGGTGCCGTTGCGTGCGGGCACACGCCTCGACCGTCTTCTGGCGTCAGAACTGGAGCTTTCGCGCACGCGGCTCCAGACGCTCCACGAGAAAGGCCTGCTCCGGACGAGCCCTGATCGCGCCGACATCCTGCGGCGGCGGATCAAGACTGGCATCGAAGTGATGATCGATCTTGCGACCGTCGTGGATCGCGAACTCTCCTGGGGACCCCTGGCAACCGGCAGTCCCCGGTAGCCTATAGCGCGAAGGCCCGTATGCCGGGCCTTCGCCACTCCATGGCGCATTCGGCGGCAACTGACGGCTGTCAGTGAGAGGCCGGCGACGTGACGAGCGATACCGCCGCCTCGTGCAGCGGCCGCCGTCCGGCGATCCGGCGCGGCTTCAGCCGGTTCTGCGATGTCAGCGGATTGTCCGTATCGATAGACCGGAAGAGCGCCTGCAGTTCGGGCTCCTCGACAAGCTGGGCTGCCTCTGCCGGAGAAACCCAGATCTTCAGCCTCTGGGTGCGCTCCGGAAATTGATTGACCTCGTTTCTGAGCCTGAGCGGGTGGATCGAGACCGTCAGCGGCGTCTCGTTATCTTTCAGGTAGGTGTAGTAACCGAGCGGCCTCTTCCTGACCTTGCCGATGATACCAGCTTCTTCGAGCGCTTCGCGCTGAGCGCAGCGATAGGGCTTTTCCTTCCTCTCCAGATAGCCCTTCGGGATCACCCATCGTCCGGTATCCCGGCTGGTGACGAGCAGAACGCTCAGTCTTCCGCCTCTTTTGACCCGGCAGCAGATGGCGCCGCATTGGTCGATCCGGCGGCGGCCTGAGCTTGCCGGTATTTTCGCATTCAATTCAGACAGATGCTCAGACAGATCCATCGCCCGCTCGCCATCGCCTTCTCCTCGCATAGGAAATAGAGTGCAACAGGTGATCGAAAATAGCAGTCCCTAAAATTAGGGTACCGGATGCCTGAAGCCCGAGCCTCTGCCGGCGGATCGGGACCCCTGCTCTCAGCCGAACAGGCTGGCGATACCGTAGGAAGCGGCGGCGATGATTGCGGCTGCCGGCATGGTGATGATCCAGGCGATGACGATATTGCCGGCCACGCCCCAGCGCACGGCGGACAACCGCCGCGCTGCGCCGACACCGATAATCGCGCCGGTGATCGTATGGGTCGTGGAGACAGGAATGCCGAGCCAGGTCGCAGCAAAGAGCGTCAGCGCCCCGCCGGTTTCGGCGCAGAAACCCTGCATCGGATTGAGCCGGGTGATCTTCGAGCCCATCGTATGAACGATCCGCCAGCCGCCGAAAAGCGTGCCGAGCGCCATCGCCGACTGGCAGGAAATGACCACCCAAAGCGGCACATGGAAGCTGCCGCCGAGATGCCCCTGGCTGAACAGCAGAATGGCGATGATGCCCATGGTCTTCTGCGCGTCGTTGCCGCCATGGCCGAGCGAATAGAGCGAGGCCGAAATGAACTGCATGAAGCGGAAGGTGCGGTCGACGGCAAAGGGCGTCTGGCGCACGAACATCCAGGAGACCACGAGCACGAAGAACAGCGCCAGCAGGAAACCGATCGCCGGCGACATGACGATCGCGCCGACCGTCTTCAACAACCCGCTCCAGACGATGGAGCTGACGCCGACCTTCGCGAGCCCCGCCCCGACAAGCCCGCCGACCAGCGCATGCGACGACGATGAGGGTATGCCGAACAGCCAGGTGACGATGTTCCAGACAATCGCCCCCATCAGCGCCGCAAAGATCACCTGCGGCGAAACGATGGCCGGGTCGATGATGCCGGTACCCAGCGTCTCGGCGACATGCAGGCCGAAGAACAGGAAGGCGATGAAATTGAAGAAGGCGGCCCAAGCGACGGCATATTGCGGCCTCAGCACCCGGGTGGAGACGATCGTCGCGATCGAGTTTGCCGCATCGTGCAGCCCGTTCAGAAAATCGAAGAACAGCGCCACACCGATCAGACCGACCAGCAGCGGAAGGGAGAGAGGGGCTTCCATCAGACGTTCTCGATGACGACGCCGCTGATTTCATTGGCCACGTCCTCGAACCGGTCGACGATCTTTTCCAGGTTGGAGTAGATCTCGCTGCCGATCATGTAGGCCATGGCATTGCCGCTGGCCCCATGCCGGCGATAGAGGTTCTTCAGCCCCTCGTCATGCAGCTCGTCGGAGCGTCCCTCGACCCGCGTGATCTCTTCGGCGATGACAGCCAGCCGCTGCGCATTCGCACCCATCTTGTTGAGAAGCGGGATTGCTTCCTCCATCAGGGCCGCCGCCTTGACGATCTCCCCGCCCATTTCCTGCATCAGCGGGTCGAAACTCGTCTGCTCGAACAGGCGGATGATCTTCACCGTCTTGTGCATCATGTCGATCGCATCATCCATGGACTGGATCAGATCCTTGATGTCGCCGCGATCAAAGGGCGTGATGAAGCTGCGCCTGATGGCGACCAGCACTTCGCGTGTGATGTCGTCAGCCTGGTCTTCCAGTGCGATGATCCTGTCACAATTCTCCTGAACCGCCTCACCCTTCAATAGCTTTTCCATAGCATGTGCTGCTGCGACGACCGTTTCCGAATGCCTGCAGAACATCTCGAAGAAGCGATCCTCCCGCGGCATCATCTTGCGAAACACGCTCATCATCTCGGGCGATCCTTCCCTGTGCGGACGACTGCCATAGGAGGCCGTCATAAATCTGTCATAAAGCGTCGCAGGCAATTGATCGAAAAAGTAAATTTTGACAATGCTAGATGTCATGAAATCCAATAAAAAAGGCGCGAAATCCCGCGCCGGCACATCCCAGCCACTGCTGAAGCAGCTTGCAGCGAGGCCCGAGAAGCTCTTCTCTGGCGCCTTTCGCCAGCAATATGGCGCGCTCTGCTTCCGTCGCGGGAATGCCGACCCCGATAGCAAGAACCCCGCAAGCAAGAGTCCCGAGATCGAGATCCTCGTCGTCACCACGCGCGACAGCGGTCGGTGGATCATCCCTAAGGGCTGGCCGATGAAAAAGAAGAAGCCGCATGAAGCGGCCGCCATCGAGGCGTGGGAGGAAGCCGGCGTGCGCGGGACGGTCAGCAAGCACCCCGTCGGCCGCTACACCTATCTGAAGGAACTGGACGACGGTGACGTCGCGCCCTGCATCGTCGATATCTTCCAGATCGAGGTGGAGGCCGCACAAAGCGAATTCAGGGAAGTCGGCCAGCGCGTGCTGGACTGGGTCAGCCCGGACGAAGCGGCAAGGCGCGTGCGCGAACTCGAACTGAAATCTCTGCTCGTCGATTTCCGCCCTCGACACGGCAAGCAGCAGCGCAAGAAGAAGGCCTGAGTCGCGAACAAAATGTGAACAATTTTGTGCCACTCAAGCGGATTATGCCAGTGGCCCTCGCCCGCCCGTCAATTGCGCAGCCTGTACCCCGTCTTGAAGATCCAGCCGAGCGTGCTGAGACAAATCACCAGAAACAGCGAGATCATCCCGAGGCTGACCAGCGGGTTCACATCGGCGATCCCGTAAAAACTCCAGCGGAAGCCGCTGACGAGGTAGAGCACCGGGTTGAAATGGCTGACGGCCTGCCAGAAGGGCGGCAGCATGTTGATCGAGTAGAAGCTGCCGCCGAGGAAGGTCAGCGGCGGCACGACGAGCATCGGGATGAGGTTCAGCTGCTCGAAATTCGTCGCCCAGATGCCGATCATGAAGCCGAACAGGCTGAAGCTGATCGCCGTCAGCAGGAAGAACAGCACCATCATGAAGGGATGTTCGATGCGAACATCGACGAAGATATTGGCCGTGAGCAGAATGATGACGCCGATGATCAGGCCCTTGGTGGCCGCCGCGCCGACATAGCCGATCAGGATTTCCGTCATGGCGACCGGCGCCGACAGGATCTCGTAGATCGTGCCGGTGAATTTCGGGAAATAGATGCCGAAGGAGCCGTTGCCGATGCACTGGCCGAGCAGCGTCAGCATGATGAGGCCGGGCGTGATGAAGGCGCCGTAGGACACGCCCTCCACTTCCTGAATACGCGAGCCGACGGCAGCGCCGAAGACGATGAAATAGAGCGAGGTGGAAATGACGGGCGAAATGACGCTCTGCAAGAGCGTGCGCCGCGTGCGCGCCATCTCGAAATAATAGATCGACTTGATCGCCTCGAAGTTCACTTTGCGGCTCCTACCAGCGATACGAAGATATCTTCGAGCGAGCTCTGGCGCGTCGAGAGATCCCGGAAATTGACGTTGTTTTCCCCAAGCCGGGTCAAAAGCGATGCGACGCTTTCGTGCTCGTTGCGCGTGTCGAATTCATAGACGAGCCTGTTACCCTCGGCCTCGATCGACAGGCCGTTGCCGGCAAAGCAATCCGGAAGCTTGTCCAGCGGTTCGTTGAGTTCGAGGATCAGCTGCTTGCGGCCAAGCTTGGCCATCAGCGCTTCCTTGTCTTCGACGAGCAGCAGTTCACCGCCATTGATGACGCCGACGCGATCGGCGATCTCTTCGGCCTCTTCGATGTAATGCGTGGTGAGAATGATCGTGACGCCGGAAGCGCGCAGCCGCTCGACGACATGCCACATGTCCTTGCGCAGCGTCACGTCCACACCCGCCGTCGGCTCGTCGAGGAAGAGAATGGAGGGCTCGTGCGACAGCGCCTTGGCGATCAGCACGCGCCGCTTCATGCCGCCGGAAAGCTGGCGCAGCATATTGTCCTTCTTGTCCCACAGCGACAGGTCGCGCAGCACCTTTTCGATATGGACGGGATTGGCCTTCTTGCCGTGCAGCCCGCGCGAAAAACTCACCGTATTCCACACCGTCTCGAACTGGTCGGTGGTCAGTTCCTGCGGCACCAGGCCGATCAGCGTGCGCGTGGCGCGGAAATCCTTCACCACGTCATGGCCGTCGACCACGACCGTGCCGCCGCTCGGATTGGCGATACCGCAGATGATCGAGATCAGCGTCGTCTTGCCCGCCCCGTTCGGCCCGAGCAGCGCCAGGATCTCACCGCGTTCGATTTCGAGGTTGATGCCCTTCAGCGCCTGGAAGCCATTTGCATAGGTCTTGGTGAGATTTTGGACGGAAATGATCGGTGCCATGGGGCTCTTTGCGGATATCAGGTCGAATTCGCCCGCTATATAGCCCCTTTGTGAAGCTTTGACATCCCGAAGAGCCTGAACACTGAATTCACACCATCATTCCAGCCGCCGACAATGTCAGGCATCGGATGCCCGTCCACAGCGAAAATCGGCCAATGAAAAGAAAATCATCTCCTCCTTCCCGATGTCATCAATCGGTGATGTTCATCCCCCATAAGAACACGCGAGGACAGCACCGGCTCCCGCCCGCCGCCCACCCCCTTGCGGAGCCGCCCTCTCGGCGATCTCGTTACGCCTTTTCTGCTGACCTCGGCATTGTAGTGAAATTTATTGTCAGTCACGAAATGCCAGGAACCGGCCAGTATCCCCTGTTCAGCCGCGTTCGTCTAAGCCGGCCCTAGGCCGGCTTTCTTTTTTGGTGCAGATGAGAAGGGTCTTTAATCCGCTGTCTAGAGCAATTCCAGCAAAAGCGGGAACCGGTTTTGCTTCCGAAATTGCGTCAAAACTAGGATATAGAGCATTTCAGGCGATTCCGTTTTCGCCGGAAATGCTCTAGAGATCCCTGAACATCACGAGCGCATCGACATAGCCGAGATCAGGATGATTGAACGCCCCCGGAAGCCGGCCGACCACCTGAAAATCGAGCGACTGCCACAGCCGCACCGCCCGCTCGTTGGAACTGACGACGAAATTGAACTGCATGGCCCGGAAGCCGCGCTGGCGCGCATGGGCAAGCGAGTGCTGGTGCATGATGCGCGCCACGCCCTGGCCCGCCGCCGCCGGCGCGGTCATATAGCCGCAATTGCAGACGTGATTGCCGCCGCCGGCCTGATTGGCCTTGATATAATAGGTACCGACGATGCTGCCGCCGTCATCGGCGACGAAACTTTCCTTGTCGGGGCCGAGCCAGTAGTTGAGCGCATCGGCTTCGCTCATGTCGCGGTCGAGCGTATAGGTCTCGCCCGCCCGGATGACAGGTTCCAGGATCGTCCAGATGGCGCTGCGGTCTTCCGCTCTGGCAGGTCGGATCAGCATGGTGGCATGTTCGCACGAGCAGATGGCGCTCCGCAACTGCGGCATGGCGGCTGGAAGCGTGCTGAGAAACAAGAAGATGTGAAGGGAGCTGCTTCAGTCGTTTAGGCTATCGAGGATATCGTGGAGAAGCCGCTCGGCATAGCGCATAGTTTCGAGCTGTTCGTCCGGCGCGAGCTTATGCGTAACGCATTCCGCCCGCATGGCGGTCCTCAGCTTTGCCAGCAGCGCCGCCTGTTCATAGGGCGTGAAGGCGCTGTCGCGAACGGTAATCTTCGCGATCGTCTCCAGAATGGCGATCCTTCCTTCCACCTGCCTTGCCGAGCCGACATAGGATGGTCGCGGCGGCCGGAGATTTCGGCGTGGGAATGTTACGATGTTGCCCATGCGCCCCTCACAGGGCCGGTGTCTTGAAATCGGAACCTGACAGCATGGTGTGCAGCTTGTACTCGCTGTCGGCGCCCTGCTGGTAAAGGTCGATTGTCATACGAGCGAGTTCACGCGCTTCTTTGCAGTCGCGCGACAGACCTCGCTCCGCGCAAAGCCTGTTGAAGGCCTTCTGCACGATCGCAAGCTCCACGGCACCAATCCAGCGGTCAGGCGCATCCGTTCTGATATTCGGTTGCATGATTTCCTCCCCGATCGCTCCTTAAAGATGCTGCCAAACGCATGAAGGAGCAGAGAGTTCCATACAAAATGCAGAACGCAAAAATTTTCCATCAAGCCTCCCCGCATGCCCCGGTTCAAGGCCGGCAGGCGACCCTGCAGCCGCCCTGAGAGGAAAAACATGCGCGTTTGAAACTTTTGCGTTTCTCCTTTGTTTGGAAGCATCCTGAAGACGGCGCTCGTCCCGAGCCGTCGCCCGCCAGGACGGCAGGCTGGACCCATCCCACCCCTTCCCAGATGGGTCCCCTGCCTCACAAGCGCTCGCAGCGGCGCTCTCGTTCAACTCCGGAAGAGCGACAGAATGTTCTGCGGCGCGCTGTTGGCGATGGAGAGCGACTGCACGGCCAGTTGCTGCTGCGTCTGCAGCGCCGACAGTCGCGAGGACTCCGCCTCCATATCGGCATCGACCAGCCGCTCGACGCCGCTGTCGACGGAATCGCTGATCGTGGAGACGAAATCCTCCTGCATGGCGATGCGCTTCGCCAAAACACCTGCCTTCGCCCAGCCCCTTCCGCGCGTGGGAACCTGCGGCCACCCCGGATGTTCGGCACTGATCGGGGAAGGAAAGGCATGACCATGACAGAGGAAAAATCCGGAGCCGCCGATAGCGGCGACACCGAAGAGAGGGCCTTTTCCGCGCAGGACGCACGCGGCGGCGAAATCATTCTGCGGACGAGAACGCGGCGCGTGATCTTCTTCGCCGGCCTTGCCGGCTGCGTCCTGCTGGGGCTGGTGCTTTATGTCTTTACATGAAGCTCGCGCAGGCGCATCGGGTACAGAGCGGTTCATTCCAGGCCTTGGCATCGCGACATTGTTTCTCGCCGCCCTCAGCCTTGGCCAGTCCTACGCCCATGTTCTGGAATCCGGCCCGCGGCTCGCCGTCTGGTCGCCCGAGCTCTGGCGGGAAGCGACTGTCTTCAACGACCAGTTCGAATATTTCGCCGTCGTTGGCGCACCGGTCGATCTCGCGGCAATCCTGTGCAGCGCCCTGCTTGCCTTCCTGCTGTTTGGCAGGCGACCGGTCTTTGCGCTCGCTCTTTTCGGGGTGGCCTTTTTTGCCACAGCGCTGACGGCATGGTTCGTCCTCGTTGCGCCCATGAATGCCATCCTGTCGCTCTGGACGGCCGGGCCGATGCGGCCGGATTTCGATGCGGTGCGGCTCCGCTGGGAAACGGGTCATATGGTGGTGGCGGCGTTGAAGACCTTCGGCTTCCTGTTCGTCGCGGCGGCGCTCGTCACGCCGCAACGCGGGCGCCATGACGCCTGATACATGACGCATGACGGCGATATCAGGCTTCGTCATCGATGCAGCGGACGCCGGCGGCATCTGCTGCATCGATGAAGGCTTCCCGCGCTTCGTCGGGCAGAAGCTCGCCTTCCGAGACGGCCGCAAAGGAGGCCAGCGCATTCTCGAAGGCCAGACCGTAGGTGACAGGCCACTTTTCCGCGAGAAGCGCTGCCGCGTGGCCCGTTCCACGCACGGTAATGAGGCTCTCCTGGCCTGGAAGCCGGATATGCAAGGGTATGGTCCAATCTGACATGATGAATAGCGCCGCTGCCTGCCGCTGATCGATCGTTTCGGCCCTTCAAACGCGACGGCCGGAATAAGGTTCCCACCAGGCGCCCCGAATGTCCCAAATAAGATCACCATTTGGTGACAAGCTGAGAGCCGCAGGACCACATGAGCTGCATAACGGCTGCTTTGGGGGGCTGCAGGAGTTGCCGGCAAATCGACCGCAACCGGGAACCTCAGCCGTTGTCTCGAGTCTGATGGTTTCACGAAGAGGAAAGCCATGGACAAGGCGCTTTACGCGGCGGGCGACAATATATTGCTCGCAAGGATGGACGAGGAGGCGAGACGGCATCTGGCCCCTCACCTGGAGCCGCTTGCCCTGCCGCGGGGCTTTGCGCTGTCGACCTCCGGCCATCAGGTAAAACATTGTTACTTCATCGAGGACGGCATCGCCTCGATCATCGCGAGATCGGCGGCTGAACGATCGAGCGAAGTCGGCATCGTCGGGCGCGAAGGCGTCGTGCCACTGACGCCGATCCTCGACAGCACGCACGCGACCTTCGACATTTTCATGCAGATGGAAGGGCACGGTTCGCGCATCGCCGTGGAGCCGCTGCAGGAGGCGCTGAAGGCCGTACCGTCTCTGCGCCGGCTGCTGAACCGCTATGTCCAGACGTTCATCGTCCAGGCGGCTTTCACCTCGCTTGCCAATGCCAATCATTCCATCGAACCGCGGTTGGCGCGCTGGATCCTGATGTGCCACGACCGCATCGACGGCGAACACATCGGCCTGACGCACGAGTTCCTGGCCCTCATGCTGTCGGTCAGGCGGGCCAGCATCACCAACGCGCTGCATGAGCTGGAAGGCAGGCTGCTCATCTGGTCGGAGCGCGGCATGGTCACCATCCGCAACCGGGCGGGCCTCGAAGAATTCGCCGGCGATTCCTATGGTCGCGCCGAGCAGGAGTATCGCCGGCTGATCGGCGAACTCAAACAGCCGGACACCGTTTAGCGACAATTCCGGCTAGCGATGATCCACCTGGCGATAATCCAATCCGGCCTATTGATAATAGCCGATATCGTGCGCAATGCGGTGGCGGGCGCGGTTCACCCGGCTCTTGATGGTGCCGATCGGGCAATGGAAATGGTCTGCCGCTTCCTCATAGGAGCGCCCGTCCACGAAGATGAAGGCGAAGGCGGCGCGGTAAGGCTCCGGCAGGTGTCCGCAGGCAGCCTCCAGCTCATGGCCGCGCAGATGCCATTCCTGATCGGCCGGCACGCTGCCCTGCGACGAAACACAGTCCTCCGAACCGAGCGTCTCGCGCTCCCTGAGGCGGAAGCGCGTGCAGAAGGCATTGCGCATGATCGTGAACAGCCAGGATTTCATCCTCGTACCCTGTTTGAACTGTTCAATATTGGCGAGCGCCCTGACGAGCGTTTCCTGCACGAGATCGTCTGCATCCGCGGATGACCGGTAAAAGGTGCGGGCAAATGCCCTGAGCGCCGGAATGAGCGTGACCACTTCCTCTTGAAGAACGTCGCGGGAATCTTTCATGTCCCTGCTCCATGAAGCGCCGTGCGTCCATTCGGACGCACCAACTCTTTGAATCAACGCATCTGGCTTTCTGAAAATCGATTTCGAATTTCGGGCCGATGCCGCAGCCCCTCATATGGAGGGCTCTTGATATGGAGCCCCCGATATCGAGAACTCCGCTGCTCAGAAAAAAGAGGCAGCCTTCTGTTCGTTCCATAAATGGGCATCTTGGTACGATACCGTACAATAGGCACGCTGCCGGCTTCTGAAAGGCCGGACTCAGCCGCCGTTTTCACGCGACGCAAAGAGCGCCTTGGCGATCTCGGCAAGTGCGGAGGGGTTCTCGCTGAGCAGATAGCCGCCATATCTTGCGGCAATATCCGCATCGGCATGAGACATCGCAAAATCAGACATCGCAAAAACAAAGGGTATTTGGGCATCCTGCAGCCGCTCGGCGAGCGGAAACACCACATCGCCCTCGATGCGGATATCCAGAATGGCGCCGTCGACCCTGGCAATATCGAACAACGCCAAGCCGATTTCGGCCGATGACGCAGGTCCGACGATGACGACCCCGGCCCTTTCCAGCGCAAGCCGCACCGCGTCGGCGACCATGTCACCGCTTTCGACAATGAGCAGATGCTTACCCGCCAGGAGCCCGAGATCGCCGATCTTCATCCATCCCCGCAATCGCCTCATCCCCCGGGATCAGGCCCCGAGATCAGGCAGAGTGTCCCTAACCGCTCATCGCGGCAAAGGTTTCCGGCGCAAGCTCGGGATACCTGGCAGACCTGCGGCAAGGCGAACAAAAGCAGTCTGTTCCGGTAGGACGGCCCATGGCAAACTCCGCCGCACGTGCCGATACAGGCGCATCGAACATGACGTACCGGAGGCTGTCGTGGCACTGAACCGATTGGTGATTTATGCGCACAATGTCGAAGAAACGGCCGTATTCTACGAGACGCATTTCGGCTTCAGCCCCATGCGGCTGCCCGGCGACCGGATCGTCGAGCTGGTCGCGCAGGATGGCGGCGCCAATATCATGCTGCATCAGGCCGCCAGGGGACAGCGCCGCGGCCAGGCAATCGTCAAGCTGGTCTTCGATATCGAGAACGTCGAATCCTTCTGCGCCGAACGCGCCAGGAACGGCCTGACATTCGGGCCGATCCACAAGGCGGACGGCTATGTCTACGCCAATGCGAAAGACCCGTGCCAGAACCCGATCCAGGTTTCCAGCCGGGCCTTTCGGGCCTGATGTCGAGGACTCGCTGAACGCTTTCAGCTCCGGAGATGGCTTGAGAGAGCCTGCACGTGTCGATAAATGGCATCCGCACTCTCCTCCGCCGACATGGCGGTGACGTCAAGGTCGAGCATGTTCGCATGTTCGGGATCGAGCACCTGCAGCATCCGGCTGCGCTCCCTTGATGCCTCGGCATTGACGGATTTCAGCCGCTCGCGCCGCTCCGGCATGGCAACCCGCCGCGCCAGTTCCTCCGCCTCACAAAGCAACCGCACCGGCACCAGCAGCGACCCGCGCCGCTGCGCGGCATCGGCAATCTGCCGGAAGGTGCGGTGGCTGCGCTCATCGCCGTGAATGCCGGCATGGGTGAAGATGAAATTCGCCGACGGCGGACAGAAGGCAACGATCGTATCCAGAACAGCCTGCCGCACCCTGCCCGTCTGCTCCCAGATCTCGCTTGGCAGCGGCTTTGTCAGATCATGATCGAGAACGCCGAGCACCGGATTGTTGACCCAGTGATTGTCGATGATCTTTGCCGAAAACAGCGCGCTCAGCCGCTTGGCGATAGTGAGCTTGCCGGTGCCGGGAAAGCCGATGAGCAGGAGGAAAAGTCCGTTCATGTCGGGCAACTCTAAGAATATCGATTAAGCTATGCCGGCAATCCGACTGTCCGCGACGCTGGCTGCAATAGGCTGGGCAGCGGCCTTCGATTTCAAGCGGCCGATACATCATATCGTCACGATGAGAGTTTGTATCAGTCGAGCCAGTTTTCGACGTCGCGTGGGCCGTAGACCACAGTCACCACGAAGATGCCGTAAGACATCGGCTCATAAATGGCGATGTAACGCCCCTCTATCAGAATCCGTGCCGTGGGGCTCAAATCGGGACGTAGCGGCCCCATATGCGGATGCTGCCAACTCGGCCTTGTCCAGAATCCGCCGCCGCAGCGCGTCTGCCGCACGCTCATTGTCTGGCGCAATGGCGCGCCAGATGTCGCGCAAATCTTCTTCCGCGCGCGGGCTGAGAATGTACTTAGCCACGCTTGCGCGCTTCTGCCTTCAGCTCAGCGAGAAGCGTGTCCGCAGTGACACTGCGACCTTCACCACTCGCCATGCCTTCATCGTAAGCTTTCTTGAGGCGTGCCAGCTCCATCTGCCGGACTTCCTCGCGCTGCTCCCATAGGCGCAGCGCATCGCGCACGATTTCGCTGTTGGAGGCATAGCCGCCGCTTTCGACAGCGTTTTCCAACATGGCCGCCTGATGCAGCGTGAGGGATATGGTGAGGGTGCGCATGTTCGTAGCTTTCATTCTTCAGATTCTTAGCACAGCTCTCAATCTCTAACAAATATTGTTAGATATTGATGGCCTCGAAGCTGTTGCTATCATCGTCAGCCCCATTGAGGTCACATAGACATTCCCTGATGTCAGCCTATTTGCAGACGGCTCTGCCGCTCCTGCGCGACATAAGATCAAAGTGGAAATGGTTCCAGTGTTCGGGATTGTAGCCCGGGCCGAGCACGGTCGTGAAATAATTGCAGCTGTCGCTGCGCACGGCCTTCAGCAGCCGCCCTTCGCGGAAGGAGAACAGGCCCTTCTTGCGCACGTCGATTTCATGGCCGTCCTTCAGCACGAACTTGCCGACATCGATGGCGTTGCCCTTCGCATGTTCGGAAATCGGATTGTATCTCTGGCGGCTGTTGTTCATGCGCCGGCAGGAGTAGCCGCCGAGCGGCTCGATGGTCCGGATACCGGTCCAGTAGCGGAAGCGGGCCGAAGGCGCGAGCTCGTTCTTCACCCATTTGGCGAAGGCGAGTGTCACCTGGCAGTTCAGGACGACTGCCGGCTTGACGCCGATATTGCCGGAGAGGCCCTTCAGCGACACCGGATAAGGCACCTGGCAGGCAGGCCCGTTGGAGATCGGCGGGCGGTCCTCGAAGATCACGCCCATGCGCTTCAATTCGCGCCGGCAGGAAAGTTCGGAGGCCGGCATGACGCTGGGATCGACGGGGGCTGCCGGCTCGCTCATCATGGGATTGTTCGGCCGCAGCATCGCAACCTCTTCCGGCTCGTCCTCCTCGGGCACGCGCGTTGGCGCCAGAACCGGGCTGCCGTCGCCCCAGGTCTGGGCGCCGTTGCCCCGCGCCGCGCGCATCGGCGCACGGCTCATCTGGCTGGCTGCGACCGGCTGCGGCACGCTGCGCTGGTTGAGCTGTCTCGGATTATCGGTGCCGATGCCGTCGACGACGGGCTCGGTGGCATTGCCCTCGGCGATCTGCTGCTGTTCGTCCTGCGCCAGCCCGACGACCGGCTCATTGTCACCCCCGGCGCCGAGCTCCTCATCCATGTTGACGCCGCCTTGCGGAATGGCGAGCGGCTTCACGCCGCCCCAGTTGCCGTTGGATGCCTGTTGCTGCTGGCCCTGTTGCGCGAGCGCTTCGTCGCTGTCGATCATCGGCAGGCGGCGCTGCCCCTGTTGCGGCGCGGCCATGGGCGCCGATTGCTGTGCCGGCGCACGCATCTGCCGGCCCGATCCGGCAAGATTAGGCGAATCGAGATAGTCGATCTGCCCCTGCGTATTGCCAACAGGCGCGCTGGCGCCTGGATAGGGTTGCTGGCTCTGGACCGGCGCCATGCGCACGGCCCCGGCCCGTGCCGGCGAAATGGAACTGACGCGCGTGCTGCTGTCGACATTCTCGGGCGGCACCAGCCCATCGCTGATCGAACAGGTCGTCAATGCCGTGGAAAGCAGGGCCGGCAGGACGGAACGCCGAAGAAGGGAAAGAAACGCCATACTTATCGCTTCCGCATGCGGTCTGTGATCGGAAAACCTCGATTCAAATTTAATTAAAAACGGTGAATGAAAGCTTTACGTGTGGAGATTGCGCTGACCGCGGCGCAAAAAGGCCGCCGAAGCGGCCTTTAAGTTGCGTTTCGCCAGTGCGGCAAAGAGCTTAGCGGTTCGTGAAATTGATCAGATCGGCCATGGTAAAATGCCCTGCCTCCCTGCCCGGCAGGGTCGGCCGCCATTTCGGCCATTGCGCTAGGAAGGAATGCCGATCCTCGCGGATAAGGCCGGCGATCACTTCGGCAATGATCGTGCCGCCGACTGGCCCCAGATGCTGGCTATCCGCTGCTATCTCCGCTTCGCGAAGGATATAGAACCAGAGCGGCGCATTGCCCTGGAAGATGCCGGGATGCTGCCTCAGGACCTTGCCGCGGGCAGCCTTCACATCGGCATCCTCGCTGTCGAAAAGTTCTTCGTCCGACAGCGCCTCCATTTCCATATGGCGCGCGACCGCCTGCCCCGAGGGCAGACCGAGACGCCAGCCGCGCAAGAGGTTCAGCGCAGCAAGCGCCCTGCGGATCTTGATTGGCTCCTGTTGGTGATCGGGCAGGCTCGTCAGCGGATCGACCAGCAGCGTATCGATCTTGTAGGAAGGTTGCGGCAGTACGGCCCCTGCAGGCGCCGGGCCATCGGGCGTGACTCCGTCGAAGAAGAAGGACCAGTCGATCGCCCAGAAACCGGGCAATTCACGGAAACCGTTCAAATTCGCCAGGGGATTCTGGGCCACATCCATCAGCGAGAAGATCGGGATACGATTGAACTTCGCCTTCTTGCCGTTGAACGGTTGCTCGGCGGGATTGGGCGCCACCACGATCCTGTTCAGCGAGTAGCTGGGCCGCACCATCGAATGGCCGTAGCGATAGGCGGCGACCGAGAATTCCACCGGGATGAAGGCGTAACGCCCCTGCGGATTGTAGAAGCGGATCACGGGCTTTTCGCCCTTGCCGACAATGACGCGCTTATAGGTGTCCTTGCCGATGATGCGCGGCAGGAAGTCGTGCAGCACGATCCACTGATAATGCCAGCGCACCGTCTGCTGACAGAGCTCGAAATCACGGGTGCCAAGCGTATCGACGACCTTGTTATGAAATCGCAGGAAAGTCGTATGGAGCTGCGAGACGATCACGTTCTCATCATTGCGCTTGTCGCCGAGGAGCGCGCGGCGGATCTTCGCCGTGTTTCGCGGCAGATCCGGGCGCTTCTTGCGACCCTGGTCGAAATCCTTGTCGTCGCCGACCAGCAGATGCAGCTCGTCCGGTTCATAGAGAAAGGGCTGATCCGCCGGCCCGGATCCATAGACCGAATCCAGGTCGAGCCGCGGCGTGCGGAAATCCTGAAGCGCATCGGGGTCGTTGAAACGATCGAGCGAGGATGCCGGATCGAAAGTGATGTCGTGATCGAGAAACTGGCCGAAATAGGTGAAGCCGGCTGGAATCGTCGGGTTCTCATCCTCAGATTCTCTCTCGTTGAGTGCCACGTCGACAGGCTTATGCTCCTCGATCTTGTCGGCGAACTCCCCCTGAAACATCGTCTTGGCGAGATCGGTGAGCGCATCCTCGGTATAGGCGGCGGACGGCAAGTTGCGGAACATGCGCCCGAACCTTTGGTCGCGGACGCTGGACTGCGCGACATTATCCATGCCCCTCACGGGCGAACCATGCTTACTCTGAGCCATTTCGGGCCTCCCTCGGTTACAAAGCTGGAATGCGATGGCGAAAACCCTGTTTTCGTATGCACGTCGGCAGCGAGGTAATTGGGCGCAGCGGCTGGATGCAAACCTATGCAGCCGGCAAACAGTCGCTCGCCGGGTCCAAAACGTGGAAATTGGACAACGGCCACAACAACGGGCCGTGACAATTGTCTCGGATATGTACGCAATGCGGAGAAGTGTACTGGCTTTTATTCCGGTAGCAATCGCTGCCCTGATTTCTCGCCTCTCAAGTACAACTTAAATTAAGCATAAAACTGAAGAGATTGCAACATTACCCTCAGTAATTGAACACACAACCTCTCGAAAGCACTTTCGTCGCAACGATTTCTTGTAGAGCCGACAAGCCCGTTACTTTTAGCGATCTTCCCGCATGTTTCGTCCCGACCGGTAGTTCGGCATCATCCAGGACGGGCAGCGCTGGCAGATGCTCTTCTATCACGCCGACACGGCCCCAGCCCCTTCCCCCAATCGTCACGAAAGCTTCGTCTGCTTCGATGATGAGGGCCGTGTCGAGGCCAGGAGCAGACGGCTTCGCGTCGTCGACGGTCGAGAGCCTGTGATGATCGGCGGCCTTTCGGAAGGACCAGATCAGATCAGCGTGAAACCGATCACCCCATTCACCGCATCGGCCACCGCCTTGAGCGCAGCATCGATGGCGCGCTGCGCGGTGATGAGCCCTATGCCCTCAATGGTCAAAAGCACGGCGCGCGTCGAATTTTTCTGCATTTCCAGAAGCAGGTAGGCTTCGTCCTCCGATATCTGCCCCAAAGCGCGAAGCTTGGTAATCTGAGCCAGCGCCTGGGCCATCTTTTTGGATTCGCCCTTCGCATACTCCTTGGTGTCGCTCCAACTGTCTTTCAGGATGTCCTTGAAGGCACCGAGGATTGATTTGCCGAGATCAGCAATGTCGAGATTCATGATTCTCCTCCCGCGAGCTTTTTCTTTTCAAGTTCCAATTTCAGCAGCGCGCCGAAGGCCTGGTCGAATTGCCTCTTGATCTCAGGCGCAAGCACCGGATTGAATGCCGATTGACCACGATCGGCGACCTCCAGCGATGCGCCATATTCGATCCGGCAACCGAGGCTGGCATCCACACCCTTGGTGCGTATCGCCTCTCTTTGCTCTTCCTTCCACGGCGCTTTCAGACAACCTTTGTGACCCAATGCCATCTCGGCAAGGTGCTGCTTGATGATCCCCACCTGCTCGACCGTCAGATCGTTCCTCGGAATCGATTGCGTCCTGATTGCCAGGGAATCGAGATCAACCGCCGCCTTTTCGTAAAAACTCTGATTGGTGGAGAAGTAACGATCTCTAAGCGAAGGTGACGAACTCATCTTCACGAGAAAAGTATCGATGTCCTTCTGGAGTTGCGTCGCAGAAGCATCCGTCGTCTCGTCATAGGACGATATCGTCGATATACATGAAGCAAGCGGAATGACAACAAAAATGGCCGAAAGATTTCTTACGAGAACACTCATCACAAGCACCTGAAACCAGATATGATAGAGCGTGATAAAACTTTAAATTTCATTGCAAGTAAAGTACAATTAAATACCTTCGATCTAAAAATCGTGAAGAAGGTAATTCGTTACCGACCGCAGGCGAAACCTCTAAAATTATACTGAGTTTTTCTTGATATCGAAATAAAGGGCCGCAGCGTCCCCGCCCCAGCCCTTCGTTATTGGGAAATCCTGTCTGCCTTTAGGCAGCCCGGCCCAGCCGTACACCCTGCCCGTCCTGCCCGCGCAGGCGGAACTTCGACAGCAGCGACCGCAGCTGCTGGCTTTCCTCTGCCAGCGTCTGGCTCGCAGCCCTCTTCTCCCTTCACCAAGTCAGGTCATGACGAGGTCGATGATGAAGTCGTAATCCACTCCATCAGCGCATTCTGGGCGTGGAGCAAGAACGCCTTCGCAGGGCGGCTTTGGCAGGCTGCATGCAACATCGCATCGGCGCTTACTTCCTGCCCCCGCTTAACCGGCGGACACGGCAAGAAAATCGTATCGCGTTGCCCCTTGTCAAGGCGTGCTGCCGTCACCTGATAATCGAGCAGTTCGTGATCCTCGGCGTCATCTGGCCACGAATCCGTGACGATCACATCCGCTTCGAGCACATGCTGCATGTCTTTGCTGGTCTCGAAGTTTGGATTCAGAAGATTGGCGTCGGTAACATGCCAACGCTCGGGATAAACCTGGACGACGTGGACTGGCATGGACTTTGATACCTCCACCCATGAACGAAGAATGTTCGCGTCGGGCGCGATGCCAACAATTTTCAAACCCTCCACCGTTCCCCTGACGTTTCTCACATAGGCAAGATCGCCAAGCGTTTCACATGGATGATTAGATCGTGTGCGTGCGTTGATGACCGGGATTGGGCTCGCAGAAGCGAGGCCCTTCAAGGTCGCGAGCTCTCTCGTCCTGATAACGAGAAGGTCAAACCAATTGCTGAGATAGCCCGCGAGATCAGCGACATCCTCTCTTCCGCCGAATTTGATCGGCGCTTCGACACATAGACCGCCCATCGCTTTTACGCCCAGTTCGAAGGCGGTCGTGTTACGCCAACCGGTATCGTCGACAATGAGGCCGACCCGCTTGTCGAGCAGACTTTGAGGCATGGTACGATCAGCCCAGAACCTTGCCAGCTGACAAGCCCGTTCGATGAGCCTGAAGGTAACTTCAGGCGGAAGGCAATGAAATTCGAGGAAATCCTTGTGCAAACAGTAAGCTCCAAAATCCGTTCTCGTCAGTGTAGCTTGGGTCGCCGAACACGGACGCTATTATCGCTGCACCGCTAAATCCATTCGGTCACGCTCACAGGTCCCATGAAAAACACTGATCACAAGCTTTGCAATGCTGGAGCTGCAGTCCGTTGTCGGCGTATGCGACCAATTCCAACGAATCCGGCCATCGAAGCAGATAAACGCAAGAGGCCACGGCATGCCCTTCCGTGGCCCTCGACTATCAAGCAGTTCTGACTTCTTTCTACGCGGCCCGCCCGTACCGCGCACCCTGCCCCGTCTCACCCCGCAGCCGGAACTTCGACAAAAGCGCCCGCAGCTGCTGGCTCTCTTCCGCGAGCGTCTGGCTGGCCGCCGTCGTCTCCTCGACCATTGCGGCGTTCTGCTGGGTCATCTGGTCCATGTGGTTGACCGAGGTGTTGATCTCGTGAAGGCCTGTCGCCTGTTCGCGGGCAGCCGTCGCGATGGAATCGACATGGGCGTTGACGCGGTTGACCAGCGCCTCGATCTCGACCAGCGCATCGCCGGTGGAGCGGACCAGCGCCACGCCGCCTTCGACCTCGGATGCCGAGCTCGAAATCAGCGTCTTGATCTCCTTCGCCGCATTCGCCGAACGCTGCGCCAGCTCGCGCACTTCCTGCGCCACGACCGCAAAACCGCGACCGGCTTCACCGGCGCGTGCCGCTTCCACACCGGCGTTCAGTGCCAAGAGGTTGGTCTGGAAGGCGATCTCGTCGATGACACCGATGATCTGGCTGATGCGGCTCGAACTATCCTCGATGCGGCTCATGGCCGAGACGGCATTGCGGACGATCTCGCCGGATTTGCCGGCACTGGTCTTCGTTTCCGCCACCATGGTACGCGCCTCGTTGGCGCGCTCGGAGGCGGTGCGAACCGTCGCGGTGATCTCGTCGAGAGCGGCGGCCGTCTCTTCCAGCGCAGCCGCCTGCTGTTCGGTGCGCTTGGAGAGGTTGTTGGTCGCCTCGCTGATATCCCGGGCGCTGTCGTTGACGATATGGCTCGATTCGGCAATCGCATGGATGACGCTGTTCAACGCATCGACGGCGGCGTTGAAGTCGGAGCGGAGCTTCGCATAATCCTGGCCGATATCGTCGATCGCGACCGTCAGGTCGCCGGCCGCAAGCCGTTCCAGTCCGGCGCCAAGCGCCATCATCGCCGCAGTCTGGCGTTCGGAGGCGGAGCGCAGGCTCGCCTCGTTGCCGCGCCGCTCGCCTTCGATCTCGCGTTGGCGCTCGTCCTCGCGCAGCCGCAGCTCCGCGCGCTCGGCAACGGAATCGCGCAGCACGATCAGCGATTTCGCCATCTGGCCGATCTCGTCGCGCCGGTCGGCATCTGATATCTGAACGCTCGCATCCTCATCGGCAATCGCGTTCATCGCCGCCTTCAGCCGGGCAATCGGCGAGGTCACGCTGTGCACGATGGCATAGGCGATGGCGAGCGTGGCGATAGCGCCGAGCAGGCAGAGCGCCGCAGCCCAGATCGCATTCTGGCGATAAAGCGCTGCAAGGTCGTCTGCATAGACGCCGGTGCCGACGATCCAGCCCCAGGGCGCAAAACCGGCCACATGCGAATATTTCAGAACCGGCTGATCGGCGCCCGGCTTCGGCCAGTAGTAATCGACGAAGCCCTGCCCGCTCGCCTTCACCGTATTGACGAATTCGATGAACAGGAACTTGCCGTTCGGGTCCTTGTTCTGCGTCAGATCCGTGCCGTTGAGTTCGGGCTTGACCGGATGCATCACCATGGTCGGATGCATATCGTTGATCCAGAAATAGCCGGTGCCGCCGCCATAGCGCATGGAGGCAATCACTTCCTTGGCGGCAGACTGCGCCTGTTCGCGGGTCATCGTGCCCGCCTGCTCCAGCTTGTAATATTTGTCGAAGATGGCAAGCGCCGTCGCATCCATCTGCGCCAGACCGGCTTTGCGCTCAGCTTCCAGCTCGGAATAGGAATAGTTGAGGAAGAAGATCATCGTCGCGGCAAGCACGGCGAGCGCGAAGGCGACGAGGCCGTAGAGGCGGGTTGAAATCCTGATGTTGCGCATGGGGTTCCGGCGGCTCTCATATGTGACAATCATCAGATACTGATATGGGCCGCTTACCGGATGGTAAAACTTGATTAGAATGTGTTGAAATAACGTTACGTGAGGCAATCGGACGCAGCGCCTACCTTAAGATCAAGTAATTGAATCCGAACAAAATTTTAACCGATGGAAATTTTACGCAGTCCATACCTGTTTTGCGACAATGCCGCTGTAAATGTCACTTTTACGGGCTTTCGCACCGCTTGGCCTTTGCATTACGGTGATTCCAGATGAATCACCGGCCAGATGAGGAGCCCCTGATGACCGATGCCGCCAAGCCGACAGGCGAACTCACCTTGCGGACGCTTGCCATGCCCGGAGACGCCAATCCCGCCGGTGATATTTTCGGCGGTTGGGTCATGGCGCAGATGGACCTGGCAAGCGGCATCCGCGCCGCCGAGCGCGCCAGGGGCCGCGTGGTGACGGCCGCGGTCAAGGAAATGGCCTTCGAACTGCCGGTCAAGATCGGCGATACGCTGTCCATCTATACGCACGTGGAGCGCGTCGGCCGCACCTCCATCACGCTGCGTGTCGAAGCCTGGGCGCATCGCTCGCGTTACAATCAGCAGGAAAAAGTCACGGCCGGCACCTTCATCATGGTGGCGCTGGACGAAGACGGCAAACCCAAGGTGGTCCCGCAGGAGTGACATGATGCAGGCGGCGGCCACACCGGAGGTCTATGTCTACATCCGCACTGTCATGTCGATGGTGATCGGCCTCTCGCTCGCCCGCCTGCTGACCGGCCTCGGCGGCATCGTCCAGACGCCCGGCAAGCACCGCGTCTACTGGGTGCATCTCGGCTGGGTCGCCTCGATGTTCCTCTTCATCATTCATTTCTGGTGGTGGGAATATCGCCTTCAATCGCTCGCCGTCATCTCCTTCGGCGTCTACCTGTTCCTCATCAGCTTCTGCTGCCTGTTCTTCTTCCTCTGCGTGCTGATCTTCCCGACGACGCTGGAGGATTACGGCGGCTACGAGGAATATTTCATCTCGCGCCGCCGCTGGTTCTTCGGCATGCTGGCGGTGACCTATGTAGTGGATTTTCTGGATACGCTGCTGAAGGGCAAGGTGTATTTCGCGGCGCTCGGGTGGGAATATCCGCTGCGCAATGCCGTCTATATCGTGCTGTGTATCGTTGCGGCCTGGACGGCGAACAGGCGGTTTCATGCTATGTTCGTCGGCGCCGGCCTGCTCTACCAGATCACCTGGATTTTCCGGCTTTATGATTTGATTTGAGGTGTGGAGCAAAGTGAGCGGGATGCAAGCTTAGCACTGCGGCCCCCTCACCCTAACCTGACCGGGGTCGAGCCGCGGGTCTCGACCCGTCCTCCGGACCCCCGCTGGGGCGAGGGGACGTGACATACGACGCCTTTGAGAAAGCGGAGACGGCGCGGCAAATCCCCTTCTCCCCTGGGGGAGAAGGCGCCCGAAGGGCGGATGAGGGGGCCAAGACCACAGTGTCATCTGACAATCACCCCCGTAGGAATTGCGACCCCTTGTCGAAACTCAACCCCGGAAAGATCTTCCCCGTCAGATCCTCGGCCGACACATCGAACTGCCGGTAGAGCATCGCCGCCGCCAGCTCGCGCACGTCAGCCGTCGGCATCAGGTCGCGATCATCGAGCAGCGCCCCATCGGCAATTCCCGGCCATTTGCCGAGAATGCGCCCGCCGTCGATCGCCCCGCCCGCCAGCACTGCACAACCGCCCGTGCCATGGTCCGTACCACCAGAACCATTCTCTCGCACCGTCCGGCCGAATTCCGTCATCGCAAGCACCACCGTCTTCGCCCAGAGATCGGCACCCATCGTCGCCTTCAGCGTGTTGATCGCCTGCGCCAGATCCTGCACCGGCCGCTTGAACTGGCTAAGCTGGCCGACATGCGTATCCCAGCCTGTGATCGAGAAGCTGGCGATGCGGTAATCGCCCTTCAGCATATTGCCGGCAAGGGCCGCGACATCGGTGATCTTCTCGCCGCGCTGGCCGGATGGTTCCGCCGTCATGGAGGCGCTGTTGGCCCGCATCGCCTCGTCCATCGCTTTCGCAAAAGCCGGGTCGCCGGCATAGAGCCGCATCAGGAACTGCATCTCGTCCTTGGCCGGCCCGAGATTGGAGTCCGAGGCCCAGACATCGACATTGTTCGGCCCGGTCAGGATCAACTCGGTCGAGGTATTGACGTCGATCGCTTTGCGCGCATCCGAGCGCGGGATGACGGCGAGCGCGCGGTTCAGCCAGCCGGTCTTTTCCTCGGCCACATGCTCGCCGCCGGATTCCAGCATGTCCTGCCCGTCGAAATGGCTGCGCTGATCGCGATAGGGCGTGGAGAGGGCATGGACGAAAGCAAGCTCTTTGGCCTTCCACAGCGGCAGCAGATCGGCCGCCGCCGGATTGAGCCCGAAATGCCCGTCGAGATCGATAAGCCCCTTGTCCGGCGCCAGCGCCAACGTGGGCCTGAGTGCCGCAAAGCCGGCGTCGCCATAGGGCTGCACCAGATCGAGCCCATCCATCGCCCCGCGCAGCACGATCGTCACGAAGCGCTTGTCGCCGGGCATGGCCGCGAAGGTCACCGGCGTGAAGATGGGGGCTGCGGCAAGGCAGCAAGCAGACGTCAGAAAACCGCGGCGGGAAAGCGTGAACTCTGTCATGACGGCCTCCTAAAGCAATTCCAGCAAAAGTGCTTAAGCGGTTTTGCGTCCGGAATTGCGTGAAAAACGGACTCTATCGGCGATTGAATTCGGGCGAAGCGAGAACCAGCGTCAAGCCGCTGATCTTGTTCGGCGCCTGCGAGACCACACGGATCGTCTCGTCGCGGGCGGCATCTGCCAGCGTCGCCTTCAGGAACTCACGCGGATCGACATCCTTGCCGAACTGGGCGCTGGCGCGTCTGGCCCAGGCAAGCCGCTCGGAAAGCTGGCTGGCGGTAATCCAGGCGGAAAAACTCTCCTCGAATCCGGCCGGGCTTGGCGGCAGCCATGTGGGCTGGCCCATGCGGCGAAGAGCCCCCTGCCCGAGCGCGCGTGCCATCTGGAAAGCCTTGCGACGCTTGATGCGCGCCTCGTCATCCGGGCTCGGCGGCGCCTGCATCATCGCCTGCCCGTCAGGTGCTGCATCCTGCTTCTTCGGCTGCATTGCCATCATCTCGTCGCTATCGGCATCGTCCTCCTGATAGGCCTGCATGAAGGCTGCGACATCGCCGGTATCAGAACCGCTGTTCAGCGCCCTCAGGCCGGTGACGATATAATCGAAAGGCTGGCGCGCCTTGGCGCCTTCGTCCCGCCAGGCGGCCGGATGGTCCAGCATGGCGCGGTAGACGGCAGACAACTCGCCATCCGTCTTCTTCCACGCCTCGCTCATGGCCGCGACCATCTCCTGCGGCGGTTGGTCGGAGATGAAATGCACTGCGAGCTTGCGGCTGATATGCTCCGCCGTCTTTGGATTGACCGAGAGATCGTCGAGCATGGCAAGGTAATCCTTGCGAGTGCGCTTCGCCCCGCCATAGCTGACGCCGAGCACCTGATGTTGGCCAGGCTCGGAGATCTGCGGGCGGAAGGCCGTTTCCATTTCCTGCGGGTCGATCGTCAGACCAGTCAGCACCATGGCGGCCGAGCGCACATCGGCCTGCGTATAGCCGCTGCCGGCGCCGAGCGTATGCAACTCCAGAAGCTCGCGGCCGAGATTTTCGTTCAGCCCCTTGTTGCGCCGCATGCCGCCCTTCGAATCCGGCCCCAGCGACTGCGCCTGGTCGAGATAGATCAGCATGGAGGGATGCTCGGTGGCGCTGCGCAGCAGCGTCGCAAACTTGGTGCCCATATAGGGCCGGATCGCCTCGGCCTCATAGAGCGGCACGATCAGCCGCATCGGCAGGCTCTTGGCGGCACTCGTGGAGAAATGATTGGTCCAGAACGTCGCCAGCCGCTCGTTGAAACCGTCGGGCGAAAGCACCGATTGCATCAGCCGCGCATTGGCATCCATCTGGAAGAGCACCTGCGCCCGGCGCTGAAGAAGCCGCCGCTGCTGCCGCCGGGCGAGATCGTCGCCATCGGCCTGCCGGACCTGCTTGAGCCTGTCCTGCAAATCGAGAATCTGCGTATGCCGCGCCTCGATGCCGCCGACGGGAAAGCCCGGCACGATATCCGCGCCGCGCATCACCTGCCCGATCAGATCATCCTTCGTCTGCGGCAGGCTCTCGCCCGGCCGCAACCCGTAACCGAAACGGATCGCCGCCATCGTCGGAAAAGACAGGCTCATGACCGTTCACCTCCTCATCACCGGATAGTGACAAGGTCTCAGCCAATTGCGACGGCAATCTGCAGGAATTGCGGCAATTTTCCGACATGGACGATTTGTAATCTATTGAAATCGTTGGATTCAGTGGAAAACAAACTCGTTTTTGACCGGCTCCGGCTTCGCAAACGCCAGCCAGTCTGAATCGCGGATCCCCAAACATATAGCAATCAGAATCATAACCAGCCCAATCAATGCCGGGATAAGATTGATGAGGGCTAAAGCACCACGATAAGTCCGAAATTCTCGCCAAGAGAGATCATCAGCATCCGGAAGAATTGTCTTTTCCGGATCCCTCTTTTTCCCCTTTTGCTCTTTCGCTAGACGGCCGGCTTCCTCCCTTCTCTCGTAGATTTTCAACCCCTCTCGCCCCCTGAGATAGACGGAGAGCGTGATGGCAGCGAGTATATAAAGGCGATCTGAATATTTGCTATAAATGATCGCCATCGCTCGGGCAGCAATGGAAATCGCTATGAGCGAGATGCCGGCGACGGCAAAAACCACATGCGGTTTAAGTGAGGAGAGAAAAAAACCACTTTGCGCCAGAAGAACGGCGCCGAAAGCGGCAAAATTCTTGACCGTGATATCGCGCTCGATCGCCAGACTTCTATCGAACATTTCGTACTGTTGCTGGTAAAGCTCCAGTAACTTGTCTCCCTCCGGGAGTTTGTGGAGTGCGGGTTTCATGCGCCACACATGCCCTTCCCTGGCCGCTGATCGCATGCTTTAAATACAACGTTTCCATCACCCCCGAAAGATGAACGATGCCCCAATTGCAATCAGAGCGAAGCCGATCGCATGGTTCCATGTCAGGTCCTCGCCGAGCCAGAAAATCGAGAAGCCGGCAAAGACGAGCAGCGTGATCACCTCCTGCATCGTCTTCAGCTGCGCCGTCGAATAGACGGTCGAGCCGATGCGGTTTGCCGGCACTGCCAGGCAATATTCGAAGAAGGCGATGCCCCAACTGGCGAGAATGGCGAGGAAGATCGCGCTGCCCTTGTGCTTCAGATGCCCGTACCAGGCAAACGTCATGAAGATATTGGAAGCAAAAAGCATGACCACCGGCCAGAAGGCGGCCGGGTTGAGCGAAAACGGCATGGGCTGATCCTGTGGGTGAATCCTAAACGAATGGAAAACGCACGTTTAACCGCGGTCTTCAGGCAATCAAGTCTTGAGCGGTCGATATTGCCTCAGCAGCCGTGCTTTTCCTATGCGCGATAAAGACGCGGCCCGGACATGTCGCTGGGCGGTTCGCCCTCGACCATCACCTTGTTGCGCCCGGCCTCCTTGGCCCCATAGAGCGCCTTGTCAGCCCGGGCGATCTGCTCGTAGAGGGAATGATCGGCGGGATTGGCGCCGGCAACGCCGAAGCTTGCGGTGATCCCGCCGTCGAAACCGATCGCCTTGCGGTCGATCGCCGCAAAGGCAAGCCGCGCCCGGTTGGCGAAATCGGCACCCGCCACCAGCGGCGTTTCAGGCAGGAAGATCACGAATTCCTCGCCGCCGAAACGTGCCGCAAAGCCGCCTTCCGGCAGCCGCACCTGCAGTATCTCGGCAAAGGCGCGGATCACCTCGTCGCCGGAGCCATGACCGAACGTATCGTTCACCCATTTGAAATTGTCGATGTCGCAGAGGATGACGGCCCCCTGCGCCCGGCCGCGCTCGTCGACCATACGATCGAAACCGCGTCGGTTGAACATGCCGGTCAGCGGATCGCGCTCGGCGGCATCACGGTGCGCGGTGATGGTATCGAACGTGGCTGCCGCAAGTGCCGCGAGCGCAAACATCAGCGCCAGGATGGATGCCGAGGCCTGCATATAGAAGGCATATTGCGACGAGATGAAGTCGTCGTGGCCGCCATAGGACGGAATGAGGAAAACGAAAACGATATTGCGGATAACCGTATCGGCTATCACAAGGCCGGAGACCGCCAGCAGCACCCTGTCCGCCGCATGGCGCATGCGCCGCAGGCTGGTGGCGATCGCAAAGGCGAGCAGGGCCGCGCAGCCGAGATCATCCAGCAGAAACTCCACCGGAATGCTTTGCAGGACCAGCACGGCATAGAGGATCCCCGCATAGATCGCCCCTGCAAAGCCGAGACGCTGCGCCAGCCAGGACGGCCGCCCGAAGCGGGCGAGCAGCGCGCCCGAATAGAAAATGAACGAGATCAGGAACAGCGCATCGGCGATCAGCGATGCGGTGCGCTCGGCAACCAGACTATCGATCAGCGGAACGGAGAAAGCGGCCGCGGCAAAGAGATAACCTGGCCCCCACAACTTCGCTTCCCGCGACCCGAAACGGCTCACGATCAGGAAGGTGCAGCCGAAAATCAGCATCATGACCGGCAGCAGGAAGGCGAAATTACTGTCCATGACCCCTCGCGGCGGTACGCAATACAGAACCGGCGCATGGCGAACGTTAGATCGAACGGGTTAAGAAAGACCTATGCGGGAATTTTTGCAGGGCCGGAACGGGACGGCGCCGATGCGTCCGTCCCGAGGCGTCCGAACCGGATGGTGTTTCCCCTTTACGCGATGATCGTCTCGTCGTTCTTCAGCTTGTCGAGATAACCTGCGGCAAAATCGATATTCAACTCCACGAAAAGCGGGAAATGGTCGCTGATCTGGTAGGTGCGCCATTCTTCGTAGAAGGCCTGCAGCTTCGGCTCGTCGGTCTTCAGGACCGTCTGCTCGGCGATGAAAGCCCTCTGCTTGGTGATCTTCCTCTGTGCGGTCGCTATTCTTTCAGGCGTGGCGCCTGGTTTGTCTGCGGCCCTCTGCTGACGAGCGATCTCTTCTTCGGCGGCTGCGATCTTCCTGTCGATGGAGGCGATCACGGCATCGTGGTGAAGCTTCAAATCGTCCTTCCGGAAAACGGACTCGAACACGTTCAGCACACCATGCGCCTTGCCGCTGCCAGGATTGGCGAGGCTCACCTCGCCCACCTCCGGCATGAAGGAAATCTGGTCATAAAACTTCGTCTGGGTGGAGTTGCTGCCTATATTATTCTTGAAGACCTGGAAGCCGTATCTAGCCAGTGCATTGAAGGTCGGCGCATCGAAAGCGTCAATATTGAAATCGCCGACGAGGATGTGTGCGGTCGTCTCCTCCTCCTTGGCACGATCGGCGACGAATTTTGCAACCGCATCGATTTCATTCACGCGCCTTTTGAATTCCGGCGCCGTCAGCTTGTCCTTGCCGTAATAGATGTGGACGGTCGCGAAATTGAACTTGAACCAGCCCGACTGGAAACTGCAGGAAAAAGGAGTGCGGGCAAATTGTCTCGCCTTGGTCACGTCGGAAATCTGCTGGTCGAAAGGCAGCACCAGTTCACCGGCAATCCCGGTGAAATGAACCTTGTTCTTGTTGTAGATGAAGCCTAGTCGCTCCTTGTTGCCGGATTCCCCCAGCGTCACATCGGTCATGATGTAATCATATTCCGGCCCGACCGTTTCCATCAGCCGCTCGAAGGGCGCCATATCTTCGCAAATCTCCTGTACCGCGATGATATCGAAGGCCGAAACCACCTCTGCAAGATAGAAGAAACTCTCATCGAGCCGCGGGCCATCGCCGAAGCGGTTGTCATCGAAATTGCGGATGTTCCATGTGCCCAGCAGCAAGGTCTGTCCGGCAGTCCGGATCGGCATGGCGGCAGCGATCTGCGCCTTGAGCCGTTTCAATCCGTCGATCGTCTGATCTCGCAATGCCTTCTGTTTGTCTGCCGGATAACGTCGAAATGCGTAACGCAATTTCCAGTAAGCAACCATTTCCCCTCCCCAGGTTTGCAAGTTAAAGTTTAACCGCAGTCCCAAAAAAGAAAAGCGAAATAACCGTCATAATTGCAGGGAGAATAAATAGAGAAGGCCGCGCACGAGGCGCGGCCTCCATCGAGAAGAAGTCAGGCGCGATGCATCGCGCCACTGGGCGCTTCAGCCTCCTCCGTGCCGAAACGCACATCCTTCTTCTCGTAACCGAGGCCCGAGAGCACTGCGACCACGATGGCGACGACGACGGCTACGATTATCAACGCGGCCGCGTAGTCACCGTTCCAATGGGCGGCGAGACCTGCCTGCATCGTCGCATTGCCGGACGCCAGCAGATTGCCGAGTTGTCCAGCCGAGATAGCTGGCGATGACGGCCTTGCGCTGCTGCGGCGTGAGCGCGCGCAGGCTTGCCAGTGCGGACATATGCATTTCCTCCGTCCGAAAGCGGCGGCGAGGCGGGCAATTCCGGATGCCGTCGGAAGGGTGCCAGGGTGGGCAGGCTGCCCGGAGACAGCGGTGCGGAAACGTCAGGGTTGCTGACTGGGTTCCATCACATCGGCGCGATTGGGAATGAGGTTGACAGCAGTGCCGTCTCACGCGCGGCGAAAACTTCCCTCGCCTCCCATCCACCGCAACCATGGCCCAACATGGAACAGGCTCATCAGCCCATACATGGCCGCCATGCCGCTGAAGGCCGATGCGCCATGCATCGGCATCCCGCCCATCGAGCAGATCATGTCCGCCGCCGGATCGCTTGCCGAGAGCGCAGCCATGACTGCAAAGGTGGGTGCCGCCGCAAGCGATAGCCCGCGCGCGACACCGGGCAGAAGCGGGCCGGCGCTATTGCCGGCCCCCATCTTCGAAGGCGTGCTCATTGCCCTGCCCCGTAACGGTCGTGGTGACGCCACCACACACCCGTTTCGTTGCGCCCCAGCGGTGCGCGGTCGAGAAGCTGGTACATGCCCCAGATCCCGTCCAGCCCGCGGGCATAGGAGGAGTAGCTGTGGTAGATCTCGCCGTCCTGCAGGACGAAGGCACTGAGGCCCGGACGGTCGCGGATGAAGGTGGTGAAGTCGGTGCCAGTTATCGAGGCGATCAGGTCGGCCGGGCTCTCACCGCCGGCGGGCTTCTCTTGCTTAGGCGCATCCGGGATTGGCGGTTCGCGGCGGTAGTTATATTCGATGCCGCCGTCGCGCTGTTCCTGCAGCGTGAACACCACATTGAAATCATGGTTGAAATCGCTGCCGGCCGACGACGCCCAGTCGAAGGTCCAGCCCATGCGGCGCTTGAATTCCAAGAGCTTGGCCAGCGGCGCGCGGGAGATGGCGGTAAAGGCGACATCGTGGTTTTCCAGATGCACGGTGACGCCGTTGAAGCCATCGGCGATCGCCGAGCAGGATGGGCAGCCGGCCGTATAGTCCGGCCCGAACATGAAGTGATAGACGAGTAGCTGCGAGCGGCCCTTGAATAGTGCCGACAGCGGCACGATGCCGGCTTCGGTCTCGAACCGGTAGTCCTTGTCGATCTTCACCCACGGCAGCTCCTGGCGGCGCTCGGCCAGTGCATCGCTGCGGCGCGTCAGATCCTTTTCCTCGTCCAGGAGCGCCAGCCGCGCCTGCAGCCATTCCGCCCGTGTTCCGGTCCTGTGCGTCATCATGGTTCTTTTCCTCACTTGCGTTGATAGTGTGAAACGTGCGTGACGGCCGGCCGTTGCCTGCCGATGGGGAATAAACTAGGTCTGGATGCCCGAGGGGTGGGAGTTACAAGTGTGACGGGATTCCGATGGACTCGCTGATAACAGCTGCCGCACAGGCGCTGGCCGTGGGCGATGCGCTGGGCGCGATGAAGCGCGTGGCGCTGCGCGACGATCCGCCGGCGCTTGCCCTTCGCGGCATTGCCATGGCCCAGCTCGGCGATCTCACCCGCGCCAAGACACTCCTGAAAAGTGCTGCCCGCGCCTTCGGCCCGCGGGAGGCGGTGGCGCGTGCCCGTTGCATCGTCGCCGAAGCCGAGATCGCGCTGGTCTCGCGGGACCTGGCCTGGCCGGAAAAGGCGCTGGAAGCGGCCCGCGCCACGCTCGCAAGGCGTGGCGACCGCGTCAATGCCGCCCACGCCCGCAACCTGCAGATCCGCCGCCTGCTGTTGATCGGCCGTCTGGATGCGGCCGAAAAGCTGCTGGCCGATCTCGACCCCTCGCCCCTGCCACCGGCCGCCCGCGCCGGCCATGAGCTCGCCGTTGCCGGCGTGGCGATCCGCCGGCTGCGCACGGAACCGGCGCGCGCTGCCCTGGCAAGGGCAGCACAGGCAGCATTGAAGGCCGATATCCCCGCGCTCGCTGTCGAGGTGCGGGATGCGGCAAAGGTTCTGGAAGCGCCCGCCGCCCGGCTGATCGATGGCGGCACGGAGCGTCTGCTGCAGCTTCAAGAGGTCGAGGCGCTGCTTGCATCGGACACACTCGTCGTCGATGCCTGCCGCAATGTCGTGCGCGCAGGTGCTCAGATCGTGCCGCTGGCGAGCCGCCAGGTGCTTTTCACGCTCGCCCGCGCGCTTGCTGAAGCGGCACCTTCGGATGTCTCCCGCTCCGCTCTCCTTGCCCGTGCCTTCCGCGCCCGCCATGCCGATGAATCCCATCGGGCTCGGCTGCGCGTCGAGATCGGCCGGCTGCGCGCCGCCCTTGCCGATCTTGCTGAAATCAAGGCGACAAGCCACGGTTTTACGCTTCAGCCGCATGGTGGAAGAAACGTCGTCGTCCTCGCCCCTCCGGTCGAGGAAGAGCACGCCTTCCTGCTGGCGCTGCTCGCCGACGGCGAATCCTGGTCCAGCACGGCGCTGGCGATTGCGCTCAGCCTCAGCCCGCGCACAGTGCAGCGGGCACTCGATGCGCTCGGAGCGGTCGGCAAGGTGCAGTATTTCGGCAATGGCCGCGCGCGGCGCTGGATGATGCCGCCGGTCGTCGGCTTCCCGACAACATTGTTACTCCCGGGGCCGCTGCCGAGCGACTAGCATCCGTGGTGAAAACAGAGAGAGGACGCGACACCATGAAGACGGCACAGGCAGAGATCATCAGGGAATACGGCCCCTTCGAGGGCACTCGCAATATCGGCGGCGTCACCTTCGACGGCAGCCGGGTGTGGTTTGCCGCCGGCGAAAACCTTCGGGCGCTGGACCCCGAAAGCGGCGCCGAACTCACCACCATCGACGTCGCCGCCCATGCCGGCACGGCCTTTGACGGGCGCTATATTTTCCAGATCGCCGAAGACAAGATCCGCAAGATCGATCCCGAGACCGGCACCGTCGTCGCCACCATCCCCGCGCCCGGCAAGGGGGCCGATTCCGGCATGGCCTGGTGCGAGGGCAGCCTCTGGGTCGGCCAGTACCGCGACAATTGCATTCACGAGATCGACCCGGAGACCGGCAAGATCCTGCGCACGATCGAATCCAAGCGCCATGTGACGGGTGTAACCTGGGTGGATGGCGAGCTGTGGCACGCCACCTGGCAGGACGACAAGAGCGATATCAGGCGCGTCGACCCCAGGACGGGTGATGTTCTGGAGCGGCTTGACATGCCCGAGGGCACCGGCGTTTCCGGGCTGGAATCCGATGGAGCCGATGTCTTTTATGCCGGCGGCGGCGGCAGCGGCAAGGTGCGGGCGATCCGCCGGCCGAGGTGAGACAATTTCAATGAACAGGCGCCTCACGGCGCCTGTTTCACATGGCGATTTACTTGCCCTGCTTGCGAAGCGCGTCGATCAGCACGCGTGCCGCCGGACCGGATGATGCCGGGTTCTGGCCAGTGATCAACTGACCGTCGGAAACAGTGTGAACACCCCAGTCCTTGACCTTGGAAAAGATCGCCCCAAGGCTCAGCAGCTCGTCCTCGACGAGGAAGGGCACGACCTTCGTCAGACCGACACCTTCCTCCTCGCCATTGGTGAAGCCGGTAAGCTGCCGGCCGGCCACGAATGGCGTGCCATCAGGGTTCTTCACGCGATGAAGCACGCCCGGCGCGTGGCAGACGAGAGCGATAGTCTTGCCGGCAGCGATGAAGGACTCGATCAGCCTGATGGAATTGCGGTCTTCGGCCAGATCCCACATCGGGCCATGTCCGCCGGGATAGAAGACCGTGTCGTAGTCCGCCTGGTTGACACTGTCGAGCCGCACCGTATTCGCAAGCCGGGCCTTGGCCGCCTCGTCAGCGTTGAAGCGCCGTGTGAGATCGGTTTGGAAATCGGGCTCGTCGCTCTTGGGGTCGAGCGGCGGCTGGCCGCCCTTCGGCGACGCCAGCGTCATCTCCGCCCCCGCGTCCTTGAACGCATAGTAAGGGGCGGCAAGCTCTTCGAGCCAGAAGCCAGTCTTCTTGCCGGTATTGCCGAGCTGGTCATGTGAGGTCAGTACGAGCAGAACTTTCATGGTACCTGTCCTTTCTGTGATTGGCCTGGGTTGGGGTGATCAGAGACTGGAATGGAAAATCCGCGTCGTGCAGAAGGCGGCATCGGTGATTGACGATCTGCTGAAGATTTTTCGTCAGGGCGGAAGTAGCGGACAACTGTAACGAGGGAATACCGCTTACGGGCGAAGGAATCGGAGCCCCAGCACCAATACGGAAGTTAGAAGATGTAAAACCGAACTCACTGCCTTCGCCACCAGCGCGATAAACGGAAATTTAACCACATAACGCCTCCTCCTGGAACCGCCTCATCCGGCGGAAGTTTCCCCTCCGTAATCGATGAGGTGAGAGTGACATGGTTCAGTCGTTCAAGGAGCGGTACATCACGCGCGAAGAACATCAGCGGATCGTCGATTATTATCGCAAGCTGGTGGCGCGGCTTTACGGCAATGTGCGGGATCTGCGCACGCAGGCCCAGGCGCCGGTGAAGAAAGCTCCGCCGGCCGCTGAGTGGCCGGATGGGATACCGCAGGAAAAGGACCTCGGGCCGAACGTCGTCAGCCTCGGCTTTTACCGAGACCGCCGGAAGTCCGGTGCCTGACAACCCCGTGCGGCTTCAGCCTACCATTTCAGCTATGGTAGTACATCGAAAGCGGCGCGGAGTTACCGCTCCGCTCTCAGTCTTGGCGGGCGTCAGATCTGGTCGCGCAGAGGCTTGAAAGCGGACCGCAGCTCTGACGTGAAGAGCTCCGGCTGTTCCCAGGCGGCAAAATGCCCGCCCTTTTCCGGCCTGTTGTAATGGATCAGCTTCGGATAGGCCCTTTCTGCCCAACTCCGCGGCGCCTGGTAGATTTCATCCGGGAAGGCGCTGACGGCGACCGGAATCTTGATGCCGCGCGGATCGAAGAAACCGCCGGAGGGGAAATGTGCATTGTCCCAATAGAGGCGAGCCGAGGATATCTCCGTATTCGTCAGCCAGTAGAGCGTGACGTTATCCAGCACGTCGTCGGGCGTCAGGCCTTCTTTCTCACCGTTGAATGAGCGCGCGATCATCCGGTAGCTGCGGATGTCGTGGTCGAGCATCCAGGAAGCGAGGCCGATAGGTGAATCGACGATGCCGTAGAGCGTCTGCGGCCGGTTGTTCATCTCGATCGCATAGCCGAGGCCGTTCTTGTAGAAATCGTCGAGCTGCTCATAGGCGCGCTTCTCATCGGCGGAAAGATCTGATGGAGCCGGGGCACCTGACGACAGCAGCTTGGCGATATCAGCGGGCACGGTGGCGGCCATGTTCGTGTGGATGCCGATGAGGCCCTGGGGCTCCTGTACCGCCATTAGTTCGGTCACGGCGTTGCCCCAGTCGCCGCCCTGGGCCACATATTTGGTATAACCGAGGCGCTGCATCAGCACCGCCCACGCTTTGGCGATGCGCGGCGGGTTCCAGCCCGGCTGCTTCGGCTTGCCCGAGAAGCCGTAGCCCGGCAGCGAGGGAATGACGACATGGAAGGCATCGGCCTCCGTGCCGCCATAGGCTGTCGGATCGGTCAGCGGCTTGATGATCTTCATCTGCTCGATGATCGAGCCCGGCCAGCCATGCGTGATGATGATGGGCAGCGCGTTTTCGTGTTTGGACTTCACGTGGATGAAATGGATGTCGAGCCCGTCGATCTCGGTCATGAACTGCGGAAAGGAGTTCAGCCGTGCCTCGACCTTGCGCCAGTCATGGGCACGCCAGTACTTGGCGACCTTCTGCATCGTGTCGAGCCGCACGCCCTGGCTGTCGTCGGACACCGTCTCGCGGTCCGGCCAGCGGGTAGCGGCAACGCGGCGGTGAAGGTCCTTCAGCTGCTCGTCCTTGAACTTGACGTGGAACGGGCGGAGGGCTTCGGCGTCCGTTGCGGCGGCGACTACGGACGGCATCAGCGCCATCGTGCCGGCGGCGGCGAGCCCTGCTGTCGCAGCCTCCAGAAGCATGCGGCGGTTCCGGTCGATTTCCTCGATATCGGTATGCATGGCGATCTCCTCTGTTCGCGATGTTTCAGTTGCACGCCAGTACTGCAGGAAACGACAGGAGAAGGCTGCGGATGGCCCGCCGGGGCGTGTGAGGCGGAGTTAGCTCTTGCGAGGCGCGCTCGTCCGCTCAACAGGCACGACGGATCGCAGGGGGGTCGCAAAGCCTCACGCTTCTGCTCGGAATCCCTAAGCCGCCACCCTGCCCCGGCAGGCCCAGGCGACCGACGCAAACGACCGCGGCCCGTCCGGCTCTCCGGCCTCATAGGCATCCCTGACAGCGGTATCGACCCTCGTGCGCGTATACGCATCCAGCCCCGCCACATACTTACCGAGCGGGCCTTCACCGGCGGCGATGGGCGCCCAGAAATCATGGAAGGAACTGTAGTCCATGCGGATCGTCAGCGACGTCTCCTCAACATCGACGAGGCCGTTGTCGACAAAGCTTGCCTTCATCTCCCCCGGCCGCATCATCGGCTGGAAAGAATAGCGATGCCGCATCGCCCGCGAATTGGCGTCGATCATGGCGACGGTATCCCACATCATGCGCATGCCGGACATGCCGCCATAATGATCCCAGACGGCGGCGGCGACCACGCCGCCCGGCCGCACGACGCGGCGCATCTCGGCCACCGCCTTGCCGGCCTCCGGAACGAAATGCAGCACGAGCAGCGATAGCGCCCGGTCGAAGCTGTGATCCTCGAAGGGCAGCGCGCAGGCATCCGCCTGTTGAATGGTGATGCGCGGATCCGTGTTGCGTTGGGTGGCGGCTTCCACGAAGACGGGCGAAAAATCGATGGCCGTGATCGATTTGAGACCGGGCCTTTCCGCCAGCGCGAAAGTGAGGCTTCCCGTGCCGCAGCCGACATCGAGAATGCTCTCCCCATCCGCAAGTCCGGCGAAATCGATGAGGCCGGGCGCGAGCCGCTTGCTCCAGCGCCCCATCAGCCGTTCGTAGCCATCGGCACTTTCGACATTGAAACTCGACGCCATCGCAGCCTCCCCCAAAAGCGACAGATAAACGGGACAATGCCCACCTTTATTTTTAGGGCTCGTGGGCACCACGGCAAGCGGCAGGAACCCTAATTCAACGCGACAACAGCCGCATTGAGAACAGTGGCGTATGCCACCCACAAGCCGTAGGGAACAAACAGCACCGATGCCAGCCGATCGCGTCGCCACGACAACCCGATGAAGACGAGGATCAGCACCAGCAGGGCTATGATGATGACAAGGCCGAGTGCGGGAAGCTGCAGGCCGAAAAAGGCCGGCGACCAGGCAAAGTTCAAGACGAGCTGGGCGATCCAGATGATCATGACAGGTGAATTCCTGCTGAGCTCGAAGGTCCGCGCGCCGGCGATGCCGATCAGGAAGTAGAGAATCGTCCAGGCCGGACCGAACAGCCAGCTTGGCGGCGTGAACCAGGGTTTGGCAAGTGACGCATACCATTCGCCCGACGGAGTCATGAGGCCGATGAGAAGCCCGCCGCCGAGCGCCAACAGCATGAAAACCAGGTAATGATCAAACCGGTGCACCGGGACCCTCCGCTTCAGTGATGAGTGAAGTGGTGCCCGGTGGCCCGCCGTCAAGGGAGCGGCCAGATCATGCGGACCAGCCGCAAAGGCCGGTCCGCATCTCTGTCACCATCCAGTGATGACTGACATTACGCCTTGTCGAGAACACTCCAGTCGAAGCCCTTCGCCCAGTCGGCATAGCTGTGCCAGGCGACCTCGGGGAAATCCCGGCGGAGCGCTGCGATATCGGCGGAGTAGCCGGTGCGGTCGAACCATTCGTACATCAGCGCCAGATCCTCGTTCTGCTGGCGAAGTACGGAGATCGGCAGTTCTTGGAAACGGATCGGCCGGCCGATGGCGTCTGAGAGGATCTTCGCCTGCGCCTCGCCCGAAAGCTCGTCGCCGGCAATGTCGAACCGCTTGCCGAAGACCTGCTCCCGACGCTCCGCAAGCGCGGCGACGAAATGGCCGATATCGTCGGTGGCGATCTGCTGCAGCACACGTGTTGGCGGCAGGGCTGCGGCATAAAAACCCTGCTTCAGGCCGCTGATCGTCCAGGGGGCAACGGTATTTTCCATGAAGGCGACCGGGGCCGATATCGTGTAGGGAATGCCGAGCCCGGCAATATGCCGTTCGACCAGATATTTGCTGTCGAAATGCCTGATACCGGTCTTCCTGTCGGCATCGGATACCGAGGAATAGATCAGGTGACCGATGCCGGCCTCCTTGGCCGCATCGGCCGCCGCGATGCCCTGGCGCGTCTCCGCCTCCACGCCTGCCTCATAGCTGTTGCCCATGAGAAACATCGTTTCGACACCCTTTGCCGCCTGAACGATGGAGGCCTTGTCATCGAGATCGCCGGCGATGACCTCGACACCTGCGGCGGCAAGCCGCCTGGCGGCATCGCTGTCCGGCCTGCGGGTCAGCGCCTTGACGTGATGGCCGCGCGAGGCGAGAGCGCGGGCGACGGCGCCGCCCTGCTGGCCGGTTGCGCCTGTTACGAGAACGGTTCTGGTGTTGCTCATCTCAATACTCCCTGTTCGTTTGGGGCGGTTGCTGATGAGCCAGAGTTAGGCATTGTCGCATTGAGCCATAATGGCCTACAAATGCAAAACATCGTCTCATCATAGGCACCAATGATCGATCTCAACGATATCGCGATCTTCGCCCGCGTCATCGAAGCCGGCAGCTTCACCGCCGCCGCAAGGCTCATCGGCACGCCGAAGACGACGGTCAGCCGCCGCATCGCCGCTCTGGAGCGCGAACTCGGCGTGCGGCTTCTGCAGCGCACCACCCGCAGCCTCAGCATGACGGATGCCGGGCGCCTCTATTACGAGGAGACGAGCCAGGCGCTGCGGCGGATCGAGGATGCCAACCTGCGGCTGGCCGAAGCCCGCGCCGAGCCTGCGGGCACGATCCGCATATCGGCACCGGTCGGCTTCGTCAGCCACTTCCTGGCCGATACGATCTTCGAGTTCATGGCGACCTACGAGAAATCCAGGGTCGAGCTGCGGCAGACCGACGAGAAGCTGAACCTGATCGACAATGGCATCGACCTCGCCTTCCGCACCGGGACGCTGGAGGATTCCACCCTGATCGCCCGCAGGCTCGGCCCCACCTATCGCCTGCTCTGCGCCAGCCCCGCCTATCTCGCGCGTGCAGGCACGCCGGCGACGCCGGCCGATCTCGCCGCTCATCAATGTGTCATCGCCGGACCCTCCGCCACTCATGCACTCTGGGTGCTGCAGGGAGAAAAGGGCGAAGAATCCGTCACTGTCTCGGGCCGTTTTGCCGCCAACGAAATGCAGGCCGTCATGGCCGCAGCCCTTGCCGGCTACGGCATCGCCCAGCTGCCCTATGGCATCGCCTTCGCCGGCATCGCTGATGGCAGGCTGCAGCGCGTGCTGGAAAACTATACGACGCCTGCGGGCGGGCTGCATGTCGTCTATCCCAGCAGCAAACACCTCTCGCCACTGGTGCGCGCCTTCATTGCGCTTGCTGAAAAGCGGCTGCACGAGGCTGATGCCCACAACGTCCTGCCGGACGACGCGTAGCCGGCAGCATTCCCTGTTGCCAAACCCACCGGACTGGCGGAAGCTGAAGTCACCAAGGGGTGATTGCGGCCATGACTGCGACAACAGCGATCAGGCATCCGGCAAGACCAGGCACCGCGGGCATCTGCCGTGGCTGCTGGGACCAGATGCACATGCCGATCCCCATAGGCGGCCCGCTCTCGCTGCCGCTGCGCGCCTTCGGCATCACCAGAAGCAAGATGAACCCCGACATCTGCACGATCTGCGAGCGCTCCTTCCAATATGTGAAGAAGCAGCGCCAGATCACCTCGGGCGCCACCATCCTCTTTGCAGATATAAGGGGCTATACCGGCCTTTCGGAACGCATCGGCGCCATCGAACTCAGCCAGATCGTCAGCCTGTTCCAGAGCTGTTCGGCCGAGGCGATCTGGGCCAATGACGGCATCGTCAACAAGCAGATGGGCGACGGGCTGATGGCGATCTTCAATTTCCCGATCAAGCGCGAGGACCATGCCGCAGCCGCCATCATGGCCGCACTCGAAATCCAGCGCGCCTGCGCCGAAGCGTTGAGCGAAATAGACGTCGGCGAACCGCTCGGCGTCGGCGTCGGCATACACACAGGCAATGTGCAGATCGGCGAATTCTCCAGCTTCCACAGCGATTTCACCGCGATCGGCGGCGTGGTGAACCAGGCCGCCCGGCTGGAATCGCAAGCTGCACCGGGCGAGATCCTGATTTCAGCGGAAACCGC
>Ga0102587_1000424_pt1 | contig 45103 bp, 32 predicted proteins | sample AraplaF_Col_mTSA_FD_76853 | JGI IMG/M metagenome (GOLD analysis project Ga0102587, IMG submission 76853) | Arabidopsis root microbial communities from the University of North Carolina, USA - plate scrape MF_Col_mTSA (SPADES assembly) (version 2) | ecosystem: Host-associated > Plants > Roots >... | reverse complement strand
GATGATCAGGCCGGTTACGGTCATCTGGGCAGAAGTGACCTGCTCGGCCTCGGCTCGTTCTACCAGATGACCGTAACCGGCCTGATCATCGTCGCCGCCATCCTGCTCAATCGCTTCATCGACATTCGCCGAGGCCAGGCGTAAACCCTGCCGGCAAAAATTGGACATCACCATGACAGAGCATTTTCCCCGTCCCGAAGGTACGCCCCTGACACCGGATTGGTTCGACAGATATGTCGTGAACCTCAGTGCAACCGAACGCCGCGCCGCGACGCTGCCGACCCGCCGCACCGTCAAGAAGGAATGGCAAGCCGCCTGGCTGTTGCGCGCGATCACCTGCATCGACCTGACGACGCTTGCCGGCGACGACACCGAAGGCCGCGTCAAGCGCCTTTGCGCCAAGGCCAAGGCGCCGCTCCGCGCCGATCTCTTGGAGGGGCTCGGCATCGACAAGCTGACCGTCGGTGCGGTCTGCGTCTACCCAACCATGGTGCCTCATGCCGTCAAAGCTCTTGACGGCTCCGGCATTCCGGTCGCTTCGGTGGCCACCGGCTTTCCCGCAGGCTTGATGCCGCTGCCACTCCGCCTCGCCGAAATCCGCTATGCCGTCGAACAGGGCGCAAGCGAGATCGACATCGTCATCACTCGAGAGCATGTGCTTAAAGGCGAATGGGCCGCGCTCTACGACGAGATCAAGGCAATGCGTGAAGCCTGCGGTCCAGCGCATATGAAATCGATCCTCGCGACAGGCGACCTCAAAACGCTGACCAATGTCTACCGTGCCTCGATGGTCGCCATGCAGGCGGGCTCCGACTTCATCAAGACCTCGACTGGCAAGGAAGACGTCAACGCCACGCTGCCGGTATCGCTGACGATGATCCGCGCCCTGCGCGACTATCACGACCGGACCGGCCAGATGGTCGGCTTCAAGCCGGCTGGCGGGCTTAGAACCGCCAAGGACGCGATGAACTGGCTGATCCTGATGAAGGAGGAGCTCGGCACGCGCTTCATGATGCCGGACCTCTTCCGCATCGGCGCCTCCTCCATGCTGGGCGATATCGAACGCCAGCTCGAACACCATCTGACCGGCCGCTACTCGGCCGCCAATCGCCACGCGCTAGCCTGAGGAATGACCATGCCTTCGATCAAGGACATTATGCAAACTATGGAATACGGCCCAGCTCCCGAAAGCAATTCCGAAGTCAAGGCCTGGCTCGAAGCCCGTGCGGCGGGCCTCGGCCATTACATCAAAGGCAGCTTCACTGCCGCCGAAGGCGAACTGATCGAGGTCGTCAATCCGGCGACCGAAGAAGTCATCGCACGCGTCGCCAAGGGTGGCGCGGCGGATGTTGACGCGGCCGTGCGCGCTGCCCGCGCTGCCTTTCCTGCCTGGTCCGGTCTCCCGGGACACGAGCGCGCCAAATATCTCTATGCGATCGCCCGCCACATCCAGAAGCGTGAGCGCTTCTTCTCTGTGCTGGAGACGATGGACAACGGCAAAACGATCCGCGAAACGCGCGACATCGACATCCCGCTCGTCGCGCGCCACTTCTACCACCATGCCGGCTGGGCTGAAATCGCCGATGACGCATTCCCGAACTACGTGGCCGTCGGGGTCTGCGGACAGATCATCCCGTGGAACTTCCCGCTGCTGATGCTTGCATGGAAGATCGCTCCAGCGCTGGCCGCCGGCAACACGGTCGTCATCAAACCCGCCGACCTCACGCCGCTGACCGCGTATGCTTTCGGCGAACTGCTGGACGAAATCGGACTCCCGCCCGGCGTGGTCAATATCGTCCACGGTGACGGCGAGACGGGCGCTGCGATCGCCGGCCATCCTGACGTCGACAAAGTGGCGTTCACCGGCTCGACCAATGTCGGCCGTATCATCCGCCGGCAGATTGCCGGCTCGGGCAAAAAGCTCAGCCTCGAACTTGGCGGGAAGTCGCCCTTCGTCGTTCTTGAAGACGCCGACCTCGATGCCGCCGTCGAAGGTGTCGTTGACGCGATCTGGTTCAACCAGGGCGAAGTTTGCTGCGCAGGGTCCCGCATTCTCGTGCAGGAAGGTGTCGCGCCGACCTTCTTCGGCAAGCTGAAGAACCGCATGCAGACGCTGCGCGTCGGCGATCCGCTGGACAAGACGATGGATGTCGGCGCGATCGTCTCGGCAAAGCAGTTCGCCCGCGTTAAGGGGCTTATTGCAAAGGGCGAGGAAGAGGGCGCAACCCTCAATTTGGCGCCGGTAAACCTGCCGTCGACGGGTTTTTTCTGCGCTCCGGGCTTCTTCACCGGAACGGCGCCCGCCCATACAGTCTCGCAGGTGGAAATCTTCGGGCCGGTCGCGACGAGTGCGACCTTCAGGACGCTGGACGAGGCGGTCGCACTGGCCAATGACACCCGGTACGGCCTTGCCGCATCCGTCTGGTCTGAAAATATCAACCGCGCAATCGAAGTGGCCGCACGGGTCAAGGCCGGCGTAATCTGGATCAACGCCACCAACATGTTCGATGCGGCAGCCCCCTTCGGAGGCTATCGGGAAAGCGGCTTCGGCCGCGAGGGCGGCCGCTCCGGCATGTTCGAATATCTGAAGCCCGCAAGCGGAAAGGAGGGCAAGATGCGTCCGACGCCGACACTTCGCCCGCATGTCGCACCGCTTGGCGGCAAGGTTGAGCGTCCCGAGATCGACGTCACCGCGAAGCTCTACATCGGCGGCAAGCAGGTGCGCCCGGATGGCGGCCAGAGCTACACGGTTGCCGGCAAGGCCGGTCAGGCGATCGGCCAGGCTGGGCTCGCCAACCGCAAGGACGTCCGGAACGCAGTCGAAGCGGCGAACAAAGCGACCTCCTGGAGCGGTGTGACGGCGCACAACCGTGCCCAGGTTCTTTACTTCCTGGCCGAAAACCTCACGCAACGACGCGCCGAATTCGTCGCCGCGCTGCAAATGACCGGGGCAAGTGCCAAGCCCGAAGACGAAGTGGAGCAGACGATCTGCCGGGCCTTCTGGTATGCGGCTCAGGCCGACAAGTTCGACGGCGCCGTGACGGCAACCAAGTCCCGCCATGTGACAATGACCGTCAACGAGCCGTATGGAACGATAGGCATTGTTGCGCCAGACGAAGCGCCTCTTCTGTCGCTTCTGTCCCTCATTCTGCCAGCGATCACGCTCGGCAACCGGGCCGTCGCCATCGCCGCCCAAAGCCATCCGCTGGTGGCGGCGCGCCTCTACCAGGTATTCGAGACTTCTGACATTCCGGACGGCGTCATCAATCTCCTGACCGGAGAACGTGATGTGCTTGCCAAGACCCTAGCCGAACACGACGATGTCGCGGCAATTTGGTATTGCGGCAGCGAAGAAGGCTCCGCCATGGTCGAGACGGCCTCGGCAGGCAACCTGAAGAACACCTGGGTCGATCGCGGCCGGCTTCGCGACTGGCGCGATCCAAAGCAGGGCCAGGGGGCGGAATTTCTGCGCCGCGCCTGCCAGGTCAAGACGATCTGGTTGCCCTACGGAGAATGAGCCGGTCGAAAGGGGGGGCGGCCCGCCCCCTCAACTAGTCGATTTCGGGGGTGTCATTGCCAACAGTGAGGCAATCGCGCTTTTCCTCGGCATGTCGACGGCGGGCATATGGATACATCGTGGAAAAGAGCGGGATCGGCGACGGTCCTGGAGGTCGACCATCCACAAACTGAGCGAGGGGAAAGTCATGTTTTCGTTCACCCCTGGCGGGCCGATCACGGTCCCTCGTTTCTGCCAGTCGTGTAGTGTCGACCGCTTCGTGCCAAACATCTTCTCGATAATTCGAACGCTCGTATCCACACTAACCATGGAAGTTTACGCAAAGCCTCTAAGCATATCACCGTTCCTTCATCGCCTCGGACGACACTTCGGCGATGGGCGAGAACAGGTATTCAAGAATGCGCCGGCTTCCCGTCTTGACCTCCACCGACACGGCCATGCCAGGAGACAGCGCTACAGAGGCGCTGTCGACGCTTATGCTATCGACGTCGGGCACCACGGTGATCGGAAACACCAGGTTCTGAACCCTCTGCGCGTTGCCGATCGGCACGGCACTCTGGAGCTGCTTGTCCGGCTGACCCTCAAGCTGTTGCGCATCAGGTTCGGGAATGGCATCCGTCGCAACCCGCGTCACTTTCCCTTCGATCACGCCGTATCGCGTGAACGGAAAAGCCTGAACCTTGATCACCGCCGGCTGGCCTGGAGCGACGAAGCCGATATCCTGATTGGGCAGATAAGCCTCGATCTCCAATGCGGCGTTTTCCGGCACGATCCGCATCAGCTCCGAGCCTGCGGTGACAACCTGACCGACGGTGGTAATGGCCGATGTCTGCACCGTCCCGCTGATCGGGCTTTCGATCGTCATGGCATCCAGCTTTTTCTGTGCCCGGATGAGCTGCTGCTCCTGCTCGTCGATCTGCCGTTCCGCCTCGGTCTGCTTTTCGACATTCTCCGCAATGAAGGCCTTGATCGCCTTCTCGCCCTCGCTCGTCGCAACCGCAAGGGCAGCAGCGGCCTCATCGGCCTGACCGATCTGCTCGGCGAGATCCGCCTCTGCGCGCTGTTTGGCTTCCATAGCATCGATGACACCGGCACGCGGGCCGGCGCTCGATTCCATCAGCTGCGATCGCATCGCCACGCGATCATCCATCGTCGCGATCAGGTTTTTCTGGGCAACGATCATGCGATTGAACCGCCCAAGCGACGCAAGCTGCTGCTCTCTTTGCGAGGAGAGATTGGCAAGCGACGAGGCCAGTTGTTCCAGCGAGGATCGAAACTGTGCCTCCTCCCGACTTGTGATGGACCGAGGGATATCGCTGTCGAAGGTAAGCGGCACGGAGATGGTCGATGGATTGCTCCAGATGCCGCTGCGCTGCCAGATCTCGACCTGCGCCCTCGCGGCGGTTCGTCGGATGACTTCGGCACGCAGCGACCGGAGGCCCGCGAGCAGTGCATTGACCTCTGCCCTGGTCTCGGTCGGGTCGAGTTCGATGACGACATCACCGGCCTTGACCTTCGCACCGTTGGTGACGGAGATCGAGGCGGTCTTGCCGGTCTCCAGCGACTGGATGACTTTTACGCGACCTGTCGGTTGCAGCTTGCCCTGGGCGGTCGCAACGATGTCGAACCGGCCAAAATAGCTCCAGACGATCGCCAGGATGACGAAGACAGAGATGAACCAGATGAGGGCCGCCCGGATCGGTGAGGCCGGCGTTTCGAGGATCTCAAGAGCGGCCGGCAGGAACGCGGTATGATCGCGCGGCTTGCGCGGTGGCTTCTTTGGCACCTTCGGCGGACGGACGGTCTGGTTCATGGCTGGATCGGTGCCGTCTGCAATTGCCACAGATGCGCATAGAGGCCGTTCTCGCGGGCGAGCAATGTCTCATGCGTGCCTTCCTCGACGATGCGGCCATCCTTCATGCCGATAATGCGGTCGCAGTGGCGTACCGTCGCCAGCCGGTGGGCGATGATGATGACGGTGCGCGCGCGCACGATCTCACGCATATTGGCAAGGATGATCCGCTCGCTCTCATAGTCGAGTGCGCTGGTGGCCTCGTCGAGGATGAGGATCGGCGGGTTGGTGGCAAGGGCTCTCGCGATCGCCAGCCGTTGCCGTTGGCCGCCGGAGAGGTTCGCGCCGCGTTCCTCAATGATGGTGTCGTAGCCGCGCGGAAGCTTCGAGATGAACTCGTCGGCGCCGGAAAGCCGGGCCATCTGCATGGCGGCCGCCCGCGACATCGCCGGATTGACCAGGCAGATATTGTCGTGGATCGTCCGGTTGAAAAGCATATTTTCCTGCAAGACCACGCCGATATTCGAACGCAGCCAAGCCGGATCGACCTGGGCGATATCCTGACCGTCGACGAAAACTTGGCCGCTATTCGGGATATAGAAGCGCTGCACGAGCTTGGTGAGCGTCGACTTGCCGGAGCCGGATGGGCCGACGATGCCGATCACTTCGCCGGGGCGGACGGCGAAATTGATATTCTTCAGCACATCCTGCCCTTCGGGCGTATAGCGGAAGTTCACGCCCTTGAAGGCGATCGCGCCTTTCGGTTTCGGCAGGCTGATTGCGACCGCGGGGCGCGGTTCGGCCGGCGCATTCAGAATATCGGACAGCCGGTCGATCGAAACCTGAACCTGCTGCACATCCTGCCAGAGCTGCGACAATCTGAGGATCGGCTGGGAAACCTGGCCGGCGATCATATTGAAAGCGACGAGCGCGCCAACCGTCAGTTCACCGTCGATGACCGCTTGTGCGCCGAGAAACAGAAGCGCGGCTGAGGTGATCTTGTTGACGTATTGGATGGCATTCTGGCCCTTTGCCGCAAGCATAGTCGCGGCAAAGGAGGACTGAACATAGGCGGCAAGCCGCTCTTCCCACTGGGCCGCCACGACCGGCTCTACGGCGGCCGCCTTCATCGTCTGGATGCCGACGACCGTTTCGACCAGCATCTGCTGGCTATAGGCGCCGCGTTCGAACTTCTCGTCGATGCGGTCCTTTAGCAGCGGCCGGATCAGCACACCGATGGCGATATAGACAGGGATCGACGCGACCACGATCCAGGCGAGCTTCGACGAATAGGAAAACAGCACCGCGATGAAGACGATGGTGAAGATGAGATCGAGGCCGGAAAACAGACCCTGGCCGGTCAGGAAGGCCCGGATCGTCTCAAGTTCGCGCACCCGTGCGATCGTCTGGCCGGTGGCTCTCGTCTCGAAGTAGCTCAGCGGCAGATTGAGGAGATGACGAAACAGGCGCCGGCCGAGCTCCACGTCGATCCGGTTCGTCGTATGCGACAGCGCATAGGTTCTGAGATACTGCAGCACAACATCGAAGAGGCCAACGGCGGCAAGCCCCACGACAAGCACGATCAGGGTCGAATAGCTGCGATGGGCAAGCACCTTGTCGACGACCACCTGAAAAAACAGCGGCGTGATCAACGCAAAAATCTGCACGACCAGCGAGGCGATCAAGACATGGCCGAAGGCATGCCGGTAACGCCAGATCGCCGGCAGGAACCATCGCAGGCCGAAGCTTTTTGGAGAGGCGCCCAGTCCGGAGAACCGGCGTTGGACGAGGATGAATCGGCCGTTTGTTTGTGCAAGCAGTTCCTCGATCGAGACGCTGCGCGCCGAAAAGGCAACCGGATCGACGAGCCGGAATGTACCGTCTCCCATCGGCCCGCCGAAGACGGCATAGGAACCGTCCGCCAGCATAGCAACGGAAGGCGCGGGAAGCGTTACGAGCTTCGCACCATCGCGCACCTGCACAACGCGGGCCTTGAGGTCGAGGCTCTTGGCTGCCCGCAGCAGATCGTTCTGCCCGGACACACCAACGATTGCCAGATCCTTGGCAAGTGTGGCCGGTTGCGCCGCGATCCGGAAATAGCCGGCAATTGCGCAAAGGGCGGCAAGTCCGCTGTCGACGATTTCGACAGCGGGTTCATGCTCTATCGATTTGGATGGCTCGGGAACGGCCGGATCAGCGGCGATGATCACGGAAGCCGTCCTGGTCGCCGTCAGGCGAAACGACGCACATCTGTTCGATGTGCGTCGCTATGGTGCGAGCGGTCATAGCAAGGCTCACGCAGCAACACCATTGGTATTCTTCTGCCAGGCAAGGCTTGCATCCGCCACGAGGTGAGTCTGACCGTCGGTCGTCTGGTAGCTGCTCGTGCCTGTTATCGCCGAACCGTCGTCGAATGCCTGGGCACCGCCCGGGTTGGGGATCAGGTTGACGAGCTTGATACCCGCCTCTGACATGGTCAGCAGTTCGCCGGCATCGCTCACACCATTCTGGTTGCTGTCCCTCCAGATCCGGAACTCGCTCCAGCGGGCGTCATTGGCATCGAGAACATTGTCGTGGTTCGTATCAAAGACGAGACGAAGACCATCGAGGTCAGAGATGTCGGACGTGCCATCATTCTCCGGCCACAGTGAGAACGCCAGCTCGCGCGCCTGATCGATGATCCCGTCAGGTCCGGCAGAACCGTCAGCACCAAGATCGATCGCCAGGAAGCCGTCGTTCGGACCGACCCAAGCGGTCTTATCCCGAACGCCGTCACCGTCCCAGTCGAACATCGGGGTGGGGTTGCTGGCGGCCAGATCCAATGGGCGCAGATCGACATGGCCGTCGCCGTCCAGGTCCAGCAATACTGGAAGGCTACCCTGAGATCCATCGTCGTAATAAATCGTCCGGTATCGCGCTTTGCCATACGCATCATAATTCGTAACAATTCTATTCCAGTTGTATTGTTGGAGATAGTCGTATTCGGTGAAGCTATAAATAGATTGCTTACTGTCGTCTCTATAATCCGACCAATATTTAAGTGCACCGTTGTAATAGTATGAACTTATAGTATAGCTGTATGGAGCTGTATTGTGTGGATCATAAACATAGACGTCGTATCCACCGTTGTCGTAGTAGTTGTCCTGTTCTATCGTCGATCCCGAACTGTCCTGGATCACCAGATAATAGGACCAGGATGCGGCATTCGTTGCATCATAGACGTAGTAGCGCGTATACCCGTTGTCGTATTTAATCGTCTGATTGGTGAGACGCCCGGCAGCATCGTATGAATACTGGATGTTGGTCCATTCGGTGGCGTTCGCCGGATCATAGTTAACGGCATAGCGGGTGCCGTTGTCATTGGTCTGATTGACGGACGTCAACCTTCCGGCGGTGTCATATTGTTGCTCGAGCTTGGTATAGGCCTGCGTATTGAGCGGGTCGTAGAAGGTAGCCGATGTCAGCAATCCGGCCTTGGTTGCGTTGGTGACGCTCAGTTGCTGGCCACTCGGCCCGTCGTAGGTCGTCGTCACCGAGCTGCCGTCGGCGGCAACGATGATCTGCGCAGTCTTGCGGCCGAGCGCATCCATCGTGATTCTGGAGGAAAGCGAGCCGAACGCATTGACCTGATCGACAATCGTCTGCGTCAGCGCACCGCTGCTGTTGAGATCGACCTTGGTCAGTGTGATCGAGCCGTCCGCATGCGTTACCGCCGTCTCGGTGTGATCATAGGTGCCGTTGTTGTCGATATCCTTTGACAACGTCGTGATCAGCCCGTCGGCGCTGGTCGAGATCGTACCCTTTGCCTTGACCGTTCCGTTGGCGTTTGCCTCCGTCACCGTCGTTACAACGGAACCGTCGACCTGGATGGTAGACTGCATGACGGTCTCGAACACACCGTTGCCGTCAAAGTCGTATTTGGCGACCTTGGAGCGACCATCGGACGACGTGGTGGTCTCGGTCCTGGCGGCGATCGCCTGGCTCCAATAAACGACACCCACCGTCAGGTTGGAGACCTTTTGCGCCGTCGCATTATTGGTGACCACGGAGACCGAGGCGCCGGTCGGATCGACGGTAACCGTTTCGACCTGATCGACTGTACCGTCACCGTTGATATCCTTCGAGGTCGTCTTCAGCCTGCCGTCAGCGGACGTCTGGATCGTCGTCTTCGCGGCCAGCGTGCCGGCCGGCAGATCAGAGTCCGAGATGACGGTTGTGCTGCTTCCATCTGCATTGGCGGTCACGTTCATCACCCGCTGGCGATCGTTCGTACCATTGCCGTCGAGATCCCAGGTGGTCGTCGTCTGCCGCCCGTCGGCGGACACGACAACGGTCGACTTGTCCTTGACCGTGCCGTCGGATTTGTAGTTGGTGGTGACCGCTGTCTGGATACCGGAATTGGCGGTGACCGTCTCCTGATGTTGGTCGACGATGCCATCACCGTTGCCGTCGCGGTCGATCGTGACGGTCAGCTTGTCGGCGCTGGTCGAAGTGACAATCTTGCCGATCAGGGTTCCGGCGCCGTCAGTCGTGGCCACCGTTTCGCGAATGGTGCCGTCGGCCAGGACCGTGGTCGTGTCGGTGACGGTCTGGTTGGTGAAGCCCGGACGCTCCTGGCTGGATGCAACGATCAGGCCGTTAGCACTGGTCGTGGTGATGGTCCTGGAGATCAGCGAACCATCGGCCTTCGTGCTGGTCACCGTTCTCGTCTTCGTGCCATCGGTGTTCAAGATTGTGACATCCGTCGCGGTCTGACTGTAGGAACCAGCTCCGGTCGGATCAGCCTGTGTGGTGATGGAAAAGCCGTTGGCGCTCGTGGTGACGAGGGTGCGGCTGGTCAGCGTCGCACCGGCGAAATTGCTGATCGTCTGCGTTTTCGAGCCATCGGCGTTGAGGACGGTGACGTCGGTCCGGCTCTTGTCGAAGGTGGTGCCGTTGCCGGTACCGGCCGTATCCCACTCGGTGGAAACAGTCAGGCCATCGCCTGAAACGTCGGTCACCGTAATGCTCTTGGTGACACCGGCAACGACATCACTCGTCGTTGTGGTCTTGCTGCCGTTGGCGTTCAGCACCGTCGTGCTGGTCGTCTTCTTGTCGATCGTGCCGTTGCCGTCGCTGTCGTATTCGATGGTCTGCTTCAGGCCGTCGGCAGAGGTCGTGATAGTCTTCGTATCCTTCAGCGCAGCATTGGCGCCGAAATCGCTGAGCGTCTGGACAGTCGAGCCGTCAGCCTGCTTCGTCGTGACCGATTTCTTGTCGACGTTGTTGTCCCCGTCGATATCGGTGGTCACCGTGGTCGACAGCCCGTGAGCCGCAACCGTCGTGACAGTCTTGCTTTCCAGCGCTCCTCCCGCCTTGAAGTAGGACAGCGTCTCCGTCGTCCCCCCATCGGCATTGAGGATGGTGATATCGCTGCTGGAGCGGACCGTCGCACCACTGGCATCGGCCCAGCTCGTCGTCTTGCTCAACCCGTTGGCGTTGACATTGGCGGTCGTCCGGGAGATCAGCGCGTCGCCGATGCCCTTCTTCGAGATCGCCTGCGTGCGGCTGCCGTCCGCATTCAGCACCGTGACATCGGTGGTGACGAGTTCAAAAATGCCGTTGCCGTCAAGGTCGGCGCTTGACGTCTTCGACAATCCGTCATCCGAGGTCGTGACGACAGCCTGGCTTTCGAGGGCGGCGGAAGCATTATACTGCTTGGTTTCGTCCTTCTGCGTTCCGGTATTGTCGATGGTGATCGTTTCCAGGCGATCGACCACCGCGTCGCTGTCGATCTTGGAGCTTATCGTGGTGGTTTTCTGGTCGGCGCTGACGGTGGTGATCGTCTGCGAGATCAGGGTCGCGTCGGCTGCCTTGACCGCCTGCGTGGTGGTGACCGATCCGGCCGGATCGAGCGGCGTTTTCTTCCAAGATGAAGTCTTGTCGACCGTGCCGTCGCCGTCCAGGTCGTAATCGGTCTGGCCGTTGAGACCATTAAGATTGGTCGTCACCTTCGTCGAATTTGCGAGCATCGTTCCCCGGAAATTCGATACGGTCTGGAACTTTAGCCCGTAGGTATCGAACGTCGTCACATCCGTCGTCTTGGTATCGACGATGCCATCCCCGTTGAGATCCTCGCTCGTCGTGATCGCCATGCCATTGCCACCGCTGAGGATGGTTTTCTTGTTGAGAAGCGTGGAATTGCTGCTCCTCAGAGAAATCGCTTGGGTCTGGCGTCCATCGACGTGGAGCGTGGTCACGTCGTTTGTGATCCTGTCAGCCACGCCGTCGCCGTTCAAATCAGCGGAGGTGGTCGTGGTAAGACGATTGCTGCTGACGGTGACCGTACTCGTGCCGATGACCGTACCGTTCGGCGCGTAGCCTGTCTGCGTTGTCGTGACCGCGCCGGTTGCCGCGATGACCTTGACCTGGCGCGTATCGAGATTGCCGTCGCCATCAGCATCGACAGTGATCGTGGTCGTCTGGCGATCGGCGCTGACGACCGTAGTGGATTGCGTGTTCAGCGTTCCGTTGGCGCTCTTGCTGCTGACGGTTTCCGTCCTCTTGCCATCTGCACCGAGAACGATGACATCGGTCGTCGTCTCCTCAAACACACCATCGCCGTCAGCATCGGTCTTGACGGTCTGGATCAGGCTGTCGGCCGTTGTGTTCGTGACTGTTGTAGCGATGGTTGCCCCGTTGGCGTTCTTCGACGTCACAGTTTCCGTACGGCTGCCATTGGACTCGGTCGTGATGACATCCGACACCACCCGATCGTTGACCCCGTCGCCATTCACATCTGTGCTTGTCGTCTTCGACAGGCCATCGGCCGATGTGACCGTGACGGTCTTGCTGACTATTGAACCGTCGGTGTTGAGATTGCTGACCGTATTGGTCGTCTTCCCATCCGTGCCGACCAATATTACAGTCAGCTTGTCGGTCTTGGCGTCACCATTCGCATCCTCGGCGATCGTAATCGACTTGCCGTCGGCGCTGGTCGTCGTGACCGTCTTCGACAGAAGCGTGTCGTTGTTGCTGACCTGCTTGACCGTTTGCGTCCGGTCGCCGTTGGCGGCAATCACCGTAATATCGCTGTCGGTGAAATCGATGATGTTATCGCCGTTCACGTCGCTCTTCACGGTTTTCGACAGTCCGTTGGCGCTGGTGACCGTCGTCGATTTCGAGCGCAGGATCGAGGACGCGTTCGTGTTGTAGACCGAACTCACCAGCGTCACGTCGCCGTTCGCTGCCGTCGAGGACGCGGTGACGGTCTTGGTTTCGCGGGGTCCGTTGCCGTCGGTATCGACCGACACTGTAATGGTGCGGCCATCGGCGCTGGTTGTCGTGTCGACGGTGGAGAGAACCGTATTGTTCGAGCCGCGATCGACCGTCGATTTGGTGCGGCTGCCATCCGCCTCGATCGTGGTGGTCTCGGTGACGATATCGTCGTAGGTGCCGTTGCCTTCGCGGTCGAGGCTGGTCGTCTTTATCAGCCCATCGGCGGACGAGGCGACCTTCGTCGTCTTCAGCACCGTTCCGTTTGCACTGAGCGCCTGCGTGATGGTCGTGGTCGAGCCGTCGGCGTTCTGGATGTAAGTCTGCCGCTGGTCGATGATGCCATCGCCATCCTGGTCGACCGTTGTCGTCACCGTCAGATGATCTGCGCTGGTGACCGTTATGGTGCGATCCTTCAGCGATCCGTCGGCATTGAAGTTCGAGACGGTCTTCGTCTGGACGCCGGCGGCATCGACAGTCAAAACATTCGTCTGCGATCGATCGAACGTGCCGTTGCCGTCGTCGTCGAACTGTGTTTGCACGCTGCGTCCATCGGCGCTGGTGGTCACCACATTGCGGAAGGCAAGGCCGCCGTCGGCATTGTAGGCGAGGATCGTCTTCTCGACCGAGTTGTCGGGTTTCGTCGCGCTGGTCGTCTTGACGATATAGGCGTCGTCGTCGTTCGCCAGCTTGGCGTCGCCAACGGTACCTGTCGTGCCATCGGCGCGGGTAAACGTGGTCGTTCCGGTGATGGCGGACCCATCTTCGAACGTCCGGCCGCTGCCGGTCGGCGTCAGGTCGATCGAGGTAATGCCGAGACTTTCGAGGGTCACTAGCTGACCATTCAGTTCCACCCGGAACTTCGACCATTGCGCATCGCCAGCGTCGAGTTTGCCGTTCGCGTTGGTGTCGAAGATATGCCTCAGTGCCTCTAGGTCGCTTGTTGCCGCAGAGTCCCATTCAGTGAAAGCAAATTCGCTCGACCGGGTGATCTTGCCGTCTCCGTCGGCGTCGATGATGAGCACACCGGTGCCTGCTCCCGCCCAGGCGGTACGATGCTGGTAACCGTCGCCCTCAAGATCCAGGAATTTGGAGGAGGTCGACAGGGTCTCGACGCTCAGGCCGTTGCCGCTCAAATCGAGGAGAACAGGCCTTCTGGATGAGCGCATCTCAGCTTGTTCCCGGCGCTGATCTTGGATGCTGCTGCGGTACGAGGAAGATTTCGAAGGTGAGCGCTCCTGACCCGCGTAAGTCTGCGAAATGCTTCGCGCCCCTGCCGCCGCATTGCGCTCGTCACGCTCTGTTGGGGAAAGGCCGCCGCTTGACCGGGAGCTCGTGGATGTACGGCGCTCCTGCCCGGCATAGTAGCTTCCAGGCACCGGAGCAACATAGTTGTGTCTATCCTGATTGTCGCGGAAGGGGCCTTGCGGCGTAATGCCCGGTGGCGCCGAAATCTGCATTATGGGCTGCGGATGGAGTAAAGCGGCAACCTTTTCAGGGCCGTCGAGCTCACGTCCCGCCGCAATTGCCGCTGCCTGCATAGCGGGCGTGTAGACAAACGGCTGCTGTTCTATCGGATGTGCCAGCATATAGCCAGCCGCTGCCTTTTCGCCGAGAACGATCTGCTGTTTCATCTGACCGGGTGTAAGCCCAGCCTGCCTGGCCTCCTCCAAGTCAAACCAGGACAAATGGACCTGATCGTACGGAATAGCTCCCTGTGGAGCGTGAGCTAGGCCATCCAAGAAAGCTTGGTAAGTTTTAGGCGAGGAAAATGAGTTACGCTCGCCGTCGATCATATTATCGAGTAACTTAGTGATGCCGTCGCGAGCATCGCCGCCAAAAACAAATGAGTACGCCCCTCCGACAACCACTCCTACGCCTAATGCAGCCCATCCTAGAGGCGTCCCTAGCAACGCGGCCGCGCCTGCTCCCACCGCAGCAGAGGTTCCCCATCCTATCGCGATTCCGATTAGATCATCGCCTAGGATCCCAACGGCCCTCGTCGTCGTCCTGCCCTTGTAAGTATTGAGGTCATAAGCGGCATCTATCGTCATAAGAGGCCCCATAGCACCGCCGAGACGACTTCCCGCACGCGCATAGGACAGAACTGTTTCGCTCCGGGCTATTCGACTGATTTCATCAAACTGTCCCGTTCGAGCCAACGCATCGATACGAGGCAGTACAAATCTTGAAATGCTGGGAAGTCTGGCAGTCGGCAGCGAAGTATAGACCTCCAGCAGTTGTTTGGCTTGATAAGTCTGACGTATTCCAGCGTAAAAACTGAACGCGGTCGCCGCATTGTTAACGACAGGCCGACCGGTCTGCCACCCTTCCCAATCCTGAATGCCAGCCATCTCTATATTCCCCAACTCGTTGCAATTGATCAATCATTCGTTCGTATTGTCGAGATGATTCTTGATAGAATCAAAGTAATAAATGATAAAATTATAGATCCTATAAAGTTTACAAAGTACAATACAGAGAAACCATAAATCTTTCCGCCAAATAACAGTTCGAGGACGTAGCATCTCGCAATTGTACAGGCTCCAGAAATGGAAAATGCGAATATTACTATCGTGTAAATAGCATATATCACCAATATAAAATATAGAGTCCAAAGCATATTTCGAAGACTAATTTGCTCTATCGGTCCCAAAGACGCTTCGCCACGACGCCTTTTCTCAGCAATATAAATTGCAATAAAACATAGAGTTGTTGCGAGTTGCCCCACAGTTGAGACCACGCGCAGATCATATCTTCGCAAAAATAACAGCGAAACTGCAGCAATGATTCCTAACGGAAACAGAAATGCAGAAACGAAACGCTCTCCCGACATTTCTCTTCGATGTACAAGAGTTGCAGCAGTTACATAGGCGGACCATATCGTGGCTACGATTGGAACCGGTCCAACGACCCAAGGCAGACTAAAAGAAGGCATGAATTCCCCGGGTGTATCAATAATGATGCGCTCAAGATTTATACAACTAAGATGGATTATGCTAACGCAAGGCGTGCATCTCGCGTCCTCTGTGGGGTTTTACGAATGGCTTAACCCTCCCCCCGTTGTCAATGCCAGTTATGCGGGAACCAAGATAAAAAATTACATGGAATTTCGCGTTACAAAGAAATCGGCGGCACGGATCCCTAGTTTTTTATGGATTTTATAATATTAAATATCTACAATACGAAAGCTGTTATTCGGTGTTGTTTCCGAGTCAACTGCATGTTGTTAAGGGGTATAAGTCGGCACAGGCCTCTTTTTTCACTTGCACCGTTTGCGATTCAGAGCCGGACTCGAAAAGAATTCAATAATCGTAATATCTTGCGAGGCGTCGGGTGAGGATATGAGCGATGACGATGCAGGCTTCAGCCGAAGCGATTGATTTCTCCCAATCCTTGGCCAATCGTCGGCATCGGCCGAGCCACGCGAAGGTGCACTCCACGACCCAACGACGCGGCAGGACTTCGAAGCCCTTGACCTTGTCGGTCCCCTTGACGATCTGGAGAGTGAACGCAGCGATCTTTTGCAGTGCGCCCTTCAGCTTCGGTTCGGCGTAACCTCCGTCGGTGAAGATATGTCTCAGCCACTGCCAGCGCTTGAGAATGGTTTTGAGGACGGCAGGCGCGCCGTCGCGATCCTGAATATCGGCGCTGTGAACCATGAGGCCGACCATCAGTCCGAGCGTGTCGACGACGATATGACGCTTGCGTCCCCTGATCTTCTTGCCCACGTCATAGCCCGAAATTCTGCCGCTTCCATGGCTTTCACGCTTTGACTGTCGATCACGCCCGCAGACGGCGAGGCTTACCGGCCTTCCAATTCACACGCCTCCATAACAAGATGATGGTTGATCCGACCCCATAAGCCTGTCGCTCGCCACTCGTAGAAATAAGACTGCACAGTTGTAAAAGGCGGAAAATCCTTCGGCAGCATTCGCCACTGACGACCCGTCGAAACAATGTAAAGCAGCCCATTCACCACCTCGCGAAGATCGGTTCTGCGTGGCCTGTCCAGACGCCTTGGCTCAGGTAGGCAAGGCGAGATCATCCCCATTCCCGGTCCGTCAGATCACTTGCATAGCGGCTCACGCGCCGGGCATATTGCCGACGGGTGAAATCAGTCCAGGGCATTGCGGTCTCCATCGAATCCTAAGCAAATCCGACGGAATCACAACTCACTGATTTCACTCAACTCTTTTTCGGTCAGGCTCTTACTTTCGAGAGCAACTCGAACGTCTGAGAAATAATTCCGATTAGAAACATTGCGCCAAGAGTAGTTTCCGGGTACAGCCGCGAAAATACATGATCCACCCTTCCCAACATCCACTCCAACACAAAGCATTTCGCGATCGAACATTTGTTCGAACCCGGAAATATGAACACTATTACATTGAGTGCTGTATAAATTACAGCGAGAACAGCGACGTTCTTAAGAACGACCAAAGCGGTTCTTTCGGACTTAAAATTGGAAATGCCAATCGGCCGACTCGATCTGCTAGCTATCAGCAGAAGAAAAAAACATAAACTCGAAACAAATTGACCGCTTATCAACAAAACAGTGAAGCTAAGTTCGGATAAAAACAGCTGACACGCGATTGCTGTAAGTCCCGTGGGAAGTAATAGGACAGCAAAAGATGCCTCGCCACTAGATCCGTGTTCCCATACTATAGATCTGAAATAAGCATATGCCGCCCAAATAGTCGCCGCAATTGGGATCGGGCCAATGACCCACGGCAAGCTCAGAAAAAACATCAATACTCCAAAGATTTCACGACTATTGAATTTTTTTCAAGCGGCACGTGCACTTTCGCCCATTAGTTTACGAATGATTAGATTACACGCCAATGTCAATGCCCGCTGCGGCTGCATTCGAAATAATTCGAAACATTCTGACCTTGGAGAGTACTTCGTGTTAGAGTCGGACTCGAAAAGGGTTCAAGGATAGCAATATCTTGCGAGGCGTCTGGTGAGCATGCGGATGTGGGCGATGATGATCCACGCCTGTGCCGAAGCGATGGATTTCTCGAAGTCCTTGGCCAGTCTGCCGCATCGCCCCAGCCATGCGAAGGTGCGTTCCACGACCCAGCGACGCGGGAGAATTTCGAAGCCTTTGGCCTTGTCGGAACGCTTGATGATTTCAATCGTCCACTTGCCGATTTTCCGCAGCCGTTTTTTCAGCTTGTTGCCCGCATAGCCACCATCGGCAAAGACATGAAGCAGCCACGGCCAGCGGTTCCGGATGGATTTCAGGAGATCGGGCGCGCCGTCGCGATCCTGAACATCGGCGCTGTGTACCAGGAGACCATCATCAGCCCGAGCGTGTCGACGATGATGTGGCGCTTGCGGCCCTTGATCTTCTTGCCCGCATCAAAGCCCCGGATACCGCCGCTTTCCGTGGTTTTGACGCTCTGGCTGTCGATCACACCGGCCGTCGGAGAGGCTTGCCTCCCCTCCAGTTCCCGCGCCTCCATGACGAGATGATGGTTGATCCGGGTCCACAGGCCGGTCGCCCGCCATTCATAGAAATAGCCCTGCACGGTCGAATAAGGCGGAAAATCCTTCGGCAACATCCGCCACTGGCAGCCGGTCGACGCAATATAAAGCAGCGCGTTGATGACCTCGCGCAAATCCGTCCTGCGCGGTCTGCCGAGCCTGCGGGCAGACGGCATGAAGGGCGCAATCAGCAGCCACTCCCGATCCGTCAGATGATCTTTCTTGCCTCATCGGCTGTCAGCGCGCTCTCGCGCGTGCCGGAAACGATGATCTCCAGCACTTCATGCTCGTCGGTATTCCCTATGTAGCGATCACCGACATATTCACCGCGCTTGAGGATCATGACACGATCACCCACGGCAAAAATATCGACCAGGCGGTGTGAGATGATGATCTGGGCCACACCCTGTCTCTTCAGTTCCAGCATGGTTTCGAGCAGCCGTTCCGTCGCCATCACGGAAAGGTTGGCAGTCGGCTCGTCGAGGATCACGACGCGCGGTTCGAACGAGATTGCGCGGGCGATCGCGACAGATTGCTGGCGGCCGCCCGACAGGCTTTCGACCTTCTGATAGACGGAGTTCACGTCGACCTTGAGCCGTTTCAGCACGCTGTCGGCATCCGCGTACATTTTCCGCCTGTTGACGAAAGGGCCTTTGAGCGGCCAGCGGCCAAGGAAGATATTCTGGCCGACATCCATGTTGCCGCAGAGCGCGAAATCCTGGTAGATCATCTCGATGCCGACGTCGCGGCTCTCGTGCGGGCTTTTGAACCGCACCGGTTGCCCGGCAACGAGAATATCACCCGCATCGCGCTGATAAGCACCGGTCAGAATCTTCATGAGCGTCGATTTGCCGGCGGAGTTGTCGCCGACCAGGCCGAGGATCTCGCCGGGATAAAGCGTCAGATCGACCTTGCGAAGCGCCTGCACGGCCCCGAAGGCTTTTTCGATGCCCCGCATTTCCACGATCGGCGCGGATGGTGTCACCTCAGCCATGACTGCTGTCCCCTGTTGGCGCCTCTCTTCTCAGCCGGGTTAGCAGGCGCCCGAAAATATTGGCCTGGCGCACCCATATATCGATCAGCACCGCGACGATCAGGATGACGCCGATAAAGACGTTGATCCAGTGCTGCGGCATGCTGAACCCCTGGACGTTGAGCTGAAGCAGCGCACGCACGAGCGTGATGACGGCGGCACCCGCAAGCGAGCCGATCATCGTGCCGTAACCGCCGAAGATCGATCCGCCGCCGATGATGACGGAAGCGATCGCATCGAGCTCGCGAAACTGGCCGGCGACCGGGTTGAAGCTGCGAAAATAGGCGACATTGATGATCCCGGCCATGGTTGCGCAGAGCGCTGACAGCATGAGTGAGATGAAGCGCACGCGGTTGGTGTTGATGCCGGCGTAAGCGGCGGCGCGCACGTTGCCGCCGGCAGCGCAGACCTTCAGCCCGAACGGCGTACAGGCAAGCGCGATACCGGCGATCACGGCGATGAAAAACATCCAGATCGTCTGGATGCTGACGACCTCGGCCACCGTACGAACGATCCCCGGCGGCAGCGCAAGGCCGAAATGCAGGAGGACGTCGTTCACCTTGCGCCCGAGCAGGTTATAGCCCTCGGGCCAGCCGGTCAGCTGCTGTCCCGCGACGAACCAGGCGGCGAGCCCCCGGGCAATGTAGAACATGCCGAGCGTGGCGATGAAGGCAGGCAGTTTGAAGCCGACGACGACCATGGCGTTGACAGCCCCGGCGGCCGCTCCCGCGAACAGGCCCATCGTCACGGCTGTGAGCGGGTCGGCGCCGAGCACCTTCAGGAAATAGGCCGCGGTGCTGCCGGCAAGGGCGAGCACCGCGCCGACTGAGAGATCGATATCGCCGGCTGCGATGACATAGGTGAGCCCGACCGTGATGAGGGCCAGTTCCGTATAGTTGAGCAGGATGGCAAAGGTGTTGGGCAGGTTCCACCAGTAGTCCGGCCTGAACGCGAGGCCGGTCAGCCACAACACGACGGTCAGGATGATGGCAAGTGCGTCGCGGCGGGCGAGAAACTTGCCGAGCCCGGTGGCAGACAGCGCCATGTCGGCCGCCATCGCCCCCTTGGTCTGGACACCCTCGATCGCCACGCCGCCCATCTCGTAGGCCGGCGGAGGCGGCCGGCCACGCAGCCATGCCCACAGCCGGGCCGCAACCTGGCGCCTGATAAGGATTGGCTCGATCAGCACGGCGATGACGAGAAGCAGACCCAGGAAAACCAGCACGGCGCCTGCAGGCAGGGTGAACTTGGCGCCGACCGAGACGTTTTCACCGTCGATCACGACGATACGCGTGATCGGCCATCCCTCACGCAGCACCTTGTCGATCAGCACGACGACCGCAGCACCGAGGCAGGACCCGATGACGCGCCCGCGCCCGCCAAGGATCGATGCTCCGCCGATGACGACGGATGCGATGACGGTGAGTTCCCAGCTGACACCGTAGAGAGGGGTGACACCTTTGTCCTGCGCAGCCGACAGGAGAGCTGCAAGGGTCGCGCAAAGCGAGGAGAGCAGATAGGCGCGGATGCGCACCCAGCGTGTGCGGATACCGGCATAGACCGCCGCCTGCTCGTTTCCGCCGGTGGCGAAAGTCTCATAGCCCCAGCGGGTCTTCGCAAGCACATAGGCTCCAACTATGGCGACGAGGAAAAAGATCGCGATCTGGTTGTTGAAGCCGAGGATATTCGTCTCTCCCAGGTGGAAGAACAGCGGATGGTCTTTCGCCTTGTCGGAGTAGTAGATTGCCTGACCATGCGTCAGCGCGAGCACGAAGCCGCGGCCGATGAAGAGGATCGTCAGCGTCGCGATGAAGGCCGGCACTTTCAGGACGGTGACGAGCACGCCGTTGATCAGGCCGATCGCCGTGCCCAGCAGCACGCAGAGGATCACCGACTGGATCACGCCGAAATCGAGAAAGCTCGGGGTAAAAAGCCTGGCGAAGACGACGGCGATGAGACCGTAGGTCGAACCGACCGAAAGATCGAGATCCCTGTTGACGATGACGAAAGTCATTCCGACCGCGATGATCCCCACACGGGACGTATCGCGCAGAAGCGCGTGAAGGGCTTCTGTCGATCCGAAGAAGGCCGGATTGACGAGGGCTCCGCCGAAGTAGAGCAGCGCAAGGAACAACAGAAGCCCCGCCTCCCAGCCACCGACGAGCTGGGGCGGCGCGCGGCCGAGCGATGTCGTCGTGGCGGGCTCCATGAGTTTTTACCGACCGAATGCGTTTCTACTGATCCTTGCTGCCGCGTGGCGGGAGGGTTCTTGCCCTCCCGCCACGATTTCAGGCGTCCCAAACGAAATCAGTTCTCGAAGCGCTTGCCGACCTTGGCGACATTATCCTTCGTCACCAGCTGGGCGCGCGTGTCGAGATTGGCAGCCGAGATTCCGCGATCGATCTGCAGATAGAGCTGCATGACGGGCCAGAAGCCCTGCAGGAAGGGCTGCTGACCCAGCGAGCCGGTCAGGTTCCCCGCGGCGATGCCTTCCTGCTGCGCCGGGCCGAGATCGAAACCATAAGCGCAGAACTTGCCGGTCTTCCCCATCTGGGCAACCGCCTTGACGAGCGGCGGCGTAAAGACGTTGTTGGCCGTGAAGGCGCCGACCACGTCACCGCGGGACTCGAAGAGCGAAACAAGTGCGTTGACGGGATCGTTCGGGTTGGTGTCGATGCCGACATTTTCCGGACCGGCGTCAACCTTGAAGGCATCGAGCTTGCCGGCATCCTTCAACGTCTTGACGATGGCATTGAAGGCGGCGGTGACACGGTTGTTCACCTCGATATTGCCCATCGCGGTGGAGGACGGCAACACGATCGAGCCGCCGGTCGCACCGCTTGCAAGTACGCAATTTGCAAGCGCCTCGCCGCCGATTGCCGCCGCCGACGCATCCTGGCCGGTGTGGCTGATCGCGCTCCGGTGCAGAATAGTGCCGTCGAACGAGTTGGTCGTGGCGATCGGGATGCCGGCCGCCTCGGCAGCCTTGACGATGTCGTTATAGGCGCCGGTCTGCGGCGTCGTCATGATGATGCCGTCGATCGTCGGGTCCTGAATGATCTGGTTCAGGATCTCGATCTCGCGGGCGGGATCGTCCACAGGCGATTCCGAACCGAGCAGCAATATTTTGGCACCGATCATATTGCCAGCGACGGTCGCGCCGACATAGACAGGGTCGAAGAAGCCGTTGCCTGCCGTATGCGTTACGATCGCGAAGGTCAGATGACCGTCAGCCGAATGGAAATCCTTCGTGCCGGGGGCCTCTTTCGCGGCTTCCTCGAAGTTGTAGCCGCCAACCGCTTTCTCGACGCCGCCCGACTGCGCAAATGCATGCGAGACACCGAGCGACAGTATCGCGGCCGATGCCGCGTAGAACAATACCCGCCTCATGATTGGTCCTCCCTTGAAACCAAGGGGGGAAAGCCGTCGGGCGCAAATGTATCGAGAGTGGGGCCGAAGGCTTATCCTCCCATTTGCTAATATTCTGCGCAATTCCGACCCAAGTAAACGGATAAGTTGATGATGTTGACGAATTTGTTCGCTTTGGAGGCTCCGATGGCGCCAAAAACGTCAATGAGCGGACAAGGCACTGCACCGCTACCTGCTCCGTATCGAGGCTTCGAGATTTCCCAGCGTAACGGCTCGATTTACGAGAGACATTGTCGCTGATCGCGTTACTGGAACATTCGCGCCGGCTTAGCCTGTGCTGTGCGTGCCTCTCGCGCCAGGATACAACCTAGGGGCATTGGTCATCTGACCGAGCTGAAACCGTGCAGGGCGTCCGGACAATGCATTCGCTTCCGTCGCCACCCATTCAATCAGAAAAAGCGATCTATAAACTCCGTGGCGGGTTGCTGTATCAGCATTATCGATATAAATCTTGCGTTCTGCAGCGTGGGGGCCTTATGGAACGCTCGTTTTTGACGATCGATGCCGGAGTCAATGACACCGTTATAAAAGCTCTCTCAGCGCCAGGGCGCCTGCAACTCCTCAAGCTTTTGTGTTCCAAAGGCCCCATGAACGTCAACGACATGGCGCGAGCGCTGGCGCTGCCGCAGTCAACCGTCGCAACCGGGATCCAAATTCTCGAAGAAGTGGGACTGGTTGAATCTCGCCTTGCCAAGGGACGCAAGGGCAATCAGAAGATCTGCTCCGCAGTGTATGACGAAATCCTGATCAGCTTCGAAGACAAGTCAGTCAACAAGGCAGACGACGTCATCGAAGTCGAAATGCCGGTCGGGCTCTATACGAGCTGCGACATCCACGCCCCCTGCGGCCTGTGCTCGAGCGACAGCGTGATCGGCTTGCTCGACGTTCCCGACTATTTCCTTGATCCACAGCGCATGCAGGCCGGTCTCGTGTGGTTCGGCAGGGGTTTTGTCGAGTACAAATTCCCGAACAACGCCAAGGTGCTGAACAAGGATGTGCGGGCCATCGAGTTTTCGATGGAATTGTCCTCGGAAGTGCCGGGAACCAATCCAGACTGGCCCTCCGACATCACGCTTTGGGTCAACGGAATGCCGGTCGGCACCTGGACCTCCCCTGGCGACTACGGTGACAAGCGCGGCGCCCATACACCCGGCTGGTGGAAGCTTGAAGGCTCTCAATACGGCAAGCTGAAGACCTGGCGGATCTCCACACGAGGCACATTCATCGACGGCGTCTCCACCTCTAATGTCACGGTTGGCGACCTTGCCCTCGCACAGCATTCTTCGATCCGTCTGCGCATCGGCATTGCCGAGAATGCCAGCCATACCGGCGGCGTGAACATATTCGGCCGCGGATTTGGGAACTATGGCCGCGACATCGTTATGCGACTCTGCATTTAACAGACAATATCGAAAATCCTGATTTGAATACTGTGATATTTTTTAGACAAAAGTATACCGATATTTATCTAACATACTGCAATATAATCATTATTTCCGCCACATACACGGCGTATGGCTCGCACGTTGTTCAATTGACTCCCTCCGATCAAGCTATCAAGATAGCCGTATAAGAACAAATAAATCGATATTTAAGGGAGGGTTCGTTGAAAGCGAACGTTGTTGTTCATCGTGATTTTCGGGTCGCGAGCATTGATCCCAGACTTTATAGTTCTTTCCTCGAGCACCTCGGGAGAGCCGTTTACGGCGGCATATACGAGCCAGGGCATCCGACGGCCGACGCAGACGGGTTCCGGCAAGACGTCATCGACCTCGTCCAGCAACTCGATACGCCCTACTGTCGTTACCCCGGCGGCAATTTCGTTTCCGCCTACGATTGGGAAGATGGCATCGGTCCGCGTTCGGAACGTCCTGTCCGGCTCGACCTCGCCTGGCGCACCCGTGAAAGCAACCAGATCGGTGTCAATGAATTCGTCGACTGGTGCAAGAAGGCGAAGACCGAGCCGATGCTCGCCGTCAACCTTGGCTCCCGCGGGCTGGATTCGGCGCGCAATTTTCTGGAATATTGCAATCACCCCGGTGGCACTTACTGGTCTGACCTGCGCCGCAAGCATGGTTGGGAAACGCCCCATAATGTCAAATTGTGGTGCCTCGGCAACGAAATGGACGGCCCTTGGCAGGTCGGGCACAAGTCAGCGCATGAATATGGCCGGCTCGCCGACGAAACGGCAAAGGCCATGCGCGGTTTCGACAAGTCGCTGGAACTCGTGGTCTGCGGCTCATCGCATTCCGATATGAAGACCTATCCGGACTGGGAGGCGCAGGTCCTCGACGAATGCTACGACAGCGCCGACTACATTTCCCTGCATATGTATTTCGCAAACCGTGAGAACAACACGCTCAACTACCTCGCCCGCACGACCAAGCTTGACCGTTACATCACCACCATCGGCGGCGTGATCGACTATATCAAGGCGAAGAAGCGGTCGAAGAAGACAATCGGCATCTCCTTCGACGAATGGAATGTCTGGTACCATTCCAACCAGCAGGACAAGGATATCCTGGCGAAGGACGAATGGCCCGATGCGCCGCATCTTTTGGAGGATGTCTATAATTTCGAGGACGTGCTGCAGGTCGGCGGCATTCTCAACACCTTCATTCGCCGTTCGGATCGCGTGCGCATCGCCTGCATCGCCCAGCTCGTCAACGTCATCGCTCCGATCATGACCGAGAATGGCGGTCCGGCCTGGCGTCAGACGATCTACTACCCCTTCTATTTCGCATCGAAATACGGTCGCGGATCGGCCCTGCAGTTGATCACCGACGCGCCGACCTATGATTGCGACGAAGCGGACGACGTGCCTTATCTCGACGCATCTGCGGTTCTTTCCGACGACGGCAAGACGCTGACTTTCTTTGTCGTCAACCGTCATCCGCAGAGCACGCTTGACCTCGACGCCCGACTGGACGGCTTCGCCGATGCGCGCGTGCTGGAACAGGTGGAGATGACGCATCCGGACCTGCAGGCGGTCAACACGGCTCGGCAGCCGGAGACTGTCGCCCCCGTCAAAGTCGAGAACGCGAAAATCGAGGACGGCAGATTGCGCGCGGCCCTGAAGCCCCAGTCCTACAGCGTCATCCGGCTGTCGGTCTGACACCTTTCCGGCCATCACACTCGTGCTGGCCTGGAGAATATCCGCTCGCTGCGAGGAGGCAGCCGAGCCGGAGGAATGGTTCGCAGAAGCATCGGACCTGACAAGCGCAGGTTCCAACGCTGCTGCCAACCCAAAACCGCGACGTCCCATGCGTCCATTGCGGCCGCGCGCTCGTCGCATTCAAAGGGAGGAGATTATGCAGCATTGGAAGAAGCTTGCATTCGGCGTCGCCTTGGCGACGCTCGGCCTGATGGCCGCGGCTAAGGCTGATGACTATAAATCCTTGCCTCGCAAGGACACCCTCATCGTCGAAAATCCGGAAGGCACGATCAAGAATCCCGGCTGGTTCAATATCTGGGTCAACGGCGGCGGCGGCGTTTCAACCGGCCTGCAGCAGTTGACCATGGACACGCTCTGGTACATCGATCCGGAAAAAGGTCTCGGCGGCTCGACTTGGGACAATTCCCTTGCCGCCGACAAACCGCAATATAATGCCGACTTCACCGAAATGACGGTAAAGCTGCGCCAGGGGCTCTATTGGAGCGACGGCGTGGAATTTACCGCCGACGACCTCGTCTATACGGTCAAGACACAGATGGACCATCCCGGCATGGTCTGGAGTGCTGCCTTTTCCGTGCAGGTGGCAAGCGTTGAAGCGACCGATCCCTATACGGTCGTCTTCAAGCTGAAAAAGCCCAATTCCCGTTTCCATGCGATCTTCACCGTGCGCTGGAACGGTGCCTGGATCATGCCGAAGCACGTTTTCGAGAAGGTCGCCGATCCGCTTCGCTATGATTTTGCCAATCCGGTCTCACTCGGCGCCTACAAGCTCAAGGCCTACGACCCTCAGGGCCAATGGTATACCTGGGAGAAGCGCGACGACTGGCAGCGAACATCGCTTGCGCGCTTCGGCGAGCCGGCCCCGAAATATGTGACCTATGTCGATCCCGGCCCGCCGGATAAACGCACCATCGCGCAGCTCGAGCACAATCTCGATATCATTCACGACAACACGCCCGAAGGCATGTTCACCCTCAAGGAGAAGTCCAAGTCGGTCGAGACCTGGTTCCCGGGCTTTCCTTTCGCCCATCCGGATCCGACACTTCCGGCTGTCATTTTCAACACCCAGGATCCAGCGTTTGCCAATCCCGATGTACGCTGGGCGCTTGCCCTTTTGATCGACATCAAGGCCGTAGACATGGCGAGCTATCGCGGCGCTGCCACGCTGTCGGCGCTCGGCGTACCGCCCACGGCGGCCACCATGAAAGACTACCAGGCGCCGATGCAGGATTGGCTGAAGAATTTCGAGATCGATACCGGCAAACGAAAGATCAAACCCTATGATCCGACGATCGGACAGCAGGTTGCCGATATCCTGCGCAAGCAGCCGAAGTTCAAGGACCAGATCCCGACCGATCCGGCGGCGATCAGCACGGCATTCGGCTACGGCTGGTGGAAACCGGATCCGCAGGCAGCAGCCGAACTTCTGGAAAAAGCCGGCTTCAAGAAAACCGGCGGCAAGTGGATGACCCCGGACGGCCAGCCGTTCAAGATCCGGATGACGGTTGAGGGCGACACGCGCTCCGTCTTCACCCGGGCAGGCACCCTGATCGCACAGCAATGGGCCTCTTTCGGCATCGACGCCAAAGCCGTGCCCGTCGCAAAACTGTGGCAGGTTGCACTGCAGCCCGGCGACTATCAGGTGGCAATTGCCTGGAGCGTCGAGACCTGGGGCGGTGATCCCGACCTGTCGTTCTTCCTCGACAGCTGGCACTCGCAATTCGTGGCAAAGAAGGGTGACAATCAGCCGCCGCGCAACTGGCAGCGTTGGAGCAATCCGGAACTCGATAAGATCATCGAAAGCATCCGCGGCATCAGCGCCGACGATCCGAAGGGCATCGAGCTCGGCAACGATTATCTGAAGTTGGTTGCCCGCGAAATGCCGACGATCCCGCTGATGTCCTATAACGTCTTCACTTCGATGGACACGACGTATTGGACCGGTTATCCGACGATATCAGACCCCTATACCGACCCGGTGCCGAATTGGGCAAATTCCAGGTTGATGATGGTCAAATTGAAACCGGCACAACCGAAATAACCCTCCCAACGCCGGCGCGATATCGCGCCGGCCCCCTATCGACGGGCATGCGCGCCATGTCCGTCGATCCTTTCGAAAAGGGAACCAGAGAGGAACCACTGCTCTATGACGTCCTATCTGATCTTTGTGCTGAAGCGGTTCGGTCAGTTTCTGCTCGTCGTATTTCTTGGCGTGACCATAACATTCTTCGTCACCCACCTGACCCCGATCGATCCGGTCGAAGAAAGCATAGGCGCCATCACGCAGATGGGGCAATCCGATCCAAATGCGATCGAACTGATGCGTCAGTCGCTGCGGGAGCTCTACGGAATGGAGGGATCGATCTGGCAGCAATATCTGCATTTCTGGCTGCGGCTTGCGACCGGTGATCTCGGCCCCTCGCTCTCGGCTTTTCCCACACCTGTTTCCACCATCATTCTGCGGTCTCTGCCCTGGACCATCGGGCTGATGACGGTTTCCACCCTGATCACCTTCGTGCTCGGAAATGCGATCGGCGCGCTCGCCGGCTACTACAGGAAGGATATGGTGCTGAAGGCCGTCAGCCTCGTCTTCATTGCCCTGCTTCCCATCCCCTATTACATTCTTGCCTTCGTGCTTCTCATCATGTTCGGCTATCTCTGGCCGGTGCTGCCGATCAATGGCGGCTACGAGATGAACACCAATCTGGATCTCTCCTTCGCGCTCGTCCTCGATATCCTGAAACATTCGATCCTGCCGGCATTGTCGCTGATCCTGGTCGGAGCCGGCAGCTGGCTGATCGGGATGCGGGCGCTTGTTTCCAACATCATCACCGATGACTACGTCGTCTTCGCCGAGCTCGGCGGCGTTCCGAAGCGAAAAATTCTCCGCTCCTACATCGCCCGCAATGCCATGGTGCCGCAATTCACCGGGCTTGCCATGTCACTCGGCGGGATCTTCAACGGCACAGTCATCACGGAGATCGTCTTCGGCTATCCCGGCATCGGAAACCTGCTGATTTCGGCGGTGCATGCCGGCGACTACAGCCTGGTGCTCGGCCTCAGCGCATTGTCGATCGTCGGCGTTGCTGCCGCCGTGTTCATCATCGACATTTTGAGCCCGCTGATCGATCCGCGCATCAAGGTGGAATAGAGCATGTTTACGATCATCCGTGACCTCGCACGCCAGAACATGGAATTCCTCTGTGGCCTGCTGCTCTTTGCCGTCATCGTCGGATTGGTAGTCATGTCCTATTTCTCGCCCTATGGCGCCACGGACATCTATCTTCTGCCGCCTGACATGCCGCCCGACGGCGATTATTGGCTCGGCACGACATCGCGTGGCCAGGACGTTTTCTGGCAGTTGACGACAGCCCTTCGCAACACCTTGTTTTTCGGCATCGGCGTCGCCTTCCTGTCGCGCATCATATCGCTCGTCGTCGGTCTCGTCGCCGGTTACGCCGGCGGCACGGTCGACCGGGTGCTGATGGCGATCAATGACAGCGTCATGGTCATCCCGCAGTTCCCTCTGTTGATCCTGTTCTATTTCGTGCTGAAGGACAGCATGACCTGGACTGCGCTGATCGTCATCATGGCGGCGCTCGGCTGGTCCTACGATGCCCGTCTCATCCGTTCGGTCGCGATCGGTCTGAAGACGAGACCCTTCACCACCCAGAGCGTCTATTCCGGCATGAGCATGCGCAAGATCCTCGTCGAAGAGCACCTGCCCTATGTTCTGCCGATCGTCTTTGCCACCACGATGAACAACATGATCTGGTCGATCGGCATGGAGATCACCCTGTCGGTGCTGGGCTTCACCGATATCGAGACGCCGACCATGGGCATGATGATCTACTGGGCCAACGCCCATTCGGCGCTCATCGCCGGCACCTGGTGGTGGGTGGCTGCACCCGTTGCCGTCATCGTCGTTCTCTTCCTGGCGCTGTTTCTCCTGTCCATGTCGATGAACGAATACAACGATCCGCGCAGCCGGCTGAACCGGATGGGAGGTTAGCCATGGATGCTCTGGTCGAAGTCCAGAACCTGAAAGCCTATTACCGCGCCTTCCTTTACGGAGTCGACCGTGAGGTGCGCGCCGTCGACGACATCACCCTGACGATCGGGCGCGGCGAAATCTATGGGGTCGCCGGCGAATCCAGCAGTGGCAAGACAACCTTGATCAAGACGATTGCCGGCGCCATCCGGCCACCGCTCAAGGTCGTATCGGGCAAGGTGATCTTCCATTTTGCCGGTGGCACGCAGGACATGTATGCGATGACGCCGGACGAGCGTATGGCGCTTCGCTGGCTGCACCTGTCCTATATCATGCAGGCGTCGATGAATGTGCTGAACCCGGTTCGGCGCATCCACCACTCCTTCACCGATTTCGCCTTCCGTCACATGAAGGTCGGCAAGAACGAGTTCTTCGCAAAAGTCGGCTCGCATCTTGAGAGGCTGAAACTTGATCCGCATCTGCTCGAGGCCTATCCGCATGAACTTTCCGGCGGCATGCGCCAGCGCATGACCATCGCGCTCGCGACCATCCTGACGCCGGAATTCATCATTGCCGATGAGCCGACGACAGCGCTCGACGTCATCGTCCAGCGTGATGTGCTGTCGATGATCCGCGAAATCCAGCGCGAGATAGGCTCCTCCTTCTTGTTCGTCACGCACGATATGGGCGTGCATGCGACGGTCTCCGACCGCATCGGCATCGTCTATGCCGGGCGTCTCGTCGAGGAAGCGCCGACCCGCAAGCTCTTCGCCCTGCCGCTGCACCCTTACACGCAGCATCTGGTCGGCAGCCTGCCGCGTATCGGCGATGCGAAGGCACGGCCTTCGCTCGAAGGGCGTCCGCCGAACCTCGCCATGCCGCCCGAGGGCTGCCGGTTCCACCCGCGCTGTCCGAAGCGGATGGAGATCTGCTCGCAGAAGGTCCCGCCGATGATCACGGTCGAGCCGGATCGGCGAGTGGCTTGCTTTGCGGTTACGGGAGATCAGGCTTGAGCGCTCTTCTCACACTCTCTCACGTCACGAAGATCTATCGCCAGGGCGGCATGCTTGGCCGGCGGCAGATCATCGCGGTCAAGGATGTCAGCTTCGAGATCAGCAGCGAGCCAGAGATCCTCTCCATCGTCGGAGAATCCGGTTCTGGAAAATCAACGATCGCGGCGATGATCCTCGGGCAGACTGCGCCCACGCAAGGCCAACTCCATTTTCGTCAGAAGGCGGTGGCCCTCCACGGCAAGGCGGAGCGTCGGGCTTTCATGAAGGAGGTTCAACCTGTCCTGCAGAACCCCTTCGAAGCCTTCAATCCGCTCAAGCGCGTGGATCGCTACCTCTTCGAAACGGCACGGAACTTCTCAGCCGGTGGGGGCACATCGGATCGGCAGCAGATCGAGCGCATGGCCGACGAAGCCCTCGGCCATGTCGGCCTCAGCCTGGCCGAGGTGAAAGGCCGCTTTCCGCACGAACTCTCAGGAGGGCAGCTGCAGCGCGTTGCGATTGCCCGCGCCCTGATCCCGCAACCACGCCTGCTCATCGCCGACGAGCCGGTATCCATGGTCGACGCGTCACTGCGCATGGCAATCGTCAATCTCTTCGAACAACTGAAACACGAGCTCGGGCTTTCGATCGTCTACATCACCCATGATCTCGCCACTGCCTATTACATCAGCGACCGGATCATCATCATGTGCAAAGGCGAGATCGTCGAACAGGGCGAGGCGCGCAAGGTCCTCGACAATCCCCAGCACGCCTATTCCCGGGCTCTGAAAGACGCCGTACTGACCGCCGATTTCGCTCCGACATCTTAACGACTTGAGCGAATGCGGCGTGCCGCAAGACCGGAAAACACGAACCGAAGCGCGTGTCTTGCCACATCGGCAAAACGCGGAACGCTTGTCCCGTATAGTCATTCGTCCTGATCGCGGTGACCGTGAGAAACATCCCGGCGCCGCCAGAATGCCTCTTCTTCCTGCGCGGTAATATAACCTCCGAACTCCGGGGGGCGCGGCTCCTCTTCATCGGGGTAGCCCGCGACCAGGAAATCTTCGGCCTCGAGATAGGCCTCTGCTTCAGGTCGAAGTTCGATCTCGAGAACGTGCACGGCAACCTCTTCTGAATACTCCCTGACCGGCTCTGCATAGGAGTAGGTCGCCCAAGGGAAGAGCTTTGTCATAACATCATGCAGACTGTCTGCCCGAAAATAATAGTCAATCCGAATATTCGGCTCATCCCTCTCTCCTTCGCCGATATAGATCTGCAGATTGGAAAAGATCGCTGGCGTATCGCCCCACTCGTCCCACACGAAGAACGTCATTTGATCTTGAACTTCCTCCATAAGTTCTCGATCAAAGGCAAAGGCAGAACGCATCAGCGACTCCTGATCGGAGGCAATGACCTCCTCGAAACAGAGCTTGGCGTTGGCGTCCAGTACGTTGGCTGCCGGAACAACCATCGTCCATCCCAACTCCGTTTCCGTGCAGTTTCCCTCGCCGGCTCTTTGCCATCGTATCATCCCGGTGCTGGCGTCGACGATGACGATACAGACGGGCAACAGGTGCTTCGTCCAGTAATCGAGGTGACTGTGCTCGCCGTGATGAATGTACTCGCCACCGTCTTTCGCCCACGATGGTACAGATCTGATTTGAAGGGGCAGGAACTTTCCGGTTGGCCGGCCGCAATCGAGAATTTCGGCGGCCTCCTGGGTGAGCTTGACCGTATCCACGATCAGCGAGCCGAGCGCAGGAGAAACATGCGGGATTGCGATCTCGACGGTACACGCAGTCAGGCTCGCCTTCATGTGCCGAGCGAGCGCCACACCATTGGCGATCATGAATTCCGAGGTATTGTCGGGATATGTGAGAAGCGGCAGGAAGAAATGCTGTTGCACTGGACGCTACCTTGTCTGGCCAGTTTCGATTGCGAACGATGATGTCGCATCGACTGCGCCGCGCATTGACCTGGCGCAAACCGGCATAAGAGCGCTTGAAGCCGTCAAAGAGATGGCCGATAAGCGGACCTATGTTTACCCGTGGCGCAGAGGATGAACCGACACCGATTGCATAGCCGCGCCGTTGACCTGGGACGACAATTGCAGTCTGCATGATCGCGAAGTGGAGGAAGCGGTGCGAATATTTTCCAAAATCAGCGAGTTGCGCTCAGCACTTGAGGCGTTGAGACGACATGACCGGACTGTCGGCTTTGTGCCCACCATGGGCTACCTGCACGCCGGCCACATGGAACTGGTTTCGCGCGCGCGGGTCCACAACGACATTCTGGTGGCATCGATTTTCGTCAACCCGCTGCAGTTCGGGCCGTCGGAAGATCTCAGCAAATATCCGCGTGATCTCGAGCGTGACGCGCAGATGCTGAAGCAGGCGGGGGTCAATATGCTTTTCGCACCTGCTGTCGACGATATGTATCCGCAACCGATGCTGACGACGGTCGATGTGTCTCAGATCGGTAACGAGCTGGAGGGCGCTGTGCGCCCCGGGCATTTTGCCGGCGTGGCGACCGTCGTCTGCAAGCTGTTCAACATCGTACAGCCTCATAGGGCCTATTTCGGCGAAAAAGACTATCAGCAGGTCGTTGTCATCAAGCGCATGGTCGCCGACCTGGCATTGCCGGTGGAGATCATCGCGGTTCCGACAATAAGGGACAAGGACGGCCTCGCCCTGTCGTCGCGCAATGTCTATCTCAGCGAGGCGGAGCGAAAGGCTGCAGTCATTGTCCCGAAAACGCTTGATGAGGCCGAGCGGCTGGTTGCTGATGGCATCAGAGACCCAAAGGAACTCGAAGATCGCCTGACGGCGTTCCTTGGCCGCGAACCCTTGGCCAATCCAGAGATTGTTGCTGTCAGGGATGCATCGAACTTGCAGCCGATCGCCGCCCTCAAGGATCCAGTCGTCGTTGTGCTCTTCGTACGGATCGGAACGACGCGGCTTCTGGACAATCGAGTGATCGGCGGGCATGGCTTGACAAGAATTGGAGCGGAGCGATGAGTACGCCCGGATTTCAGAAACGCCTTACGCCGTCGCGCATCACCGCGATGAAGGGAACGGCACCGATCGTCTGCCTCACGGCCTATACGACGCCGGTCGCCCGCCTCCTCGACGAACATTGCGATCTGCTGCTGGTCGGCGACTCGCTCGGGATGGTGCTCTATGGCATGGAGACCACGACCGGCGTCACGCTCGACATGATGATCGCTCACGGCAAGGCGGTCATGCGCGGCGTCAGCAAGGCCTGCGTCGTCGTCGACATGCCCTTCGGAACCTATCAGGAATCGAAGGAAGTCGCGTTTCGCAATGCGGTTCGTATCCTGCAGGAAACGGGCTGCGATGCCGTCAAGCTGGAGGGTGGCGAAGAAATGGTTGCGACGATCGGCTTTCTGACGGCACGCGGCATTCCTGTCCTTGGCCATATCGGCCTGATGCCACAGCTGGTCCATACCGCAGGCGGCTATCGTTCGGTCGGCCACAGCGAACACGAAGCCGCGAAAATCCGGCGCGACGCGCATGCCATCGGCGGATCCGGGGCGTTTGCCTTTGTCGTCGAAGGAACGGTCGAACCCCTGGCACGCGAGGTGACTGCCGCCACCCCTGTGCCGACAATCGGCATCGGGGCCTCATCGGCCTGCGACGGCCAGATCCTGGTTTCCGACGATATGCTCGGGCTCTTCAACGATTTTACGCCACGCTTCGTCAAACGTTACGACGAACTGGGAAAACGCGTTTCTGCCGCAGCGGCAGACTACGCCGCAGACGTGCGCGCCAGGCGGTTTCCGGCGCTGGAGCATACGTTCAAGAAACGATCCTGACGGTACCGCGCTGAAAGCGGCCGACCTCCGCCTGGCGATTTCTGCCAAAAAACATGGCATTTCGGAGCAACTGTAACTTGCTGCCGGGTCGGCAAAAGCCGCCGTTAACCAACTGATCGAGGGGGCGGGAACAAATTTCCTATCTGCGACGTTGTGGCGCCCGGGACAGGAGGAAGAAAAAATGTCCAATACACAATGGAGTGAACCAATCGAAATCGAGTTCGGTCACGCGGGATCGCGAACTGTCAGGGGTCCATTCGACGCGCTCATTTATCTTCACGACATGTGGCCGCAGCGAACGGGAGCAAAATTCGTCAAGGCAAGCAATGCCTGCAAGGGCGCCGTCGAAGGACGCGTCAGCATGGAAACGGCAAGGGCAGATTTTCTCGCCGCTGCCGAAGAGGCAAAGCTGACCAAGCACTGAAGCTCTCGAGCGGACGCGCGGGCCGCGTCCGCTCCTTCTAAACGGAGGAAGGCGGCATGCGCGCCTTGATGATATCGCTCTTATCCCTGGCCATGATGGCGGCTGCCACCGTCCCAGCCATGTCTGCCGACATGATTCAGGGTTACGAGCGGTCGCCTGTCGTCAAGCATCGTTCGAGGCCCGTCATTCGCGCACACTATGTCGAGCGCCGGCGTCTCGATTGCAGCGATATGATTGTCGAATATCGCTACGTACCGCGTACCGAGGTCGTGACCGTATGCCACCGCCCGTGAGGCGGAACCCTTATCTTATACCCTCAAAGCCGCTCCCCGAGAAATCCGATCCTCAGATCGGATAATGTCCGGGCTGCGACGCCACCGTGATCCATCGCAAATCGGTGAATTCGTTGATGCCGGCCTTGCCGCCGAAGCGACCATAGCCGGACGCCTTGACGCCGCCAAAGGGCATCTGCGCTTCATCGTGCACTGTCGGGCCGTTGACATGGCAGATGCCGCTTTCGATCCGCCGGGCGACCTCCATCGCGCGGGCAGCGTCCCGGCCAAAGACGGCAGCGGACAGGCCATATTCGGTATCGTTGGCGACACGGACCGCCTCATCAAGCCCGCGCACGCGCACCATGCAGGCAACCGGGCCAAAGCTTTCCTCGCTGTAGATCCGCATTGACGGCGTGACATGGTCGAGCACAGTCGCATCCATGAGCGTCCCGACCGCGCGCCCGCCGGCAAGCAGGCGGGCACCCCTGGAGACAGCATCCTCGATCAGGCCATTGACCCGATTGACCGCTTCAAGGCCGATCATCGAGCCGAGCGGCGAATTGCTCCGACGCGGATCACCGGCAACGAGCGTCGAGGCCTTGCGGGCGAACTGATCGGCAAAGCTATCGGCCACCGCCTCGTCGACCACGATCCTTTCGGTCGACATGCAGATCTGGCCCTGGTTCATGAAGGCACCGAATGCGGCAGCTTTCACAGCTTCGCCGATATCGGCGTCATCGAGAACGACGAAGGGCGCCTTGCCGCCGAGTTCCAGCAGGACGGGCTTCAGGTGGCGGGCGCAGACCTCGGCGATTATCCGACCGACGCGGGTTGATCCAGTGAAATTGACGCGGCGCACCGCCGGATGGGCGATGATCTTTTCAACGATCGTCGCGGCGTCGGCAGGTGCATTGGTGAGCACATTGACGACGCCCTCGCCAAGACCCGCCTCCTGCAATGTCTCGCCGATCAGGTGATGCGTCTTTGGGCAAAGCTCCGAGGCCTTGAGGATGACGGTGTTGCCGCAGGCGAGCGGCAGGGCGACAGCGCGCACGCCGAGAATGACGGGGGCATTCCAGGGCGCGATGCCGAGAACGACGCCAGCCGGCTGCCGCACGCCCATAGCCAACAGGCCGGGCTTGTCCGAGGGGATGACCTCGCCCGTGATCTGGGTGCACATGGCGGCGGCTTCGCGCAGCATATTGGCGGCGAGATAAACGTTGAAGCCCGCCCAGCCGGCAGTGGCGCCGGTTTCCTCCGCCATGGCGGCGATGAATTCGCCGGTACGGGAATCCATGATGTCGGCGGCTTTCGAAAGGCGCTTGCGGCGTTCGGTCGGTGCAAGCGCCGACCAGGCCGGAAAGGCTGCGGCTGCGGCCGCAGCGACTGCATGTGCATCTTCCAGTGTTGCCGCTGCAGCCGTAGTTGCCGGCTGCCCGGTAATCGGGTTCAACCGTTCGAAAGTCGCGCCGTTCGAAGCCGGCATGGCACGGCCGCCAATGAGAAGCATCAGGTCAACCATCTCGTTCCCTTTCAGATATGCGCCCGGTTGCCCTCGCAAAGGGCGATCGGCGCGATGATGTCTGCTGGTTTCCGGCAATCGCCGGGACTCATGCGAATCCGGCGTTCACGCCAAGAGATCGACGTTTTTCATTGGAAGTTCCTCGCCCCTATCGCCTGAATTTCAGGCTCTCCTCAGCCTTTAGTAGGAACCAATCGGCCGGGAAATTGAATGGATTTTTCTGGCAGTTTGTTGCACTTTTCTATGATTTTCCGGCCAAAATATCGCTGCGCGACCGGATCTGATGCTGAGGCTCGTCATGGCTGAAAAACTGCTCGATATGCCGGCTCTTTCGGTCACGGCTTCAACGATTGCCGCCGGCCTCGGCAGCCAGACCTGGAGCCTCGGCGCCCGTGGCAGCCGCCCCTTCTATCAAGCCTTCTTCGTCTCGCGCGGCCGGGCGACATTGTCCATCGACGGCCAGGAGGAGCTCGAGCTTCCCGCACCCGCCGCACTCTGGCTGCCGCGGCGGGTCTCGGGAATATTCGTTCTGGCTGCCGGCAGCGAGGGGGCGATGCTGTCTGCTGCCGAAGACTTCGTCTGGAGAACGGTCGGCGACAGCCCGGCTGCCGTGCAGCTGCATGACATGATCGAGCGTATTGTGGTGGCTCGGAGTGAAAGTCTTGCGCGGCATGCGGATGATATCGGCCGCGCCTTCGAGGTGATGACCGAGGAGGGGCGGCACCATCTTCCGGGAGGGGCGGCCGTTGTCGGCGCCTACTTCTCAGTGCTGCTGCTGATGATCTGGCGAGCCTCCGGCGCGTCGGCTCCGACGAAGACGTCAGGCACCGGCGCAACCACGCTGCAACGCTTCAGGCAGATCGTCGAACTGCGCTATCGCGAGCAGCCGGCGATCGCCGATATCGCCCGCGCCTTGGGCATTACCTATGACCATCTGCACCGGGCCTGCATCGCCGGAACCGGGCGAAGCCCGATGGAGCTGATCCACGAACGGCTGATTGCCGAAGCCAAGCTGCGGCTCGGGCAATCGGAACAATCGGTCGAGCAGATCGGCTTCGGGCTCGGCTTTCGCGATCCCGGCTATTTCAGCCGCTTCTTCAAAAGCCGCACCGGCGAACCGCCGGGCGCCTACCGGCGCCGGATCGCTGCGCAATCGGAAAAGGATGTCGCGTCGTCCTTTGCCGCCTGGCCGTAAATCCTTCCGAACGGCACGCTCATCAGAACTGCCGCAATGTCCGCGTCAGCGTCTGGAGTTCTTTGAAGCCCTCGTAGCGCTTCGTATGAAGATCGGCGACTGCGCCTTCTACCGGCCGGTAGGTCTCTTCGGCAGTGGAGAGTTTCGTCATTGCCGCACGCATATCCGAAAACAGCCCGCCGGCAACAGCGCCCAGGATGGCAGCGCCCAACAGCACAGGCTCTTCAGCCTTCGTCGCGACCACCGGCTTGCCACTCGCATCGGCGAGTATCTGGCGCACGAAATCATGCTGACCGGCGCCGCCGCTGATGACGATGTTGTCGATAGTGACGCCGGCATCGGCCTGTGTGTCGATGATCTGCCTCAGGCCATAGCCGATACCGCAAAGGCCTGCGACGTAGAGCGAAACCAGACTGTCGATATCTCTTTCCATATCAAGGCCGGCGATGACGGCACGGGCATGCGGATCGGCGAAGGGAGCGCGATTGCCGAGGAATTCCGGAACGACATGCAGGCCAGCGACAAGCTTGACGGCGTCCGAGAGCTGACCCGCCTTTTGCGCTGCCCTATCCGCCAGCAGCATCGGCAGGGGAACACCATTGCGCTTCGAGAGCTCCCTCGCCTCGGCGGCAGCCGGATGGAAGGAAAGCAGGTGGTCGATGGCCGCACCTGCCGCGCTCTGGCCGCCTTCGTTCAACCACATGCCCGGCACCATGGCCGAATAATAGGGACCCCAGACGCCGGGCACGAAGGCGGGCTCTGATGTCGAGGTCATGGTGCAGGACGAGGTACCGAAGACATAGCCGAGATTGGCCTGTGGGCCGGCGCCAATACCAACAGTTCCGATCCCGCCTGCATGGGCATCGATCAGGCCGGCAGCAACAGCCGTTCCCGCAGTGAGGCCAAGTTCCTCGGCTGCAGCTGCAGTCAGGCCCTGACCGACCGCCGAACCTGGCTCGACGATCGCCTGGCCGATGCGGGCGAAGCCCTCGTCGGCCAGCGCGCCGAGACCGATCTGGTGGAAATAGGACGCATCCCACCGCTTCTCATGGGCAAGATAGGTCCATTTGCAGGTGACTGTGCAGGTGGAGCGCGACAGATCGCCTGTCGCCCGCCAGGTGAGAAAGTCCGCGAGATCGAAAAACTGCCAGGTGGTATCGAAGATCTGTGGGCGATTTTCCTTGAGCCACAGAATCTTCGGCGTTTCCATCTCAGGCGAGATGCGGCCGCCGACATAACGCAGCACGTCAGGGCCGAGCGCGTTGATACGCTCCGCCTGAGGAACGGCGCGATGGTCCATCCAGACGATGATGTTGCGGTCCGGATCTTCGGAGGGACCGACGGGAAGCGGCCTGCCCCCCTCGCCTAGCACGACAAGCGAGCAGGTCGCGTCGAAACCAAGACCCGCCACGGATGCCGGATCGATACCGCTTGCGGCAACGACCTCGCGGACGGCAGCGCAGACGGCCGCCCAGATCTCGGTGCTCGACTGCTCGACGATCGAGCCGGCCTCATGAAAGAGCGTGATATCCCGCTTGGCGGAGGCAAGCATCCGGCCATTAAGGTCGAACAGGCCCGCACGGGCGCTGCCGGTGCCGACATCGACGCCGATGACATGTTTGGCACCCGCTCCTGACGTGTGTGAAGTGTCGCTCATGATCTCTCGATTCAAATCGGCAATATCAGGTTTCTAGAGCATTTCCGTTTTCTTCTGATAACGGAAATGCTCTATCTCTTTGTTTTCACGCAATTCCGGAACCGAACCTGTCAACCTCAGAGGTCGACGCTGTTTGGCAGGATCACCAGATCGCGGACCGTCACATTGCGCGGCCGCGACAGCATGAACAGCACGGCATCGGCCACCTCCTTCGGCTGCATCAGGCTGCCATTGGCAAGCGCCTCCTCCATCTTGGCCTTCGGCCAATCGTCGAGCAGAGCGGTGACGACCGGTCCCGGCAGCACCGCACCGACGCGTACGCCCTGCGGGGCGACCTGACGGCGGATGGAGTGAACGAAAGCCTGAACGGCAAATTTCGAGGCCGTATAGATCGGCTCCCAGACGACGGGCACGACGCCAGCGATCGAGCTCGTGAAGAGAATGTCGCCAGACTTCTGCGCGATCATGTGCGGCAGCACCGCATGGACCGAGCGAAAGGCCGCATTGATGTTGAGGTTGAGCATACGATCCCAGGCATCCGGATCGCCTTCGGCGACCGGTCCGCCGATATAGGCGCCGGCATTGGCGTGGAAGATATCGAGACGGCCGGCCAATTCCAGAATGCGCGGCAGCATGCCGGAGACTTGCGGGCCATCGAGAAGATCGACGACGAGCGGCAGGGCGCCCTCGCCGATTTCCTTGCAGAGAGCCTCGAGCTTATCCTTCGCGCGGTCGATGAGAACAACGGTCGCGCCTTCGGCGTGCAGGGTGCGGGCGCATTCCAGGCCGATACCCGACGCAGCACCGGTGATGGCGGCGACCTTGCCCTTCATGAGATCTGTCATGCGAAAACTCCTTGAAAATGCGTAATCAGGCGCGGCCGTGGCTGACACGGGACCGGCGGGCAAGCGAATCGACGATGACGGCGATCGCGAGAACAGCGCCCGTGATCATGTAGCGCAGCGACGAGCTGAGATTGAGTAGCGTAAGCCCGTTGGAAATCGCCTGGATGACGATGATGCCGAGCAGAGCGGAATAGGCGCTGCCACGGCCGCCGAACAGGCTGGTGCCGCCAATGACCGCTGCCGCAATGGCATTGAGGTTCACGTCACCGGTGCCCGCCTGCTGGCTGGACGATGCAAGCCGCGAGGCCGAGAGAATGCCGCCGATGGTGGCAAGCGTCGAGCAGAGCACGAAGGCGCTGAGATAGATGCGGCGCACATTGATGCCGGCGCGGCGCGCGGCCTCCCGATTGCCGCCGACGGCAAACATCGAACGTCCCCATTTGGTGCGGGTCAGCGCGTAGTTCAGGATGACGGCAATCGCGACGAAGAGGCCGAACATCCACGGCACGCCCCGGCCGAGATTGAGATAATAGACGGCAAATTCCAGGGCAGCCGTCAGCACGATCGCCTTGATCGCCAGTGCGCCGATTGGTGGCGAGGACAGGTTGGAGGCCTGACGCTGGCGGCGCTTGCGCATCTCGTTGATGACCAGGACCACGCCCGGCAGAAGCGCCAGGACGTAAGACAGCCAGTCGGGCATGACGAGAATCTGGCCGAAGCGAACGAGCGGCGAGGCATAGGGCAAATTGATGCTGCCTGTCGGCCCGAGGATATAGAGCTGCATGCCGAGCAGGGCGAGCAGGCCGGCAAGTGTGGCAACGAAGCTCGGCATGCCGAGCCTGTTATAGAGCACCGCGTAGAGCGCACCGACGACGATGCCGGCGGCAATCGCAACCAGGATCGCCAGCGGGATCGGCCAGCCCATATTGACCCAGAGCACACCGAGAATGGCGGAGGAAAGGCCGCTCATCGAGCCGACCGAGAGGTCGATTTCGCCAAGCATCAGCACGCAGACGATGCCGAGCGAGATCACCCCGACGGTGGCACAGTCAAACAGCAGGTTGACGAGATTGTTCGGCGCGAGAAACACCGGATTGAGCAGCGAAAAAACCGTCGAGATGACGATGAGGCCGACAAAAACCGGCAGCATGCCGAGATCTCCCGACCGCACGCGATCGAAGAAGGCCTTGGTCATGCCCATGATGTTGTCATCGTGGCGCACGCGTTCGTCGCTGCGGTCGAGCGCGGCCGGCTGGCTGATTGTGTCTGACATCTTCTGGCTCATGCGGGCCTCCCGCTGGTTTCATGGGCAGCACCCGTCTTGCGCTCGATCCGCCGGGAGACCGCGTTTTCGGTGGCGCCGGTGATGGCAGCGACGAGCTCCTGATTGGACGAGTCGGGCGTGAAGACGCCGTTGTTGCGCCCGAGGCGCAACACGACGATACGGTCGGCGACGGCGCGCACGTCTTCCATGTTGTGGCTGATGATGATGACGCCGAGACCGCGTTCGCGCACCCGCTCGATGAGGTTCAACACTTCGGCGGTCTGGGCAACGCCGAGAGCTGCGGTCGGTTCGTCGAGCATGATGATCTTCGGATCGAGCAGCAGCGAGCGCGCAATGGCGACCGTCTGGCGCTGGCCGCCCGAAAGGGAGGCGATCGGCTCGCGCACAGAGGGAATGCGGGCGGCAAGTTCTCTCAGCAGCGTCCAGGCGCGCACTTCCATGGCGACCTCGTCGAGGCCCCAGGGGGAGATTTCATGGCCGAGGAAGAGGTTGGCGACGACATCGAGGTTTTCGCAGAGTGCGAGATCCTGAAAGACGGTGGCAATGCCGAGTTCCAGCGCTCTGCCCGGACTATCCAGCGTGACGTTCTGACCGCAGAATTCGATCGTTCCGGACGAGGGTTGATGCACGCCGGCCAGAACCTTGATCAGCGTCGACTTGCCGGCACCATTGTCACCGACCAGCGCCACGACCTCACCGGCCTTCACGTCCAGCTCGATATCGGTCAGCGCCGACACCGCGCCGAAATGCTTGGAAATATTGCTCAGCCGGAGGATCGTTTGACCCTTCTCCGGCATATCCTTCACGACCCTGCTCATGGGTGCCGCCTTTCCTGCCATGGGGCATCCGGCCGCGCTAAACGCGGCCGGAGCTCACTCAAGCGCGTTTAGTTGGTGATGCCAAGCTTCTTGCAGCCTTCGGCATATTCGCCGGTGCAGATCTGCTCAGGCGTCTGGATCTTCTTGTCGAAGATCTCGGCCTTAATGTTCTCGGCAGTGACGACGGCAGGGATGAACAGCTGCGACGGCGTGTTGTAGAGCGACGTCTTGGCCTCGGGCTTTTCACCCTTGATCATCTGCACAGCCACATTGGCAGCCGCAGCAGCAACGATTTCCGATGGTTTGGAAATCGTGTTGTACTGGTCGCCGGAAATGACGAGCTGCAGTGCCGCAATCGTCGCATCATTGCCGGTGACTGGCGGAACCGGCTTCACGCCGGCGGCCTTGAAGGCGGCAATCGCACCACCGGCCGTGCCATCATTGGCAGCAACGACACCCTTGATGTCTGCGCCAAAACGGGTGATTTGACCGGCAGCCCATTCCTGTGCCTTCGGCGGCGCCCATTCCGGCGTGTCGTACTCGGCGAGCGTCTTATAGGCGGATTCCTTGAGGCCGCGATGAATACCGTCGCGGATCAGGCCGGCGGCCGCATCGGTCGGCGAGCCGTTGATTTCGAGCACGCCTGCGCCATCGGCAACACCGGCAGCCTTCAAGTGCTCGACGAGCGACTTGGCAATCGCGTAGCCGATGCCTTCATTGTCGAAGGAAACGTAGTAATCGGCGGGCTTGTCCGGGATCGGGCGGTCGTAGGCGATGACCTTCACGTCCTGCGACTGAGCGATCTCGACGAGGCCAGCTGCAGCGGCGGAATCGACGGGATCGAGAACGACAACCTTGGCGCCCTGGGCGATCACCGAGTTGAACTGCTGCTGCTGCAGAGAGGCATCGGCGTTGGCGTTCTGATAGATTACGGTGCACTTCGGGCACAGCTTTTCCATCTCGGCCTTGAAGCCGGGGAAGTCGTGCTGCTCATAGCGGGTGGATGCCTGGTCGGGCATCAGGAAAGCAACGGTCGCAGCTTCCTGAGCCGAGGCTGCACCGGCAAGACCCATGAAAACGGTCACTGACGCCATAAGCAAATTGCGATAATTCATTTTCTCCTCCTTGGTGTGATCGAAAGACAGGCCCAGGCATTGCTGGAAGTCACTACGGTTCGCCCGCTTGCCGCCGCCTTCGCCGCCATGAAAACGACGAGCAAGCGCCCTTGCAAAAGCACAACCTCTCCGCAGCTTCTTAGAAATACCTCCCTGCACCGGCTTTTCATTCCGGTTTGTATCATCGATTGCGCAAGCTTGCTCAATCGATGAAGCATGAATTGCCACTTTCGTCGTTTGATGTCAAGTTACCGCAAACGGAGAAGGCATTTTGAATCACGTGAAGCAGGCGAAGAGGACGACGATTTACGATCTGGCGGAGCTTGCCGGTACATCGGCAAGTGCGGTCAGCGCCGTGCTCAACGGCAACTGGAAGAAGCGCAGGATCAGTTCCCAGCTTGCCGAAAAGATCATGCGGATCGCAGAAGAACAGGGTTATGCGCTGAACATGCAGGCGAGCCTGCTGAGGCGCGAAAAGTCCCACATCATCGGCATGATCGTACCGAAATACGATAACCGCTATTTCGGCTCGATCGTCGAAACCTTCGAAGACATGGCGCGTGCGCGCGGCCTCTTCCCGATCATCACCTGCACACGCCGTGACCCGCAGCTTGAGGTCGAGGCAGCGCGGACCATGCTGTCCTATCAGGTCGAATGCCTGATCGCGACGGGTGCGACCGACCCCGACCGGATCACTGAAATGTGCGCGGCGGCCGGCGTGCGCAGCCTCAATCTCGACCTGCCCGGCGCGCTCGCCCCGTCGGTCATATCGGACAATTTCGCCGGCGCCCGCGAGCTGACCCGCCGCATCTTGAAAAACAGCGAGCAGAGGCTCGGCAAGATGGAACCTCTGCTCTTCATCGGCGGCCGCGGCAGCGATCACAACACGGCCGAACGTATCCGCGGTTTCCGAGAGGCACATGCAGATCTCGGCGTTGCCGTGCACGAGGAGAATATCCTTGCCTGCGGTTACGCGCCGGAAAAAGCTGAAAAGGCGTTGGATGCGCGCGCCCTTGGCGGCAATGCTCTGCCTAAAGGCATGTTCGTCAACTCGACGATTTCGCTGGAAGGCGTCATGCGGTGGATCCGCCGCTCCGGCCACCTCGACGACCGCACCCTGGTCCTCGGCTGCTTCGACTGGGACCCTTTCGTCACCCTGCTCGGCAACGGCATCGAGATGGTGCGCCAGGATGTACCCGGCATGCTGACGAAAGTATTCGAGCTCATTGAATCCGGAGCAAACAAACCTGTCGTCATCCAGGTGCCGCCGCTCATTCCCGAAGCCCAAGAGGCTTAAACGCTCCGCGCTGGCCCAGTCGCTTTGTCGATTCTTGGTTCGGTCGACCGGACCAACAACGGCTTGGCTCTTTCTGAACACAATTCAGCGAGAGCCAGAGAAAATATTCAAACAAATCGAAAAAACCGGGTCGTGATCATCCACCGTTTGATCGTA
>Ga0102587_1000420_pt1 | contig 45487 bp, 43 predicted proteins | sample AraplaF_Col_mTSA_FD_76853 | JGI IMG/M metagenome (GOLD analysis project Ga0102587, IMG submission 76853) | Arabidopsis root microbial communities from the University of North Carolina, USA - plate scrape MF_Col_mTSA (SPADES assembly) (version 2) | ecosystem: Host-associated > Plants > Roots >... | reverse complement strand
ACTTGAGGGTGTGCCTCCGACAATTGATCTCACCTTAGGATACAACGATTCAAATTCCTCACCTTTGCTCCGCCGATTTTTGTCTCGCTCTGATGAATTAGTCGCCAACGTCCAAAATCAGAGCATCATCCGCTATGCTGAAATTCCATAGCAGAGATCAAGCTCATGCGATTTCTGCTTGTTGGCGTGCTCCCGAATCTTGTTCAGCATTCTCGAATTTCGGGTATCGACCCATCTCGACTTTTCCGATCAAGGAGCGCGAGGCAAAAGTGGACGGCGGGCTTCACCACTATCAGAGGTCGACACTATTCAAGGGCTGTGACACCGATTCCTCGCAACCAAGCGGCAACGTCCACACCAGCTCGCCTGTGGCTGAATTCGGTTCCTCAGTCGCAATACTAACTCAGATGTCGGGGAAATGCTCTCTAGACCCAAATCCGTCGAAGCTGAAGATCTTACTCGAACAGTTGGTGTTTGGTCGCATAGTTACCGCTTGCTCACCGCTTTTGGCCGCAAAGCGGAAGAAACGCTCATAGTGATCAAGCGTCCGCATCGGTCAGGGATGGCGCTGATCTTTCCTCGCTGGATGTCTGTTATCGCGTGTGAGCGCCAAAAAGCTGCCAGTCGGCTTACGGCCCCAATGCGGTCACTAATCCAACCCGACGCCAATCTCTCCTACTGGCGCACAGTTGCCATAACCCTGTCAGTCTGGTGGGATTTGATACCGAATCCTGGAGCTTCCAACATCGTCGCACGGAAAACGTCGAAAGCAGGCTACGCGCATATATCGTGGCATCAGCCCCGACCGCAGCAAAATCGGATAAGCGACCGCGCACCGCAAGAGCGGTGAAACGCGACGGACGGACACTCTCTGACGGTCAGTGCAGGCTGACCGTCTTCAGTTCATCCTCGGCAGCCTTGAAGAAGGTGCTGGAGCGATTGTCCGTCAAGAGGATCGGCGTGCCGTCGGCGCCGAAGAGTGCCCAGAGATCGACGTTCGGATCGATATCCGGCGCCTCGGGAAAGCACTTGGCGACCTCTTCGGTGCGCATTTTTCTGATGTAGGCGACCTCGCCGTTGCCGATGTGGGCAAGCTCGGATTTGGTCAAGTGAGACGTGGCTTCTTTCATCAACATTCCTGTTCCTCCGGAAGAAGGGACCAACGGTTCGACAAACCGTTGTGCTACTGTGAAACCGAAATGTTAATTTTCTTGACCATGCGCGCGGGTTCCGGACGAATTAGATCGACGGAGAGCAGACCGTTCTTCAGGCCGGCGCCGAGCACCTGCATGCCGTCGGCAAGAACGAAGGTGCGCTGGAACTGGCGGGCGGCGATGCCGCGATAGAGATAGTCCCGTTCGCCCTGTTCCACTTGGCGGCCGCGGATCAGAAGCTGGTTCTCCTCGATGGAGACATCGAGTTCCTCCTCGCTGAAACCGGCGACGGCAAGGGTGATGCGCAGACGTTCCGGGGCGCCGTTGTCGGCGGCGATGCGCTCGATATTGTAGGGCGGATATCCGTCGCTCGCCTTGGAAATGCGCTCCAGCGTCTTTTCCATGGCATCGAAGCCCAGAAGCAGCGGGCTGGCGAAAGGGGTAATGCGGCTCATCTCTTTTCAAGTCCTTGATGCAAGCGACCATCCCGGACCTTAAACGCAGCGTCCGGATGCCGCTAATATGGGGAGAGCAGCCCAGTGCTGCAAGGCACGGTGCGACGTGCCGGCGGCGCCTCACAATTTTAAAGCGGTGCCGCCGGCTGCTTGCTTGACAAAGCGGCGGCTGCCTCGCATCAAAACATGCCCGCACGGACTGTGCTGATTTGTGACGGGAAATGAACAAATCGGTGCATGCCGAGGCAAAGCGCACCCGCGAGGATGGAACGATCGGAATGGCAAGCGCAAGAAAGATCATCATCGACACGGATCCCGGCCAGGACGATGCGGCCGCCATCATGCTGGCCTTCGGCAGTCCCGAGGAGCTGGAGGTGCTGGGGATCACGACGGTCGCCGGCAACGTGCCGCTTTCCTTCACCAGCCGCAATGCGCGCATCGTCTGCGAGCTCTGCGGCCGGCGGGAGACAAAGGTTTTCGCCGGCGCCGACGCGCCGATCGCCCGCAAGCTGGTGACGGCCGAACATGTGCACGGCAAGACCGGCCTCGACGGGCCCGACCTCAGCGAGCCGACGATGGCGCTGCAGCCCGACCATTCGGTCGATTTCATCATCGAGACGCTGCGCCGCGAGCCGACAGGCACGGTGACGCTCTGCACGCTCGGGCCGCTCACCAATATCGGCCTGGCCTTCCAGAAGGCGCCCGACATCGTTCCCCGCATCCGCGAACTGGTGATGATGGGCGGCGGCTTCTTCGAGGGCGGCAACATCACCCCGGCCGCCGAATTCAACATCTATGTCGATCCCGAGGCCGCCGATATCGTCTTTCGCTCAGGCGTGCCGATCGTGATGATGCCGCTTGACGTCACTCACCAATTGCTGACCCGCAAGGACCGGGTGAAGCGCATGGCCGAAATCGGCACGGCGCCTGTTAAGGCCATGGTCGAGATGCTGGAATTCTTCGAGCGGTTCGATATCGAGAAATACGGCTCCGACGGCGGGCCGCTGCACGACCCGACCGTGATCGCCTATCTGCTGAAGCCGGAGCTTTTCAAGGGTCGGGAGTGCAATGTCGAGATCGAGGTCCGGTCCGAACTCACCGTCGGCATGACCGTCGTCGACTGGTGGCATGTGACCGAGCGCAAGCGCAATGCCAAGGTCATGCGCCATGTCGATGCGGACGGCTTCTTCGATCTGCTGATCGAACGCTTCGCCCGCATCTGAAGCTTTGGTTTCCCTTCCTCAGCGGAAGGGAAACGACCTTAAGCGTCCTTCTCGTCGAAGACGGAGTTGGTTTCGGCTTCGGCCGGCTTGGGGCCGCCCTTGGCGACGCCGACCATGGCCGGGCGCAGCACGCGTTCGCCAATGGTGAAGCCTGCCTGCACGACCTGGACGACCGTATTGTTCGGCACGTCGGGGTTCGGCACCTCGAACATCGCCTGGTGGAAATTCGGATCGAACTTCTGGCCGACCGGCTCCAGCTTGCGAACGCCGTGGCGCTCAAGAGCCGACAGCATGGCGCGCTCGGTCATCTCGACACCTTCGATCAGGGTGCTGAGGCCGGCATCGGCCGCGGCCTTGGTCTCCGGAGAGATGGCATCAAGCGCGCGGCGCAGATTGTCCGAGACGGCGAGCATGTCGCGCGCAAAACCCGCGACGGAATAGGACTTGGCGTCCTTCACTTCGCGCTCGGTGCGCCGGCGCAGATTGTCCATCTCGGCGGCAAGGCGCAGATAGCGGTCGCGCAGCTCACCGTTTTCGGCTTTCAGAAGCTCGAGCGGGTCCGGCTGGGCAGCCTCTTCCTGCGCAATATCGTTCTCGACGTAGGCGGCAGCGTCGGCTGCGGCATCGGCCGCAGTTGCGTCAGGTCCGTTTTTCGTCGTGTCATCGGTCATGACGGTCTCCGGTTGGTGTCTTCAGATGCGCCCGATATCGAGGTTTGACCGAAAAAAATCAAGTCTGCGTGACAAAGAAGCGAAAATTCCGCGCACTTGCCAGCTGCGGGATCAAAGCGGATTGCGCGAAAGGCGGGAGACGAGCTGAGCGGTGTAATCCACCATCGGCACGATGCGGGAATAATTGAGCCGCGTCGGGCCGATAACGCCGACGGCGCCGACGATGCGATCGTCATCGTCACGATAGGGCGCGACGATCAGCGACGAGCCGGACAGCGAGAAGAGCTTGTTTTCCGAACCGATAAAGATGCGCACGCCGGAACCGGTTTCGGCGAGATTGAGAATCTCGATCAGGCTGTCCTTCTTCTCGAGATCGTCGAACAGCAGGCGCAGCCGGTCGAGATCCTCGGCGCCGGCGAGGCCCTCGAGCAGATTGGCGCGGCCGCGGATGATCAGCTGCGCGGGCTTGCCCTCGTCCGGGCTGCCGGCCCAGACGGCGATGCCGCGCTCGACGAGATCGCGCGACAGGGCATCGAGCTCGTGGCGGACGTCGTCCTTCAGCCGGCTCAACTGCTTGCGAAGCTCCGGCAGGGTCTGGCCCGACATATGGGCATTGAGGAAATTCGCCGCCTCGGTCAGCTGCGAGGAGGTTACGCCCGCCGGCAGCTCGATGATGCGGTTTTCCACCTGATCGTGATCGCCGACGAGCACGGCCAGCGCCTTGGTCGGTTCGAGCCGGATGAACTCGACATGTTTCAGCACCGGATCGCTTTTCGAGGTGATGACGAGGCCGGCGCCGCGCGAAATGCCGGACAGCATGCGGCTTGCCTCGTTCATCATCGATTCCACCGGATTGCCGCCGCTTTCGGCCCGCACCTGCCGGTCGATATTGGCGCGGTCCTCGGCGGAGAGATCGCCGACCTGCATAAAGGCATCGACGAAGAAGCGCAGGCCGATCTGGGTCGGCAGCCGGCCGGCGCTGACATGCGGCGAATAGATCAGGCCGAGCTCTTCGAGATCGCTCATGACGTTGCGCACCGAGGCCGGCGACAGCGACATCGGCAGAAGGCGGGACAGGTTGCGCGAACCGAGCGGCTCGCCGCTTTCCAGATAGCCTTCGACGATGCGCCGAAAAATTTCCCTGGAGCGCTCGTCCAGTGCGGCAACAGCATCCGAAACCGACGTCGACCTGATGCCCATGAAGCTTACGAACCCGCGCTGATGATACTTCCCGAAAAGTAAGTCAAACTCGCACCCGTGGCAAAAGGGAATTTGCAAATAGGCGCCGCCAATCGTAGAAGCGGTCAACAAACCCCAGGAGATAAGAATGCGGCCTTCAGGCAGAAAAATCGACCAGATGCGCAAGGTCTCGTTCGAGCGCAATTTTTCCAAGCATGCGGAAGGCTCCTGCCTGGTCAAGTTCGGCGATACGCATGTGCTCTGCACGGCCAGCCTCGAAGAGAAGACGCCGCCGTGGCTGCGCAATACCGGCAAGGGCTGGGTCACCGCCGAATACGGCATGCTGCCGCGGGCGACCGGCGAGCGCATGAAGCGTGAGGCGGCCGCCGGCAAGCAGGGCGGCCGCACCCAGGAAATCCAGCGGCTGATCGGCCGGTCGCTGCGCGCCGTCGTCGATCTGCAGGCGCTCGGCGAACGGCAGATCACGCTCGACTGCGACGTCATCCAGGCCGATGGCGGCACGCGGACCGCCTCGATCACCGGCGGCTGGATCGCGCTTTACGACTGCCTGAAATGGATGGAAAGCCGCAACATGATCAAGGTCGACCGGGTCCTGAAGGATCATGTCGCCGCCATCTCCTGCGGTATCTTCGCCAGCCAGCCGGTGATCGATCTCGATTACCTCGAAGATTCCTCGGCCGAGACCGATGCGAACTTCGTCATGACCGGCACCGGCGGGATCGTCGAGATCCAGGGCACGGCCGAGGGCACGCCGTTCAGCGAGGGCGAATTCACCTCGCTGATGCAGCTTGCCAGAAACGGCATCGGCGAACTGGTGGCGCTGCAGAAGCAAGCCGTCGAAGGATGAACCCCATGCTGGAAGGCATGTTGGAAACGGCGCTCTATGCGCGGGATCTCGATCAGGCCGAGGCGTTTTACGAAGACGTCCTCGGACTGGAGAAGATCGCCCGCGCCGCCAACCGGCATGTCTTCTTCCGCTGCGGGCCCGGCGTTCTCTTGATCTTCAACCCCGAGGAAACGGTGAAGCCGCCGGCGCCTGATGCCCTGCAGGTGCCGCCGCACGGCACGACCGGCCAGGGCCATGCCTGTTTCCGGGTGTCCGGCCGCAATATCGACGCCATGGCCGAGAAGCTGACGGCGGCTGATGTGGCGATCGAATCCGAGGTGCGCTGGCCGAATGGCGGCCGCTCGATCTATTTCCGCGATCCGGCTGGCAACAGCCTGGAATGCGCAGAGGCTAAAATCTGGGGCATCGAACAGGATATCTGAATGCGCAAGCTTGAAACGAAGACCATCGTCGTCGCCAGCCACAATGCCGGCAAGATCCGCGAGATCCAGGAATTGATCGGCCCGCTCGGCTTCACCGCCAAATCGGCGGCGGAGCTGAATTTCGTCGAGCCTGACGAGACCGGCACGAGCTTCGAGGAGAATGCGACGATCAAGGCGGTCGCCTCGGCCAATGCCGCCGGCATGCCGGCGCTTTCGGACGATTCCGGACTGGTGGTCGACGCGCTCGGCGGCGATCCCGGCGTCTACACCGCCAACTGGGCGGAGAGGGCCGACGGCACGCGCGATTTCGACATGGCGATGGCCAAGGTGGAAAAGGCGCTGCAGGATGCCGGCGCGACGAAGCCGGAACAGCGCACCGCACGTTTCATCAGCGTGCTCTGCCTCGCCTGGCCGGACGGGCACACGGAGCTCTTCCGTGGCGAGGTGGAAGGCAGCGTCGTCTGGCCGCCGCGCGGCACCCAGGGCTTCGGCTACGATCCGGTCTTCCAGCCTGAGGGTTACGACATCACCTTCGGCGAAATGAGCGGCGAGGAAAAACACGGCTGGAACGTCGGCAAGCCGCAAGCGCTGTCGCACCGGGCCCGTGCCTTCAAACTCTTCGTCGAAACCTGCCTGGAGGCATAAGGTCGGTACGTGGGCACATCAGACACGCCAAGCAGCTCGCGCGATGCAGCACTTTTGCCCGATACCGGTGAGCCGGGCTTCGGCGTCTACGTGCATTGGCCCTTCTGTGCGGCGAAGTGTCCCTATTGCGATTTCAACAGCCATGTGCGCCACCAGCCGGTGGATCAGGAGCGCTTCACCGCTGCCTTCTTGAAGGAGATGGCAACGGTGCGGGCGATGAGCGGGCCGAAGACGGTGACCAGCATCTTCCTCGGCGGCGGCACGCCCTCGCTGATGAAGCCGGAAACGGTCTCGGCCATTCTCGACGGCATTGCCCGGCATTGGCATGTGCCTGCCGGTATCGAAATCACCATGGAGGCCAACCCTTCGAGTGTCGAGGCCGACCGCTTCCGCGGCTATCGGGCCGCCGGCGTCAATCGCGTCTCGCTCGGCGTGCAGGCGCTGAATGATCGCGACCTGAAATTCCTCGGCCGTCTGCATGATGTTGCCGACGCGCTGAAGGCGATCCGGCTGGCGCGCGACATTTTTCCGCGCATGTCCTTCGATCTCATCTATGCCCGCCCGGAGCAGACGGTCGAGGAATGGGAGAAAGAGCTGAGGCAAGCGATCTCCTATGCGGTCGACCATCTCTCCCTCTATCAGCTGACCATCGAGGAAGGCACGCCCTTCTACGGCCTGCACAAATCAGGCAAGCTGATCGTGCCGGACGGCGAGCAATCGGCGCTGCTCTACGAGGCGACGCAGGAGATCACCGCGCGCGAGGGCATGCCGGCCTATGAGGTTTCCAATCATGCCCGGCCGGGGGCTGAAAGCCGGCATAACCTGACCTACTGGCGCTACGGCGATTATGCCGGCATCGGTCCAGGCGCCCATGGCCGGTTGACGCGTGGCCCGGAGAAGCTCGCGACGGCGACCGAGCGCAAGCCGGAAACCTGGCTCGACATGGTCGAGCGTGACGGGCACGGCATTCTCGACGAGGAGCGGCTCGGCTTCGAGGAACAGTCCGACGAGCTGCTGCTGATGGGGCTGCGGCTCAGGGAAGGCGTCGATCTTGCCCGCTGGCAGCAGCTTTCGGGCCGCGACCTCGACCCGAAACGCGAGGAATTCCTGCTGGAACACAAATTCATCGAGCGGATCGGCAATTCACGCCTGCGCTGCACGCCGTCCGGCATGCTGATCCTCGACTCCGTCGTCGCCGATCTCGCCTGCTGACATCAATACGACGTGCGAATTTACAACGCGGCGGCATCGATATCGCCGCCGCGCTGGAGCGCATTTATCAGCCGTGGCTGGTCGCGCCTGATTTGAACAGGCTGCCGGTCGGCGTCTTCAAGAACATCTCCAGCGGAATATGCTCCTGGTGCAGGAAGCCGGTCGCCGGCAGCAGGCCGTCGCGGACCATTTCGATGACGGCCACGACCGAGGCCGAGGTCGTCCAGGCGATTGCGGTGCGGCGGGCGCCGGCAATCTCGATCGGGTAATAGGCGCGCACGAATTCCTTGCGGCGCAGGCTGCCATTCTCCGTCCCTTCGGCGGCGACATGGACATAGACGACATCGTCTTCAACAGGCGGCTTGGCGTTGGTCAGGATCTCGCCGGCAAGCTTGCGCTTGTCGCGCATCAGCAGCTCGTGGAAGAAGAAGTTCATCAGCTCCATATGGCCGGGATAACGCATGGTCTTGTAGTCGAGATTGTCGATCTTGCCGAGCATCGTGTCGCACATGGTGCCAAGGCCGCCCGAGGTGGTGAAGGCTTCGAGCTTGACACCGCCGACATAGACGGTCTCGTGCCATTCCATCGGCGAGACCAGCTTGCGGACGCCGCCCTCGATCACCTCGCAGTCGTTCAGATATTCGTTGACGACGCCCTCGGGCGACCAGTTGAAGGCGTAGCCGAGCAGCCCGGTCGGGTGCTGTGGCAGGGCGCCGACGCGCATGCGGATCGAACGGCAGCGATCGAAGCCGTCGGCCAGGCTTGCGCCGACGATGCCGACGAAACCGGGCGCCAGGCCGCATTGCGGCGCCATCAGGCCGCGGGCGGTCTTCGACAGTTCGATGATGAAATTGGTTGTGGGAACATCTTCGGTCAGATCGAAATAATGAATGCCGGCAAGATGGGCGGCGCGCGCCAACTCGATGTTCAAATGATAAGGCAGGCAGGACAGCACCGCCTCGACACTGGAGAGCAGTTCGCCGATCACCGCGGGATCTGAAATATCGCCGGTGCGGCACTTGAAGGGGACGTCGCTCAGCGGCAGCTGCGCATCGACGCCGATCACCTCGAAGCCGCCTTCATGCAACAGCGTCGCCGCCAGCCGTCCGACCTTGCCCAGGCCGAGAACGGCGATCTTTTCGAAACTCATTCATTCCTCCCACGCGCTCATTTCAGCGCTTCAGTCTTTGACATGCACTGGATGCGCCGGAGGTATAGAATAAAAAACTTATAAAGGAAAACGGCCGGAATCGCTTCCGGCCGTCGAATTCAGAAGAGAATCGTCGATTATTCGTTGATCAACCGCTTCAGAAGCTCGACTTCGTGCGAAAGCTTGGTGTCTCCCGAAATCAGTTCCTCGATCTTGCGTACGGCATGCAGCACGGTCGTGTGATCACGACCGCCGAAACGGCGGCCGATCTCCGGGAAGGAGCGCGGCGTCAGCGTCTTCGACAGATACATGGCGATCTGGCGCGGCTTGACGATGACGCGGGTGCGGCGGTTCGAGACCAGTTCCTGGCGCGAGACGTTGTAGTGCCTGGCGACGATGCGCTGGATATCCTCGATGCGCACCCGGCGGGGCTCGCCGGAGCCGACCAGATGGGCGAGCAGTTCGTCCACGCGCTCGATCGACAGGTTCGGCTCGAAGGAGCGGCGGAAGACCAGCTGGTTGAAGGCGCCTTCGAGTTCGCGGCCGCTGGCCGTGACGTTGCGGGCGACATGCTGGAGCAGTTCGGCCGGAATTTCGAGTGATGGATCTTCGAGCCGGGCTGCAGCAAGGCGACGCCTGAGGATTTCGAGACGCATCTCGTAATCCGGCGCGTCGAATTCGATCGCGACACCGCCCTGCAGGCGCGAACGGACGCGGGGATCGAGCGACTCCAGCTCCCAGGGCGCACGGTCGGCAGCAACGACGACCTGCTTGGCGCTGTCGAGCAGCATGTTGAGGAGATGGCAGAATTCATGCTGGATCATCTTGCCCTGCAGGAACTGCATGTCGTCGATGATCAGGAGATCGATGTTGCGCAGCGAATCCTTCAGCGTCAGCGCATCATTGTCGCGGATTGCGGTGGCGAAGCGCCACATGAAATATTCGGCCGTCAGATAGACGACGCGCAGCGCTCTCGGGTTCTGCACCGCCGCATTGGCGACCGCCTGCAGCAGATGGGTCTTGCCGAGGCCGACCGTCGAATGGATGAAGAGCGGATTGAAGCGCACGGCGCCGGAACCGGCTTCCGCGATCGTCTTGGCAGCCGCAAGCGCGACCCGGTTCGAGCTGCCTTCCACGAAGGTATCGAAGGTGAAGCGGCTATCGAGCGGCGAGCCAAAGAGCGGCGAACCGAAGCTTGCGGGCCTTGCCGCAGCAACAGCCGACACCGCCTGCTGGACGGCCTGACCGGCCGGCTGGGCGCTCGTCGGGCGGCGCATCTGGGGGGCAACGACCGGCTCGGGCTGAACCGCCTCATCCAGCGCCTTGGTGCCGCTGCGCGTTGCCGTGCGCACCAGGACTTCGATCTTGAGAATTTCCGGGTCCTCGGCCTGGAACAGACCGGTGATGAGATCGAGATAACGATTGTTGATCCACGACTTCAGGAAGGTCGTGGGAACAGAGAGGCGAACGACGCTCTTCGATACCGAATGCAGCTTCAGCCTGGCGAACCAGCTGGCATAGACGTCAGGACCGACCTGGGCCTTCAAGCGCGCGCTGACGCGCTCAAACAAGATGCTGTGCTTCATGTCCGCCTTTGCTTCCCCCACTTCCAGGCGAATGGTGCCGAACGTCTGCGGTGCCGCATCCCCATTGTCGAGCCCGCCCGTCGTCATCGTATTCATGTGCATAATGCCGCCTTTCAATTCCACCGGGCGGCTTCCGCTAAAATAGCCGCCCGATCATTCCCCGCTTTGGCGGGCTGACGGCATCCTCATGAAGCCGCTCACCTGCCGGTTCACTCAAACACTGCCCCCGAAGGGACCGGCAACAGAATTACGTTGCAGGGACCGCATTCATGCGGAACCTTCAGCGGCTTTCCGTGCCAGGCTGGCGGTCGATCCTCGTTTTCGGCCGACCAGCCCGAACGCAATATCACTTTAACCCTCTCCGGCGGCCTCGCCTTAAACGTGTGGCCGCTGAAGGCACAAAACATCCCCGCTCCGTAACAGCCACGTTACGGCCCAAATCCGTCAAGTGCTTGAAAAAACGGAAACGCAATGCTCCGTAACAAGGGGCACAAACTTATCGCCCTGCCGACGTGGCAGTTAAGACCGAGCCTCTGCAGGTGATGTCCGCGCCCTTTGTTGAAAGCCATTTAGGCAGGATCAAAAGGCAATATCAACGATGAATTTTACGCAAAATTAAGAAGCGGCCATTGACTCCGCCTGCCCTTTTCGGGCGTCACACCAGCGTCAAAAAAGAATCGCTTTTGAATCAAGGAGATTCCCCGTTCGGGCTATTTTGACACGCATGGAAAGAAAAAAAATAAAAATCTTCTTGACTCACCCCTGACCCCGAAAGCGTGGGGTAGAGTCGCGCGGCGTGAAAGCATCCTAGCGCAAGCCATTGTTTTTAAACAATTTTTCCTGTCATGGCACTGACACGAAACAGTCGTGAGATTAACCATGCAGGGGCTGATTGGCGGAATCGAAAAAGCCCGGTAAAATTACCGGGCTAATCATAAAGAGGAAGTCGTTAAAGGAAGATTATGCGGTCGTGGTGACCGAAAGAGCCTTCACACGAGCAGCCAGGCGCGAGACCTTGCGCGATGCCGTATTGGAGTGCAGCACACCCTTGCTGGCGGCGCGGGCAAGCTCGGGCTGAGCCGCCAGGAAAGCTTCCTTCGCCTTGGCGGCGTCACCGGATGCGATGGCCTCTTCGACCTGGCGAACGAAAGTACGAACGCGCGAGCGACGAGCCTTATTGACGTCGGTACGGCGGGCGATCTTGCGGGTCGCTTTTTTCGCCGAAGTTGTATTGGCCATGGATGCCTCTCTCAAGAATTCGAACAAACTCCGCCATTACCGCGGGCCCTGCGGCCACAAAATCCAGCAATGCGGGAGCAATCGCGGAAAACCAAACCGGCTTTCCGAACCGTGGGCGGGCATATAACTCTAAAGCCGGCCCACGTCAACGCGGATTTTCAAGCTTTACCACCGGCAAGCGCCGAAAAACATTCAACGGTGCGTAAAAGCCGGTTTGCGCTTCTCGACGAAGGCCGCCATGCCTTCTTTCTGGTCGTCGGTGGCAAAGAGACTGTGAAACAGCCGGCGCTCGAAACGCAAGCCCTCCTCCAGCGTCGTCTCGAATGCGCGGTTGACTGCCTCCTTGGCCATCAGGACCGAGGGACGCGACAGCGAGGCGATCTTTTCGGCCGCGGCAAGAGCCTCGTCGAGCAGACGCTCGGGCGCCACCACACGCGAAACGAGTCCCGATCGTTCGGCTTCCGCCGCATCCATCATCCGGCCGGTCAGGATCAGATCCATCGCCTTCGCCTTGCCGACGGCGCGCGTCAGCCGCTGCGAGCCGCCCATGCCGGGAATGACGCCGAGGGTGATTTCCGGCTGGCCGAACTTCGCGGTCTCCGAGGCGATGATGAAATCGCACATCATGGCGAGCTCGCAGCCGCCGCCGAGCGCAAAACCGCTGACGGCAGCGATGACAGGCTTGCGCGCCTTGGCGACATCATCCCAGCCGCTGATGAAATCACTCTTATAGATGTCGGCAAACTGAAGCGCCTGCATTTCCTTGATATCGGCGCCGGCGGCAAAGGCGCGCTCGGAACCGGTGAGCACGATCGCGCCGACCGTCTCATCGGCGTGGAAGCCGGCATAGGCCACCTTCAGCTCCTTCAGCACGGTGGAGTTCAGGGCATTCAGCGCCTGCGGACGGTTCAGCGTGACGAGGCCGACATTGCCTCGGGTTTCGACGATCAGGGTCTCGTAGGTCATGCTGTTCTCCCGGTTTTCTCACTCTTACTTCTGGCAGGTGGCGCAATAGAAGGTGGAGCGACCCGCCTGGACGATGCGGGCGACCGTACCGCCGCAGCCCGGCATGCGGCAAGCCTGACCTTCGCGATCGTAGACGGAGAAGGAATGCTGGAAATAGCCGAGCGATCCGTCGGTCTGGATATGGTCACGCAGCGACGATCCGCCGGCCGCGATCGCATCGGCGATGACGTCGCGGATCGAGGCGACAAGCAGGTCGAGCTGCGCCTTCGGCCGGCCGGCCGCCGTCACCAGCGAGCCGGCCGCGCGGACCGGCGAAAGATGCGAGCGCCACAGCGCCTCGCAGACATATATATTGCCGAGACCGGCAATGTTCTTCTGGTCGAGCAGCGCGCTCTTCAGCGGCTGCGCCTTGTCGCGGAAGCGGTCGGCGAGATAGGCGGCGCCGAGTTCGTTTCCCGTCGGCTCCGGGCCGAGATCGCGGAAGAAGGGATGGGCGGCAAGATCGGCCCGCCCCACCATATCCATGAAGCCGAACCGGCGCGGATCGTTATAGACGACGCGGCGCGGGCCGCTTGCACCCTGCAAATGGAAGACGACGTGATCGTGCTTCTCGTCCTTCGAGCGGGCATGATGGAATTCGCCTGGCGCAGCGGAGGCAACCCCCTCCTCGATGCGGCCCTCCTCGATGCGAAAGGAACCGGACATGCCGAGGTGGGAAATCAGCGTGTTGCCGTCGTCGAGGTCGACCAGCAGATATTTGGCGCGGCGGCCAAGACCGACAATAGTGCGGCCGGAAACCCTGTCGGCGAAAGCGTCGGGAAAGGGGAAGCGCAGATCGCCGCGCCGCAGTTCCAGCCTGGTGATGCGCGTGCCTTCCATCGCCGGCGTCAGGCCGCGTTTCACCGTTTCGACTTCTGGCAATTCCGGCATCTTAACCCATCTATATCTAACGTGTTTCAACCGACGACGATGTGCGCTATAGCGCCAGTGTGCCGCGGAGAACGCGGTCCATAGATAACGTCGCGCACGGTCTTTCGCTATGGCCGCCGCGCCTGAATCTTCAGGAATGGAGCAGTCTGATGTCAGAAAGCCGCACTTCCGCCGATGGCGGCATGGAGACCTCCTACGGCTTCCGCGAGGTGCCTGACGGCGAGAAGCAGGGCCTGGTCAACCAGGTGTTCCACAAGGTCGCCAAGCGCTACGACATCATGAACGACGTCATGTCGATGGGCATGCACCGCGCCTGGAAGGATGCGATGATTTCGGCGCTGAACCCGCGCAAGGAGCCGGGTTACAAGGTGCTCGACGTCGCCGGCGGCACGGGTGATATCGCCTTCCGCATCGTCGAGGCTTCGGGCCGGCAGGCGCATGCCACCGTGCTCGACATCAACGGCTCGATGCTCGGCGTCGGTGCCGAGCGGGCGGAAAAGAAGAAGCTTTCCGGCAATCTCACCTTCGTCGAGGCGAATGCCGAGGAACTGCCTTTCGAGGCCGGCAGCTTCGATGCTTATACGATCGCCTTCGGCATCCGCAACGTGCCGAGGATCGACGTCGCGCTGTCGGAAGCCTATCGCGTCTTGAAACGCGGCGGACGGCTGCTGGTGCTGGAATTTTCCGAAGTCGATATGCCGCTTCTCGACAAGATCTACGACGCCTGGTCGTTCAATGCCATTCCGCAATTCGGCAAGGCGATTACCGGCGATGCCGAACCCTACCAATATCTGGTGGAATCGATCCGCAAGTTCCCGAACCAGGAGAATTTTGCGGCCATGATCCGCCAGGCCGGCTTTTCGCGCGTCACCTACACCAATTATACCGGCGGCATCGCCGCTCTCCATTCCGGCTGGAAGCTCTGACGCATGACGCCGAAAAATGTAGAGCGGTTTTCGGATAGCGTCGCGCGAGAATCACACAGGACATGAGCACTTTCGGGGCATATTTCAGGCTCATTCGGGTCGGCTGGATTCTTGTGCGCGAAGGCGTGATCTCGGCGCTGCCGTCGGAGGGCCTACCGCCCCCGATCAGCCTTGCCAAATCCTTCGTCGGCGTGTTTGCGCGCAACCGCGCCAAGGCGATTGCCCGCAGCGACCGGCTGGCGCAGGCGGTCGAGCGGCTCGGCCCCTCCTATGTGAAGATCGGGCAGTTCCTGGCGACGCGGCCGGATGTCGTTGGCGTCGAATTTGCCAACGACCTGTCGCAGCTTCAGGACCGGATGGCCTTCTTTCCCTCGGCCGCCGCCAAGGCCAATATCGAAGGCTCGCTTGGACGGCCGATCGGCGAGCTCTATGCGAGCTTCGGCGAGCCGATCGCCGCCGCCTCGATCGCCCAGGTGCATCCGGCCGAGGTCGAGACATCGGCGGGCCGCAAGAAGGTCGCCGTCAAGATCGTGCGGCCGGGCGTGCGCCAGCGCTTCGCCCATGACATCGAGGCGATGTATCTCGTCGCCCATATGCAGGAGCGTTTCCTGCCGTTCAGCCGACGGCTGCGGCCGGTCGAGGTGACGAAGACGCTGGAGCAGACGACCAAGGTGGAGATGGATCTTCGCCTGGAGGCGGCCGCCCTTTCCGAGATCGCCGAGAATACCGAAAAAGACCCGGGCTTCCGGGTGCCGAAGGTCGACTGGGAGCGCACCGGGCGCGACGTCATCACCATGGAGTGGATCGACGGCACGAGAATGTCCGACGTCGAGGGCCTGCGGGCGGCCGGCCACGATCTCAACCTGCTTGCCGATACACTGATCCAGTCGTTCCTGCGCCACACGCTGCGCGACGGCTTCTTCCATGCCGACATGCATCCGGGCAATCTCTTCGTCGATGCCGACGGCATGATCGTCGCCGTCGACATGGGCATCGTCGGGCGGCTGGGCAAGAAGGAGCGGCGGTTCCTCGCCGAAATCCTCTACGGCTTCATCACCCGCGACTATATCCGCGTCGCCGAGGTGCATTTCGAGGCGGGCTATGTGCCCGGCCATCACAATGTCGAGAGCTTTGCCCAGGCGATCCGGGCGATCGGCGAGCCGATCCACGGGCAGCCGGCCGAGACGATCTCGATGGGCAAGCTGCTGACGCTGCTGTTCGAAGTGACCGAACTGTTCGACATGGCGACGCGGCCGGAACTGGTGATGCTGCAGAAGACCATGGTCGTGGTCGAGGGCGTGTCGCGCATGCTCAATCCGCGCTTCAACATGTGGAAGGCCTCCGAGCCCGTCGTCGGCGACTGGATCCGCACCAATCTCGGGCCGAAGCGGATCGCCACCGATATCAAGGACGGGCTGAAGGCGGCGGTCAAGCTCGCCGAAGCCGTGCCGGAAATTGCGGCGAAGACCGAAAAATTCCACCACCAGCTTCTGCATATGAGCGAGCACGGGCTGCGTTTCGATGCGCAGACGGCGGATGCGATCGGCAAGGCCGAGGCGCGCCACAATCGCTCGGCCAGGATCGCGCTGTGGATCATCGCATTGACGCTTCTCTATATTGCCTGGATGCTGAGCTGACCGTCTGCCAAAAACATGCTGTGTTCGGCATTTGGGATATCCCATGTGACGGAGGGCTCGCTTAGTCTCATTTTCAAGGAGATAGGCACATGAAGCACGAACGCCTTGGCATCGAACTTTCCGGACGACCGCTCGGTTTTGCCGAGATGGTGACGATTGGTGCGGGCAAGGCTGCGATTTCGGCTTCGGCGACAGGCATGGCCCGCATCGCGATCGCCCGCGAGATCGTCGAGGATGCGATTGCCTCCGGCATGCCCGTCTACGGCTCGACGACAGGCGTCGGCGCCATGAAGGATGTGGAGTGGTCGGCCGACGAACTCGACACTTTCAATCTCGGCCTGGTGCGGGCCCATCATTTCGGCACCGGCACACCCTTTTCCTGCAACATCGTGCGCAATGCCATGGCGATCCGCATCAATACGGCGCTGACCGGCCAGGTCGGCTGCACGCCGGAGCTGATCGAGGCCTATATCCGGATGCTCGAGGCCGATCTCATCCCGGTCGTGCGCCGCACCGGCTCCATCGGCTGTGCGGATATCGGGCTGATGGGACAGATCGGCGCGGTGCTGACCGGCGTCGGCGAAGCGATCTACCGCGGCAACCGGATGCAGGCGGCCGAGGCCTTCCGGGCGGCCGGGCTGGAACCGATGCGGATGGCGCCGCGCGACAGCCTCGCCTCGCTCAGCATCAATGCAGTGAGCTTTGCCTCGGCGGCGGAAACAACGCGCAATGCCGCGGCCTCGATCCGCATCCTGCTGGCGACGGCGATGATGGCGGCCGGCGCGCTCGGCGCTTCCCGCGATCCCTGGAAGGCGGTCCGCCATGTCGGCACGGCGCGCGAAGCGCTGATCGGCGCCTGGCTCTGCAATGCCTCCGAGGAATGGAACTGGCCGGTCGCAACCCATGTGCAGGATCCGCTCAGCCTGCGCATGATCGCCCAGGTGTTCGGCGCGGTGATCGAAAACCTTTTATCGACCGGCCATAAGATCCTTGCCGCCACCGGGCGTTCGGACGACAATCCCGTCGTGGTTGAAGGCCGGGTGATGACGTCGGGCGGCTCTCTTCCGCTCGATGTGACGATCCTGCTCGAATCGGCCGCGCTTTGCATGGCGCATGCGGCGCGCAACGCCTTCAACCGCTGCGTCATTCTCGGCAACGGCCAGCGGCGCGACCTGCCGGTCAATCTCGTGCCGCCGGGGCGGATCGCCACAGGTTTCGGGCCGATCATCAAGCTTGCCGGCGAGATCTTCTCGCGCGTGCTGTCGATGTCCAATCCTGTTTCGGCCCAGTCGCTGGTCGTCGCAGCCGGGTTGGAGGACGAGGCGGCCTTCCTGCCGCTCGTCATCGAGCGCTTCGACCGGCAGATGCGGGCGCTGAAACGCCTCGCCGCCCTCGAGGCGCTGCTGTCGGCTCAGGCGATCGACATACTCGGCGATGAACCGAAGGGTGTTGCCGCCATGCTCTACGAGGTCGTGCGCAAACATGCGGATTTCTATATTGTCGACCGGCCGCTTTCGGCGGAAGTGGAGGCGATCGAGGAGGAGCTCGGTTCGGACGACTTCGTCTCGAAGCTGACCGAGCAGGTTCCGATCGCCTCCTTCGACGACTTCTTCGCCCTCGGCTCGCTGGAGCGTGTCGAAGAGCGGCTGACCCATCACGGGCCGGCAGCACTCTGATTTCAGTTTAGGGAGGAAGCGGCATGGACTTCGATCTCGTTCTGCAGGGCACGGTGGTGCTGCCGGACCGCATTCTTGAACAGGGCTATGTCGCCGTGCGCGACGGCAAGATCGCCGAGGTCGGCCTCGGCGTGCCGCCGGCGGGCCGCGAACGGCATTTGCTCGGAAAAGCGCTGATCCTGCCCGGCGCGATCGACGCGCAGGTGCATTCACTCTCGCAGAAAGACCAGGAGGATTTCATCTGGTCGACGCGCTCGGCGGCGGCCGGCGGCGTGACAACAATCGTCGACATGCCCTATGACGAGGGCAATCTCGTCTGCTCGGCTGCGGCGCTACAGCGGAAGATCGACCATGCCGGCCCGCAGGCGCGCGTCGACTTCGCGCTTTACGGCACCATCGATCCGGAAGAAGGCCCGGCTCGGATCCGCGAGATGGTGGAGGCAGGCGTTGCCGCCTTCAAGTTTTCGACCTTCGGCACCGATCCCAAGCGCTTTCCGCGCATTCCGCCGGCCCTGCTCGACGCCTGCTTTGCGGCGATCGCGCCGACAGGGCTGACGGCGGGCGTGCACAATGAAGACGACGAGGCGGTGCGAACCTATATGGAGCAGGTGAAGGCGAGCGGCATCACCGACTGGCGGGCGCACGGCCTGTCGCGGCCTGCGATTACCGAGCTGCTGGCGATGCACACGATCTTCGAAACCGGCGCCAATACCGGCTGTCCGTCGCATGTCGTGCATTGCTCGCTCGGGCGCGGTTACGACATCGCGCGGGCCTATCGCCGCGACGGTTTCGAGGCGACGGTGGAATGCTGCATTCACTACCTGACGCTCGACGAGGAAAACGATGTGAAGCGGCTCGGCGGCAAGGCGAAGATCAATCCGCCAGTGCGGCCGCGCGCCGAAGTCGAGACGCTGTGGCGTAAGGTTGCCGAAGGCAACGTCTGGCTGGTTTCGACTGACCATGTGAGCTGGTCCGAAAACCGCAAGACCAATTCCGACATGCTGGCGAACGCATCAGGTGTTCCAGGTCTGGAAGTGATGGTGCCGCTTTTCGTCAAGGGCGCGTTGGAACGCGGCGTACCGCTGACCTGGGCGGCGAAGCTGATGGCCGAAAACCCGGCCAGGCATTTCCGCCTCGACCATATCAAGGGAGCGCTCACACCGGGCAAGGATGCCGATATCGTCGTGCTGGAGCCGAAGGAAATGGTCTACGACGCCTCGTCCAGCGGCAACAATGTCGTCGGCTGGAGCCCTTATAACGGTATCCGCCTGCCGTGGACGGTTTCAGCCGCATGGCTGCGCGGAGAGAAGATTACCGAGGGGTCGAAGGTTCTGGCCGAACCCGGTACCGGCCGCTTCGTGCGACCGCTTGCCAGACAGGTGCTGGCATGAGCCGCAACCTGCCCGTCAATCCTGGCCGGATATCCGCAGACATCGAAGCTCTCTCCAATATTACCGAGCCGGGGCATCCGTGGACACGGCGGGCTTTTTCGCCGCTTTTCCTTGAGGGCCGCGCCTATTTGGAGGCCCGCATGCAGGCGATCGGGCTGGAAACCCGCATCGACGCATCCGGCAATCTGATCGGTCGGCGCGAAGGCGCAAAACCCGGTTCAGGCATCATCATGCTGGGCTCGCATTCCGACACAGTACCCGATGGCGGGCGCTTCGACGGCATTGCCGGGGTTGCCGCAGCTCTGGAGGTTGCGCGGGCGTTGCGGGAACAGGAGATTCACCTCGATCATGATCTGGAGATCGTCGACTTCCTGGCCGAGGAAGTCAGCATCTTCGGGGTCTCCTGCATCGGCAGCCGCGGCATGACGGGGCAATTGCCTCAGGCGTGGCTTTCCCGCACGGTGGAGGGGCGTGATCTTGCCGAAGCGATTGCCGAGGTCGGTGGGTCGCCGGGCGTACTGACCCACGAGAACAAGCCCGATATTGCCGGTTTTCTGGAGCTGCACATCGAGCAAGGCCCCATCCTCGAGACTGAGCACAAGGATATCGGCATCGTCACGGCGATATCAGGCATTACCCGCATCGAAATCACCGTCGACGGCCGGGCTGATCATGCCGGCACGACACCGATGGAATCGCGCGCCGATGCATTGGTTGCCGCTTCGCAGCTCGTACTCGATATCCGCAATGCCGCCAGCGAACTTGCAAAGACACCCGGTCATTTTGCGGCAACCGTCGGCGAATTCCGTATCGAGCCGAATGCCGCCAATGTCGTTCCTTCCCGGGTCGTATTGCTGATCGATGGACGGGCCGAAATCCGCGCCGACATGGAGGCCTTCTGCCACTGGCTGGACGGCCATACGCAAAAGCTTGCTTTGGCCTTCGGCGTGACGATCGCGCCCCCGAACCGCATCTCCGACAATTTCCCGACAGCGAGCGACAAGGGCCTGCTTTCCACGCTGGAGCGGGCCTGTGAGACGGTCGGCGCCAAACACCGCTTCATGGCATCAGGCGCCGGCCACGATACGGCCTGGATCGCCCGCGTGGCACCGGCTGCGATGATCTTCGTGCCCTGCAGGGAAGGCCGCAGCCATTCGCCAGATGAATGGGCTGAAAATGACAACATAGCACTCGGCGCCGCGGTGCTTTTCGAAGCGGTGCGCGAGATGGACCGGAACTTGATCAAGGAGAAGGGCGATGGGACGCATACTGGTTGAGAAGGACGTGGAAGCTGCCGTCAAAGGCGGTTCCGTCTATGCGGCCGGCGGCGGCGGCTGGGCCGATCACGGCCGGATGCTCGGCTATGCCGCCGTCAACGTCGGCAAGCCTGAGCTCGTCTCCATCGAAGAACTTAGCGACAGCGACTGGATCGCGACGGCGGCAGCAATCGGTGCGCCGGCCTCCACCACCCCCTGGGAGATGCAGGGCATCGATTATGTGAAAGCCGTGCAGCTTCTGCAGGAGGCGCTCGGCGAAAAGCTCTCCGGCCTCATCATCGGCCAGAACGGCAAGTCCTCAACGCTGAACGGCTGGCTGCCTTCGGCCATCCTCGGCACCAAGGTCGTCGATGCGGTCGGCGATATCCGCGCCCATCCGACCGGCGACATGGGGTCGATCGGCATGGCAGGTTCGCCGGAGCCGATGATCCAAACTGCCGTCGGCGGCAATCGGTCGGAAAACCGTTACATCGAGCTCGTCGTGAAGGGTGCGACAGCAAAGATTTCGCCGGTGCTGCGAGCCGCAGCCGATCAGTCCGGCGGCTTCATCGCCAGCTGCCGCAATCCTCTGCGCGCCTCCTATGTCCGCGAGAATGCCGCGCTTGGCGGCATCTCGATGGCACTGAAGCTCGGCGAAGCGATCATCGAGGCGGAAACAAGGGGCGGATCTGCCATTATCGACGCGATCTGCAAGACGACGGGCGGCCATATTCTGGCCGAGGGTACGATCACCAAGAAAAATGTGGTCTACACGAAGGAAGCCTTCGACATCGGCACGATCACGGTCGGTGCCGGCGACCAGGCCGTGACCCTGCATGTGATGAACGAATATATGGCTGTCGATGATGCCAGCGGCACGCGTGTCGCAACCTTCCCGGCCGTCATCACCACGCTCTCCGAGGAAGGCGAACCGCTCTCCGTCGGCCAGCTCAAGAGCGGCATGCATGTCTTCATTCTACACGTGCCGAAGGACATCATTCCGCTCTCGGCCAGCGTGCTCGACCCGACCGTCTATCCGTCCGTCGAAAAGGCGATGGGCATCGAGATCGCACGCTATGCACTGGAGACGAGGGCCTGAGGCATGGCACGCGATCCCGGCCTGGAAGAATTGATGCGCGAGGCGCTAGGCGACCGACCGGGGCTGGGCGAGAAATCCATGTTCGGCGGCTGGGCCTTCATGCTCAACGGCAACCTGCTCTGCTGCGCACGCCAGGACGGCATGCTTCTCCGTCTCGGCAAGGGCAATGACGGCTGGGCGCTCGCTCTGCCCGGCGTGATCCAGATGCTGTCGGGCGAGCGGATCATGCATGGCTGGGTTCGCGTCAATGCCGATGTCTATGGCGACGATGCCACGAGGCGGCGTCTCATCGATGCAGCACTTGCCTATGTAGAACCAATGCCAGCCAAGTGAAATTACCGGTGCTGTATGCGCCGACGACGAAGACGAGGAACCCAAGATGCCGAAGGCCAATCCACGCCATCCGAAATTTCCGATCCCCGGCGGACCGGAGTTGCGCGCCAAGGGCTGGCGGCAGGAAGCCCTGCTGCGGCTTCTGGAAAATGTGCTCTCGGTCGGCGAGGATCCTGACAATCTCGTTGTTTATGCCGCGCTCGGCAAGGCGGCGCGCAACTGGCCGGCGCATCGGGGCATCGTCAAGGCTCTCGCCGAGATGGACGAGGACCAGACGCTACTGATCCAGTCCGGCAAGCCGATCGGCCTCGTGAAGACCCATGCCAAGGCGCCGCTCGTCATCATGGCGAATTGCAACATCGTCGGCCAATGGGCAAAGGCCGAGGTCTTTTACGAACTGCAGCGCAAGGGGCTGATCTGCTGGGGCGGGCTGACGGCCGGCGCCTGGCAATATATCGGCAGCCAGGGTGTCATTCAGGGCACCTATGAAATCTTCATGCGCATCGCCGAACGGCGCTTCGGCGGCGATCTCCATGGGCGCTTCGTGCTGACGGCGGGGCTTGGCGGCATGGGGGGTGCACAACCGCTTGCCGGTCGCATGGCGGGGGCTGCGATCCTCTGCGTCGACATCGATGCGGAGCGCGCCCGAAAGCGCCAGCAGATCGGCTATCTGCAGGAAATTGCCCCTAATCTCGACAGTGCGCTCGCGATGATCGATGCAGCCGTCAAGGAAAAGCGGGCGCTGTCTGTCGGGCTTGTCGGCAATGCGGCGGAGATCTATCCGGAGATCGCCCGGCGCGGCATCGTGCCCGATGTCGTTACCGACCAGACCTCGGCCCATGATCTCGTTTATGGCTATGTGCCGAAGGGTATGAGCCTCGATCAGGTGAAGGGCCTGCGCGACGATGGACAGGGCCAGCTCATGGCCGCCAGCCGTGCCTCGATCGTCGAGCATGTGACTGCCATGCTGGAGTTCCAAAAGCGCGGATCGGAAGTCTTCGACAACGGCAATCTCATCCGCACGCAGGCCCGCGAGGGCGGCGTTGCCAATGCCTTCGATATTCCAATCTTCACGGAAGCGTATCTCCGCCCGCTCTTTGCCCGCGCCATCGGCCCGTTCCGCTGGATGGCGCTGTCGGGCGAAGAAAACGATATCGCCCGGATCGACAATCTGCTCTTGGAGATGTTCCCCGACAACAAGATCATCACCAATTGGATCCGGCTGGCGCGCGAGCATATTCCCTTCGAGGGGCTGCCGGCGCGTATCGCCTGGCTCGGTCACGGCGAGCGCACGGCGCTGGCGCGTCGCGTCAATGAGCTGGTTGCGAATGGCGAACTCAAGGGTCCTGTCGCCTTCTCGCGCGACCATCTCGATGCCGGTGCGATGGCGCATCCGAATATCATGACGGAGCGCATGAAGGATGGCTCGGACGCCATTGCCGACTGGCCGCTCATCGATGCGATGATGCTCTGCTCCTCGATGGCCGACCTCGTCGTCGTCCATTCGGGCGGCGGCGGTTATGCCGGTTACATGACGAGCTGCGGCGTGACCGTCGTTGCCGACGGATCCGAAGCCGCCGACGAACGTCTCGACCATGCGCTGACCAACGATACGGCACTCGGCGTCATGCGTTATGCCGACGCCGGCTACGACGAGGCGCTGGACGAAGTGGCGAAGAAGGACGTGCCCTATATCCGGCTTGGCTGAATGCCGCACATTCAGAGATGGCGTGTTTCGGTGGGTGCTGCATCGTAACGGTCATGCAGGCCGTCGAAATAGGCGATGTGTGCCGCGGCAAGTTCTTCGGCATTCGCGTCGTCGAGGCAGTTGACGGCGACGGCGATGAAGGGACCGATCGTCTCGTTGTCGTTGCGAGCGAAGGAACTCACGCCGCAGGTCTCGCAGAAGAGATGATGGATCGAGCCGGAGCCGAACAGGTATTCGCGCAGATGATCCCTGCCTGACACCAGCCGGAAATCGACCGGCTGCACGATCGCCAGCCAGCTGCGTTTCTTACGGCAGACAGAGCAATTGCATTTGAAGGTGCCGTCCGCGAGGTCGAACCCCGCCTCATAGGCGACGGCGCCGCAGTGGCAACTTCCATGATAGGTTTTCTTCACGATGCGTCTCCGATCTATATTTAACCTATCGGTTAAATTAATGATCGTGAACCAGAAGTCAAGGCGGACGCCGGGCAAGCCGGCGTGCAGCCAGCGCAGAGAGAAAAGCCAGCGCCATCAGGATGAGCGTGAAAACCACGACCGCGGCCCATCCCTCCATCGCCCAGAACCAGCCGCCTGCCGAGCCCATGACGCTGGAGCCGATGTAATAGGCGAGCATATAGAGCGAGGAGGCGTGTCCTTTGGTGCCGATGGCGAGCTTGCCGACGAGACCGCTGGCAACAGAATGCGTCATAAAGAAACCGCTCGTCAGCACGATGATGCCGAGGATGATGAGCGGCAGGAATGCCGAGAGCGTCAGCGCGCAGCCTGCTGCGGTGATGACGATGCCCGCCAGCAGCACGGTGAAGTGGCCGAGGCGGTCGCCGAGGATGCCGCCGACCGAGGACGCGCCGATACCGAAGAGATAGACGGTGAAGATCAGGCCGAGTTCGGTCTGGTTGAGCTCATAAGGCGATGCGACGAGTCGGAAGCCGGCGTAATTGTAGATCGTCACGAAGGAGCCCATCGCAAAGAAGGCGATGGCGAAGATGAAGGGCAGCGCCGGATTGCCGAGATGCCCGAGCCAGGCCTTCAGATGGAACTGCGGATCGAAGCCGGCGCGACGCACGAAATTGCGTGAGGGCGGCAGCAGCGCGATGAAGCCGATCGCCGCGATAAGGCCGATGGCGCCGATCAGGAATATGGCCGGCCGCCAGGAGAGATATTCCGCGAAGATCCCCGTCAGCACGCGGCCCGACATGCCACCGAAAGCCGTGCCACCGACATAGAGGCCCATCGTGGCGCCAAGGCCGCGCGGATCGATTTCTTCTGCAAGATAGGCCATGGCGACGGCTGGCACACCGCCAAGCACGAAGCCCTGCAACCAGCATCAGATGCCAGTTTGGCGCAAAGGCGGTGGCGATCGTCAGCACGGCAGCCCCGACCAGCGAAATCGACATCAGACTGCGCCTGCCGAGCCCCTCCGAGACGGCTGCGGCGCAGACGATGGCGATTGCCAGGAAGCCGGTGGAGAACGACAGCGACAGCGAGCTTTCGGCCGGGCTGACGGCAAATTCCTGCGCGAAGATCGGCAGCAGCGGCTGCACGCAATAGAGCAGCGAGAAGGTAGCGAAGCCGGAAAGGAAGAGCGCCAGGCTGGCGCGGCGATAGGCGCCGGTGCCGCGTGTCAGATAGTGTCTTGCCTGGGTCTCCTCGGCTGTTTGCAGGCCGGCGACGTCTTGGATTGCGGAGTCGGACATGTGTCATTCCTTCCTGCCTCCGATCTAGTCAAGGCGCCTCCATTTGTCCAATATATGAAACTGGCGATCTTGATAGGTTTTGGAGATAGCGATGGAGCTGCGGCATATCCGATATTTTCTGGCGGTCGCCGAAGAGGGCAATTTCACGCGGGCAGCCGCGCGCCTCGGCATCGGCCAGCCGCCACTCAGCCAGCAGATCCGCGACCTTGAGACCGAAATCGGGGCGATGCTCTTCCATCGCGTACCGCATGGAGCGGAGCTGACGGTCGCCGGTACGGCCTTCCTTCCGGAGGCGAAGGCATCGCTTGCGGCGGCCGAGAAGGCGCGGCTTGCGGCTCAAAGCGCCAATCGCGGCGAGACCGGCCGGCTGTCGCTCGGTTTTACCGCCTCCTCCGCCTTCAATTCCTTGGTCAGTACTACGATCCGCCGCTTTCGCGCCCGCTGGCCCGAGGTGCGCCTATCACTGACGGAGATGAATACGCTGGGGCTGATGCAGAAGCTGGAGCGCGGCGAGCTGGATGCGACCTTCATGCGCCCCGGCCTCAGAGATCCCGATGGCATCAGGCTGAGGCGCCTGCCGGACGAGCCGATGGTCGTCGCCCTGCCCGCCGGCCATCCGCTTGCAAAACACAAGACGCTGTCGCTCGCCTTGCTGGCCAACGAACCCTTTATCCTCTTTCCGCGGCTTGTCGGTCTCAGCCTCTATGACGATGTCGTGCGCGCCTGCCGCGAGGCAGGTTTTGAGCTGACCGTAGCGCAGGAAGCGCCGCAGATTTCTTCAGTTGTCAATCTCGTCGCCGCCGATCTCGGTGTTTCGATCGTCCCAGCCTCGATTTCTCAGATCAAACTTGCAGGTGTCGCCTACAGGCCGATCGAAGGCCCGCCTGCCGTGGCGCGGCTAGCGCTCGCCGTGCTGCGCAGCCAGCGCTCTCCCGTCACCGAAAACCTGATGAGCCTGCTATCCTGACGGTCACACGGCCGGATCCCAATAAGGTGGGTCGCCGAAGGTCTTTTTCAGATGATCGGCGATGGCGCGCAGCTTGGCCGAGGGATTTCTGCCTTCGGGATGGGCCATGTAGATGAATTCCGGCTCCGGCCGGGCGCCGACATCGATCTCGACCAGGCGCCCCTCGCGGATTGCGGGACCGATAATGAAGGTCGGCAAAAGCGCGATGCCGAGGCCTGATATTGCCGCATCGTGCAGCATATCGCCATTGTTGATGCCGAGACCCAGCATCGCACGGATGACGACTGCCCCTTCTTCCGTTTGGAACCGCCAGTCGGCGACGCCGCGATTGGTGTAGAAAAGTCCGTGATGGCTGTTGAGATCGGCGAGCGAAGCCGGCGTTCCGTGACGCTCAAGATAATCCGGCGATGCCACCAGCAGCCGCCGGCTGCGCGCGAGTTTCCAGGCGATCAGCCGTGAGTCTGCGATGGCACCGTGGCGGATGATCGCATCATATCCGTCCGATGCCGCATCGACCCGCCTGTCGTCCATATCGAGCGTCAGCGCGATCTGCGGGTGCGCCTTCAGGAATGGATAGAGCGCTGGGCCGAGATGCAGGCGGCCGAACGTGACGGGGGCGGCGATGCGCAGCGGGCCTGACAGAGTGCCGCGGCGCTCCGCCATGTCGGCCTCGGCATCTTCCATCTCGCGGACGATGCGTGCGGCACGCTCCAGAAAGGCGGCCCCATCCTCCGTCAAGGTCAGCTTGCGCGTGGTGCGGTGGACGAGCATGGCGCCCAGTGTCTTCTCCAGTTCCGCCAGTCTTTCGCTGACGACGGATTTCGACAGGCGCAGCCGTCGGGCGGCCTCGCTCACCGATCCGGCCTCCATCACCGCGACAAAAGCCGCAATACCTTCGATCTTCATCATCGTTCGGCTTTTCCGAATTCGAGCTCCGTATTTAGGAGACTAATCCGAACGAAGAAAGAATGCCATCTTCCACCCATCGAAACCGGCGGCCACGCCGATCCAACCGAAATTCAGGAGATGGAACAATGAATCGTCTGATCAACAAAGTCGCAATCGTCACCGGCGCAAGCTCGGGTATCGGCCGCGTTACCGCCAAACTCTTTGCCGCTGAAGGCGCCAAGGTCGTCGTCGGCGCGCGCCGCCAGGCCGAGCTTGAAAGCCTAGTGGCCGAAATCAAGGCCGCGGGCGGCGATGCCGTCGCCGTTGCCGGCGACGTCCGCTCGGAAAATTATCACAAGGCGCTCGTCGCAGCCGCCGTCGAAAATTACGGCAAGCTCGACATCGCCTTCAACAATGCCGGCACGATCGGTGAGGCCGGCCCGAGCACAGAAGTTTCGGAAGCAGGCTTTGCCGACACGGTGGCGATCAACCTGACGGCCTCCTTCCTTGCCGCCAAACATCAGATCGCGGAGATGGTCAAGTACGGCAGCGGTTCGGTGATCTTCACCTCGACCTTCGTCGGCTACAGCTTCTCCTTCCCGGGTGTGGCTGCCTATGCCGCCAGCAAGTCCGGCCTCATCGGACTCACACAGGCACTCGCCGCCGAATACGGCCCGCAGAATATCCGCGTCAACGCCGTTCTGCCCGGTGCCGTGGACACAGACATGTATCGAGAAATGAATGATACTTCCGACAAGCAGTCCTTTATCACCAACCTGCATGCGCTGAAGCGCGTGGCAACGCCGGAAGAGCTTGCCCGCTCCGTGCTCTACCTCGCATCCGATGACGCAAGCTTCGTCACCGGCACGGCTTCGCTGGTCGATGGCGGTGTATCGATCACTCGCACCTGAGGGTGAAGCCTATCTCGTAGATATGAGAAGGCCGCGGTTCCTCACACCGCGGCCTTCTCGTTCATGCGCCGGCGACGAGACGGCGGATCGCCGTTTCTATTGACGTCGTGCCCTTCTGCGATTTCTCGCGGCCGCCCTCAAAGTCGATCCAGCCTTCATTGAAACCGTCGAGCATACGCATACGCGGTTCCGGGTTCTTCATGCCCTGAGCACGGAACAGCTCTTCCCAGCTTCCCTGCGGCACGATCTCCGCCGTCACTGGTCTGCCGAGCGCCTTGGCGAAGGCGGCAGCAATCATGGCCGGGCTGATACGCTCCTTTGCTTCCAGCTCGGCAACACGTACGCCCTGCCAATCCTCGTGCAGCATTTTCGCACCGAGCGCGCCGATATCGTCGACGGCGATCATCGGCACGGCGCGATCGAGCGGCTGCAGGAAGCTCGGGATGACGCCGTTTTCACGGGCCGGCATCACATCCCCGGCGGCGTTTTCCATGAACCAGGCGGCGCGCAGGAAGGCGACCGGGATGGAAAGCGTCGAAAGCTCCTTCTCGACGATGCCGAGCTGGCTCAACAGGTTCGGCCGCGTGGCCTGCGCGCCGACCGTCGACAGGCAAACGAGCTTTCCGGGCTTTGCAGCCTCGAATGCGGTCTTCAGCGTTGTAAGCATGCCCCTCACTTCCGGAAAGCCCGGCATCGGGTCGAAGAATGGCGGGATGACGAGGAAAACCGCTTCTGCGCCCTCGAAGGCCGATGTCAGCGATGCGGCGTCGTTCATGTCGGCGACAGCGAGCTCGCAGCCGCGCTCGTTCCAGCCAGCGGCCTTTTCGGGATTTCTCACGACGGCGCGGACCTTCGCATTATCTTTCAGCAGATGGTCGGCAACAGCGGCGCCAACCTGGCCTGTCATTCCGGTTACGGCAAACATGGGGGCAACTCCTATATTGGGTTGGCCCCACTATGCTGCCACGCGATCTTTGACTGAAGTGCGCTTCCGTCACATGATTAGTGACTTCAAAGCAGTAATTAGATCCTGTTTGCCAAACCCCGCCTTTGCCATGTCGCAGGCCGGCCCTTGTTTAACCGCGTGATAGGGCATATTGGGCCAGACAACATCTCTCCGTGACTGCTCCCGATCCCTTTCCTGCGGAGCCCGGTCCCCACCTCTTCGGAGTTTCACATGCTGATCGGCATCCTGTGCGGTCTTGCCACCTGTGCGCTGTGGGGGCTGAGCTTCGTCGCCCCGCGCGTCGTCGCGCCCTATACTGCGATCGACCTGACGGTGGCACGCTACGGGCTTTTTGCCGTCGTCAGCCTGATCTTGATGATCAATCCGCGCTTTCGTCCGGTGGGTTTGCGGCGGTCGCTAGTTCTGACCGGTATTGCGCTCGGCAGCATCGGGTATGTCGGTTATTTCATGAGTATTTCCTATGCCGTGCGGTACGCAGGCACTGCCATTCCACCGCTCGCCATCGGCACGATGCCTGTATTGCTTGCCATAATCGCCAATCTCAAAGACCGGTCCATCGACTGGAGAACGCTAGCAATACCGCTGATCCTGATAGCCGCCGGCATCGGCTGGGTGAATGTCTCGATCTTCGCCACGACATCCGCCAGCGATCAGCCGGAAATCCTGTTCGGCATCGTCGCCGCGCTGATCGGACTGGCGCTATGGGTCGCCTATGGCATGATGAGCGCTGCGGTCATGCAGTCGCAGGATGCGCCAAGCGTCATGCACTGGACCGCCTTGCAGGGGATCGGCGCCGGCATCGGCGCACTCGTCCTCCTGCCCTTCACCTCGCTCGGGGAGACTGTCAGCTTCACCGGCACGCAGACCTTTCACTTCGTGCTGTGGGCAACAATCATGGGCATTGCCGGCTCGTGGCTTGCCACGCTGTGCTGGATGATTGCCTCGCGCCTTCTGCCGCTGGCGCTTGCTGCACAACTGATCGTTGCAGAAACCGTCTTCGGCCTGTTTTATGGCTTCCTGTTCGAGCAGCGCATGCCGACCGTAGCCGAGGCCGGCGGCGCGATCCTGCAGCTGATCGGCGTCGGCATGGCGATCGCGATCTTCACGGCGAAGCGGGTCAAACACGCCTGAGTGCTGCGATTGCATGTTTTCCGCCAAAGGCTTAGGGTCTTACCCGTTCAAAGAAGCGGCGGGGAAAAACCATGGCTCTCAGCGGCAAACGCATCCTCCTCATCATCTCCGGCGGCATTGCGGCCTATAAGAGCCTCGATCTCATCCGCCGCCTGCGCGAACGCGGCGCCTCCGTACGCCCGGTCATGACAAAGGGTGCTCAGGAATTCGTGACGCCGCTCGCCGTCGGCGCGCTGGCTGCCGACCATGTCTTCACCGACCTCTTTTCCCGCCGGGACGAACAGGATGTCGGCCATATCCGGCTGGCGCGCGATTGTGACCTGGTGCTGATTGCGCCCGCCACCGCCGACCTGATGGCGAAGATGGCGCATGGCCTTGCCGACGATCTCGCTTCCACCGTGCTGCTCGCCACCGACCGGCCGGTGCTTGCGGCACCGGCAATGAACCCGAAAATGTGGACGCATCCGGCGACAAAACGCAATGTCGAGACCTTACGGCGCGACGGTATCCGCTTCATCGGCCCCGTGGCCGGTGAGATGGCGGAAAGCCGTGAAGCCGGCACGGGCCGGATGGCCGAGCCTCTGGAGATCGTTGCTGCTGCCGAGGCGCTTCTCCATGATGGTCCAAAGCCGCTTGCCGGCAAGCGGGCGATCGTCACATCAGGCCCGACGCATGAGCCGATCGATCCGGTACGCTACATCGCCAACCGCTCCTCGGGCCGGCAGGGGCACGCCATCGCCGCGGCACTTGCTCGGCTCGGCGCCGATGTAACATTGGTGTCCGGTCCGGTGACCATTCCCGATCCCGTCGGTGTCAGGATGGTGCCCGTCGAACGAGCCGAGGAGATGCGCGATGCCGTGCTTGCCGCCCTCCCCGCCGATGTCGCCGTGATGGTGGCTGCGGTTGCCGACTGGCGCGTCGCCTCGGCTGCCGATCAGAAGATCAAGAAACATCCGGGCGAATCCATTCCGACGCTGGCGCTGACGGAGAATCCCGACATTCTCAAGATCGTCGGTCATCATACGACGCGGCCGAAACTGGTGATCGGCTTTGCCGCAGAGACACAGGATGTCGAGGCCAATGCCAAGCTGAAGCTGGAGCGCAAAGGCGCGGACCTGATCGTCGCCAATGACGTTTCACCATCGACCGGCATCATGGGCGGTACGCGCAACAGCGTAAAACTCATCCGCCGCGACGGTATCGAACAATGGCCCGATCTTTCCAAGGATGAAGTGGCAGAACGGCTGGCCGCGCTGATCGCCGAGCGGCTCATGCGGGAATAGAGACGGGCTCCGATCTTGCGGATGCACGCTTTTCGGGCTGGAAAGCCGTGATATCCAAACCGTCGACGCCGACGGTCACGGCACTGCCATCGGGAATTTCCTGCCACGCATCGCCATCATCGTTCAGCGGCTCCGACACAAGGCAATATCCTCCGGCAAGCAGCGAGGCATAGAGCGTCGGCGCCTTGCGGTCGGTAGCATATCGGACCGCATAAAGCGACTTGCCGTCGGAGAAGGCAGCGGTGAAACGCAACAGCACGGAACCCAGAATATTCTCCGCCAGACCTTCGACAAAGGCGATAGTCTGGGCCACAGCGGCGATCGGCGCGTCACGCAGGCCGAACTGCAGGGCCAGCAGGAATAAAAGCTCGGAATCCGTCGTGCCGCTGCGAACGTTGAAAAGGTTATCGTCCAACATGGTTTCCATCGGCCGGCGCAGGCGTTCGAAGCCGGAAATCTGGCCGTTATGCATGAAGGACCAGGTTTCATGCGTGAAGGGATGGCAGTTGTCGCGCCGCGTGCCGCCGCCGGTCGCGGCCCGCACATGGGCAAGGAAAAGCGGCGAGCGGATCTGCCGCGCAAGGCTCTTCAGATTGCAGTCGGACCAGGCCGGCAGGATATCGCGGTAGCGACCCGGCTCCGGCCGGTCACCATACCAGGCGACACCGAAACCATCGCCATTCGTCGCCGTCTTGGCGCGGGTCGCGCAATGGGATTGCTCGATCAGAGAATGGGCGGGCGAAGATACCAGCTCTTCCAGATAAAGCGGGTCTCCGCGATAGGCTGCCCAGCGACACATGTTCTTGCTCCGGCCCGCCGTCTGCTGCGGCAGGAATGCTGAAAACGTCTTGGATTGTCGAATGCCATGGCTAACAACGACTTAACGGCCGCTCGATTTGCAGGGCGAAGATGACAAATTCTTGACGCTGGTGGGATCACTTTTGACAAAACCACATCGCTCTTTGTGAACAGTCCGTTGCCGTGACGGGTGACTTCGCGACCGATCCTCCGGCCATTATAGTCCTGCGCAAGTTGAACCCCTTGGAGGATGCCATGTCGATCCGACCCATAAAGCACCAAAGCACCGCCACTCCCACAATCGAAGGCGCCGGCGTGAAGCTGCATCGCGTCTTCGGTTTCGGCGACCCGTCAATGACCGACCCGTTCCTGATGATGGACGATTTCCGCAACGACAATCCGGCCGAATATATCCGCGGCTTTCCCTGGCATCCGCATCGCGGCATTGAGACGATCACTTATGTGCTTGCCGGTACAGTCGAGCACGGCGACAGCCTCGGCAATCACGGCCTGCTGAATGCCGGCGATATTCAGTGGATGACGGCCGGCAGCGGCATCATGCATCAGGAGATGCCGAAGGGCGACTTTGCCGGCAGAATGCACGGCTTCCAGCTCTGGGCCAATCTGCCCTCGTCGCTGAAGATGACCGCTCCCCGCTATCAGGACGTCAAATCCGCCGATATTCCCATTGTCGCTGATGATGACGGCACCGCCGTGCGCATTATTTGCGGCAACTTCTGGGGCAAGAGCGGTCCTGTCGATGGCATCGCAGCTGATCCCATCTATCTCGACGTCTCGGTGCCCCCAGGCAAGAAGAAGCGGCTGCCGGTCGATACCTATCGCCATGCCTTCGCCTATATCTTCGCAGGTTCAGGCACCTTCCGCGATGCCTCCAAACCACTGGGCGTGCGCGTCGAGAAGGAAGTCAACGGCGAGGAGCTGAATATCCGCGATATGTCAGGCAATCGTACGCTCGTCGTCTTCGATACAGGTGACGAAGTAACGGTACAGGCCGGCGATCAAGGTATTCGATTCCTGCTCGTTTCCGGAAAGCCGCTCGAAGAACCCGTCGCCTGGCATGGGCCGATCGTCATGAACTCACACGAGGAGATCAAACAGGCGATGCGCGAACTGCAGAACGGCACCTTTATCAAGGCCGCGCATTGAGGTCGGACGCCGGCTAAAAAACAGGCAAGCGATTTTTTCTTGCATCTCAGAGGAATCAGCCTACGTTTGAGTCATCGTCAACGTAGTGAAAGGAAGGTGATCCAATGTCTAATGAGTTTTCGGACCTCGTAATGGGCATGGAAGTGGTGATGAAAGCGAGGCAGCCCTCGTTCTAAACCCAGCCTTCCTGGGACCGCATAAGACGGTCCGGCCAGTTACAGGCCAAACCTCATGGAAAGGGTCGCGAAAGCGGCCCTTTTTTTATTGCCTTCATTGAGCCGTTGACGCTCGGGAGGAATAACACTATTCACAAAGTCATCAGATGACTTTGTGAATAGTGTCCATGCAGCCTCTCAACAAGACCAATCTTGCCGACACGGCCAGCGAAGCGATCCGCAGCGAGATCCTCGCCAAGCGCTGGGCTGTCGGCGAGAAACTGCCGAACGAAGCCTCGCTTTCTGCCATGCTGTCGGTCAGTCGCGGCACGGTGCGCGAAGCCGTGCGCGTTCTCGTCTCGCAGGGCCTCTTGGAAACGCGGCAGGGCTCCGGCACCTATGTCCTTTCGACGACCGACAGCAGCCGACCGCTCACCATGGCGCGACGCGCCAGCCTGCGCGACCAGTTCGAGGCGCGCTGCGCGCTCGATGTCGAAGGCGCGCGGCTTGCTGCCATCCGCAAGACGCCTGACATCATCGCCGGGCTTCGCGCGCTGCTTACTGAGCGCGGCAATTATGAAGGTGGCGACCCGGCAGGTTTCATCGAACGCGACCTTGCCTTCCACAAGGCCGTCATCGCCGCCTCCGGCAACCGGGCGATGATCGAGATCTATGATTTCTTCTCCACCTCGATCGCAGAGACCATTGCCGCCACGCTCGACAAGGCTATTCCCGAGCCCGACATGCAGGCACACCAGACGATCGTCGACGCCATCGAGACCGGCGATCCCGACAAGGCCAATGCAGCCGTGCGCTGCTTCATGGCGCCCATCCTTTCCGCCCTCGACCGGATGCTCTTTTCATGACCATGCCGATACAGAATGCCGCGCTCGACGCCGTCGAGGAGACGATGATCGATGCCGAAATTGACAGTGTGCCGGCACCGCTGCCGCCGCAGAAGCTGAGCACGACTGCCCGCTTCCTGCTCGGTGCCAGCCTCGTGCTGATCGCGTTCAATCTGCGGCCGGTGTTTTCCAGCGCTTCCGCCCTGCTGCCAGAAATCCGTACCGAGCTCGGCCTGTCGCCGCTCGGCGCCAGTCTTCTGACGACGCTTCCGGTCGTCTGCCTCGGTGCCTTCTCGCCGCTGGCTCCGCGGCTTGCCCAGCGCATCGGTTCGGAACGGACGCTGCTCGGCGTGCTCCTGCTGCTGACCATCGGCACAGCGCTGCGCGGCCTTTCTTCCATTCCGCTGCTCTTTCTCGGCACCGCACTTGCGGGTGCAGCGATCGCAGTCGGCAACGTGCTGCTTCCCGGACTGGTGAAGCGCGATTTCGCCGCGAACGCAGCTCTGATGACCGGCCTCTATACGATGGCGCTCTGCGCAGGTGCCGCAAGTGCTGCCGGCCTGACGCTGCCGATCAAACATGCACTTGGCGGCTCGCTGGAAGGCGCGCTCGCCATCTGGGCCTTGCCCGTTCTCGTCATTGGGCTGATCTGGCTGCCGCAGGTCATTGCGAGCGGTCGACAGGCGCGGCGCGGCGGTTTTCGCGTCGAAGGACTATGGCGGGACAAGCTCGCCTGGCAGGTCACGCTTTTCATGGGCCTGCAATCGGCAATCGCCTATTGCGTCTTCGGCTGGCTGGTGCCGATCTTGCGCGAGCGCGGGCTTGATGGCGTTACGGCTGGCGGCATCGTCTCCGCTTCCGTCATGGTGCAGGCCGCCGCCTGCCTCGTCGTGCCGCACATCGCCGTACGCGGCAAAGATCAGCGCCTTATCAACGTTACGCTCTGCGCCTTCGCCGTCGTGGCACTTCTCGGTCTGCTCTTCGCGCCACTCTCCACCGTCTGGGTCTGGGCTGTCCTGCAGGGGATCGGCCAGGGCGGGCTCATTGCTGCGGCGATGACAGCCATCGTGCTGCGTTCGCGCGATCCGCATGTCGCAGCCCATCTTTCGGGCATGGCGCAATGTGTCGGTTATCTGCTCGCCGCCATCGGCCCGTTCATCGTCGGCCTGATCCGCGGCTGGACGGGAAGCTTTGCCTGGTGCGCAGTTCTTTTCGTTGCGCTCGGCCTTGGTGCGGCGTTCAACGGGTGGCAGGCCGGACGCGCGTTGCATGTGAATACGCGCACCATCGAAATGGGCGAATGAGCCTGGCTCACTTGCGCATCACCATCTCTTGATCTCCATCGCAAGGGCGCGGCTGCTACCCTATCTCAGCCGCATCCCGCACCGCCGGAGGAGATATACTTGCGCTTTCGATCCCTGCTTTTCATCGCTGCACTGACCGCCACGCTCGCGCCTTCCCTCACTTTCGCGCAGGAAACCGGCGAGCACCGCGCGCCGGCCCAGCAAAATTCGGCCCGCGAGGGGGTGCTCAAATTATTGCCGGCCGATTCCGTCACCGAACATGAGCTTACGACGGCCGATGGGCGTAAGATCGCCTATACCGCGACTGCCGGCACGCTTGATCTCTTCGGCCAGGATGGTGGGCAGAACGCTGCAATTTTCTACACTGCTTATGTCGCCAAGGATGCCGAGCCGAACCGGCCGATCACCTTCGCCTTCAATGGCGGGCCGGGTGCGGCTTCCGCATTCCTGCATCTCGGCCTCGTCGGCCCGAAGGTGCTGGATTTCGGTCCTGATGGCCGTGACGGCGCAAATGCCAAGCTTGTCGATAACACGCATAGCTGGCTCGATTTCACCGATCTCGTGCTGATCGATCCGGTGGGCACCGGCTGGAGCCGCACGGTGAAGGCCGACGACGCCTCGAACTATTACAATGTCGGCACTGACGCGCAGACGATGGCGAAGACGATCGCGCTTTACATCGCCCATAACAACCGCGCCAATTCGCCGAAATACCTGCTTGGCGAAAGTTATGGCGGTTTCCGCGCCGCCAAAGTGGCGTCCTCGCTGCAGGAGAGCCAGGGCATCATCATCGCCGGCACCGTCATGCTGTCGCCGCTGCTCGAAGGGCAGTTGATGTTCGATGCCGACCAGTTCGCGCTGGGTGCTGCACTGGAATTCCCCTCATTGGCAGCCGCCGAGGCCGACCGACGCAAAAGCTTCAGCGAATCCGGCCAGCGCGACGCTGAGAGTTTTGCGCTTGGCGAATATCTCACGACGCTTGCCGGTCCCGCACCGACGGGCGATGCGGCAACGGCCTTCTACAACAAGATTTCGGGCCTTACGGGTGTTGCGCAGGATGTCGTCACCCGCAATCGCGGTTTCCTCGGCGATGCTTACGCCAAGCATTCCGGCAAGCAGGCGGGCGAGGTGATGAGCCCATACGACGCTGCCTTCGCCACGCCCGACCCCTATCCGGAATCCGATTATGACCGGGGCGACGATGCAATCCTTGACGGCTTTACCCGGGCGTATGGCGGCGCCTTTGCCGATTACGCCCGCAACGAACTCGGCTTCAGGACGGAGATGACCTACACCCTGCTCGAGAACGATATCAGCCGGCGCTGGGAATGGGGCAGCGGCCGTGGCGGCGGATCGCGCTTCCAGGCAAGCGCCACCGATGACATCAGGCAAATGCTCGCCTCCAACCCTTCCTTTCACCTGCTGATCGCCCATGGTTACAGCGATCTCGTGACGCCCTACGGTGTCAGCCGCTATGTGGTCGATCACCTTCCGCCGTCGCTGGCGGGTAATCGCGTGTCACTGAAGCTCTATCGCGGCGGCCATATGTTCTATACGGCCGCCGGCCAGCGCGCTGCATTCACAGCGGATGCAAAGGCCTTTTATGCCGAGCATCGCGCCAGTCCTCCGGCGGATTGAAGGCGTTTGAGGGTTGCCGGGGGGGCCGGGCTGACCTAGTTTCCCGGGCATGGCAAACCGCAATCAGCTATCAGAAGCTCCGCCATCCGGCGGCGCTTCCCGGCAGGATGAAACCCTCTCCACGCTCTCTTCCTACCTCCAAGATGGTGCCCTCTTTCTCGATATCGACGGCACGCTCCTCGATCTCGCGCCGACGCCGGATGAGATATTCGTGCCGCCATTGCTTCCGGCGCAACTCGACGCGCTGTCGCAGAAGCTCGGCGGGGCGCTGGCTCTGGTGACGGGCAGAGGGCTTTCCTATGCCGATCGCCTCTTCGCCCCCTTCCAATTTCCCATCGCCGGCCTGCATGGGGCCGAGCGCCGCAGCTCTGACGGCAACATCTTCAAGGTGGAGCCGACAGCCGAGTTCGAGAAGCTGAAGATCGAACTTAGGGCGGAGACGGCAGGCTGGACCGGCATTCTCATCGAGGATAAGGGCGCGGCCGTTGCCGCCCATTTCCGCCTTGCGCCGGCACGGCAGGCGGAACTTGCGCAATTGATGCAGCGTTTTGTGAACCGTGCAGGACCGGACTGGACGCTGCAGCGCGGCAAGATGGTTCTCGAAATCCGGCCGACCAGAGCCAACAAGGGCGATGCGTTGGAGAGCTTTCTCGCAACTCCGCCATTCCACGGCCGCCATCCGATCGCCATCGGTGATGACCTCACAGACGAGGCGATGTTCGGCGTGGCGAACCAGCTCGGCGGATATTCCGTCCGCGTCGGCCCGCCGTCTGCCGGGACCGCCGCGCGCGGCACCCTGCCTTCCGCGGAAGCGGTCCGCGAAATCATCGCGCATTTTGCCAGCTGATTGCATTTGCAGTTATTTCTAATGAAAGGAATTTATCATGAGCCGCCTTGTCGTCGTCTCCAACCGCGTCCCTGTTCCGGAGAAAAAAGGGGCCGCGTCCGCCGGTGGGCTTGCCGTGGCGCTGGAAGCCGCCCTTAAGAAACGCGGCGGCGTCTGGATGGGCTGGTCCGGAAAGATAAACGACGAGGGCGAACCCGGCCCGCTTTCGATCGAGGAACGGGGCAACATCACCTATGCGCTGACCGACCTGACGTCCAAGGATGTCGACGAATATTACTTCGGCTTCGCCAACCGCATGCTCTGGCCGATCTGTCATTACCGGCTTGACCTTGCGGAATATGGGCGCACGGAGATGGCAGGCTATTTCCGCGTCAACCGCTTCTTCGCCCATCGGCTGGCGCCATTGATCGAGCCGGATGACGTCATCTGGGTCCATGATTATCACCTCATTCCGCTCGCCGCCGAGCTCCGGCAGATGGGTCTCAAAAACAGGATCGGGTTCTTCCTGCACATTCCCTGGCCGCCGGCGGACGTGCTCTTCGCCATGCCCGTCCACGAGGAAATCATGCGGGGGCTCGCCGCCTACGATCTCGTCGGCTTCCAGACCGATCACGATCTGGAGAATTTCGCGGGTTGCCTGCGCCGCGAGGAGATGGGCGACATGATCGGCGAAGGGCGTTTTGTCGCCGGAGAGCGCATGTTTCGCGGCGGGGCCTATCCGATCAGCATCGAGACTGCCGCCTTCGCTGAATTTGCAAAGAGAGCCGACAGCCATAGCATGGTATTGAAGGCGCGCCACAGCATCGAGGACCGCAGCCTCATCATCGGCGTGGACCGGCTGGATTATTCCAAGGGCATTACCCAGCGTATCGATGCCTTCGAGCATTTCGTCACCAACAATCCGGGACATCAGCGCAAGGTCACCTACCTGCAAATAACCCCGAAATCCCGTTCGGAAGTGCCGGAATACGAGGCGATGCAGCGGATGGTCGCCGAACAGGCCGGCCGCGTGAACGGCGCGCTCGGCACGGTCGATTGGGTGCCGATCCGCTATATCAACCGCTCCGTCAGCCGGCCGGTGCTCGCCGGTCTCTACCGGCTTGCCAAGGTCGGCCTCGTTACGCCGCTGCGCGACGGCATGAACCTCGTCGCCAAGGAATATGTTGCCGCACAGAACCCCGATGATCCGGGCGTACTGGTTCTTTCCCGTTTTGCCGGTGCGGCGCGCGAACTGAACGGCGCCCTGCTCGTCAATCCCTACGACATCGTCGGCACGTCCAATGCACTGGCGCGCGGGCTCAATATGCCGCTCGATGAACGTCGCGACCGCTGGCGGCGAATGATGGAGCATCTCCTGGAGCATGACGTTTCGCGCTGGTGCGACGATTTCCTCGGTGATCTCGCGGCCTGAACTGTTTGGTGAGCGACGCGGTCGTCAAGTAGGTGGAAATCGAAATCATCGCAGCCGCGGGAGAGAATGCCGCCCTGCCTACTGCATAATTCCCTAAATCGGAATCGATTTAGGGATGAAATTATGCAGCAATTCAAAGTGCTACAGCGTCCTTTGCGCGTCTGAAAAGACGCGCGGCGCTGTAGACAGGGCGGCAAGGGAGGATCAAGCAGCCTGACGCAACAGGCCCAGAGCTTCTTCCAGTTCAACCTCCCCCAGGAAGCGGCCGATGCTTTCGGCCTTCTCCTGATGCTCGACCGCATGAGCAAAACGAACGGCGGGTTCCTGCTGCATGCGCTGATAGAGATCACTCACCGCCGGAAACCGGCTGCGGTCGACGACCCCATGGAAGTCGTTCCAGCGGGCGATGCCGGTGAAATAGGCATCGGCAATGCCCGGTCTGTCGCCGAGCAGCCATTTCCGGCCAGCGAGCAGACGTTCCAACGTGCGATGAACCTTCTCGACCCTCGCCGTACCGTAAGCAACCAGGACCTCCTTCTCGGCAGGCTCCAATTCGTGTTCGACCGTGTGCCAGAGCGGGCCGAAGGCGTTGAAGAAACTGGTATTCAGATAAGCGAGCATCTGGTTCAGTTGGTCGAACTCCACCGTGCCCTGGGCAAAGCCGAGCCCTTTATCGATCGAGTGCGCGCCGATGTAGTTGAGGATCGCCATGCTCTCGCTGATCAGGCGGTCGTCCGGCAACAGTAGTGACGGCGTTTCGCCGACGGTATTGATGCGGCTGTATTCAGCGCCAGAGACGACTTCGGGCATCGGCACGCGGCAGAGGTGGTACGGCAGGCCGGACCATTCCAATGCGACGATGGAACCGAAGGAGCAGCCTTCCGGCACGCCGTAAAACAATATGAGGGACATTATCGGGTCCTCTTTCATCAGGAATTGTTGACCCGACCAATATGATTTCGTGGACGATAAAGCACCAGACGGCAATAATGCATCTTAAAGTCTACAAAAATGGAAGATGACATGGCCACCGCCTTTAATCTCAACGATCTTCATCTCTTCGTGCAGGCGGTGGAAAGCGGCAGCTTCACGGCTGCGGGACGTCATCTCGGCGTTCCGAAATCGACCATCAGCAAACGCGTCGCAGAACTGGAGGATAGGCTCGGCGTGCGCCTGATCCAGCGAACATCACGCAGCTTTGCGCTGACGGATATCGGCAAGGACTTCTTCGAGCATGCGCAGGCCTCGATCATCGAAGCGGAAATGGCCGAGAGCATCGTGCGCAGTCGTCTGGGAGAGCCAAGCGGCACGGTGAGGCTGACGGCTGCCGTGCCGACAGCGCAGTTCATGCTCGCCGAGCATCTGGCCGAGCTGACAGCACGCTATCCAAAGCTGAAAGTGTCGTTGCATGTGACGGACCGCTTCGTCGATATCGTGCAGGAAGGCTTCGATATTGCGCTGCGCAGTCACCGTTTTCCGCTCGGAGATTCGACGCTCGTACAGCGTCGGATCGCGGTCCATCCGTTCCTGCTCGTCGCTTCACCGGACTATATAGCGGAATATGGAAAGCCAGAGCGACCCGGGGATATCGCCGATCACAGAGCGATCATGCCAAGTCTCTCCGAGGAGCAATGGCGTCTTATTTCTGATGATGGAACCGAGATCGTCATAGCGCCTCAGCCCGTCATGGCGGCGGACGAACCAATGGTACTGCTGAAAGCCGCCGCAGCCAGCATGGGCATTACCATTCTGCCCACCTCCGTCTGCCGCGACGCGCTGGGTGATGGCCGGCTGGTGCGCCTTCTGCCCGGCTGGACGGCGGGCAGCATCAGCACGACGATCCTCATGCCGCATCGGCGCGGACAATTACCGTCCGTGCGGGCGGTCGTCGAGTTCCTCGCCGAGCGGCTGGCGGGTGATCAGGCGGCCTTGGCCGCGTGATATTCCTTGATTGCCACCATCTTGATCGCCGGATAGCGCTCCGCCTCGTAACGCAGCGAGAAACCATCCTGCGCCAGAAAGACCGGGTCGCCATCCAGATCGCGGGCGATATCGCCGCGCTTGACGGTCAGGAATTTGTCGAGGTCCGCCGGCTGGTCGGACGAAATCCAGCGGCAGATGGAGAAGCGCGACATTTCGAAGGAGACCGGCAGGCCGTATTCGGCCATCAGGCGTTCCTTCAGCACGTCGAGCTGCAGTGCGCCGACGACGCCGACGATGGCGGGTGAACCGTCTTCCGGCTGGAAGAGCTGGACCACGCCTTCTTCGGCCATCTGCTGCAGGGCTTCCTTCAGCTTCTTGGCCTTCATGGCGTCTTCCAGACGCACGCGACGCAGGATTTCCGGTGAGAAATTCGGCACGCCCTGGAAAACCAGGCTCTCGCCTTCCGTCAGCGTATCGCCGATGCGCAAAGTACCGTGGTTCGGAATGCCGACCACATCGCCGGCGAAGGCCGTATCGGCGAGCTGGCGCTGCGAGGCGAAGAAGAACTGCGGCGCGGTAAGGCCAAGCTGCTTGCCGGTACGTGCCAGGCGGGCCTTCATGCCGCGCTCCAGTTTGCCGGAGCAGATACGGGCAAAGGCGATACGGTCGCGATGGTTGGGGTCCATGTTCGCCTGGATCTTGAAGACGAAGGCCGTCATCTTGTCTTCGGCGGCATGCACGGTGCGGATGTCGGCCGTCTGGTCGCGCGGCGGCGGCGCGAACTCGCCGAGCGCGTTAATGAGGTCGCGAACACCGAAATTGCGCAGCGCCGAGCCGAAGAAAACCGGCGTCATATGGCCTTCGAGGAAGGCTTCCCGGTCAAAGGGACGGCAGGCCTCGATCGCCAGTTCGACTTCTTCGATGAAGGCATCACGCTCGTTTTCCGGCAGCCGGCCGGCAACGCTCTGCGGACCGTTGACGGCGGTGACCTCGACTTCCGTATCGGAGCCGCGGACCGTGTTTTCCTTCAAGTGATAGGAACCGCAGAAAGTCTTGGAGCGGCCGATCGGCCAGGTGACCGGGGCCGTGTCCAGCGCCAGCTTCTCCTCGACCTCGTCCAGGATTTCGAAGGGATCGCGGCTTTCGCGGTCCATCTTGTTGATGAAGGTGATGATCGGAATGTCGCGCATGCGGCAGACTTCGAAGAGCTTCAGCGTGCGCGGCTCGATACCCTTGGCGGCGTCGATGACCATGACGGCGGCATCGACTGCCGTCAGCGTGCGGTACGTATCGTCGGCGAAGTCCTCGTGACCGGGCGTATCGAGAATATTGAAGACATTGCCTTCATATTCGAAGGTCATGACCGAGGTGACGACCGAGATCCCGCGCTCACGCTCGATCTTCATCCAGTCCGAGCGGGTCTGCATGCGGTCCTTCTTCGCCTTCACTTCGCCGGCGAGCTGGATGGCGCCGCCGAAAAGCAGCAGCTTTTCCGTGAGCGTCGTCTTGCCCGCGTCCGGGTGAGCGATAATAGCGAATGTGCGGCGGCGGGAGACCGCCTCGGCGAGACTTTCGGCCATAGTGTGAATCCTGTGGAATTGCCGCGTATCTAGCGATTAAACCGCGCCATTGCAATTGACCTTGCGGCACGAGGCGCGAAGTAATGCCGCATGATCCTTCACACCGATACTCGCCCGGCCCTCAATCTGATCCGTTTGCCGAACGGCCAGGGCCTCGACCTGCCTACCTATGAAACGCGCGGTGCAGCCGGCATGGACCTGCGCGCGGCCATCGACGAGGACAAACCGCTGGTACTGGCGCCCGGCAAACGCGCACTCGTTCCGACCGGCTTCGTCTTCGAAATCCCCGAAGGTTTCGAGGGCCAGGTTCGCCCGCGTTCCGGCCTCGCGGCCAAGAACGGCGTCACCTGCCTCAATGCACCGGGCACGGTCGACAGCGATTATCGCGGCGAAGTGAAGGTCATCCTCGTCAATCATGGCGAGGAGGACTTCACCGTTACGCGTGGCATGCGCATCGCGCAGATGGTGATTGCGCCGTTCATTCAGGCTCGCATCGCCGAAGTCTCCGAGGCGACCGAAACCGCGCGCGGCGCCGGTGGCTTCGGCTCGACCGGCGTATGACCGCTGCCGATACGACCGGCCTCAGATTCCGACAGGACTATTTCAGCGATCCGGCAGCCTGGGTCGCTCTCGTCTCGCTACTCGACGACACGTTCGGCATCGATATCGATCCGCTGCGCGAGCTCGGCGGCGCGGATCCTACCAGCATGCCCTTTGGCTGGTTTACCGATGAGGGCGTGCTTGCGGCCAATCTTTCCGCCTTCGCCATGCCTTTCGTCCTCAATGGCAGGCTCGTCAATGCAGCCGCCTTTCAGTCCGGCGCGGTCCGCCCGCCATGGCGCGGCCGTGGCCTTTACCGAGATGTGACGCGCAAGGCACTTGCCTGGTGCGAAACACAGGGTTTCGAGGCCATCATCCTCTACACGGACAAGCCTGATCTTTATGAGCCCTACGGTTTCCGCTCGCTTCCGCTTCACAAGTATGTCGGCGCTGCACCGATGTCTGAAGGCGTTGCCACATCACGGTCTCTTCAGCCGCGCGATGCCAATGATCTCGCCCTGCTTCAGGTCCTGCTGGGGAACCGCAAGCCGATTTCGGAGACGCTCGCCGTCGCCAGCAGCCCGGCGATGTTCCTCATCAACACGCAGTTCGATCCCGATGTCCGCCTCAGCTATCTAAAAGAGAGCAAGGCCGTTATCGCCTGGAAGATGCCCGCAGCCGGTCACTTCGTTCTTCTCGATGTGATTGCGACTGAAATCCCTCCGATTGCCGCAATCCTTGCCGGTCTCGGCATAGAGGCAACGGTCGTCGAAACGCTCTTCCGTCCGGACAGGGTCGGCTGGTCCGGCAAGGCATTGTCTTACGAAGGTGGAACGCGGCTGATGCTGCGCGGGATGGAAGAAGTCAGCCTCGATCACCCCGCAATGCTCTCGCCAATGGCGGATTTCTGAGGTTATTTTTTCCGTATCAGCGGTGGAAGCCGGCGCTTGACCGGCGAGGACTTGATCATCGACGTATTGGTTTCCGCTCGCTCGGCCACCTTGTCGAGAATGCTGTCGAGCTCCCCCATGGAGCGGACGACGAGGCGGGCGATGAAACAGTCGTCTCCCGTGACCTTGTCGCATTCGATGAATTCGGGCGTGTCCTGGATGATGCGCTCGACGATGTGGAGCTGGCCGGGCAGAGGGCGCACCCGCACAATGGCTTGAAGGGGATAGCCAATCGCTGCCGGATCGAGATCGATGGTGAAAAGCGTCACGACCCCACGATCTTCGAGCCGCCGCAGGCGCTCCGCTGCGCTCGGCGAAGAAAGGCCTACGGCCTGGGCGAGTTCCTTTAGGGAAATACGCGAATTTCCTGCCAGCGCCTCTATCATTGCGCGGTCAATATCGTCGACTGCCTGTATCTCGTTAGTCAACATGGCAAAAACTCCTAACAAGATTAGGTTTATCCAGCCTTTCCCTTTCTTATCTTATAGAAAATGCTGCGATGCCGCAATACAATTTCCCGCTAACGAACGGAGATGGCGATGCAAGGCGATATCAGAAGAGGCACAGTGGAGATGACGGCGGCGATGCTGATCTCGGGAACGATCGGCTGGTTCGTCGTCATGTCCGGCCAGCCCGTCAGCGGCGTCGTCTTCTGGCGCTGCTTTTTCGGCGCCTTGACCCTGCTCGTCATCTGCACCGCTCTTGGCTTGCTGAGGCCCGGCGTCATCAGCCTGCGCTCCCT
>Ga0102587_1000418_pt1 | contig 45618 bp, 27 predicted proteins | sample AraplaF_Col_mTSA_FD_76853 | JGI IMG/M metagenome (GOLD analysis project Ga0102587, IMG submission 76853) | Arabidopsis root microbial communities from the University of North Carolina, USA - plate scrape MF_Col_mTSA (SPADES assembly) (version 2) | ecosystem: Host-associated > Plants > Roots >... | reverse complement strand
GGGGGGGACCCCCCACCGCGCCGCCCCACTGGACCGCGACCCCCCGCCATATCGGCGTCGAGCTCAGCCTCGACGACTGGCAGGAACATGGCCGCGACGTGCCTTTGCTGGTGAACCTGCAGCCGGCGGGCGAATATCTGGGCGAGGATTATTACCGCGCCGGCGGCGTGCCCGCAGTGGTCGCCGAGCTGATACGTCAGGGGCTGATCATCGAGGAGGCACTGACCGTCAACGGCCGCACCATCGGCGACAATTGCCGCGACGCGGTGATCGAGGACGAGGCAGTGATCCGGCGCTTCGATGCGCCGCTCAAGGAGGCTGCCGGCTTCTCGGTGTTGCGCGGTAATCTGTTCGACAGCGCGATCATGAAACTCTCGGTGATCTCGCCCGAGTTCCGCGAACGCTATCTCTCCGATCCCATCGATCCCGACGCCTTCGAAGGCCCGGTCGTAGTGTTCGACGGTCCCGAGGATTACCACGCCCGCATCGACGATCCCGCGCTCGGCATCGACGAGCGCACCCTGCTGATCATGCGCGGCGCGGGGCCGATCGGCTATCCGGGTGCCGCCGAAGTGGTCAACATGCGCCCACCCGTCCAGCTTATCCAGAAGGGCATCCACGCGCTCCCCTGCATCGGCGACGGCCGCCAGTCGGGGACGAGCGGCAGCCCCTCGATCCTCAACGCCTCACCCGAGGCGGCGGCGGGCGGCGGGCTCGCCTTGCTGCAGACCGGTGACCGGGTGCGGATCGATCTCCGCAAGGGCACGGCGAATATGCTGGTGTCCGACACCGAGCTAGCGCAGCGCCGCGCAGCACTGGAGGCCGCCGGCGGGTTCAAGTTCCCCGCGAGCCAGACGCCCTGGCAGGAGATCCAGCGCGCGATCAACGGCCAGGCGGAGACCGGCGCGGTGCTCGAGCCGGCGGTGAAGTATCAACGGCTGGCGCAGACCTTCGGAGTGCCGCGGCACAACCACTGAGGCGTAGCCCCACACACGTCACCCCGGCCGAAGTGCCGGGGTCCACTGTGCGGCTGGCGACAACCCTGCGCCTCCAGCCCTTCCGGCGCGGAACGGTGGATCCCGGCACAAGGCCGGCGATGATGACGATCAAGTGAGGCGATACAGCCCCGAACCGTGCGGCGGCAGCGTAGCGGCGAAGCGTGTGGTCGCCTTGCCCAGATCCTTGCGCTCCCACAGATCGCGCACTCGAACGGTCGTGATGCCAAGCCAGCGGAAGTCGACGCCGATCTCCTGTTTCTTGTCTGTCATATTGAACAGAGCGAGGTAGCGATCGGCACCATTCGCGTGTCGCGCCGTCCACACGCGCATCCCGTCCGCGACGAAATGCGGCTGGTTGTCCGTGCTGGCCTGATTGACCGCGATCACTTCCGGATTGGTGAGAAGCGCTAACGTCGGCGCGTCGAGGTGACGCAGGTCGCCGCCCATGATCAAAGGCGAGCGCGCGATCGACCACAGCGTCATGAGCGTGCGCTGCTCGGCCGGGGTGAACTTGGTGTCCCGCTTGCCAAGCGCAAGGCGGCCGAGCGGGAGCATGTCGGCGTCGGGCCAGCCGCCGGATCGGCGGTGCGGGTTCCAATTTTCGAGCCGCGTGAACTGCGCCTCGAGCATGGACCATTCGTCCCAGAAATCGTCGCTGATCCGCCACATCTGCGCATAGCGACGAACGTGGTCGGCGCGCGGCACCGGAGTCTCGCCCGGCGAAAGGCTGAGGACGATGGGTCGGCGGGTCGCGACGATCGCCTTGTGCGCCGCTTCTATCTCCGGTGCGTGGGCGTCGTACGGGCGGCTCATATCGTCCATCTTGACGAAGTCGACACCCCAGGAGGCGTAGAGGGCGAAGACACTGTCGTAATAGGCCTGGGCGCCGGGTTTGCGCATGTCGACGCCGTACATGTCCGGGTTCCACGGGCAGATGCTGCTCGTGTCGGCGATATCCTGCGCCCGGTAGCGCGTGCCGAAGATCGGCAGGTTCTGCTTCACCGCCAGCCGGGGGATGCCGCGCATCAGATGGATGCCGAACTTGAGGCCGAGCCTGTGCACCTCCGCCGCGAGCGGCGCGAAGCCCTTGCCACCGGCGCTCGAGGGGAAGCGGTTGGGGGCGGGTAGCAGCCGGCCATAGCCGTCCATCACCGGTTCGGGATTGGAGTTATAAGTGTAGCTGCTGGCCTCCGGCTCGTACCACTGAATGTCGACGGTGAAGATGTCGTATCCGAAGGGCAGCAGCTTCTCGGCCATGATCCGCGCGGTCTCGAGCGCCTGTTCCTCGTTGATCGTCGTCGCGAAGCTGTTCCAGCTGTTCCACCCCATCGGCGGCGTCGGAGCGAGCGCGCGGACGTTGCGCTGCCCCTGCCCCTGCGCCTGCGCGGCGACCGGCGCCGCGGCGAGCAGACCCAACGCATGACGACGATTCAGATGGATCATTGTGCCTCCAATATGCGAGTTTCATAGACGAGAGCGTCGCTGCCCCTGGTTTCGAAGCGCACCGTCACCTTGTTCTTGCCGCGCGTGAGCGCTTCGGGGATCGGATAGTCGACGCTGACGAAGCGTTTCACCGGCTGGGCGGCGCGGCGCTCGTTGGCGATGCGCGTGCCTTCGACCGAGATGTCGAAATTCTTGCTCACTTCCTCGCCCCAATAAAGCGCGCTGAGCAGCATCGGGCCTGGACGCACCGCGAGTGTGAATTCCATATAATTGCCCATGCCCCAGGGAATCTGGCGCGCGCTGCGGCCGCCCCACGAGAACAGGTCGCTATGGTTCGAGCGATAGTCGTGGTCGCGTTCGGGCTGCATTTCGCCGAGCTGGATCACGTCGACGGTGCGAGCCTCGAGCGCCGCCCGCGCCGCAGCCTCGGTGCGGAAAGCAGCCTCCTCATCCTTCCACTGCGCTTCGGTGAAGCGCGGGAAATAGACTGCGGTGCGGCGATCATATTGCCGAAAGAAGGGCACCATGGTCAGCGCTTCGGGCCGCGCGTCGGCGAGGCGGAAGCGGTGTCCCGCGGCGGCGACGGGGACCAGAGCCGCGCCGGCGTCCTCGGTGACCAGCGCAGGCGGCTGCCCCTCGAAAGCCTCGGTGGCAGGTCCCAGATCAGCCGCTAGGACGAGCGGACCGCTCATATAAGCGAGCACGCGCGGATCGTCGGGCGTCGGTTCGGCGCGGACGCGCATCGGCAAAGTGAGTTCGATCCTGTCCCCCGCCTGCCAGCGGCGGTCGAGCCGGGCATAGCCGGTGGCACGATCGATCGGCTGGGGCTTGCCGTTGAGTGCAAGCGCCGGTGCATCGCACCATCCCGGCAGGCGAAGCGCGATCGTCGTCGCACTGCGCGGTGCCCTGGTCACACGGAGCGTTACTTGCTCGCTGAACGGATAAGCGGTCTCGAGCTCTACCCCGAGCCCCCGCTCCTTCCACTCAGCCGTGGACGGGATGAACAAATTGACGAACAGCGCGGCATCGTCGTGCCAGTAGATGCTCTCGCCATGCTTGGCGTGCGTCTCCATCCCGGAGCCGACACAGCACCAGAAGCTGTCCTCGGGCGTCGAGTATGTCCGCCGCGCGCCCGCGCTGAGCGGCATGAAATAGACGAACATTCCCGTCTCGGGATGCTGATGTGCGAGCAAATGGTTGAGGTGGACCCGCTCGTAATAATCGAACAGCGAAGCGTCGGGCTGCCAGCTATACAGATGTCGCGTCAACTTCAGCATGTTGTAGCTGTTGCATGCCTCGCAGGTACGCTCGGTGATGCGGGTCGAGATCTGGTCGGGCGCGCCGAAATGCTCGCGTTCGCTATTGCCGCCGATGATGTAGCTGTGATGCCCGGCGACGGTCCGGTGGAAGAAGCGCGCGGCGTCGGCATGGCGTTGCTCGCCGGTAAGCTCGTAGAGCCGGGCGAGGCCGATAAGCTTGGGGATCTGGGTATTGGCGTGGAGGCCGGGAAGGTCGTCCTTGCCCGCCGCGAGCGGAGCGAGAACCTTCTGATGGTAGATGCGCTGCGATATCCGCCGCCAACGGGGATCGCCGGTCAGCGCATAGGTCTCTGCATAGCTGTCGTTGAGGCCGCCATGCTCGGCGGCGAGCAATTTCTGTATCTGCGCGTCGTCGAGCCCCTCGAGGATCGTGCCGAGATAGCCGGCCATCGCCAGCATCACCGGCATCGCCTCGGCCACATCGCCGAAGCGCACCGTATCGATCAGTCCCGCATGGACCTTGTGCCAGGTGTAAAGCGGCACCCAGCCGCCGTTGATGTCGAAGCCGCTGCTGCGGATGTCGCCCTTGCGGATCTCCTCGAAGACGATCTTGCCGTCGACTGTCTTGCCGTCGCGGTCGACAGTGGTGCCGCCGACATAGCCGTCGCCCTGCGCGGCCTGGATACGTGCCATCTCGGCGACGATGTGGCGCAGGCGATCGCGGATCACCGCGTCGCCGGTCTGGGCGTAAAGCAGTGAAAGCGCCGACAGATAATGGCCGAGCGAATGCCCGGCGATTCCGCGCGCTTCCCAGCCGCCATAGGTCTCGCCTTTGGTCGGCAGCCCGGCGCCGGCGTAGAAATTGTGGAGCAGCCGCTCGGGGACAAGCGACAGCAAATAGCGGCGGTTGGTCTCGACCGCGTCGAGGAAAACCGAAGGCTTGAGCCGCACCGCCGGGAGCGGTAGCGGCCTCACCTTGATCGGCTTTTCCTCGACCGTGATGCGGGCGAAGGCCGGTCCGGCGAGCGCAAGCACGCTCGCCGAACCGAGAAACAACCGCCGCGTCAGCATCACTCGACGGCGACCACGACAATCGACTTGGCCGGCAGGTCGAAGGTCAGCTTGCCGCCCGAGCTGCGCGCCGAATAGACCGCAGGCTGGATCGTGTTCGGCTGGTCGAACGTGTTGTGCGTATCGATCGCCGGCCCGGTGAGGATGCGCCCACGGGCATTGCCGCTGAGGTTAGTCGTCACTCGCGCCGCCTTGTTGGGATCGGTGTTGGTCAGCGAGAGATAGAGCTTGCCGTCGGTGCCGCGCGCGGCCGAAACGTCGACCATCGGCAACTTGAACCCGGCCTTCTCATAAGTCGGCCCCTTCACGTCCGCCGCATACGGCGTGGCGCCCTGGAACGGCACGTACATGTCGAAGACGTGGTAGGTCGGGGTCAGGATCATCCGGCCCTTGTCGGTCAGGATCATCGCCTGGAGCACGTTGATCATCTGCGCGATGTTGGCCATCTTCACGCGATCGGTATGCCGGTGGAAGATGTTGAGCGTCAGCGCCGCCACTTCCGCGTCGCGCAGGCTGCTCTGCTGGTAGAGGAAACCCGGGGTCGAGCCCGATTCCTGATCGTACCAGGTGCCCCATTCGTCGACGTACAATGCGACCTTCTTCTCGGGGTCATGCTTGTCCATCATGGCTTCGTGCTTGGTGATCAGTTCGTCCATGAAGGTCGCGCGGCTGAGCGTGGAGGCCCATTCATCCTCGGAGAAGCCCGTGGCAGCGCCCTTCTTGTCCCAGTTGCCCGTCGGCAGCGTGTAGTAATGGACGCTGAGCGCGTTCATCTTGTTGCCGGCTTCGCGCATCATCACGTCGGTGAAATTATAGTCGCTGCCATTGGAGCCGCTCGCGACCTTGATGAGCTTCTTGCCCGCGGGAGGATTGACGAATTCCTGATAGCGGCGGTGGAGGTCCGCAGAATATTCCGGACGCATGCTGCCGCCGCAGCCCCAGGTCTCGTTGCCCACGCCGAAATATTTGACCGCCCAGGGCTTTTCGCGGCCGTTCTTCTTGCGCTCCTCGGCGAGGCTACCCTTTTCGGCGGTCATGTACTCCATCCACTGGCTCATGTCGCGCGGGCTCATCGAACCCATGTTGCCTGCGACATAGGCGTCGGTGCCGAGCATCTCGGAATAGTTCATGAATTCGTGCGTGCCGAAGGCATTGTCCTCGGTCACCCCGCCCCAGTGGCGGTTGATGCGCACGGGCCGCTTCGCACTCGGCCCAATGCCGTCGCGCCAGTCATATTCGTCGGCGAAACAGCCGCCGGGCCAGCGGACCACGGGCACCTTGATGTGCTTGAGTGCGGCGAGAACGTCGTTGCGATAGCCGTTGGTGTTGGGGATCTTAGAATCGGTTCCGACCCAAATGCCCTCGTAGATGCCGCGCCCGAGATGCTCGGCGAACTGGCCATAGACTGCGGGCTCGATCTTCGCGCCGGGCTTGCCCGTGTCCACGGTCACGGTGACGCTCGCCGGTGCCTGCGCCAATGCGGGCATCGCCATCAGCGTCGCCGCGATCGGCAGCAGGCCGTACTTCAAAAGCTTCATCTCACTCTCCCTCTTGTTCCCGCGCGACGCCGGGATTTTGTCTAGTTAAAGCTGATTATGTCCGCCGGATTCAAAGCGGAACAACGCTCGCCTCGCCACCGAGAACAGTCTGCAGCGGATTGCGCAGCGGCAATGTGAACGGCGCTGCTGACACTTCGAAGACATCGCCTTCCTCGGTCCTCACGCCATCGGCGAAGGACAAGGTCGCGGTGCCGAAGAAATGGACGTGAACGTCGCCGGGGCGACGGAAAAGTCCATATTTGAAATGATGGTGCTCGAGATTGGCGATCGCGTGCGACATGTTCGCCTCGCCCGAGAGGAAGGGCTTTTCCCACAAGGTCTCGCCATTGCGGACGATCTTGCTGGTGCCCCGAACATCGGCAGGAAGCTCACCGACGAGCAACTCGGCCCCGAGCGATGCATGGCGCAGCTTGGAATGGGCGAGCCAGAGATAATTGCCGCGCTCGGTAATGTGGTCGGAGAACTCGTTGCCGAGCGCGAAGCCGAGGCGGCGCGGACGCCCCTCATCGTCGATCACGTAGATGCCGGCGATCTCGGGCTCCTCGCTCCCGTCGAGCGCGAAATCGGGCGAAGGCAGCGGCTGGCCCGGACCGATCAGCGACGACCCGTCCCCCTTGTAGAACCATTCAGGCTGGACGCCGGGCTTGCCGTCGGTGGGCTTGCCGCCCTCGAGCCCCATGTTGAACATGCGCATCGAATCGGTGAGCGTGCCGCCCGCCGCAGCCTTGTGCATCTGGTCGCGACCCTCGGCCGAGCCGAGATGCGTAAGGCCAGTGCCGGTGACGTAGCAATGCGCGGGGTCGGGATGGTCGATCGGCGCGAGCAGGCGGCCCTCGGCTTCGGCGGCCGTGAGATCGATCGCCTCCCCTGCCCGCGCGCGTGCCGCATCTGCGAGCGAAACCCCGTCGCGGATTGCCGCCAGCGCCAGCTCATACGTCGTGGCGACGCCGTTCAGCCGCACTGCAGCCTCGTCTTCGAGGAACGCGGCGACGCCCCGTCCACCGGCCGAGTCGCGAAACTGCACGAGCCTGAACGCCATAACCTCTGGATCCTCTTCCGATTCGGGTAATAGTCAGACTTATATGCGGCGAACGGCGGATCAGTCCAGTCGATCTGTGCGCCGTGCCAGTAGCAGATTGCGCCAAAGGCAGGGGAAAAGCTACGATTCTGCGCGGCTTGGTCGAAACCGGGCCAGCCTGCAATAAAGCGCTTGCGAGAATCCGCGGTGCTCGTATTTTTGTCTGACTAATCAAACCGTGCTTGTCAGAATGGGCCCGCCCATCGGAGTGCGAAGAGGGGGAGAGGAAAGAGAACGTGGCTCTAGAACGCAGCATTCCCTGTTCGACGACTCTCGCCGCGTCGGTCTCGTTCGACTGACACGGGAGGCAGAGGCATTATCCGCATCTCTTGCCTTCGCTTTCTGCTCCCGGCGCTCCTTGCCGGGATAGCGGGAGAGCAGGCTTCGGCACAGGCGAACCCGCCTGCGCCGGCGCGGTTCAATGCGCGCATTGCCGGCGACATCGCACCGCTGCACGATCCCGCGATCATCCGCGAGGGCGGCAGCTTCTATCTGTTCACGACCAGCCAGCAGCGCGACGGCAAGGGCCTGATCCATATCCGCACGTCGAAAGACCTCACAAATTGGGCACGCGCTCCTTCCGTATTCACGGAAATGCCGGGCTGGGTGAAGGACACAGTCCCCGACGCGCGCGGGATCTGGGCGCCGGACGTGAGCTTTTCGCACGGCGAGTATCGCGTCTATTATTCGGTCTCGACCTTCGGGAAGAACCGCTCGGCGATCGGACTGGCGACCTCCCCTTCGCTCGAGAAGCCGGTGTGGACCGACAAGGGTCTCGTGTTTCGGTCCAACCCGAGCGACGATTTCAATGCGATCGATCCGAACCTGCTCGAAGATGCAGAGGGACGCCAATGGCTGGCGTTCGGCAGCTTCTGGTCGGGGCTCAAGATGATCCGGCTCGATCCCGGGACCGGGCTGCGCACGACACAGGACGCCCGGGTCTACGCGCTCGCCCGGCGCGGAGGGCCCGGCGCGATCGAAGCGCCGTTCGTGATCCACCGCCGCGATTTCTACTATCTGTTCGCATCGTTCGATTTCTGCTGCCGGGGCGCGGCCAGCACCTATTACACCGTGGTCGGGCGTTCGAAGAACTCGACAGGTCCGTATCGCGACCGTGAGGGAAAGAAGATGATGGACGGCGGCGGTCTGCTCGTCCTTCATGCCGACCTCGACCCGAGCAAGCGCTTCGTCGGCCCGGGACACGTCGCGATCCTGCGCGAGCCGAAGCAGGATTACATCGTCTACCACGCTTATGATACGCAAGCGCGCGGCGTGCCGACGCTCCGCATCCAGCCGCTCGGCTGGACGGACGACGGCTGGCCGGTCGCACTCTGAGAAAAGCCAACCCCAGGAGAAGAGCAAGCCCATGCCAGCCGTTCCCGTCCAACCTCAGGCCGGCGCCCCGTCGGTCGCAGGCGTACCCTATCGCGCCGCACTCTCGATGCTGGCCACGCTCTTCTTCATGTGGGGCTTCATCAGCGTCATCAACGGCACGCTGCTGCCGCACCTGCGCAGCGTGTTCGAACTCAGTTATTTCGAGACCGGACTGATCGAATCCGTCTGGTTCATCGGCTATCTCCTCGCGTCGATTCCCGCGGCGAAGCTGATCGAGCGGATCGGCTATCAGCGCGCGCTGACCGTCGGCCTGTCGGTCATGACCCTCGGGTCGCTCGGCATGATCCTCGCCGCATATCTCGTCTCTTACGAAGTGACCGTCGCGTCGCTATTCGTGGTCTCGTGCGGCATCGCGCTGCTGCAGGTCGCGGCGAACCCCTATGTCGCGGTGATCGGCCCGCCCGAGAGCGCCGAGCGGCGCCTCACCCTCGTGCAGGCGTTCAACACCACCGGCGACGTGCTGGCGATCCTGTTCGGCAAGTATCTGATCCTCGCACGCACCACCGCCGGCACGACCGCGCACGGCACGGTGCTCACCCCCGAGCAGCGCCTCGCCGACGCGCAGGCGACCCAGCTGCCCTATCTCATCGTCGCGATCGTGCTGGCCGCACTCGCTGTCATGATCGCTCGCGCCAAGCTTCCCGCACTGGGATCGGCGACCTCCCGCGTTTCGGCCGAGGCGCGCCGCGGGCTCTCCTTGTTCAACCACCGCAACCTGATCCTCGGCTGCGTCGGCATTGCGCTGTGCGTGCTCGCCGAGATCGGCGTGGGCAGCTATTTCATCAACTTCGCCTCGCAGCCGGACGTCGCCAATCTGACGCAGGAACATGCCGCGACCTACCTTACCCTCTTCTGGGGCGGGATGATGGTCGGCCGGTTCGCCGGCGCAGCGCTGATGCAGCGGATCGCGCCCGAGCGAGTGCTGGCGATTTTCGCGCTGATCGCGATCGCGGGCTCGCTGACTGCGGTTTTCGCGACCGGACCGGTCGCGATGTACGGCCTGATCGTGGTCGGGCTCGGCCTCTCGATCATGTTCCCCGCCATCTTCGCACTGGCGATTCGCGGACTGGGACCGCTGACCGAGGAAGGATCGGGCCTGCTGATCATGTCGATCGCGGGCGGCGCGCTCGCCGCGTTCCAGGGCAAGATCGGTGACGCGTACGGGCTGCACTGGGGCTTCCTGGTGACTACGGCCTGTGCGCTCTACGTCCTGTTCTACGCGCTGTGGGGCTGCAAGGTGACCAACCCGGTCGCCGACGAGCCGGCCACCGCCGTCGAATAAATCCGGCTCCCCTCGCTAGAGGGAAGTGCGGGAAATGGAGAAGGCCGGGCATCTAGCCCGGCCTTTTTCTTACCCCCAATCCGCAAAGCGCAGGGAACTAGCCCGCCGCGACCTCGCGGCGCAGGCTCTTGGCCTGGCGGAGCTTGGGCCCCTTGCTGCGCGTCGTGTCGAGGAACGCCATGTCGACGAGGTGCGCCATCGCAGCGTGCGCGCCTTCGGGATCCCCTGCCGCGATCGCATCGAACACACGCTGGTGATCGGGCACGGGATCGCGGCGCAGCGGGCTGTTGCGCTGCTTGAAGATCGTCGTCCACGCCACCGCGGCACTGACGCTGGTAGTGAGCGAGGTGATGAAGGGATTGGCCGAGGCCTCCAGCAGCGCCGCGTGGAAGTCCTGGTCGGCGATCCGGCCTTCCTCCACCGCCAGCGTGTGCTTCTCCATCGCCTCGAGCGCCGCAGCCATGCGCGTCAGCTGGGCATCGGTGCGGCGTTCGGCCGCCAGCGCAGCGGCCTCGGGCTCGAAGATCTTCCGCAACTCGAACAGGCTGTAGAGCAATTCGTCGTCGGGCTCGAACTCGAAGATCCACGACAGCACGTCGGGATCGAGCAAATGCCATTTCTCGCGATCGCTGACGCGCGTGCCAGTGCGCGGGCGGCTTTCGACCAGTCCCTTGGCGGCGAGAATACGTAGCGCCTCGCGGTACGCGGTGCGCGAGACGTGGAGCCGGTCGCTTGCCGCGACTTCGTTGTTGAGGATCTCGCCGGGCTTGTAACGTCCCGAGACGATCAGGATGCCGAGATCGCGTGCGATCGTGCCGTGCAGGCGCAGCGACTTGCGCCGGGCCCGGACGTTGAGCGGCTTGGCGGTCTTGACCTTTGCAACCATGGCTCGATCCTAGCGCTCCGAAGGGGCGGGGTACAACCTGTCGATCATTCGGGCCGGGTGATGAATACATTCCACGAGAGCTGTTTCAGGACAGCTTTCCGCATGCGTCCCCCGAAAGCGGCGCGGGGATGCCCGCGAACGCCGCTTCGGCACGAACATTGGCGCTGTTGATCCCCTTGACATCGCCATGGTGCAGCTGAACGCCCGCCAAGCATCCTCCCCTTGTCAATTGTCTGATGAATGAGAGGAAAGCGCCGGCCTGTCAACGCCGTGGCGCGGACATCTTCGTTGACCCTTCCCGCATCTCCACTAGGCTGCGCAAAACTTCGGGGAGAAATGGCGATGACGATCGTGGCAGTGCTGGCGGCAAGCGCAAGCTGGATGGCGTTCGGAGCGCAGGCCCAGACGTCGCCCGCCCCCGCCGCCGCTCCGGCGGCACCTCAGGCTGCGGGCCCCGCATGGCAGCTGGTATGCAGCCCGGCGCCGGCGGCGAGCCCCACTCCCGCCCCGGCTCCAGCCGCCAATCAGCCGTGCAGCCTCGTCCAGAATCTGCTGGCCGGCGAACAGAAGCAAAGGCTGCTGACGGTGATCCTGCAGCGCACCCCGCAGGCCGGACACAATATGACGATCGCGCTTCCGCACGGCGTTTTATTCCCGCGCGGCGTCAGCGTTCAGGTTGACGAAGCGGCGGAGAAGCCGCTGGTGGTGCAGACCAGCGACCAGAACGGCGCTTACACCGGGACACCCATCGATGCGGCGACGCTGGCGGCGATGCGCGGCGGCAAGACGCTCAAGATCGGATTCACCGCCGGCAATGGCCAGCGGATCATCGTGCCGGTGACCCTCAGGGACTTTCCGGCTGGGCTCACGGCGCTCGACAAGAGCCCATTGCCGCCGGCCCCCGCGCCTGCACGGCCTGCGGCACCCCCACCCGCGCCGCGCTGATCTCCAGGCCTTTCAGCTGCTGAACGCAGGAAGCGCGGCCTCTCGGCTGCGCTTCCCTGTCCCTCCGGCACGCGGCCGGCGCCAAAATGTGCTCAGGGCACCGGGTTGGTCGGCGTCAATGCCGTCCCCGCCGATGGCGCCACCGCAGTACCGGTCAGGCTCACGTTGATGTTCGCCGTGGTGGCGGTCGGGGTGTTGCCCTTGGCGTTCCAGGTCGCGATCGCGTCGTCGTCGAGGCCGGCGCCGCCTTCGACGAAGCCCGTCAAGAACAGCCGGTTGGTGTTCGAAAGGTCGGACACGCGCAGCCGCAACTGGGTGGTCGGTCCCCCGGCCAGGATATCGTTATTGCGAATGTCGGCATAGACCTGGTTGGATTCGCCGGCCGTGGAGGAGCCCGACGTGATACCGATGTCCGCGACCTGCGCGGCAGTGGACTGGATGTTGTTGTTGTCGAGCGTGATATCGAGCCGCGCCGTGTTGAAGCGCGCCTGCGCCTCTACCGCGTAGTTGGCCGTACTGCCGGCAGCCAGGGTGACATTGTTGTTGCGGGCCTCGACAATCATGTTCGAGGTTTCCTGCGCGATGAAGCGGAGGCCTGCGCCGATGACGTTGGCCGTGATCGTATTGCCGTTGGCGCGGCCCATCACGTTCGAATCGAGGAACGACGTGATGTTGATCCCGTGCCCCTCGCGCGACTGGATCGTGTTGCCGTTGACGTTGAAGTTCACTGTCGCGGTATCGTTGCCGTTGATGTCGATGCCCGCGCCCAAACCGGCCTGGCTGTCGATCACATTGTTGACGATGTCTACATTCACGATCGAATCGTCCTCGCCGACTATCTGGATGCCCTGAGTCAACAGACGCAGGAAATCGCTGTCGATGACGTCGATGTTTGTCGTCGGCGTGCCGGCGGCAACGCTGAAGCTCCGGAACTGCAGGCCACCTTCGCCGATGGCGCTGCTCTGAGTATCGCGGAAGATCACGTTGTTCAGGGTCAGGTTGAGGTTCACGTCGGTATTGACGATGTCGAGGCTGTTGGTTTCCGACAGCGCGATCTCGGTGTTGGTGAGCGACGACGTGCCCGAGAGGTTGGTGAACTCGATGCCGCTCTCGTGCGCGCCGTTGCCTGCGCCCGTGATCAGGCTGTTGTTGAGCTGGAAGTTGCTGACGTTGATGCCGACGATGCCGTTGTCGGCGATGGTGCCGGTGATGTTGATGTTCTCGAACACCGCGGTGGCGACGCCGTTCATGAAGATCGCTGCATTGGCGCCGGTGTGATCGAAGTCATCGCCTGCGGCGCCATTGGTGGTGCTGGCGCTGGTCAGATTCAGATTGCTGATGTTGACCAGAGCGGTGTTGAGCAATTCGATCCCGCGCTGGCTGATGTTCTGGATCGTACCGCCCGATCCGTCGGTGGTGCCGGTGCCGGTGATCGTGAGCCCGCCTGCGCCGCCGGTAGTATTGAGCACGATGCCGCGGGTGCCGCCATTCGCCGAGATCGACAGGAAGTTGAGCCCGCCCGCCCCGATGTTGGTGTTGACGAGGTTCAGCGCGATCCCGCCAACCGACGTGATCGTGTTGTTGGCGCCGGTGATTGTCAGCGAGCCCGCGCCTGCCGTGGTCGAGGTGCCGGTGATCCCGCGCCCGCTGGTGGTGTCGATATCGAGATTGCCGCCGGTGAACGACACCGCGGCGCCGGTTCCGGCGGTGTTGTCGAACTGGATCGCGTTGGTGGTGCCGGTGCTGAGCGTCTTGGTGGCGCCCGAGAAGGCGATGGTGCCGCCGGTGTTGTTGTTGAGGAGGATGCCGTTGGCGGCGCCACCGGTCGCGGAGATGTTTCCGGAGAAGGCCACGGCACCGCCGGTATGGCTGCTGACCTCGACGACATTGCCGGCGCTGGTCTTGGTGATCGATGCGGCGACGGTGACGTTGCCGCTGCCGCCAGTGACGTTGACTCCGTCGCCGCCGACCCCGGCGCCGATCGTGCCGCCGTTGATCGCGATCGCGCCGGTCGCGCCCGCCGCGCCGACGACCGAGACGCCGTGGGCCGTGGTGTTGTTGATCGTGACGCTGGTGAAGGTCACGGTCCCGTTGCCCGCCCCGTTGATCTCGATGCCGTCGCCGGAGACCGTGCCGGTGCCGATCGTGGTCGCGCCGAAGCTGACATTGGCGGCCGAGCCGTTGCCGATGAAGATGCCGTCATTGCCGCCGCTGGTCGCCGCGACGCTGGTCGTGCCGCTGCTGAACGCACCGCCGCCGGCGCTATCGAGATTGTTGAGGTTGATCGCGATGCCGGCGACCGTGCCGGTGTTCTGCAGCGACGCGAAGTTGATGCCGCCGGCGCCGGCGCTCACTCCAGTGAGATTGATGACCTGGCCGGTCGTGGTCTGGATGGTGTTCCCGGTACCGGTGACGGTCACCGTCCCGCCGCCGGTCGCGCTGAAGCCCGCGCCGCTGGTGGTGACGATATCGAGGCCGTTGCCGCCGACCAAGGGTGCGAAGTTGACCGTCGCGCCAGCATTGTTGCTCAGCGTCACGGCATTGTTCGCGCCCGTGTTGAGGCTGATCGTCTGGCCAGTGAAGCTGACGGTGCCTCCGGTGTTGTTGGCGATGCTGATGCCGAGGCTCGTATCGGTGAGATTGCCCGATAGCGTCGCGGTGCCGCCGGTGCGGTTGGTCGCTTCGAACGAGCGCGACGCAGCGCCGCTCGTAGTGATCGTACCGCCATAGGTGAAGTTGAGCGCGTCGCCGGCGAGCGAGACGCCGCGGGTGGTGGCGGTGATCGCGCCTCCGCCGATATTGACCGTGCCGGTGATCGTGCCGGCACCGGTGCGCTGGACGAACACGCCGTTGGCGCCGCTGGTGTTGCTCGCCGAGGCGAAGGACAGATCGACCGCCGTCGCCGTGCCGCCGGTATCGGTGATGCTGAGCAAGGTGCCGCTGGTCGTGGTGATCGAATTGCCGCTGCCCTGGACGTTCACCGTGCCGCCGCCGGTGACGATCATCGCGGTGTTGGTAGTGCCGGTGATGTCGAGCCCGGTGCCGCCGGCGTTGAAGGTGATCGTCGCGCCCTGATTGCCCGACAGGCTGATTGCGGTGCCGGTGCTGGCGATCGCCATCTGGCCATTGAAGTTGATCGCGCCGCCATTGCTGTTGACCACCGAGATCACGTTGCTGGCATTGGCGATGCTGCTGCTGATCGCGCCGTTGAAGGTCGCGGTGCCGGCATCATGCCCGTCGATCTCGACAGCGACACCGTCATTGTCGGTGATCGTGCCGTCGAAGGTCAGGTTGGCGCCGCTGAGCAGCACGAAGGCGTTGCCTGCCCCGTTGTGCGTCAGTGTCGTTCCCGAGCCGAAGGCGAAGGTGCCGGTCGCGCCGTTATAGATGTCGATCCCGGCATTGCCGCCGTTGAGCGTCGTAGTGCCGGTGAAATTGTAGGTGCCGTCGGCATTGCTGAACTGCATGCCGTTGCCGCTGGTAGCGTTGATCAGTCCGGCGAAGGCGAAGGTGCCGATGGTGTGATTGCCGGTGAAGTTCAGCGTCAGCCCGCCCGCCGCCTGGACGATCGAGCTTGCCGCGTCGAAATTGAAGCTGGCAGTGCCGCCGCTCACGACCAGTGCCGAGGTCGCCGCGCCGCCGATGTCGACATTGGTCGCGTTGATCGTGCCCGCGCCATTGGTGAACGACAGGCCGGTCGCCGCGCCGCTGATGTTGACGTTGGTCAGCGTCGTCGTGCCGGTGGCGTTGTCGAGCGTGATCGAGGTGCCGGTTGCCCCAATCGCGGCAACGTTGCTGATCGTGCTGCCGGCGGCGTTGAGCAATATGTCGTTGGTGTTGCCGGTGAAGGTGACGTTGTCGATCACGGTGTTGGTCGACGGCGTGATCTCCACGCCATAGCCGCCCACCGCGGCGAAATTCCGGATCGTCATGAAATTGACGACCGTTCCGGTGGCGCCGCCATTGTCGATGATCCCGCGCAGCGCGCCGCCGGGTGCTCCGTCGAGGATGAAGCCCGAGATCCGATTGCCGCTGGCGCCCAGCGTGATCACGTTGGCGCCCGCCGCCGAGGTCAGCGTCGCCGCACCATTGCCGGTGGGATCGGCGATGTTGATCGTGTTGCTCGAAAGCAGGATCGTCGAGGGTACGGTCAACGTGAGCGCGAGCGGTCCTTGGCCGAAGCCGCGGACCTGAGTGTCGGCAAGCAGTGCGAGCGTATCGTTGCCGTTCGATCCAGCGGCGCTGATCGCACTGCCGTTGTTGACCAGCACGATCACGTCCGTGGTGGCGAGCGCCAGCTCGGCCGCCGCCAGCGTCATCGGATTGGCGCCGTCCGCGCCCGATCCGTTGCCGCCGCCGGTCGCACCGTCTGAATCGACGAACCAGGTGCGGCCGACCCCGAAGCCGAGGCCAGGGCTCGCGCCGAAGGTCACGTCGGTGAAATTGTAGCTCCCTAGCGTGGGTGCGGACGCTGCGTTGATCCCGGTCCCCGCCGAGATAGTCGAACTGCCGTCCGTCGCGGATTCGCCGTCGCCATAGGTGAAGGCCACGTTGGTCGCGGCATCGAGCCAGACGCCGGTGTTGACACCGGAGATCGACGACGATGCTCCGCCCACCGCGGCGTCGCCGAGCCGGACGACCTGCCCGCCCGTCGTGCCGCGCAAATCGACCGCGATGCTGGTGCCCGCCGCCGCCGAATTGGTCACGTCGAAATCGCCCGCGGTGATCGCCGCCGACAGCGTGGCGCCGTTCAGGTCGAATGCGATGGCAGTCGTGTTGTTGAGGCCGATATCGAGATCGGTGATCGACAGCGCCGCGCTAAGGGCGGTGTTGATGTCGATCCCGCGGCTGGTGATTCCCTGAAGATTGACGGTGCCGAGATTGATCGCGCCGCCGCCCGTGGCGGTCACGCCGGTGAGCACCACCGCCGAGGCCGCGCCGTTCGCGCTCACGCTGCCAAAGTTGATGCCGGGCGCACCGATCGTAATGCCGTTCAGCGCCAGCGTCGTGCCGGTGGCGCTGGTCAGCGAATTGCCCGAACCGGCGATGCTGAGCGTGCCGCCCGAAGCAGTGAGGGCCGCGCCGCCGGTGGTCACCACATCCACGCCGGTGCCGCCGCCCCCGAAGATGATTGTGGCACCGGCATTGTTGGTGAGCGACAGGCCGGCGCCGACCGTGTTGTTGATCGTGACCGCGCCGTTGAAGGTCGCGTCGAGCGCGTCGATCTGGCCGGTGTTGTTCTCGACCGCGATGCCCGCGATCGTGGCGTTGGTGACGTTGACTGCGCCGGTGACGGTGAAGAAGCCCTCGACCTGATCCAGCTGGATGCCATAAGCGCCGTTGGTCGCGGTGACGCTCGACAGCGTCATGCTCACGGTCAGCGGGTCGAGATTGACCGCGGTGCCGCTGGTGGTGTCGACCGAGCCGTCCAGCGTGGTCAGCAGGAAGCTGTTCGCCTTCGAATTGGCGACGAGCAGGCCGGTGCCGCCAGTGTTGGCGATATCGAGATCGGTGAAGGTCAGCGCGCCCGACACATTGGTCAGGCTGAGGCCGTCGCCCTGCGCGCGCGCGCCGGTGGTGCCGATGGTCAGCGCGCCGGCATTGACTGCCTGGATGCCGCCGGTCGCGAGATCGCTGTCGAAGGTCACGGTGTTGAACACCAGACCCGCAGTCTCGCCGCCGGCGGTATTGATCGACAGGTTCGACATACCGGTGACCGTCAGCGTGCCGCCGGTGCCGTTGAGGTTGAGCAGCGCGCCCGCCTGGTTGCCGGCATTGGCGAGCGTCAGGTTTTGGAGATTGACCGTCCGCACCAGTGCGCCCGAGCGGATGTCCACCGCCGCGCCGCCGCCCGAGATCGTGCTGTTGCGGATCGTCGCGATGCCCGCGGTGCCGTTGGCATAGATGCCCGCACCGGTGCCGGTGTTCGAGACCACGACGCCGTCGATCACGCTGGTGCCGGCGAGCTGCACCGTGCCGGTGGCATCGGTGGAGGTGAGCAACGGAGCCCCCGAGCCGCTGTTGGGGTTGGTGATCGTGCCGGTGGTGACGTTGAACACGAACACGTTCGCCGGCGCGCCGCCACCGACATTGAAGGTGTCGGTGTCGCGGAAGCTGAGCAAAGATTGGTTGTTCGCCAGCGTCAGCGTGCCCGAGATCGTGTCGAAGCTGCCGGCCCCTGCCTGCGTGTCGAGCAGGACGATGAAGCTTGCGGTCGACGCGTCCGCGGCGGCGAGGCTGCCCGGATCCGACCTGCTGCCCACGCCGGTGGCGCCGGCACGGACGAAGAAGGCGCTGACCTCGAGCGGGCTGGTGTCGCCCACCAGCGTCGCGTCGCGGAAGTCGTAGGTCCCCGCGGCGCCGTTGAGCCCTGCGATGACGATCGGCGTGGTGGCGTTGATCGTCGAAGCGGCGAGGTCAGCATCCACGTTCGAGCCATCGCCGTAGCGGAAACCACCGATGCGCGACGCATTGGTGAGGTCGACGCCGATGCCGACCCCGGTGATCGTGCTGCTCTCGTTGACAGTGAAATTGCCGAGCCCGGTATTGCCGGTGAGATCGATGCCGCGCGTTCCGGTGGCCGAGGCGCCGCTGATGTCGAGCGTCTCGAAATAGACGTTGGATCCTCCGGTCAGGCGCGCATCGACACCGCGCGCGCCGGTCTGCAGTGCAGTAATGTCGATATTACCGAAGCTGAGCAGAACCGTGTTACCGGCCCCGAGCAGGATACCCGCCGTGGTCGCGCCGTCGATCGTGCCGTCGCCGACGGTCAATGTACTCGTGAGACCGCTCGCCGCGATGCCCGTTGCGCTCGAACTGATGTCGATGGTGCCGATCGTGGTGGCGCCACTGTTCGAAGTCAGCTGGATGCCCGCGCCCGCAGCCCCCGATACGGTCACGTTGCCAAGGTTCACCGTGGCGCTCGAATTGTGGAGCGCGACTCCCGAACCGGAAGCGCCCGCAACGGTGATGCTGCCGAAGCTGAGCGTGCCGAGGCCGGCCACCGAGCCGAGGTCGACACCGGCACCCGAAGCGGTCGACGCAACGGTACCGAAGCTCAGATTGCCGCCGCCGACGAGGATGTCGGCGATCGTGAGCAGCGAACCCGAACCGCTGTGCGACACATTGAGTCCCGAACCGGTCACGGTCAGGCTGCCGGCGCCCGCGCCGCTGAATTCCACTGCGGCGTTGCCGCCGGACGCCGAGAGGCTGAGATTGGTGAGCGTGGCCGTCGCAGCCGCTCCGCCGTCGAGAAGCCGGAGCGCCGTGCCGGTACCCGAGAGCGTGGCATTGGAAAGCGTGACGGTGGCGAGTCCGCTGCCATATACGCCGGCAAAGCCGCTCGCACTCTGGATCACCACGCCGTCGATCAGGCTGTTGTTGGCCAGCGTTACTGTGTTGGCGGCACCGGTAGTGGTGAGGATCGGCGCGCCCGATCCGGCATAAGGATTGGTGACCTGTCCGGTCACGACGCCGGTGAGGATCACGTTGGCTGGCGCGCCGCCGGGCAGCGTGATCGTATCGCCATTGAGGAAGCTGCGCAGCGCCTGGTTGGCGTCGAGTTGAAGCGTGTCGTTGCCGTTGGAGCCGAGCGCATCGAGCACGTCCTGCCCGCCCGTCGGGTCATTCAGCAGGATGATGATGTCGGCCGCGGCCGCTTCGGCGCCGGCAAGGCTGCCCGGATCGCCGAGCGTACCGCTGCCGCTCGCGCCGGCGAGCACGTAGTAGACCGTCGCAGTGGTCGCGAGGCCGCTGGTGTCACCGACGAGATTCACGTCGGCGAAATTGTAGGTCCCCGTTCCGCCGTTCAGGCCGGTGATGACGAGCGGCGTGGTGGCCGTGATCGTCGACGCCACGTCGATCGCGCTCTCGCCGTCGCCATATTGGAAGAGGCCGGGGCGCGACGCGTTGGTCAGATCGACGCCTATGCCGACGCCGGTGATCGTGCTGCTGTTGGTGACGACGATGTCGCCGGTGCCGGTGTTGCCGGTAAGGTCGATGCCCTTGCTGCCGACCGTAGAAGCACCGGTGATGTCGAGCGTGTTGAAGGTAACGTTGCCGGTCGCGCCGATGAGGTTGACGGCGGTTTGGTTGGCGCCGAGGCCGGTAATGTCGACATCGCTGAAGGTGAAGGCGCCATCCGAATCGTTGATGATCGCGATCCGCGCACCACCGGAAAGCCCCACCGCTCCGAACAGATAGGTTCCGTCGGCATCGTCGAAACTAATGCCGAAACCATTGGTGACATTGAGGGTGGCCGCAGTCAGGTTGATCGTGCTCTGGTCGGACGCCGCGCGGACGACTTCGGGGGTCGCAGGTGCATTGGACGTGAGAGTGCCCGAATAAGTGATGTTGGCCTGCGAACCAATGACGGTCAGGCCACCCAGCATCGAGTTGACGTTGGTGCCGGCGCCGAAGCTGAAGGTGCCAGCCGAGCCGGCCTCGATCGTGATGCCTCCGGAGCTGCCGCCCAACGACATGGCGCCTGCAAAATCATAGGTCCCGTCGGCATTGTTGAGGCGGACCCCTGTGCCATTGGTCGCGCTGATCGTGCCCGCCTGGAAGGTGATCGTGCCGCCCGCGTGGTTGACGACCTGGATCGCGAGCTGGCCCGCCGTCGCATAGGTCAGGTTGCCGGAATAGGTGATGTCCGCAGTCGAATTCTGGACATTCAATCCAGTGCCGGTCGGGCTGGTAATCGAGGTGCCCGCACCGAAGGTGAAGTCCCCGCCCGAACCGTTGACGATGTCGATTCCGGCATCGCCGCCGTTGAGCGTCACCGATCCCAGGAATGTGTAGCTGCCATCGGCATTGTCGAACCGCAGCCCGTTGCCGCCGGTCGCGCTTAGCGTGCCGGTGAATACGGCGTTGTCGATGTCGCCGTTGCTCACCGAGACCAATGTCCCGGCGGTGATGCCGGTGATCCCGCCCGCATAGTTAAACGCGCCGGCACCGGTATTGGCGAGCTCGACGCCGGCGACCGTAGTGCCGACGATCGACGAGGCGCTGCCGAAGCTGAAGATCCCGCTCGTCGTGCCGAGGAGCGAGACGCCCGTATCGGCCCCTGCCGCGACGCTGAGCTGGGTGACGTCGAGTGCTCGGCCGCCAGTTCCGACGCCGGTCACATTGTTGGCCCACACGCCGGAATCGGTGCCGGAATAGGTGATATCGGCGAGCTGGATGTCGGCCGAAAGGTCGGACAGGTTGAGCGCCGATCCCGCCGCTGCCACCAGACCGGTATCCACGGTCCCGCCGGTGATGGTCAGCGTGAAGCCCCCGGCCCCGCCCTCAGCGAAAATGCCGTCGCCATTGGTGTTGAAGACGGTCGTGGTGAGACTGAGCAAGCCGCCGGCGCCGTCGAGCACCAGTCCCGAGGCGCCCACTCGGCTCGATGCGCTGCCGATATCGAGCGTGCCGACCACCGCCTGGGCACCGGCCGTCACCAGATCGGCATCGAACACCACGTCCTCGCTGTAGAGGCCGCTGCCCATGTTGCCGCCGCGAATGGTGATGTCGTTCAGCGCGGTGACGGACAGCTGCCCGCCGCCGCTGCCGATCAGCGAAAGTACATGGCCGGTGCTGCTTGAAAGATCGAGATTGCTGAGCGCGATGTCCGCGGCGGCGCCACTGTCGATGATCTGGATCGCGTTGACCCCGCCAAAGATCACGCTGTTGCGGATCGTGACACCGGTGACGCCGGCGCCGAACACACCCTTCCAGTCGAGATTGCCGATGACGACGCCGTCGATCAGCGACCCCGAAGCCAGGTTGACCGTGGTCGCGCCGGCCTGAGTGGTGGTGAGCAAGGGCGCGCCTGATCCCGCATAGGGATTGGTGACCGAGCCGCCAGAGATCCCGAACAGCAGCAGATTGGCCGGTGCGCCGCCGCCGACGGCGAGCGTGTCGCCGTTGAGGAAGCTCAGCAGGCTCTGATTGGCCGCAAGGTCCAGTCCGCCGCCGGCGGACGCACCGTCGATCAGGTCCTGCCCGGCGATCTGGGTATCGAGCAGGACGATGACATCCGCGCCCGAGGCCTCGGCCGCCGCAAGGCTGCCCGGATCGCTGCGCGTGCCCGCGCCCGTCGCGCCCGCCTGCACCCAGAAGACCGTCTTGTTGGTAGTAAGCCCGCTGGTGTCGCCGGTCAGCACGACATCGGCGAAGTCATAGGTGCCCACGCCGCCGTTGAGGCCCGCGATCTCGATCGGCACGGTGGCGCTGATCGTCGAGGCCGCACCGTCGGCATCGGTGTTCGATCCGTCGCCGAACCGGAAATTGCCGGTGATCGCGGCGTTGGTGAGGTCGACGCCGATCCCTACGCCGGTGATCGTGCTGCTCTCGTTGATGATGATATTCGCCGCGGAGGTCGAGCCGGTGAGGTCGATGCCCTTGCTGCCCACGGCCGAAACGCCGGTGATATCGAGCGTCTGGAACGTCACATTGCCCAGCGCGCCGGTAAGATCGGCCCCGGTCTGGTTGGCGCCGATTCCGGTGATGTCGACATTGCCGAAGTTGATCGTGCCCGCCGAGTCGGTGATGATCGCTATGCCGGTTCCGCCCGAAAGCTGCACATCGCCCAATATGCTCGTGCCGTCGGCATCCTCGAAGAGCAGCCCCGTGCCTGCGCTCGCGCTGATCGTCGCCTGCGAGAAATCGAGCACGCCGCCGGTCTGGCCGGCCACAACGAAATTGTCGGTGTTGAGGCTCTGGCTGAGGCTGCCGAGATAGGTGACGTCGGCGTCCGAATTCTGCAGCACGAAGTTCGCGACCGCGCCGTCCGTGACGCTGGTGCCCGCGCCGAAGAAGAATGTGCCGGAGGAGCCATTCGCGACGTTGATCCCGGCATCGCCGCCGTGGAGCGTGGTGGTGCCGGTGAACGAATAGGTGCCGTCGGCGTCGAAAAACTGGAAACCGTCGCCGCCCGTCACGTCGATCGTGCCGTCGTGGAAGCTCGCGGTGCCGGTGTGCGAGAAGGTGGCGATGGTAGCCGCCGCCCCGATGCCCGTGGTAATGTCGCCGGCGTAATCGAGATTGACCGCACCGGTGAGGAGCGTCGCGACAAAGACGTTGTCGGTGATCGAGCCATGGTCGATCACATAATCGCCGCTGCCGCCGAGGATCAGTCCGCCGTCGGTGAGATTCAGCGTGCCGACATGGAGCACCGGTCGCGTCGGATCGGCGGCGGAGGTGTTGGCCGTGGCGATGCCGCCGTCGACGGCGGTGATGCTGGCGAAGTCGAGCGTCACCGCCGCGTTGACCGCAATCAGCGCACCGCCGCCGAACGTGTCGATCGAGCCCGTGCGGACCCTTGCGGTCAGCGCGAGATTGCTGCTCAGCACGACGCCGACATCGTTGGCGTTGAACACGGTGAGACTTGTCAGGTCGAGGCTGCCGTCGCTCGCATCGACGACGAAGCCGCCGCCGTTCACGCGCGCGCCCGCGGTGCCGATGCTCAGCGAACCGGTCACCGTCTGCACTCCGGCGGTGGCGAGATCGGCATCGAACAGCACGCCCTCGGCATAGAAGCCGTCCGTCTCGCCATTGCCGCCCTGGACGATGATGTTGTTCAGCGAGGTCACCGCCAGCACGCCGCCGCCGGTGCCATCCAGATTCACTACGGTTCCGCCGCTGGACGACAGCGTCAGGTTGCTCAGCGCGACGCTCGCGTTCAGGCCGCCGTCGTCGAGCGCGATCGCGCCCGCCGGACCGGAAATAGTGCTGTTGCGCAGCGTGATGTTGGCGACGCCGCTGCCCGAGACGCCGATGCCGCCGACGCCGCTGCCGATGAGCAGCCCGTCGAGAAGGTTGTTCCCCCCCAGCGTCACCGTGCTCGCGCCGGCGGTGGTGGTGGTCAGGATCGGTGCGCCCGATCCTGCAAAGGGATTGCTGATCTGGCCCTGCGGGATGCCGAACAGCAGCACGTTGGATGGTGCGCCACCTGGCAAGGTCAGCGTGTTGCCCGCCAGGAAGCTCAGCAAGGTGCGCCCGGCCGCAAGGTCGAACGAACCGCCCGCACCGGCCGCGTCGAGAATGTCCTGCCCGCCCGTGGGGTCGTTGAGCAGGATGACGGTGTTCGCCGCCGATGCCTCGGCCCCGGCCAGGCTGCCCGGATCGGCGATCGTGCCGACGCCGCTGGCGCCCGCCTTGACGAAATAAAGCGTAGCGGAGGTCGTCAACGTACTGGTGTCGCCAGTGAGCGCGACGTCGAGGAAATTGTAGCTGCCCGTCCCGGCATTGATGCCCGTGATGACGATCGGCGTGACGGCATTGATCGTCGAAGCCGCGCCATCGGCGTCGGTGTTCGAGCCGTCGCCATAGCGGAAGCTGCCGGTGATCGCGGCGTTGGTCAGGTCGACGCCGATGCCGACGCCGGTGATGCTGCTGCTCTCGGTGGTGGTGAAGCTGGTTCCGAACGTCGCACCGGTCAGATCGATGCCGCGCGTGCCCGTGGTCGAGCTGCCCGTGATGTCGAGCGTGTTGAAGCTGATCGTGCCGGAGGCGGCACGCGCATCGACTCCGCGCCGGCCGGCGCCGAAGCCCGTGATGTTCACATCGCCGAACGCAATCGATCCGGCACTGCCCGCGCCGAACACGATGCCGGAGGTGCCCGCGCCGGAAATGTTGGTGATCCCGGTGAAGGTGACGCTTCCGTCGATATTGGCGAGCGTGATGCCGCTGCCGGAGGTGCCATTGACGTTCAGGCTACCGATCGACACCGCGGCGCCGGTGGCGACGCCATCGATCGAAACGCCGGTGGGAACGCCCGTTATCACGCCGCCGCCGATGGTGACGGTGCCCAGGCTGTTCTGGACGATGTCGAGGCCGGTGCCGGCGACGCCGCCCACCAGGAGCGACCCGATCGTGACTGCGCCATTGTCCGTCAGCGCGACGCCATCGCCGCCGCCGCCGCTCGCGGTGATCGCACCGATGGTGATCGCGCCGCTGTTGTTGGCAAGCTGGACTGAATCGCCCGCGCTGCCATTCACGCCGATCGACTGGATGACGACGGCGCTGCTGCTGTCGCTGATCGAGACGCCCGCGCCCGCCGCAGTGCCGCCCACTACAATGCTGCCGACCACCACGTTGCCGCCGGTGACGTTCTGGAGCGTCACCGCGCCGGTCGCTGAAATGTCGCTGGCGATCGTGCCGAAGCCGAGCCCGCCCGACGTCACCTGGGTGAGCGACAGCGCCGCGCTGGTCCCCGTCGCGGCAATGTCCACGTCGGCGCCCGAAACCGTCAGCGTGCCCGCGCCAGCGCCGCTGAGCGCAAGCGTCGTGCCCGTCGCCGAAGCGAGATCGAGATGGAGCAGCTGCACCGAGCTGGTCGCACCGCCGTCGCTGATCGCGATCGCGCCGGTCGCGCCCGAGATGTTCGAATTGAGGATCCGGGCGTTGCTGACGCCGCTGCCCTCGACGCCGACGTCGCCGCCGGCATTGCGAATGACGAGTCCGTCGATCGTGCTGTTACTGGCGAGGTTGACCGTTGCCGACCCGGCGGCGCTGGTCGTCAATATCGCGGCGCCCGAGCCCGCATAGACATTGGTGATCCCGGCGGGGCCGATGCCCGAGACCGTCAGATTCGCCGGCAGGCTCGCGCCGCTGACCGCGAAGAAATCGCCGTTCAGGAAGCTGACCAGCGACTGGCCGGCGGCGAGGTCGAACGACCCGCCCGCGCTCGCCGCGTCGAACACGTCCTGCCCGCCCGCCGGATCGTTGAGCAGCACGATATATTGCGCGGTGGAGGCGTCGGCGCCGGCAAGGCTGCCTGGATCGCTGCGCGTGCCCGCGCCGGTCGCGCCGACCTTGGCGTAATAGGCGGTGAAGCCCGCGCCGGTGAGGTTCGAAGTGTCGCCCACCAGTCTGACGTCGGCGAAATTATAGCTTCCGTTGGAAGCGTTCATCAGCGCGATGACCAGCGGCGTGGTGGCGGAGATCGTGCTGCCCAGCACCGTCGCATCGCCGTCGCCATAGCGGAACTGACCGGTCATGTTGGCCTGGGTCAGATCGACGCCGATGTTCACGCCCTGGATGATGCTGCCGTTGAGGACGATCACGTTGCCGGCGTTGGTCGATCCGGTGACGTCGATGCCCTTGCCCCCGCCGGTCCCGGTGATGTCGAGCGTGTTGAACAGCACGTTGCCGTGCGCGCCGGTCACGTCGAGGCCGGTGAAATTGCCCAGCCCGGTGATGTCGACATTGCCGAACGTGACGCCGCCCGGCACGTTGCCGATGACGATGCCCCGCGCGCCCGGATTGGCGATCGTCACCAGTCCGGCGAAGTTGATCGAGCCGGCAAGGTTGTCGAGCGTGATCGCGTCACCCACGGTGCCGGTGAGCGTGATCGCGCCGAACGTGATCGGCGAACCGGCCAGCGTGTCCTGGACCCGGATGCCGCCGCTGCCGCTGATCGGTCCGGTGAAGCTGATCGTGCCGCCGGTGCTGAAGATCGCCACGATCGGCGCGGTGCCCGCCGCATCGGTGATCGACGCGCCGAACACCAGATTGGCGGTGCCGCCGCTCCCGGCGACGCCCTGCGTGCCGATCCGGACCGAGCTGCCGCCGCTGTTGGTGATCGCGCCGCCGTTGACGCGCACCAGACCGGTCGAGTTGAGGATGACTAGCCCGTCGCCGCCGCTGTTCGAGATCGTGAGCGTGCCGATGGTGAGCGCGTTGCCGCCGGTCCCGCCGCCCTGGACGGTGTTGAGGATCACGCCCGGGCCGGTCGCCCCGACCGAGCTGATGCTGGCGAAATTGAGGTCGATCACCAGCGGATCGAGGTCCGCCGCCGTACCGCCGACGGTGTCGATCGTGCCGTCCAGCGTCGCCAGGGTGAAGCTGTTGACCTTGGAATTGACGACGCGAAGGCCCGTGGCGCCGCTGTTGGCGATATCGAGATCGCTGAAGCTCAGACTGCCGGTGACGTCGGTGAGGAAGACGCCCTGCCCGTTCACGCGCGCGGCAGTGGTGCCGACTTCCATCCGGCCCGCATTGACCGTCTGGATTCCCGCCGTGGTGGTATTGGCGTCGAAGGTCGCCGAGCGGACGCTGAGGCCCCCGGTCTCGCCGGTGCCGCCGCGGATCGTGATCCCCGAAAGTCCCGTCACCGTGACCGTGCCCGGGCCCGATCCGTCGATGTCGAGCACGTTGCCGCCGGTCGCCGAGAGCGTCAGCCCCGAAAGCGCGACCGCAAGGTTGGCGCCGCCATCGTTGATGTCGACCGCGCCCGCGCCGCCCGAGATCGTCGAGTTGGCGAGGCTGACGCTGCTGCCGCCATTGACGAGCACGCCCGCGCCCGCGCCGCCGCGCACGGTCAGCCCGGTGAGCGCCACCGCACCCAACGTGTTGGTCAGCGAAATGCCCGCGCCGCCGGTATTCTCGACGATCACCCGATCGAGCGCGAAGCCGCCGACGCCGTTCGCGGCGATGCCCACGCCGGCGCCTCGCACGGTGACGTCGCGGACCACCGATCCCTGGCCGAGCGTCACCGCGGCGCTCGCGGCATTGCTGCCGACGATCACGCCGTTGGTGCCGCCCAGCGCGAACTGAGTGGTGCTGCCGTTGAGCAGGCGCACATCGACTGCGCCCGCGCCGCCGAGCAGATATTGATTGGTGGCCAGCGTCACGCCGGCCGTGGTGATGTTGCCGCCGCTGCCCAGCGCCACCACGACGCCATTGGCGCCCGCGCGAGTCACGGCATCGTTGATCGTCGTCGGCGTGGCCAGCGTTCCCGCCGCGCCCGCGACGCCCGTCCCGCTCGCATAATAGAAGCCGCCGAACTCGTTGCCCGTGCGCGCATCGACAGCGAAGCGGCTGGTCGTCAGGTCCCGGTAGCGGCTGCCCGAACGCGCGACGTAATCGCGGCGTACGCGATCGCCCATCTGCCGGTCGAGACCGGTCGGCGCGGCGCCGCGGTCGCCCGAACGGCCGCCGAACGGAACCGAAAGCCGCACCGTCGCGCGCGCATCGGTGCCGAAGCGATTGTCGTGCTCGACCGTACCACCGAAAGTGAAACGCGCGCCGCTGTCGCGGTCCTCGATATCCATCTCGAGCCCGCCGCGGATGCCGCGGTAATTCTGGTCGGCGTCCTTGTCCCAATAGTCGAAGCCGCCCACCGAGCCGCGGATGCTCGCATTGCCGCCCACCGGCAGGCGCACGCCCGCCTCGCCATTGAACCCCTGGAGCGGAACCGCCTCGAGCCGGAACCCGCTATGTCGCTCGATCAGCCGGTTGTTCTCGAGCACCAGGGCGGCCGAGCCCGAGGCCGCGGGATCGATATAGCCGATCGTCCGGGTCTTGCTGAGCGGCAACCGGTAGTTGACGCGGGCGTCGAACACCGAAGTGAAGCCCTCGAGCCCCATCGACACCGCCGCCTGATCGCGCGAGCCGATGTCCGAACGGTAGAAGTCGGCACCGGCATTGACGCCGATCGCGGCATCCTCGCCGACGCGGAAGCGCGCGCCGACGGTGGCGGAGCCGTTACGGTCGAAACGCTGGTCGTAACCGATGCGGCCGTCGACATAGACGAGGCTCGAATCGTTCTGCGCGATCGGCGCGAACAGCGAAGTCGAGACGCCGATGTCCTTGCCGACTTGGGCATCGACCTCCGCGCGCGGCTTCCAGGTCGGGGCGTCGCTGGTTTGTCCCCAGGCGGGCGACGCCGCCGCGAGGATAGCTCCGGTCAGGCACGTCGAAAATAGCCGTGCCTTGCTGGATTTACGCATCGATGTTCCCCCGTCCACCCGCTGCGATCAGTAGCGGGCGCTCCCATTAAACGTGCGCGTTCGCACGTCCGTCTGGAGCGGACGTTGTCGAACCCCCGGCGACACCTGCGTCGCGAATTAGCACAGGGAAAAACCTGCAACAAGCAAGAGGTGTCAGCGATGACTGCGAGGCGGGGAAGAATCGGCTATTGTCGGTCCCTTTCCGGTACATATTATTGGGGAACACTTGCGAATCTGAAGTAAAATATAGGATATCGCTTGTAATCGGACTGGCACGCTTACTCCTATATAAATGTCTCAGTCGCCCGACCGCCCCTGCATATTGCCGCCAAAACAATAGCTTGGATGATTGGTCGACATTGTTACCATGGGGCTGGTCAGGGGAGCAGCACCGTCGATCCGGTCGTTTTGCCCGCCTCCAGCGCCGCATGCGCGGCGGCGACGTCCGCCAGTGCGAAACGCTGGCCGATCACGGCGCGCACCGCTCCGCTTTCCAGCATCGCGAACAGCCGCCCCGCGCCCGCCGCGCGTTCCTCGGGAGTCTTATAATAGTCGAACGATGTCGGCCTGCTGACGAACAGCGAGCCATGGCTGGCGAGCGCCCCCAGGCGCACCCCCTCGACCGGGCCGCTGGCATTGCCATAGCTGACGATCAGGCCGCGCCGCCGCGTCGCCAACAGCGACGCTTCCCAAGTCGCCTTGCCGACGCCGTCGAACACCACTGCGACGCCCGCGCCGCCGGTGATCTCGCGCACCCGGGCGCCGATATCGTCGGAGCGCGACAGCAAGACATGATCCGCCCCCGCGGCGCGCGCCACCGCGACCTTGGCCTCGGTCCCGACCGTCCCGATCACCTCGGCCCCGACCGCCTTGAGCCATTGGACGAGGATCTGGCCCACTCCGCCCGCCGCGGCGTGGACGAGCACCGGCCAGCCCGGCTGCACCCGGGCGCAGCGCTCGACGAGGAACTCGGCGGTGCACCCCTTGAGCAACATCGCTGCCGCAGTCTCGTCATCGATCGTGTCGGGCAGCTTGAACAAGGACGATGCCGGCAGGTTGCGCTCGGTCGCATAGGCGCCGATCGGCGGCCCGAAGGTCGCGACGCGATCGCCCGGCGCGAATCCGGTGACGCCCTCGCCCAGCGCCTCGACCACGCCGGCCGCTTCCTGGCCGAGCCCGCTCGGCAGCGGCACCGGATACAGCCCCGAGCGGAAATAGATGTCGATGAAATTGAGGCCCACCGCGGTGTTGCGCATCCGCACTTCGCCCGGCCCCGGCGGCGGCAGGTCGACATCCGCCCAGCCGATCACCTCGGGTCCGCCCGTCATTTCGATTCTCGCAACCCGTGCCATGCTCGCCTCCGCTCAGTGCATCGGCCACATAGGGTCGCGCCCTACTCGCCGCCAGCATCGGCAAAGGCGGATGCGTTCGGCTGGCCGTCAGCCGAGGCGCACGTTCAACCGGCGGGCGCCAGCACCGCGAAGTCGGCGCTTACGCCCCCGCCGGTGCTGATGCGGGCGGTGGACGGCACCGCCGTCACTGCATCGCTGCGCAGGAAAAAGAAGCGTGAACTCTCGCCCGGTTTGATCGCGTTGCCGAAAGTGAAGCCGTACAGCCAGGATTTGAAGTCGAACGCGAACCCGCCCTGAACCTTGGTCGGCGCGACGCTGCCCAGCCCGTCCTTGCGCCAGTTGGCGTCATAGACCGCTTTCGGGAAGCCGGAAATATAGAGCGCGGTCACCTGCGCCTTGGATGCAGCGGCGTTGTTGATCTTCCAGTAGAAGCTGAGCTTGCCATCGGCGCCGCGCACGGTCCTGACCTGCACCGTTCCACTGGCCGGCATGGTTGCGCTCACTACCGAAAAAGGCACGAGCGTGTCGTTGACGACGGTTCCCGCCAGCCCCGGCTCGGCGGCGGCGCTGGTGCCGGGGAGCGCAATCTCGAAGGGCGTGACGCTGGTAGGCACGGCAAGCACAGGCGCCGCGATCGAGAGTCCCGCGAGCAAAAACATTCCACGCATGATCGGTCTCCCCCGGCCCGACCTGTACGCCGAATCATACTCCGGCGCCATTGCGGGTCAGTGCACCGGCCAGGCCCACAGGATCAGCGGCGTGCCCACTGCCAGCACCAGCAGCGACAGCGGCGCGCCGAGCCGGGCATAGTCGCCGAACTTGTACCCGCCCGGCCCCATCACCAGCGTGTTGCACTGGTGACCGATCGGGGTGAGGAAATCGCACCCCGCGCCTATCGCGGTCGCCATCAGGAACGCCTCGGGCCGATAGCCGAGCCCGGTCGCGAAGGTCGCGGCGATCGGCGCCATCACCAGCACCGTCGCGGCGTTGTTGAGGAACGGCGTCACCGCCATCGCTGCGGCGAGGATCAGCGCCACGGCCCCCCAGGGTGGCAAGGTCGCCGCGAAATGGCTCAGCCAGTCGCCGATCAGGTCGGTCGTGCCGGTGGTGCGCAGCGTGTCGCTCACCGGGATCAGCGCGCCGAGCATGACCAGGATCGGCCATTCGATATGGTCGTACGCTTCGCGCACCGGCAGCGCGCCGCTGATCACCGTCAGCCCCGCCGCCGCGAAGAACGCCACTGCCACCGGCACATAGCCCGTCGCCGTCGCGAGCATCGCCACTGCCAGGATCGCCAGCGGCAACAGCCCCTTGCGCGCGCTGCCCAGCCGCAGCGTCCGCTCCGCGAGCGGCAGGCAACCCAGTTCGCCCAGCCGCTCGAACAGCAAATCGAGCGGCCCTTGCAGCACGATCACATCGCCTGCTCGCAGCTCGATCTCGCCGAGCCGCGTTGCCAGCCTCTCGTCCTGCCGCGACACCGCGATCAGGTTGACGCCGAAACGCTCGTGCAGCCCCAGCCGGCCGGCGGTGCGCCCGATCAGGGGACTGTCCGTGCCGATCACTGCCTCGAGCACCCCCACACTACCCGATCCCTCGGGCTTGTCGCGATGCTGCCCCTCCAGCTCCAGCCCATCGGCGGCGATCACCCGCTCGAGGCTATCGGGCGCGCCGGCGAGGATGAGAACATCCTCGGGCTTGAGCGTGGTGTCCGGAAAGGGCGAACTGCGTATCCCCGAGCGCAGGATCGCCGTGACGTGCACTTCATTTTCGTGGCGTTCGCGAAACGCCGACACCGTCTCGTCGATCGCTGGCGACCCGGCGGGAATCTCCGCCTCGGTCACATAGTCCTGGATGTCCATTGCCTCGCCCAATGTCGGCGCCGCCCGGCGCCCCCGCGGCAGCAGCCGATAGGCGAAGCGCAGGAAGACCAGCCCGACCACGGTGAGCCCCAGCCCCACCGGCGCATAGTCGAACATCTTGAAGGGCTCGCCGGTCATTTCCTCGCGCACCCGGCTGACGATGATGTTGGGCGAGGTGCCGATCAGCGTGATCAGCCCGCCGAGCAAGGACGCGAACGACATCGGCATCAGGAACACCGCGGGGCTCGTGTTCGAGCGCTTGGCCATCTGGAACGCAACCGGCATCATCATCGCCAGTGCCCCGATATTCTTGACCAGCGCCGAGGCGAATCCGACGCTTGCGCAGAGCAGCAGCAATTGCGAACGGATCCGCCGCACGCGCCGCTGGAGCAGCAGCATCGCGCTCTCGATCGCCCCCGATCGCTGCACCGCGCCCGACAGCACCAGCGCCGATCCGACGATGATGACGATGTCGTCGGAGAAGCCGCTAAAGGCGTGTTTGGGTTTGACGATCCCCAGCGCGAGCGCCGCCAAAAGCGCCATGATCGCGACCAGGTCGTAGCGGAATCGGCCCCAGATGAAGAGCAGCATCATGCCGACGAGAACCGAAACCGACAGAATTTGGGGAAGCGTCATTCGGTGGCCGGGCGTCCTTGAGGGACAACCTCAACCCCCGAGCCGCGTATCGGCTCCCTAGTGGACGGTCCCCACTGCGCGCGGAATCGACATCAGCAGCACGAGGCGCTCGATCTGGCGCCAGCGGCAGAAATGGATGTGGTTGCCGAGATCGCGGCTGCGGTCGGCGCGCGCGGCGGCTTCGGAGCCCGCGTCCTCGCCGAACGCGCGGATCAGGTCGGTGGCGTCGGCGACTTCGCGCGCGTCCCCGAGATAGGGCAGATATTCCATGGACACTCCGGCTGCGCGCTTCCGCGGACTCGATGCGCCTCCCTTACTCCAGCGATTCTAAAGCTTTCGCGGCTCAGCAAGGTGAAGCGCCGCTAACCATTTCCGCGGCAGTGGCGCCGCGCGAGCGGACCGGCTAAGGCGCGGCCATGGCAAATCCTCCCTCCCGCACGCCGATGGCCGGCGGCTTCCTGCTTGCTGTCAGCCTGCTCGCCGGCACCATCATCGGCGCCGGCCAGGGCGAGGCTTCGATGGGCTTCGTCGCGGGACTCGGCGTCGGGCTGGTCCTGCTGCTCGTCGTCTGGCTGATCGATTGGATGCGGACGCGCTAGACCGCCACGCCCCATCGCGGGCGGCCGGCTTCAGGCCTCCCGGCACTCTCCCGGCGCCATCCCATCCAGGGTCCAGTCGCCGATGCTCCAGCGCACCAGCCGCAGGGTCGGATGGCCGATCGCGGCGGTCATCCTGCGCACCTGCCGGTTCCGCCCCTCGCGGATCGTCAGCCTGATCCAGCAATCGGGCACGGTCTTGCGGAATCGCACCGGCGGGTCGCGGGGCCAGAGCGCAGGCGCCGCGATGCGCTCGGCCTCGGCGGGGCGAGTCATGCCGTCCTTCAAGCGGACGCCCTGCCGCAGCGACGCGAGACCGGCTTCGGTCACATCGCCTTCGACCTGCACGAGATAGGATTTGGGCAGCTTGAATTTGGGATCGGCGATCCGCGCCTGCAGCCGCCCGTCATCGGTGAGCAGGAGCAGCCCCTCGCTGTCGCGGTCGAGCCGCCCCGCCGGATAGACGCCGGGTACCTTGATGAAATCCGCCAGGGTCGGCCGGCCCGAACCTTCATCGGTGAACTGGCACAGCACATCATAGGGTTTGTTGAACAGGATCAGCGTCATCGGCCGTGCAGCCTTGCGAGTGCGATCCCCGCGAGGTTCTGGGCGCGTTTGATATAGCGCACGCGCGGCGGCCGCCCGGCCGATACCAGCGCGCGGAATCGTTCGAGATGGGCAAGCGCGGCGCCGCGACACTTCACTGCGCCATTGGCCTTGGCGACGACGTCCGCAGCGTCGCCGAGCAGGACGAAATCCGGCACGGCGAGCGATTGGGCGATCGTCAGCGCATGGATCAGCGCCAGCCACTCGGCATCCGCGCTGGTACCCTCGCCCAGGTCGCGCAGGACCGTCGTCCGTCCGCCGGCAACGACCGCGACTTCCATTGCGCCCGGATTGGGACGGCATCCCCCGTCGAAGAATATCTTCATGTCCGTCGGCTGTAGCGCGCGGCGATCACTCGCGCCAATCACCTCGACACCTAGACCAACGCCCTCCCCAGCCACGCCACCCGCCCGACAATCTCCACGTCGCTTCCCGGGCAAATCCGCACGGGCCAGGCCGGATTGTCGCTGACCACCTCGATCCCGCCCACCGCGGTGCGCAGCCGCTTGACCATCAGTACCCCGTCGAGGCGGATCACGAAGATTCCACCCTTGCCGCGCACTTCGCGATGGTCGCGGTCGACCAGTATCTCGTCGCCGTCGGACAGAGTCGGCTCCATCGAATCGCCCTCGACCCGGATCATGGACGCCGCGGCGGCGCGCACGCCCAATTGCCGCAGCAGGGCCTGCGACAGCGCACCCGGGCGCCGCGCCGCTTCGTCCTCGGCCAGCCGTCCCGGACCCGCCGAAGCGCCGATGTCGAGCCGCGCGATCTCCGTCAGTCCCTCCGCCTCGCGCCCGCCCAGCCGCGTCTCGGGCACGCCGAAGAAGCGCGCGAGCAGGGCCCGGTCGCGCTCGGCCAGCTCGCGCGGACTGCCACGGCGGACATATTGCTGCAGATAGGCGGCGTTGCGCCCGATCACGCGCGACAGCTCGGCAAAGCTGACGCCCTGCTCCGCCATCAGCGCCTCCAGCGCCGCGCGTTGCGCACCCGGTTCCATGCTCGTTCTCATAGCCGTAGGAATTTTCCTAGACAAGTAGGATTTGAAGAACAAAACATGATCATAGTTCAGCGACTCGCGTAGGAGAAGGGCCCGATGTCGGTGCATCGTGAAATCGAGAAATTCCTTCGGCGGACCGACATGCCCGCCACCAAGTTCGGCCGGCTGGCGATCGGCGATCCTGGGCTGGTGCGCGATCTGCGCAACGGCCGCGAACTGCGTCCGCGCACGGAAGCGCGAGTCGAGGCGTTCCTCGCCATGCAGGGAGCGGGGCGATGAGCCGCGGTCCCGACGCAGCGACTTCGCTCGAGCGGGCGCTGCTCGCCGCCGCCGATGCCGCAGGTTGTCCGGCGATCCTCGTCACGAGCGACTGGACGCGCTGGGCGAGCGCGACTTTCACCGGCGCACGGCACAGCCTGACACTCACCGCGCAGCCAAGCCCGAGGCTGGACCAGTGGCTGGTCGGCCTGAGCGAAGCCGAGTTCGCACTGCGCAACTATCTGGTGGCGGACCTGGTGGTCACGCGCATGTGCCGCGACGGGGATCTGGTGACGGTCACGATCGAGGCGCTGACCGTGGAGGAACGTTAAGCGGTAGCAACTTCCAGATTCCCCTCCCTTTTAGGGAGGGGTTAGGGATGGGTAAGGAAAGCCGGGCTCGATGCCCGGCCTTTCCTTCTTTTCCAAACAGCTCGATGGGCTCGCTACGCTCGCACCCACCCCCGCCCCTCCCTTGCAGGGAGGGGAGTTGCGCGGCCGAATGTCGATCTGCTTAGGCGCGGCGGGCCATGTTGCGCAGCGTGACCAGCGCATCCTCGAGACCGCGTTCCCTTGCGCGGCGCTCGACGCGTGGCGAAGGCGCGGCCGCGGTGGCGATGTTCTTGCGGACCACCCCGCGCTCGAGCCGTTCGAGCAGCGCATGCACCGAAGCCTCGGTTTCGGGCCGAGTGATCGCATCCTCGCGCGACGCCAGAGATATCGGCCGGGGCTCGGGGCGGACCGGAGTCGGCAATTCGAACACTTCGAAGCGCTCGGTCTCGTCGAACACCGGCGGCGTGGGACCGCGGCTGAGCGGCGGCAGCGCGACCGGCGCGGCCAGCGGCACTTCGGGCATCGCCTCAGGATCGAACGCCGCGAGCGGCTGATCGAGGTCGACCGGCAGCGGCTGCTCGATCGGCGTGATCGCGAGCGGTTCCGCGGCTTCGGCCGGCATTTCCTCGATCTCTTCCTCGATTTTCACGATGTGGGCCGGCGTGCGGAACGCGTCGAACGGCCGTCCCAGGTCGCGGGTCGCGAGCAACGGCGGCCGCGGCGGCGCATCGGGGTGCGCGTCGGCGCGGCGAAGCACGGGCGTCGGCACCGTATCGGAATCCACCTCTTCGCCGTCGCCGATCGTTACTGTGCGCGAACCGAGCAGAACGAACAGAGCGAACCAGCTGAACAATGCGACAGCCCCGCCCGCGCCGAGCGCCAGGATGAAGCGCGCGGTGAATCCGAGCGGCGGCTCGGTGGCGGCGATGACGGCGGGCAGCCCGCTGTCCATCACCAGCGCCTCGAGCACGGGCATCGGCACCGCAAGGGTACCGAGCGCCACGGCACCGCCGAGCACACCGGCGATCACGGGGGCGATCGGCAGATTCATGCGTTCACCGGAGATGCGTGCGACCGCGAGTCCTTCATGGGATTCGACTCTGCAAGATTTTGGTAAACAGATTGATACCGGGCGACATTGACAGCCCAATTACGCTCCTCCTCGACGAACGCCCGCCCCCGCGCCCGCCGCGCGTCCCATTGATCGCGATCGGCGAAAAGCCGTGACAAGGCAGTCGCGATCGCCGCCGGATCGTCGGGTTTGAACAGCGTGCCGGTATCGCCGTCGCGAATCAGCTCGCGGTGCCCGCCCACGTCCGACGCCGCCACCAGCCGCCGCTGCGCCATCGCCTCGAGCGGCTTGAGCGGCGTCACCAGCTCGGTCAGCCGCATGGCCTTGCGCGGATAGACCAGGATATCGACCAGGCTGTAATAGCGCTCGACTTCGTGGTGCGGCACCCGCCCGACAAAGCGGATGCGCTCGGCCGCCGGCGAGGCCTCGGCCTGCGCGCGCAGCGCAGCTTCCATCGGCCCCCCGCCGACCAGCACCAGATGCATCGACGGCCGCGCCGCGACCAGCGCCGGCATCGCGTCGATCAGCACGTCGAGCCCTTCATAATCGTAGAAGCTGCCGATGAACCCGATCGTCTCGGCCCCGGCCACGCCGAGCTGGTCCGCCAGCGCTTTGTCATAGGGCAGCGGCTCGCCGAACAAATTGAGGTCGACGCCATTGGGCGAGACGAGGATCTTGCCCGGATCGATCCCGCGCGCGACGAGGTCGTCCTTCAATCCCTCGCAGATCACCGCCACTGCATCGGCCTTGCGCACCGCCCGCGTCTCGAGCGCGCGGGTGGCGCGATATTTCAGGCTGCCCTCGCGGCCCGTGCCGTTGCCGACCGCGGCGTCCTCCCAGAATGCGCGGATCTCGTAGACCAGAGGCAGGCCGAGCCGATCGGCGACACGCTGCGCCGCCATCGCATCGAGGACCGGCGAATGGGCGTGGAGCACATCCGGCCGCCACGCCCGCGCCACCGCCTTGATCCGCCGCGCGAACGCCGCGACTTCGCGCAGCTCGCCGATCACCGGCGGCCCCGAGTCGACCGGCAGGGTGCGATGGAATTGGATGCCGTCGATCGTCTCTTCGTCGGCGTCGAACTTGCCGTGCCGCGGCCCGGTCACCGCCGCCACCTCCCACCCGCGCGCGATCTGCGCCTTCAGGATCGCCCGGGTACGGAAGGTGTAGCCGCTCTGCAGCGGCAGGCCGTGATCGAGGACATGGAGAATCCGCATGCGCCCGCTCTGCCACAAGAGCACTTAACGGCGCGTCAACCGGGTCTCCCCCGACGAGGTGCCGGAGCCAAAAGCGAACCGGCAGCTTCCGCCCCACTTGCGGTCATTGTCTGTCGCTCAGGCATTGCGGCTAGGCGGAAGCCCTTAAGCCGACCGTCCGCTTGCCCCTTCTGACGCGGCCGGTCTGCAAACCAGCCATTCCGGACATTGCCGTTTGCGGCCGTGTGTGCACGCCATGAGGTCAGCGCAGCGACAGTTCGATCCGCATCGCTTTCCCAGGCCGTCGCCGCGAAAATCGATCTTGCTTCAGCGCTTGGCTTATCGGATTCAGGCAGAGCCTTGTTCTGGAGGCCGTATTTGGACAGACAAGCATGATCACGACGCAGCCGCCGAGCCCCGCTTGATACGGGAGATACACGGACGCGCTCGGCCGAAAGCGCCGCAAGACGTTTCGCAAACGCAAAAGCATGGATCGCCCCGGAGGCGTTCCGTCGAGAGAGCAAGGACAGGATTATGGCGATCATCAACGGCACCGACGGAGACGACGACCTGGTCGGAACCAATGCCGCGGACGTAATTAACGGCCTGGGCGGCGACGACAAGCTGACGGCGGGCGCAGGCGACACGCTCAACGGTGGGGACGGCGACGACAGGCTGATCGGAGCTTACGGCGCCATATTGAATGGTGGGGCCGGCATCGACACCGCCGACTATACCGGCAAGGTCGGCATGATGACGATCGACCTGGCAGCCGGCACCGGAAGTTTTAATGCTGCCCAGGGCACCCAGTTCATCGACGTCGAGAACGTCATCGGCGGCGAATCGGGTGATCGGATCTTCGGCAATTCGGCGGCCAATCACCTCTTCGGGAATGGCGGCGACGATGCGCTGTGGGGCGGGGACGGCGCCGACATCCTCGACGGCGGGGCAGGCGTGGACACGCTCGATTTCGCCGGCGACAGCGGCGGCGTGGGCGTCGACCTCCGCCTCGGCATCGGCACCGCCGGGAGTGCGGCAGGCGATAGCTATGTCAGCATCGAGAACATCGTCGGCAGCGCCTACGACGACCGACTGACTGCCGGGGCCGGTGTCAACCGGCTTGAGGGCGGCGGCGGCAACGATTGGCTTGACGGGGGCGACGGCGCCGATGTGCTGATCGGCGGTCCGTCTATCGGCTTCCCCGTCCCCTCGGGCGGGCGGGACACCGCGGATTATTCGCACTCGACTGGCGAGGTATGGGTCGAACTGACGGGCAACAACGGGAACGGCGCCGGACACTGGAACTGGGCCGAGGGAGATGTGCTGAGCTCGATCGAGAATGTCGTCGGCAGCGCCTTCGACGACTGGATATACGGGACCGGCTCGAGCACGGGCGACTGGCTTTATGGTGGTGATGGCAACGACCACCTGTTCGGCAACGGTGGCAACAGTGACGAACTCTACGGGGGCAATGGAAACGACACGCTCGTCAGCACGGCGTCCTTTGGCGTCGGCACCGCATTCCATGGCGGCGCGGGTGCCGACCGGTTGGAAGGCGGGGGCCTCTCCGACCTGGCGGATTACGCCGACAGTTCCGCCGCGGTGTGGGTGCATTTGGGCACCGGCCAGGGCTTCTGGAACGATGCGGAAGGCGACACCCTCATCACCATCGAGAACCTGCGCGGTTCGCTCGGCAACGACCTGCTCTACGGCAGCGACGGCGACAACGTGATCTACGGCAACGACGGCAACGATGACATCGGCGGTGGCGGCGGCTCCGACACGCTCATCGGTGGGCTGGGCGCGGACGGGATCGACGGGGGCGCCGGCACCGATTTGATCGACTTTTCGGGCAACTTCGGCGCCGTGGCCGTCTCACTCAGGGCTGGCGTAGGAAACTGGAACTACGCCGAGGGCGACAGGTACGCCAACGTCGAGAACGTGATCGGCACCTCGTACAACGACTATCTCGAAGGCGACGCCGGTGCGAACACGCTCACCGGCGGCGGCGGCGAGGACCTGTTCACGTTCGTCAGCGGCTTCGGCAAGGACACGATCACCGACTTCGTCGGCAACGGCGCGGCCTCGGGCGACCGGATCTCCTTCGGGGCCGGGATCTTCACCGGCTTCGACGACATGAAGGCGCACTCGACCCAGGTCAGGCTCGATCCGACCCATACCAACGTCGTGATCCAGTTCGACGCCGCGAACACGGTGACGCTCATCGGGGCGACGCTCGACTCGCTGCATTCGTCAGACTTCGTGTTTTACTGACAGGAGCACAAGTAGATCCTGGCTGTTCCGATGTGGAGCGTGGTAACGGCGCGCCATTTCGCACAGCAGTGCGCGATGCGCGAGCGCGCACGGGAAGATCTCCAATGCGCTGCTGCTCTCGGTCGGGCAGGATCGACCGGCTATTGAGGCGCGCAAGGAAGGGTTCGAGATTAGAGTGCGCGGGGTTGCGCGCGTGGGGCATGCTGGATCATGAGGGCGGCCCGACTTGCAAGCGGGGGCACCTGTGTCTCTCTACCGCCGATGCCTGCTGGCAAATCGTAGGCGATGAAGTTGCAATCGACAGAAGTTAATACAGTTCCCAATGTGCGCGAGTTTGAACGACTGCTTCCCACCCGATAGCAGACATATTCAGCCTCTACGTCAACAGCGCCTGCGCACCGCGCATCACGGAACCCGCGCTGCTGGGAATGTAGGATTTCGTGTGCCATCCTCCACGCCGCGCTCTTTGATATCGTCGAGACCAGCCCACGCATCGCGCAACGATGTTACGCAATCGCGCAACGAAAGTTCACGATTCGCGGGAAAAGTGTGAAGTTAAGCCCGCCAAATCCTACAATCCGAGTCGTCGGCGGAAAGCCACGCACGTCACCAAACCCGCACCCTAGTTTACGCCGCGTCAACCCAACCGCACTACACCCCGCCCGGAAGGAGCGCGCGGGCGGACATGATCGACAATCTATCGCTCGGGCTCTCGCATGGGCTGATGCTGCTTGCGGCCTTCCTGCTGCTGCGCCGCCCCCACCTCGATCACGAGCCGGGCCCGGGCGATCCACCCGCCAGCCCGAAGAAAAGCCGCTGGGGCAAGCCCGGTGCGTGATCTCGCCTTCATCGCATTCCTCGCGGCATTGCTGGCGACGGGCTTTCGCCGCCCGTTCCTGTTCGTGCTCGCTTACGCCTATATCGACATCGTCTCGCCGCAGCGGCTGACCTATTTGCTGCTCAATTCGGTCCCGATCTCGATGCTCGCGGTCGCGCTCGCCGTGGCCGGCTGGCTGGCGTTCGACGACAAGAAGGATGTCCGCGTCGCCCCGCGCCAATTCCTGATCGTGCTGCTGCTCGGCTATTGCCTCTACACCACGCTCCACGCCGATTTCCCGATCGAGGCGAAGGACAAATGGGAATGGGTGTGGAAGGCGCTCGCCTTCGCCGCCTTCCTGCCGCTCACGCTCCGGACCCGGCTGCGCATCGAATCGCTGTTGCTGTTCATGGTGCTCTCCGCCGCGTCGATCATCATCGTCGGCGGTATCAAGACGCTCGGCTCGGGCGGCGGCTATGGCGAATTGAACCTGATGGTGACCAACAATTCGGGCCTCTACGAAGGCTCGACCATCTCCACGGTGGCGATCGCGATCATTCCGCTGATCGTCTGGTTCACCCGCCACGGCACGATCTTCGCACCCGACTGGCGGGTAAAGGCCTTCAGTTACGCCCTCATCTTCGCCTGCCTGCTGATCCCGATCGGCACCTCGACGCGCACCGGTCTGCTCTGCATCGGCCTGCTCGCCTTGCTGATGATCCGCGATACCAGGCGCAAGTTCGTCTATCTCGCGGCGCTCGGCGGCCTCGGCCTCGCCGCCGTGCCCTTCCTCCCCTCCGCCTTCACCGAGCGGATGGAGACGATCAAGACCTATCAGGCCGATGCCTCGGCCTCGACTCGGATCGCGGTGTGGAAGTGGACGATGGACTATGTGAAGACGCGCCCGCTGGGCGGCGGCTTCGAGGCCTATCGCCAGAACCAGATCCGCTACGAGAAGGTCGCGATCCAGGAGGATGGCGGCCAGGCCAAGGTCGATCGCAGCCTCGAGGTCGACAAGGCGCGCGCCTATCACAGCGCCTATTTCGAGATGCTCGGCGAGCAGGGTTATCCCGGCCTCGCCATCTGGCTGCTGATCAATGTGGCCGGCCTGTTCCGCATGGAAGTGCTCCGCCGCCGCTATCGCAAGCCCGAGCCCGGGCAGGAATGGATCGCGCCGCTGGCCAGCGCCCTGCAGAGCGCGCACATCATCTACCTGCTCGGCGCGGTGTTCATCGCGATCGCGTTCCAGCCCTTCGTCTACATGCTGATCGGCGCGCAGATCGGCCTCGACACCTATTGCGGCCGCAAGCGCGCCGAGAGCGCGTGGCGCCCGCTGCGCAAGGCCCGGGCCGCGATCGCGTGAAGACCGAGCTTCGGGCGTTGACTTCGATCCGCGGGATCGCCGCGTGGTTCGTCGTGCTCTTCCACATCCGCCTGTCGATCGCCGGGCTGCCCGCGCCCGCCGCGGCAGTGCTCGCCAAGGGCTATCTGGCGGTCGACTTCTTCTTCCTGCTGTCTGGATTCGTCATCTGGATGAGCTGGTCGGAAAGGCTGCGCGCCGGCGGGCCCGCGGCGGTTCCCGAATTCCTCAAGCGCCGGATCGCCCGCATCTGGCCGCTCCATCTGTTCATGCTCGGCTTCGGCGCGCTGCTGGCGCTCGCGCTGGCGGCGACTGGGCGCGAGGCGCCGCACTTCCCGTTCGCGGAGTTGCCGCTCCACGTCGCGCTCCTCCAGAACTGGGGCTTCACTTCCGCGCTCGCTTGGAACGACCCCGCCTGGTCGATCTCGTGCGAGCTCGGTGCCTATCTGCTGTTTCCGCTGCTGGTCCTCGCGATCGACTGGCGCCGCGTGCCCGCTCCTGCGATCCTCGCCGCGATCGCCGCATTGCTCGTGCTGCTGCACACCGTCTTCGCGCTGCGGGGAGCCACCGCATTGGGACAGGAAATCCCCCGTCTCGGGCTGATCCGCTGCGTGCTCGAATTCGCCTGCGGCACGGCGATCGGGGCACTATGGCTGCGCTGGCGCGAGCAATGGCGTCGGCCCGCCCTCGCCTGCGCGGCCATGGCGCTGGTCCTGCTCGGGAGCTGGCTCGCCAGGCTGCTACCCGAAACGCTCGCCGTCCCCGCAGCCTTCGCCGCCCTGCTCCTCGCGCTCGCCCTCACCGCCGGCAAGCCTGGCAACCCACTCGAAGGCCGCGCGCTCCATTATCTCGGTGATATCAGCTACGCGACCTATCTCGGCCATTTCCTGCTCTGGTTCGCCTTCAAGCTCGTGCTCGTCAGCGACGCGCACGCGGTCGGCGCGCCGCTGATCGCGCTTTATCTCGTACTGGTGCTCGCCAGCTCCGCGGCGCTCTACCATTGGGTGGAGCGGCCCGCGCAACGCCGGGTGAACGGCCTGTCGTACAGGCGATCGCGGCAAGCGCAGCCCGCAGGGAGCGGATCCCCGCACGGCTGAACGCGGAGGCGTTCGCTGCCACCTCGTAATTCGCGCAGGTTCCGGAACGAAGCGATGCTCCGCGCATTCAACGGGTCAAGCGAGGAGGCCCGATGACGCTCGACGCCATCGTCTATGTCGATGATCGGGAACCCGGAATCACACGGCGCAAGGTGCGCCACGGCTGGGGCTATTGGGACCCGGACGGCAAGCGGATCACCGATCGCGACGAGATCGACCGGTTGAACCGGATCGGCCTGCCCCCCGCTTATTCCGACGCATGGTTCTGCCCCGATCCCAACGGCCACATCCAGGCGGTCGGCTGGGACGATCGGGGCCGCAAGCAATATCGCTACCACACCGGCTTCCGCGAGGCGCAGGAGGCGGCGAAATACGATCGCTGCGCCGGCTTCGGCCATAGTCTCCCCAAGCTGCGCGAGCGCGTCGAGTCCGATCTGAAACTACGCGGGCTGTGCAAGGAGAAGGCAGTCGCCGCGGTCGTCCGCCTCCTCGATCTGGGCACGATCCGCGTCGGCAACGAGGCATATGCGCAGGAGAATAAGAGCTTCGGCGCCACTACGCTCCGGAAGCGCCACGTCAAGGTGAAGGGCCAGACGCTCAAGCTCCAGTTCCGCGCCAAGTCGGGCAAGCTGCGCGTAATGACGATCACCGATCGCACGCTCTCCGCTTTCGTAAAACGGTGTCAGGACCTGCCCGGGCAAAACCTGTTCCGCTGGCTCGATGAGGCAGGCGAGACGCACCCGGTCACTTCGACCGACGTCAATGCCTATATCCGCGAGGCGATGGCGGACGATTTCACTGCCAAGCATTTCCGCACCTGGGGGGCGAGCGTCATCGCATTCGCGGCGCTCGCCACAGCCGACGACTATGTCGGAATCAAATCCATGCTCGAGCCGGTGACCGAGGCGCTGGGCAACACGCCCTCGATCGCGCGCAAATCCTATGTCCATCCCCGGTTGATCGAGCTGGCAAAGGACAGGGACGCGCAGGCCGAATTTCGCGAACGCTTGCACCTGCCGCGCGCCACCCGCTACCTCAACCGTTACGAACGCGGTCTGATTGCCTTCCTCGAGGATGACGTCGCCGCTCCCCGAGCCAAGGCAGCCTGAGTAGCGCATGACCACCAACAAAGCCCCGATCCTACCCGACGTCGACCTCCAGACCCAGACCGAAGTGCTGGTTCGCGATTCATCGATCTGGGTCCAGTCGCATTGGCTCAACATCCTGATCGCAGCCGCCATCGCCACTGCCATCGTCGTCGCGCTCTATGCGGCACGCGGCTGGGGCGTGCGGCTGTGCAGGCGCGGCGAAGGCGTGGCGAACTGGTATTCGATTCTGGGACGCGCAGTCGCGAAGACCGGAAACTTCTTCATCATCATGGTCGCGCTGCGGCTGGTGTCGAAATATGCCGGTGCGCCGCCGATGGTCGAAGCCACCATCCAGTTCCTCTTCACCATAGCCGCGGTGTTCCAGGCCGCGATCTGGGTACGGGAGGTCATCTTCGGGCTGATCGAGCACCGCACTTATGGCAACGATGCCGGAACCGGCCTCGCCAGTGCGCTCGGCATCATTCGTCTGCTCGTCACGATCGTGCTGTTCGCGATCGCGCTGGTGATGGTGCTCAGCAATCTGGGCGTGAACGTCACCGGCCTCGTCGCTGGCCTCGGCATCGGCGGCATCGCCATCGGCCTCGCCGCGCAGGGCATTTTCGGGGACCTCATCGCGGCATTGTCGATCATCTTCGATCGGCCCTTCCGCCTGGGCGACAACATCAAGTTCGGCGCCAGCGAAGGCGTGGTCGAGCAGATCGGCCTCAAGTCGACCCGGCTGCGCGGCGCCGCGGGGGAACTGCGCATCGTCTCGAACCGCAAGCTGCTCGACAACGAGATCCTCAACACCAGCGATCGCATCCGCAATCGCTTCAAGTTCATCTTCAACCTCGGCTACGATACCCCGCCCGAAGTGGTGGATGCGCTCCCCGAGTTGCTCCGCGACGCCGTCGAGAGCTCGGGCTACAAGATCAACCATGGCGGGATCACCGGCTTCAGCGCCACCGGGCTCGATTACGATGTCGAGTTCGAATCGCAGGGAATCGATTTCCCGCCCGAAGCCCGCGACAAGGTCGCCGCGGCGATCCTGGCGCGCTTCCGCGATCACAAGATCACCTTCGCCTATCCGACCCAGCTCAATCTGATTGCACCCGAACGCCCGTTTCCGCCGTTGCAAGGCAAGGAGGAATGACGATGCTAGCAGACAGGAACAGCTCCGCCATCGTACCGTGCCGCGACGTCGCGGCCGCCAAACGCTTCTACACCGGGACCTTGGGCCTGCCGCTCGCCGAGGATCATGGTGAAGTGTTCGCGGTCCGCACCGGCGGCACCAGGCTCAATGTCTACAAGAGTGACTATGCCGGCACCAACAAGGCCAACGCCGTGGTCTGGGACGCCGGCAGCGAAGTCGAGGCGATCGCCGCCGATCTGCGCGCAAAGGGCGTCACACTCGACGAATATCCCGAAGGTTTCGACGAAG
>Ga0102587_1000411_pt1 | contig 45929 bp, 43 predicted proteins | sample AraplaF_Col_mTSA_FD_76853 | JGI IMG/M metagenome (GOLD analysis project Ga0102587, IMG submission 76853) | Arabidopsis root microbial communities from the University of North Carolina, USA - plate scrape MF_Col_mTSA (SPADES assembly) (version 2) | ecosystem: Host-associated > Plants > Roots >... | reverse complement strand
ATCGATCGTCTGTCCACGCAAGGCTGGGCATTCGAGCGCCTGTACGCGACCGGCACGCGCTCGGTCCGCGGCATCGAAGCGGTGCTGACCGGGTTCACGCCGACGCCGTCGCAGGCGGTGGTCAAGCAACCGCTCAGCCAACAGAATTTTTTCACCCTGGCCGAAGTGTTGGGCCGTCGCGGTTACGACACCACGTTTTATTACGGCGGCGAAAGCCACTTCGACAATATGCGCGGTTTTTTCCTATCGAACGGGTTTAAGCGGGTGATCGAGCAGAAGGACTATCCGCACCCCGCGTTCACCGGTTCCTGGGGCGTGTCCGACGAAGACCTGTTCGATCGCGCGCACCAGGAGTTCGCGCGCATGCATCAGGCGGGCAAACCCTTCTTCGGATTCGTGTTCAGCTCGAGCAACCACGACCCGTTCGAATTCCCCAGCAACCGCATCGAGCTGTACGAACAACCGCAGGCCACGCGCAACAACGCGGCCAAGTACGCCGATTACGCGGTGGGCGGATTTTTCCGCAAGGCGATGGCGTCAGAATACTGGAACGACACCATTTTCCTGATCGTCGCCGATCACGATTCAAGAGCGGTCGGACGCGACCTGGTGCCGATCGACAACTTCCACATCCCCGGCGTGATCCTGGGCGGCGCGGTCGCGCCGGCGCGCGACAAGCGCATCGTCAGCCAGATCGACCTGCCGCCGACCTTGCTGTCGCTGATCGGAATCGATACACCGACGCCGATGACCGGCCACGACCTCAACCAACGCGATCGATTCCAGCCCGGCCGCGCGATGATGCAATACGACAAGAACTTCGCCTGGATGACCGGCAAGGACGTCATCGTGCTGCAGCCCGGCCAGCCCCCCAGGCAATTTACCTACACCCCCGGCGAGCGCATGACGCCTGCGGCCTCGGTCGACCCAGCGCTGGCGAAGACGGCGCATCTGCAGGCCTTGTGGGGGACTGTGGCTTACGAGCGTGGGTGGCATCGCTTGCCTGCTGTGGCTGAGTAGTCGCGATCTCACGAATCGACCAGATGCATGCCGCCGACCGCGGCGGACGGGTTTGCCGCCGTGGCACGGTGCGAATGAAGACAGGACGCGCAGGCGCATGCATGTAGAAGCAGCCAGGGGCGGCGCAAACACCGCTCATCGAAGGGTGCGGCAATGAGAATGCATCGCTGGGTCCGTGGCCGCAGCGAGCCAAGCCCCGAAAACGACGACGGCCCGATCCATGGGATCGATCTATCATGGCGCGCCGCGTTATCGATTTGTTGTCGATGGGCCACGAATCTCGAGCGGGTGACAAGGCGCGCTTATCATCGGGTTCATCTGGCCAACGTCACCCCTAACGCGTTCAGCGTCTCTGTGGTCAGGCGACCCGATGAGGGCAACCCATAAGCCTCTTGAAACTGGCGCAAAGCAAGCACCGTCTGCTCACCCAGCACGCCGTCGATGGCGCCCGGGTCGTAACCTTTCGCGTATAACGCCGCTTGCACGCGCATGATCATCGTCCGCAGTTGGTCGGCGCTCGCCCTTGTTGAGGAGCCCGTTGTGGTTGCCGGCGTCGCGGTCTCGCGATCCGCCCAACGACGCCAGCTGCTTTGCGGCGTGCTCGGAGCCGCCGGAGCCGGAGTGGTGCCGACATCCCTCGGGTAGCTGGACGCCGGTGCTTCGACCGTGCGCAAGTCGTAGTCGGTGACGTTGGGCGACGCATAGGTCAGCGAGCGGGAGGATGTCGACCGCCGGGACGGCGCTTTAGTGGTCTTGGGCGTTGAACGCGTTGGCGACCTCGGCGCGACATAGGGACTTGGTGTCGGCGGACTGTACGTCGCCGCAGGCGGGGTGTACGTGGCGGCCGGCGCGCGGTACGAACCGCCACTGCCCGAGTAGTGCGAGCTGTGGGAACTGTGGGACCGATGTGAACTGTGCGACCGATGCCCCGCGTAAAGGTTGTCGATGTCCGCGTTGAGGGGCGCCACCAACGTGGTGGTGTAGTTCGCGTCTTCTTGCGCCAAGGCCATCAACGCGGCCTGCTTGCCCGCCTGACCTTCGGAGTCTTGGAAGGAGCCGTGCAGCGCGGACAGCGCGCCGCCGGCCAGGGTCAATGCCTTGCGCATGAGAGATCGTCCTTTACAGTGATGGGCACGATGGCCCTGCTGGTCCACTCTGGGGTGATCCAGCCGAAGAAGCCGCCGCACTGGTCTTTCAACGCGCAGCCGTCGCACGCCGGAAGGTAGTGCTGCTTCCAGTTCGAAATGCTGCGGCGGGCGAACGGCCACAACTCGGTCGGCAACGTGCATAGCGGAAGGTTGTAGAGCGAGACCGCCATGCCGCGCCGGCTGAGGAGCCTGGTTGTGTCCAGCAGCGTCGCTCCTAAATCGACAGGGTCGATCCACAATTCCTCGTGGTGAGCTTTGGCGAAGCCGATGGGCTCGGTACCCATCAACGCGACGTGCTCGACGAACGGCAGGTTGCGGTAGACGTAACGCGCCAAGTCCGGCAGACGCTCGGCCACCGGCCGGGTCAACACGACCCGAACCTCGATCCGCTGACCCGCGGCATGGAGGGCGTAGAGCCCGCGTATCGTTTGGGCGAAGGCGCCTGGGCTTTGGACGATGTAGTCGTGAAGACGATGGTGATCGCCATACAGCGGCACACCCCACGTCAACGAAGGATGTGCATCGGCGAACGTGTCCGCGTAGAGCCGATCCTCAAAGCGCCGACCGTTGGAAAGTACGTGCAAATGCGTATTCGGCAACGCCTGGGCGCACCGCCGTATGACCCGCTCCAGGCCGGCACCCAGCAGGGTCGGTTCGCCCCCACTGATCGCCAACGAGGGCTCGTCCTTGTCGATCAACCCAGCCAGGTCGCACAACTGCTCGACCCGCCATCCGTCCTCGACCTCGCGCGGCGGTTGGGAACACATCAGGCAGAAGCTGTTGCATCGCTCGGTAGCGAACAGCACGTTGCCGTTGTCGCCGCGGCGGTAACGCACCGCGATCTTCGAACCGCCCGGTCGGATCTCAATCACGTCGCCGGGTTGGACGGTGGCTGCGTCACCCAGTACCGCGACCTCTGGACGGCCGCTGAGCGGAACATCGCCGGGATCCACGAGAAAACCCGCCCAAGGCAGATCCGCCAACGCGCCAGCGGCCGCCACCTCCGGCACGCGGAGGTCAAGCAGCATCCGATCCATGGGGAACACGCCTGCGGCGAACTCTCGCAGACCCGCGACCTTAAGCAAGGTTGGCTCCTGCCAGTTGGCGCTCCAGCGTGCCTTGGCGTCCAAGGGCAGCATCAGGCGGCCACCTCATAGCCTGCGGCATCGGGGACGGTTGCAGGCCGTCCACCGGCCTGCCGCAGCGCCCAGGCTTCGAATATTTCCCGATCCGCAGCGGGACCTTCTTGCCAGCGCTGCAGAAGCAAGTCGAACATCCCCAATTGCTTGGCGCAGAAGTCGCTGGTGGGACGGTGGCCCACCGAATCGCCTTGCCGGGCGTAATGGTCGATCGGGTCCGCACCGCACAGGGGTACGTAGGCGCAATCCGCGCACGTGGGCAGGGCTTCAGCTACGCCGGCTCCCAGCACACGCCGCATCGCTGGCGACCGGAGCCATGCGGCAACCGGCTCATCGACGCGCCCCATGGCAAAGCTGTGGTCGCCCATGGCGGCGAGCATGCGCGCCTCGTCCGATGGGTAGACCTGGCCGTCATAGTCGTAGACCACCGTTCCAAGCCCGGCGCCCGTGGGCGATCGCAGGTCGACGTAACCGTGCGAGAACGGCGTGAGCAGTTGGGACAACAAAAGGCTGGCGTAAGCCTCCTCAAGCTCGTATCCCGCGTGGTTGACCGCAAGGATGTGATCCAGCGCGGTGCTGTAGAACCGTAGGAAATCGGCAATGACGTAACCCTGGCGAGCTTGGGTCTTACGGGCAAACCCGTAAGGGCTCAAGGGCCGCAGAAAAATCGAGTGGAGCCCCTGCTTCTGGTATTCGTCGACGATCTCGCGCGGCGCGGTGAGGCTGCGCGCGGTGAGCGTTGTGAGCGCCGACACCGCATCGTCGCCCAACGCTCGGCGCCCTCGCTCAATGCCCTCCAGGGTGCGCCGGTAGCTGTCCTTCTCGGGCCGGGGCCGGTTGGCATTGTGTAGCCATTCGGGACCGTCCAGCGACGTGGACAACTGGAATCGGTGCTCGCGCATAAAAGCCAACTGGTCATCGGTCAAGTCATGCAAGGTCGAGGCGATGACGAAGCGCAGCAAACGACCCTCCGAGCGGTTTCGTTCGAGGATGGCTTCAGTGAGCGAACGGACGCGATCGAAGTGCAGCAGAGGCTCGCCGCCCTGGAACTCGACGGTCAGCTTGTCGGATGGCCATTCAAACAGCCGCTCGACCGCGTGCTTCGCAGCCGCCGCTCCCATGTCGAACGTCGTCTCCGATGTGGGGCGTCGTGAGACCTGGCAATACGAACACGTGTGGTGGCAACGCAGGGACACCACGAAGATGTGCAACGCAGGTCCCGACTGTAAGTAAGCCTTGCGCGTCCTATATTGAGACAACAGCGGCGCTAACGTTGATCTGGCTGGATCGGCCAGGATCAGCTGGCGTGCCTGCATCGAAGCGAACAATGCCTCGCCTTGTTGCAGCTCTCCAGCGACAGCCCGATCGAGGTCTGACCGCCGCATGACAAGCCAGTCCCCGGTCAAGGACGTCACCAAGACTTGAGCTTCGTCCCAAGGCAGCCGGCGAAATCGCATGGGCAACAAACGGTAGCCTGAGGCGCTCTCAAAGGCGGAAAGCGGTGCGAACTTCATGGCCCTACTTCGACCAGATCAGGACTTGCCTCGCGCAGCGCAGCTTGCACCAACGCGACGTGGAGGTCAGAAGTTTCATCGCGTATGCATGCGCGCAACCGTTCATCGAGCAAGTCGTTGCCGAAGCGAAGAGCCAAGTGGGTCGTGTCCACCTCGCTGCGCTTGGGCGTCAGCGCGACGTGGCAAGGGGATGCGGACAACGACACCTCGACGAAAAACTCGCCAGTGTAGCGATGCGCTGTGCGTGAAATGACGTCGGGCTAGAATACACCGAGGTCCACATTGATACGGATAGCGTCCATGACCATCAGCCCCCTGATTGAGGACCATGCTGCGCCCAAAAATCACATCATTGCAAGCGTGATTTTGGGACCTAAATGGCTCTCTTTTGCATCATTTCGCACTAGAAAAATTAAAACGGGAAACGCGGCCTGGGGCGGCCACCGGCCAACCCACTTCCACAAGTCGGCCATGATCGCGAACAGGTTTGCTTTCCCGACTACGCCGGGCCCGCACCTCGATACAGGCACTGCTTCGGTCAGGAGGATTTAAACCGGCAACATCTCGCCCAGACCAGCCCAAATGGGCATCAGTCTTCGGTGAACGAAAAAAAGGGACCTCGATTTCCGAGCCCCCCCTCTTTTAGCGTGCGACACCGCAACGATTCCGGAAAATTCAGGTTTTGGAGCTAGTGTTGCTCCAATCGCCAGGGTTCACCGCGCGGTTCTCCGAATCGACGTCTCATTGCCCAGGGTTACGTCTCACCAGTCCTTCAGAGCAAATGACCTTCTCTCGCAATCTGCCTTTAGCCCTGCCATCGAACGCGCGACGAAGCGCAAGCCGATTTAGGGCGCAGGTCTTCAGACACTCGAAAGCGGTCGTAGAATCCGGCGGGTCGGGGCAGGAAATAGAGCCTCGGCACGAAACGATACCTACGGCAATACCTCGTGAGAGGCACAGAGATCAAGTCGAAGTCCGCGAGAGCCTTTGCGAGTCAGCGCGTCACGCGCCGCAAAGGTCGAGAAAGTAGCGGCGGACGAAAGTGGAGCGGGTGATGGGAATCGAACCCCTTTCCACCAATTCCTTTCTGCTCAACCACTTAATCGGTGAGCGCTCCAAAAAAACGATACCAAAATCGATATCTTGGAGCCACGAGGGTAGCGCGCCAGGATACGGGCCTCAACACGAGTCAATCGCCCGAGTCGAACTCCATACACAAAGGCTGACAGGTCACACCAACCATGTATGGCCTGAATGGGGTCACTCCTCTCTACCGATGCATGCCCGGCATCTGCGACCCAAATCGTATTGATCAACCCGCTTGGGGCGAGTTGCGCAAGCCAGCAGGGTATTCAGCTAAACGGTGGCCGAGCAGTCCGGCAGCCCGCGTTAGGGATTGGAACGGTCATGACTTGCGTGTGTTGGGCTCGGGTTGATGGCCGTGATCTCGGGGCGGGGACTTCGGCCGCATGACGATCGCTTACCGCCTAGGTGCGTATGCCGCTCGGCATAGCCGAAACGCCATCAGTGCCATCTCAACTCAACAGGGGATATCTATATGGATCTGCTTGACAGAAACGACCTCATTTATTCCTACTCGTGGACGGCCATCAAAGGTGATGATCCGCGCCTCACGGGCCACCCGGATAGCACACTACTGAATCGGCACGAAGGATATGAAGTTCTGCCATTCATCAATCGATTCGCGAAAAGCAATGATTTCAAATCAAAAAAATTCGGACTCAAAGTCGAGTGGCTGATTCGCGAGCACCTACCCCCGAACGTGAGAAGTCATGCGAACGTGCGCAACTGGTTGATTCATAATTTAAAAACCTTCGACACGGAATGGGAAAAAAAGATTGCGAGGGGTGACATTCCGTAACCCTGTTCCAGCTCATGACGAAAATGAGAAGGGTTGCGAAATCGCAACCCCGAGCTAACACATTTCAACGGCCCGGATTAGCGGGTGACTTCTGAACCATCTTCAAACCCAGTCCAATGAAAGCTCGAAAAAACGATATTCATCTCAAATAAAATTCATTGAGAAAGAATCATTCCGATCAATTCTTGCGCCTCGAAATTTTTCTGTTTGCATGTTCACTCCCCCACCGCTCAAAGGGGCGAATATGCAACTCGAACCAAAGCTGACACTGGCAAACCGCACGTTCAATTTACTTGTCAAATCTGATCGCATTAGATATCCCGAAGATCGATGGCGGGATATTCAAAGCGACGATTGGGCGGACCTGCATTACTGCTACGAAGCAGCTGCGAGATTGACTCGAATGAAGGATGAGGATGTGTCTGGTCCTGTCCCGGCCTTCAAGCTGCGGCCGACCACCGCCACACGTGAAGAACTCATCCAACGCCAAACCCAGGAAATCATGAACTTGGTAATGGAGAGGCGCCGCCGCAAGAACGAAATCCGACCCAAAGGCTCGGGACCGGGATCTGGCCCTTTGATGTGAACCCGCATCACGGTGCCCACGGGGGATTCACACTGGTCTGGCAAGACACCAAAGCCCCGCGAAAGCGGGGCTTTGATTGTTACGGCCGCGGAATCCATCGTAGTGCCGGGCTCGGTGGTTGTGGCGATGGCGTTGTTGGCTGCGTCACCGCCACATAGTTTGTCAACTCAGCATCTACTGGATACTGGGCGATCACGGTATTGCTGCACAACTCCGTTTCGACAATGCAGACCAGCAACTCGTCTTTGTTCTCCTGCTGCCCTTCCGGGGTGATTTTGGCGGTGGCGTCGATTAGTCGATTCATTTGCGCCTCTTGCGTCGCATGGGCCTGTGCCCGTCGCTTGGCCCACTTGGCGTGTCGTCCTGGCCTCAATTCCAACGCTCTTGCTTGGTCCACCACCCATTGCGCTCGCCGCGCCAACTGCTGTTCGTGTCGATAAGACGCCAAGTGCTCCGCGGGCTTATGCATCCCACGTTTGACATCTTTCAATCGCGATACGAGCTCTTTCACTGCCAACACGAACGGGTGGTGGCGTATATAGATTTCTGCGCGTTCCAACAAGGTTTCCATCAGCCGCGCGGTGACGGCCAAGCGACGCGACATCGTGGGCGCGATCTCTTGCCACAGCGCCAGGGCCTCACTGCACAGCGCCTGCGCGGGCGTTGGCACCTGCTGCGCGGTCATGGGTTCATGCTTGGCGTCCATCACGTTGTTGTCGACGCCAGGCAGGGCATTGGCGCTTGTGTCCATGGACGCCTGAGGCTGAGCAACCGAAGCAGGAGCTTGGGTGCGACGCTCTTCTTGCGCGCGCTGGTGCGTGTGCCCATCCGGCACCGGCAACAGCCGCCCCTCTTCTTCTAACCGCCCAAGGGTTTGCGCAAGGCGCGCGGCATTTTCCGCCGCGATGATGGCGTTGGCATGGCCGCGCCCGGTCCGCACCCCTTTGCGCTCCAACGCCTTTGCGTGCTTGTTGATGTGCCGCAGCGGTTCGCGGGTCAGTGCCAATGCACTGACCAAGTCGCCGCGGGCCAAGGCGTCATCGGCTTGCGCTTTGAGCGTGCGGTGATCCACACGCACGTCAACACGTGCCGCTTGCAAGTGCGCGTTGATGGTGTCGGACACCATCGCGCGCACCCACTGGACTTCCTCTTTTCCCGACGACCTGCCATCGAGCTCGCGTGTTTTCTCCGTCAAGCCATCGGGGCCGATGCGGCGGGTGGTGGCCAGCATATGCACGTGGTGGTTGAGGCTGTCGGTGTCTGGTGCGTGGATGCAGGCCTGGATGGCAAAGTGATAGCGGCCAACCAATGCTTGCGCCAGTTCGTCCACCAGAGCGATGCGCTGCGTGTCGTTGAGTTCGTGCGGCAGCGCGATCTCAAACTCGCGTGCCACACAGGCGTCTTTGCGTGCCTCGGCCGCTTCCGCTGCTGCCCAGAGCTTGCCGGCTTTGCGCGCCCATGCTGGCGCATTGGCTGGGGCCCGGAAAGCGGTATGCACCACGCCTCGGCGCCGGCGGTAGTTGTGGCACTTTCCAGTGAGCTGATCGGTCAAGCGCAAGCCCGCGCGATAGGCGGCCGCCGCGATGGCTGACTGGCCTTTGGAACGGCTGAAAGTTTTGACGTGCGTGTGGTAGATCGCCATGCGCTTGCGCTCCGTTGTTCGTCCATGATCCTTTTGTTATGCAAGAGGATTGGAATTTCGCAAGGGATTTTTTGAGAGCTCTTTTGCACTTTTTGATCGGCTTTTCTTGGCATTCAGGGGCGCAGCCGCCTGCCCATGCGTTGCCCAACGGGCAATGCGTAAGTGGGCTCTTGCGTTATTTTTTCAGCTTGTAATTTCTGCTTTTGATCGAAGCTCTTGTAGTGCTGTTGCAATCTGCTTGGCTTGACATCGGGTGATTCTTCTTTTGAATGAAAGCAGTCCGAATACCACGAGGTGTCTATGGAACAGACCAACCATCTGCAACGCAGCATTGCCCGCGCCACCACGCGCTTGGCGCAGCTTCACGCCCGCGAGATGATCGCGGATCAACGCAAATCGATGCGCGCGCAGCAGGCCGCGCGCCAGGAAGAGTTGCGCAAGCGAAAGCGCTGGGCGGACCTGGTGGTGTTGGCGGGCGCGGATGCGCTCGATGACGCGGAGATCATGGCCGCACTGGTGCGCGCCAAGGACGAAGCACGTGATCCCGACAAGCGCGTGCAGGCGCGCGCGGTGGGAGAAGCGTATTTGCTCACCGCCAGCTTGCCGGCAACGCCACGCCAGTAAAAAGAAAGCCCCGCCGAAGCGGGGCTGTTCGTTTGGGGCTCTATCGTTGTTGCCAATCTAGATGATCAGGAAACTGATCGGGAACCAAAGGAACGCCCCTACAAAGCCACCAAGGAAGAAGACCAGCGCGCGCTTGTAGTGGCCGAACAGGAACAGATACAACGCACCGATACATCCCACGCAGGCGGTGATGTTCATGGGCAAGAAGACCAGTTTCAGAAACGGGTCGAACAGCCCCACCGGCAGCCCGATCACGCCGGCAATGATCGGAATCAAAAACGTCCACTTCGTGGGCTTGGTGGACCACAGCGTCTTGCGGCCAAATGCAGCAATCATGGAAGTCTCCTCAGTCTGAGCGGATTGCTCGTCATCTCTTCTCGATGACGAGCACCCAATAGCTGCGGGGCTGTCGGTTTTCGACCGTGGCGGAAGGCACCATGTGCGCCACCGCCCAGCCCTTGACGTAGATGCTCGAAATGGTGTGTGCGCCCGCCATGCCTTCGCAGGTGAAGGCGGTGGCGGCATCCAGCGGTTTCATGGTCTGAGTGGGCTTGGCAGGCTCACTGGTGCAGACCCGGCCCTCGCTGGCGTGCGCGTAAGCGCCCGATCCGACCAGCACAGCCAACGCCAACATCTTCTGACCTTTGATCTTGAACATCCCTTTCTCCTGATGCGCAGACACGGCCAAAGAGCCGTGGCGCGAATCCTACGATATTCGTAGTATGCTGGGAATCGTCGGACGGGCATCCTGTTCAGGTGCCGCCAAGTCCCGCCCGACGCCTATTTGCCCAACGCCTGCGTGCTCTGCGCCAGGCGCAGGGGCTGTCGCAGACGGAATTGGGGGTGCGCATGGGATTGCCGCCAGATGTGGCGTCAGCGCGGATCAACAGATACGAGCAAGGGGTTCATGTCCCCGATCTGGACACCCTGACGGGCATGGCCAAGGAACTGGGCGTTCCTCTGCCGGCGCTTTTTGCCGACGACCGCACCGCGGAGCTCATCGCCGGCTTCGCACGGCTTTCGGCCGAAGCCCAAGATAAGATCTTGGCTGCGGTTCGGCGCTCGTTGAAGAAGTCGGCTGAATAGCGCCGCCACCTGGGAGCGGGCATTGCGCCGCGCGAGGGGCGCAAGCGGGGTGGATTAAACCCAGCCCCTGGCCGCCAGGCTGGTGGAACCAGCACAGCTGACCACGAAGTGGTCGATCAAGCGCACCTCAACCAGTTCCAGGGCTTGCTTGATGCGCAGCGTGATCATGCGATCTGCGGCGGAAGGCTCCAAGCTGCCCGACGGATGGTTGTGGAAGGCGATGACGGCGGCAGCGTTGAGAAGCAGTGCGCGCTTGACGATTTCGCGCGGATGGATTTCAGCGCTGGACACAGTTCCGAAAAACAGGTCTTCGATCGCGAGGATCTGGTGCCGGTTGTCTAGGAAGATGCAGCCGAAGACTTCGCGTTCCAGGTGGCCACAACGCGCGCGCAGGTAGCGAGCGGCGGAACTGGGCTCTGACACGCTGCCCTGGCGTTCGAGCTTGCGGTGCAGGATGCGTTCCGCGGCTTGCAGGATCTGTTCGTCCTGATCGTCCTGCGTGGTCCAGCTGTCGTTCGTGATCATGGGTGGGTCTCCCAAGGCGGAAGTGCCTCGTGGAGCCGCCCCAAGCGCGCTGATCGCCCTGAGCGCACCCCAAAGCGAGCACGCGTGAGCGCGCACAGTAAGGGTCGGAACATCGTGGAGAAGGCTTGTCCTTGCGCTCGGGGCAAGTGCGCTCAGGATCCATGTTGAGAGGCACAGCCAGGGGAGACCGACCTGACAGCGACAGGTAAGGTGTGCAGATCAGTAGAGATCAATCAGATGTGGGGCGCTGCCTCAGCCCGCCTGCGCATTGGGCAGCGGGTGATCAAGCCGTTTCGCAATGGCTGCATGCGGCCATCTGAGCTCATCCGCGGCAGCGCTTCGACTGGATCCACAAACGACAAGCTAGGAAAATTTCGAATCGACATCAACCCAGCGCTGACCTGGCCGCGTGACCGCTTCGGACAGTTGATGGACGTTGTTGACGATTGACGGCTGAGATTCACCTCGCCTATACGATTGGCGATTGAGGCTGCTGACATGCTCCTGTCGCGCTTGCCACCGCTGCCGAAGGGATATGAATGGTCGGCGTTTGAGCTGGACGGTGGCCGCTCGGTGCTCGAAATCAAGTTCGAAGCGCGGGACGTCGTCGTATATGCCTTCCAGCCCAAACGCCGGAAGTGCTGGTATATGGGGGGACTGCGACTGAGCCACACACCCCTGGGTGATTTCCCTCGTCAGCAGTGCGCCACCCTGACATAGGCTTGCGTCCTCATGACTCAGTTTGTCTCCGAACACCAGCGGCTGGTTGCTATTGCAAGATCATGACCTCGGCGCGCACTCCGCGCGCCGAGGCATATGCCCATCGCCTGCGGACCTCAATCGACCGATTCTTGTCCATCATCACGACATGAGAATCAGATCACTTTATTGCCGGTTCCCTGGTCATCCAATTGCGGTTCGTTGTCTGTGTTGACCACATTGCTTTTGCCTTTGAATGTGACTTGCTGATAGCTGCGCCCCAACAAGGTGTTGCGATCGCCGCCAACCACAGCCTGCCCGACCTGCGTCATGTTCAAGTTGTTGTCCGAACCGAGCACATTGAGCGTGCTGACCTCTTCGTTGATGACATTGACGTGCTGGCCTTCCACGGTGATGGACTGCGCGTGATCCACGTTGATCGAGCCATTCGAACCCGTGATGTGGACCGTTCCGCACTGACCGTTGAGCACAGTGGAGAAGTCATTCTTCGTGATGCGCACGCTTGCTCCTTGCAAGCACGTTGCACCACTGGCCGGGTCCACCAGTTCATTGGAGCCTGCAACATCGCCCGCGCAAGCGGTGGCGGCCACACACATCAACAGCAGTGCGAGCGGGCGGACGGGATTGGGGGTGTAGCGTCCATGGCATACGGATGTCATTTTCGAAACCTTTGGCTGGGTTTAGTAGGGCGCAACGTTCGTTTGAGATCGTGACACGCTCTTGGACGAGCTTGGCTCGCACAACGCCAGCATGCATCACGAGAACCTCAGTTGAAGCGGCGGCGGACCGCCAACGCGTGGGCGAACTCCGCCACAGAGGGGGCAACACGCGGAGCCAACGCGGAGCCAATGATTGCGCATCAGTGGCCTGCACTCAATGCTGGGTCGCGCAGTTTGAATGCCCACTGATCGGACTAACGCGTCCAGATTGCAATGACCAAGCGGGTCATCGTCTCCCAAATTCGGAGCCCGCCTGGATACCGCTTCATTGGCATCGCGCGGCTTGGCAGCACAAACGATTCATGCGAATCCAAACTGAGGTGCATCGTCATTCCGCGGTATCGACGCGGATACATTTGGAACGTATTGACAAGGCGCGAATTTCTGCGATGAATCGATTCCACCAATACACAGGAGAGCGAAATGTCCGTGGAAAGCTATATTCCCAACGGAAGCACTCAACCACTGGGCGATGCCGAGCAGCGCGACTATCGATCTGGCGTGGCGCAACACTTGGTCGAGGTTGCAAATGAAAGGAACGTGTCGATCAATCCGCTGCTATTGGAGCACTATTTGTGCGGCAACATCACTCTTAAGGAGTTGGTCGAGTTGACCGTCCGATCATGCATGCACTGATGATATCTCGTCGCACGATTGAGTTTGGAAGGGATGGGACGAGGCAAGCGGGCCCGCCCAAAAGCCCAATGCGTGGTGTTGAATTCAGAGCCGTTGGAGCGCGGAGCACAAATGTGGACATTGTCTCCGGCTTAGATTTTCCCCTCCAACTCAGAACTGTTCTTTTTTAAACACAACAGTTTTTTCTGCAAAATCAACGCTGTTGACTCGTCCTGAAACTCAGGCGAGACGGGAAAATTTGGTGAAAATCTAAACTAAATCTACCGACCCAAAATGACACTCAAAGTTCCACATCCGGCTTTCATGGTTGCGACATGAATGACAAACATCTTTTTCCATGAGAAACATTTGACAGACTTCAAATCATTAGTATCACAAATGGATCCCCACCACCGGAGATCCCGTGAACGCACTTCCCAATTCCTCAGCCACAAATAACCGGTCTGCCGCCCTATATATTGAGTCGGTGCGCGTGCGTGATGTCACGATGACCAACATCAGCCTCAATGATGCGGCGACGATCAAACATTTCCAGAAGATGCTTGATCGGCTCGGGCGCGACATGCCGCGTCGGCGCAAGAGCAGCCAGGAAACACGCTTTCCACAACCACTGCCGCTCGCCAGCCCTGCCCGCACTCTGTCCGTCGAAGTTCATGATTACTTGCAAAGCTGTGAGCGGCGCCATCTCCAAGCCAACTCTATCAAGGCATACGATCGCACGCTGCAATTGCTGAAAGTCGCTTGTGGTGATGTGTTGGTGTCCGACATCGGGCGCGATCACATCGGCCAATGGTGGGAATTGTTGAAGTGGGCGCCAAAGCATTTGTCCATTCCCACCTTGGCTGGCAAGACTGCTCAGGAGCTGATTGCCATCGGTCAACAGCAGAAGCGCAAGCCATTGGCAAGGCGCACGTTGTCCGCGCATCATACGAACGTGTCAGCGTTCTTTTCCGCGCTCGTGCTTGCAAGAGCCATCCCCTACTCGCCCATGGATGCTTTCCCCAAACCCAAGCTGGACGTCACGACGGAAGAGGAATCGTCAGAGCGCTGGTTTAGTGAGGATGATTTGAAACGTGTTTTTGACCATGACACTTTCAAGAAGTGGGCCAAGAAATACCCCCACCGCTGGTGGGCACCGATGATAGGTCTGTATACCGGAGCGCGGATTGGTGAAGTGGCGCAAATAAAAACAGCCGATGTCTCGAAAATTCACGGTGTCTGGTGCCTGTCGATTCGCAAGACTGTCGATGCAGATCTGGCGCACAAATCTTACGGGCGAAGCCGGCAACGATTGAAAAATCAAGCGTCCCAACGCACGATCGTCATCGCCCAACCCCTGATTGACGCTGGATTTTTGGACTTTGTCGCTGACCTCAAAGAAGCCAAGTGTAAACGCTTGTTCCCGCACTTGTCTGCCGGGCAAAACCGCATCAGTGGCGAGACCAATGCCCGATACAGCCAGGGATTGCTCAATCAATTCGGGGCATACATGAAGAAGCTTGGATTTCCCGATGGTATGCGCTTTCATTCGTTTCGCCACACGTTGATCACATCATTGGACAATGACGGCGTGGGGGACAAAGAAATTTGTATGATCAGCGGCCACGCCTTGCGCGTAGAATCCGAGGTCCTTGGCGGGAATTACCGCGGCAAAATTCCCGAGCGGATCATCGCCACACAAGTCAAAACGCTGGCACGCTACAAGCCTGCGGTGGTGTTGCCGGTCTACCAGAAAGGACAGTTTGAGAAGCAGTTGAAGGATCGCTCCAAGCACTATCCGTGATGCAGTGCTGTTCTCTCCGCTCACTGTCATATCAGCTGTCGGCATCCCACCGCTTTTGGCCGGGCTGCACGCGGCCCAGGATGCATCCTTGATTTGGCGCGCTGGTGCCAATCAAAGCCGTCCTAACCGGTGAGACGCCTTGGCCTAACATTTCGCCCATGGACCCTGCACTTCACCAGACGCTTCCCGTTCGCTTCGAGTGGGCCAATTCCGCGCACACCGACTTCAAGGATGCGCACATCATTGTGATGGAGCGTGAGGTGTGGGTTGCCGTCGCATTGCCGCGCAAGCTCTCGGACGGCTGGGAAGTTTGCACTGGCGTCTATCGTCGGCAGTTCAGCGCAAGCCGGTGGGTCAACATGCGCAGTGAGGCCGAAGCGGTGAGATGGATTTCGAGCTGGGTGAGCAAATACGCTGACTGGATTGCGAGCGAAGCCCCGCGGCGCAGGCACCGACCGGTGGCCTCAAATTCAATGCTCGACCGAATGAAGCTCGGATGGTGACACGCGGCATGGCTGCATAGCTCGACGCATTGGGCCTTGGCAACACAATTGGTGTTCTGCGATTATCCGTTGCAATCACCAAGTGGAGCCGATCATGGCAGGTGAAAAGGAAGAGGCAGTCAAACTGGCTGAGATAATCCTCGCTCTTCGAGAAAAGCACGGGTCGGATGTCATCGATCTTGCACTGTGGATCGCGCCGAAGGTGCCTGATGCGATCATGTTAGGCCGCCATGAGGTGGTCATCTCAAAAGTTCATCAAAATCAGGTCACACGACTGATCGCCTGCCTCAGAGATTTGAATTTTACTGCGGAAGAGGCGCATCCAAGTTTTGATGAGGCATCGCAGAACCGCAAGGACCGGCTCACACGTGTTGTGGTCCGTTGGGCGGCTCAGGGCGGAACAGACGTCTAGCCAGCCCCGCAGGATCACTTGTCCGTTATGGAGTTTATGGCTCCGAATTGAAGCACCGCGGCTGATGCATTGCTTGGCGAGCAAAGACTCGGACGGGCGTTGCTCGGCTGATATCCAGTCTGGGCGCGTTGCCCTTCCCCACGCGCGTCATCACGGTGGCTCACCGCGCCGTCGCCAATGACTCAATCCGTGCCGGCAACAGCACACGCTCAACAAGGCTGTCAGCGCGGGCCGCTCCACACATCTCGGAGCGGCCCAACACTGCCAGGTGTCCAATCCATCTGGACTGAGAATGCTCTTACTGAGAGCACTGACGCATGTCCACCAGCATCAGCTTCCAACGAAAACGATCGTTGAATTGCCGTTGCAAGCCGAGACAATCGACGCTTCACTGATGTCCATTTTTGTATCGGTCAGCTCGTCAAAAACCGTCGTTGACCCGATGACAACCCGGCCAAAATTTAGCGCCGCCGACGGAACCAAGCGCTTGCAGACGTCGTCCGGCACCGCCTCATACGTGATGGCAAAGTGGCGGGCGACGGCCCCGCCTGAGGTGATCGGCGCGCCCCTCGCATCACTGCCATTGATCGTGACTGCGCCATCCCACTGATTTTTGAGTGTCGTTGGAGATGAGGTCATCTGAGGCGGGAAAAACTTGCCTGCAACGGCGACGGCGGTGGTCAGCTCATTATACTTCTCCGACACAAACACGCCTTTCAAGATAGCCTGAGCTTGGGCAAGTGTTTGCGCGGTTTGGTTGGCTGTTCGCGCAACCTGCACCTTGGAATAGATGAAAAAAGCAGCGACTGCCAAAGCGGCCATCACTGCAAGCACAAGCATCAACTCAATCAACGAAAACCCTTTCTGTCTTTGATAAACCATTTGTATACTCCAAAAATAAGGACATAAAAATACCCCAAGCCAGGGATATATATTCCAAACTATGAAATGGTTTGTTTTAGTCAACAGAAAATATTAACGCTGGCAAAACGCGACCAGGATTCGTGATCGTTATCGTAAATTCGTATTTTTAATGGCCCTGCCAACAGTTCGTTCAATCTTCTCGGGCTTTCATCGCCACGATCAATTCGGAGTGAGCCATGACGAAACCCAAGCCTCCATTTTGGAAGCAAGCAAAGCCCAGAAAGAGAGAGCCACCAAAGACCCTTGCCGAAAATCAGCGAGAGGCTGCCCGGGCACACGCGCAAGCTGCGGGCCGCCGTTATCCCAATCTGGTCGATAACGCTTGGGCTGCGCGCTTCGTGCCCCCAATCTTTCCGCCGGAACCCATATAGGATTCCGCGCTATGTCAGAGACAGCGCAGCATGGTGATCTCGGTGCAGCACACACCGCAAGCACAGTGCATCAATGCCACATGGATCAGTCACCGTCATCTGGCCGCAAGCTCATCAAGCTGAGGCTGAGTGGCTTCGGCAGAAGCATGACGCGCAGCGTTGCCAGAGACTCGGGCCGCATCTCTCGCGACCAATTCGAAATTCGGACAGGTAAGTGGTGATGCGAACGTTCAAAAGAAGCGGTGGTTCCGATGAAAAAAAGGGCGCCTATTTGGCGCCCTTTTTGAACATGCATTACTAGGAAACCCCTAGATAGATGACTTCGGAGACGTCTTAGCTCTCTCCGATGACAAATGCGGATGCTCTTTGTGCCGCATGTCAATTTAGGTTTTTTTCGTTTTTTCCTGATTGCGAAGAAGTGACTGAAAGCAGCTTCCAAGTGTCGTCCTTCTGCCGCTGGTAAGACATCGACACATATTTTTCAGTGCATTTTCTCGCCTGTGCATCTTGGGGAGCACATGCAGGACTGAGGTAGACCCTCACCTCAGCCCCGTCAGACCAACCGTCCCCACGCGTGATCTTTAATGCCGAGCCCGCCTCGCCGCCATCCTTCTGATAGACCGCTAAGTCATTCAGCACTTGTTCGTCGCGCACTCCCGAAGAGCATGCGGCGAGCAACGGGCTCACCAAGAGGCAAAAGATGAAAAAACGTCGCATAACTCCCCCTTATTGTTGGCATTTCAAGGTGCAGACTTTCGAAAGTTCAGCATCGGCCGGACGGCCAGCCGGTAACGATTCAGCGGCTTTAAAACCCCTTTCGTTGTTAGCGAGATCTGAGGTTTGGCAAGCCCACGCGCTGTCTCCGCTCAGTCTGCTCTGCATGTTGGGAATGTCATGCATCACCAGACCCTGAGCTTCATTAACGACCCCAGAGCTTCTGGCGAGCGCAGTGCCCATACGTTTCCCCATAATGCAGCTCACGGTGCAGTGCCGCATGGCGGAGTTGATCTCGCCGGGAAAGGTTTGGTGTCCCCACGTGCGCCATTGACGGGCCATATCATACAACCCCGATTCTGGCATTTTGGCACCAGATTGCTTGTAGATATATTCCAAGTCTCTGGATTGAAGACCTGTGGGGTCGAAATTGTTGACAGGGGCACTCTCCACGTAAGAATAAGTGCTCAGCCCGCCAACCAGTCCGATCGGATCGCTTTGAACATAGCGACCGGTCGCGGCGTCGTAATCCCGGTAATAGTTGTAATTCAGTCCCGTCGCCGAATCGTATCGCTGTCCCGGGAACCGCATGTTCAACACGAACTGGGTGGCGTCTAGATCAGGGTCCTGGTTGGGCACGCTGTTCCCAAACGCTTCCCCGGCCAGGTCCCAAGTCCACACAGCTACATTGCGCACGGGATCGATCACCGACCGCGGTGTGCCCAAGTGATCCGGCTGGACATAGTGCAGCCGCCCGATCGCGGTGCTGGGCCCAACCTGGAGGCCGACAGGCTGGTCACCCAACCAGATTGCTTGCTGGATCGCCGCCCCGCTTGGGCCGTAGTCGCCCAGCCAATGGCCTGACTCGTCAAATACCGTGTAGGTCTCGGACGACCCGGCATAGCGCCGGACGCGTTCGCCCACGCCGTTGTAGGCGTAGTTCATCACCGGCACGCCCGACTGCTTCACTTGCGTCATCCGGCCATGGTTGCCATAGACGAACTCCTTGGCGGTGCCGCCAATGGCGGTGGTGTTGCCTGCGGCGTCGTGGCCACGGGCAATGCCGGCCACAGAGCTGAGCTTGTGGTTGGTAGAGGGATAGACGTAGTCCTGCAAACCGCCGGAGTTGGTGAAGGCCTCGCGGTTGCCGGTCTTGTCGTAGTCGTAGCTCTCCAACACCGTATTGCTTGGGCCATCGCGGAACTGGGTGAGGCGGCTGAGCGTGTCGTAATCGAACTTGACCCGAGCCGGTGTTGCGAAGGTTGCGTTGTGGATCGCGGTGATTTGTAGGAGTTCATCCCTGGCAAGGCCAATATCCAGACCACCTGATGCCGTATCACGCAGCGATTGCACTGCGTAGTTCAGATCATAGGCACGGACCAACGTCCGCCCATTGCCATAGGTCCAACCCTGCCCAGGTCCAAAGGGATTGTAGCCGGTGACGGTGAGCAGCAACTCCCTGGCACCACCTGGCGGGGTCACGCCGACGGTGGCCACCCGGCCCTGCGCATCGCGGGTGTAGTCCGCGACCGAGCCGTCTGGGTAGGTCACCGCGGTGAGCTGACCTGCGAGGTTGTAGGCGTATTTGACCGTCAAACTGACACCGTTCGTGATCTGGACCTTCCGCACCAAATGACCAAACCGGTCGTAGCAATACGCCGTGCTCCCACTGCCATCGGTCATCGTTGCCCAACGGCCCAAGGCGAATTGCTCGCCGGCAGCACACGCACCGGGAGCGGTGTCGTAGGTGAACCCCACATTCAGGCTGGTGTCGGGGTAAGTGACACCAGTCAGGCGATTCAACGCGTCGTAGTTGTATTGCCGGGTGACTCCGCGCGCATCCGTAGTCGTCTTGACATTGCTGGCCGCATCGAACGTATAAGCTGTGATGCCAGTGTCTGGGCTGGCCAGCTGCGTGCGGTCGCCAAAGGCGTTGTAGGTGTAAAGCGTTTCCAGCAACTTGGGATCGGTCACCTTGGTGACTTGATCGAACTCGTTGTAAGCCAAAGCGGTGGTGGCTTCAATTCCACCCACATCCTGCAAGGTGGCGCTCAAACGGTTCAATGGATCATGCTGGCGCGTGGTCTGGCGCAGCAACGGATCGATCACACTGCTGACGTTGTCCTCTGCATCGTAACCATAGTTGGTGGCGTGCAATGCCGCGTCTTTGTCCGCTTCCAACTGACCCAGTGTGTTGTAGACGCGCGACAAGGTGCGCTTGACCGTGCCACCCGAGGTTTTGCTGTCTTCCGCAAGGCGGTTGCCCGCGTTGTCCAGGGTGTAATGGATTGAGGCCCCCGTGCTGTCGGAAACATCGGTCAAGCGATGAGCCGCATCGTAGACGTAGTTGGTGAACGAGCCATCGGGCAGCGTCACCTTCTTGACTAGACCGGTGGGCCAATAGTCAAAGGCGCTGACCTGATCGTCCGCTTCGCTGGCATTGTTGGGCCCGCGAACCTTGTTGGACAACAGCCATCCGCGGATGTGATAGCTGGAATCGGTCGCCACACCATTGATGTCCAGGCGCGAGAGCGGTCGGCCCAACGCGTCATAACCCAGTGTCTCGACCGATCGGCCCAGCGCATCGGTGACCTTCCACAGATCCCCCTTGCGATGCGAACACGCGGCCGGGGTGGTTGCGCACACCGGATCATCCGATCCGTAGTAGCTCAACGTCACGAGGTCACTGACGTCCGATCGCGGGCCGTCAACGCTTTTGACCAAGCCCAAGGTCGGGCAGGTGCTGCTGGGCGCGGACACATCCGCCGCCTCGCAGTAAGCGTAAGTGGTGGTTCGGGTTTCACTGGTTGCGGTGTCTTTGACGGAAACGGTGAGCGGTTGCAGGCGTGCATTGCGCGTGATGCGGGTCTCGCGGTTTCCGCGCTTGGTGAAGATCAGCCGGTTGCTTGCGATGTCGTGGCGCTCTTGCGTGGTGCGTTCTTGCGCCAAACCCACCGCTTCTTGGATGCTGCGCGTGCGCGCCGGCTGCCCGGTGACCGCGTCGTTCGCTTCCGCATAACTGTGCTGCGTTACGACATCGCGGCGATCCGTGACCGTGCTCAGCCGGCGGCGGAAATCGACCGACGTGTCCAAGTAGGTGCGGTCGATGTCACCGCGGACGGGATCGGAGAACTTACTGATCTTGCGGGTCGGACCATCCTGCACCCATGGCGTCATACCATAGGTGGTGACTGCGCCCAATGCATCTGTGACCGTCGAGCCACCGGCCGCGGGATAAGTCAACGTCACAGCGTCCGCGCCACCAGCATGCGTGCTTGATGTCACGCGGGCTTTGGTGTCATAGGTGAACGTGCTAAAACGCTGACCATCCTCCCCCGTCACCCCGGTCAGAAAACGTGGGAAACGCGTGTCTTCGTAGTGATAACTGCGCGTTTTTCCATCAGCATACGTGACACTTTCGACTTGACCACCGGCGGTGTAGGTGTAACTGGCCAGGGCAAGACCTGCCGAACGAATGACCGCGATCGTGGCGTCTTCCAAGCCACCGTTGTATTCCAGCATCAGGCTTCGGCCGGTGCTGTGGGTGATGCTCGCCAAGCGATTGGCCGTGTCGTAGACATAGGCCAACGACGTGCCATTCTCCAATTGCTGCGCAACCAGGCGGTTGTTGGCGTTGAAGCGCAGCACGCGATCAGCCCGATACAACAGCCAATCGGTGCCGTCGGCCACCAGACGATCGCCGCTGCCGTCCACCGCCTCATAGGCCGCACCAAGCGCTGCAAATGCAAGCTGCGAGCCATCGGCTTCGATCAGACCGACATTGAGCGTCTGGTTCGGGTCCATCGGGTCCGTGCCCAATGCCAGTTGAATGTTGTGCGAATGAGTCCAGCCGGCTCCAAACCCACTGCGCGCCACCGACGCCATAGAGTGGTAGTGGCGATCGAACTTGATCCAGCCGAGATCGAGGTCCGGCGCGGGCTCGGACTTGTCACCCGTGGTTGGATCGCAGGGATTGCCCACCGGGCACTCGTTTTTGGCGAGCGTCTCCGACTGATACGTGAGCTGGAACGGCATGGCGCATGCCTGCTTCTCATCGCTCCAAAACAGCACGCCCGCATTGGGGCACGCCACGTCACGGTTTTTGGTCGTGGAGCCGGAGATGTTGACGATCTCGCACTGGCTTCCCGTCCACGCTGACCGGGTTCCGGTGTAGTCGCCAAAGCCTTGTGTGGTGGTTGCGTTGTCGTCCCAATAGTTGACTTCATCCCACACCGGAGAGACGTGGACCACGCTCACGGCGGGGCAACCTTCGCCGGTGCTCTCTTGGTTGTAGCGCAGTGCGATCTGGGCTTCGAGTGCCTCGATTGAGCCCACTCCGGGTGGGGGATTGGAGATGCTGAAATCGCTGTATACCCACGGGTCAATGACCGGCGGTCGCGGCACGCCCTCGTATTTGGAGACCGCTTTGCTCGGGGTGACAAAGTGCCCCGTCACCTGCATTTGCACTCCCGCGCCATTGGGGTAATTGGCGAAGAAATCCTTGATCTTGTTCTGAATGCCTTCCTCCGTGGTCTGCGGATCCGGCGGAAGCCAGTCGGACGTCCAGACCTTGCCGGCCTCTTGGGCCTGAGCGCTGGCGCTCAATGCGACACCGATGGACACGGCCAATGCGGCCATGATGGGGTTGCGAAGAAAGTGGGCAGGCGAAGCCATCTTGCTGCGTGACATATGGTGTCTCTCCTTGATGGGCGATCAGGCGCCCGATTGGGGGAGCGGCCGTGGCCTCCATGGCGCACAGCAAAGCCCCCGTTCCTTTGAACAGGCTCAATCAACGTCTGGGGGGGCGGCATCTCCATTGCGGGCCATGAGAGGCGATCCATTGAACTCTGAGGGTCCATTGCCTCAGTGACTGCGACGTTACTGCGAAGCGGGGCACTTGACCAGAGGGGCGGGCACCGTATGGGGCGGCTGTCACGGCACGGTATCTGGGCTTTTACGCAGTTCCACGATTAAGCGTGGCGCAGAAGTGAATGGCGGGCAACTTTGGGCTGCGCGATTCCGTTGACACCGAAAAATGCTTTGTTATCAACATAATTTTCGGGAGCAATGCGAATGAAGCCAAACAAATATAAAAATATTGCGGGCAGTGTCGATGATCACAGCGACTCAGATGTGGATCCGAATAACGGGCAGCCAGCACAAGAAAATGATGATCCCAATGCGCCATATGATTACCTCGGCGGCTTTATCATTCCGGTTGGCACAATGCTGTTATTTTACTGCGTCGGAGCGATGTTCGTGCTCGGGATTTATTGCATTCCTTATGCGCTGGGATGGACCGATCACCTGCCGTGGGAAAACCCCTATGCATGTGAGACTACAAAGGAAGAAATTGAAGAATGCCGCACTGCTGTTGCTCAACCCGACGGACAGGCCACTAAACACAAGAGCTGACTTGCAATCGACGCTCACAACGCGAAGCGATCACTTGATTCTTGAAGGTCAGCTTCCACAGCGTCCATGAGGTCGACGCGTTTGGCCCAAGTGCTCATGGGCCCCATCTCTTGACAGCCGCCAGTTTTGGCGAGATAAAGCGCTGGCTGGCGGTAAGCCGTCAGTAGTAAGCGGTTGGCTCATACAGCCACCCTTCGCGTTGGTCGGAAACGCCAGCGTTCCTACCTGCATATGCCCCATTCGGCGCCAGGTGCCCATCGGACTGTAACCAGTCGCTGGGAGAAAAGCCCCCCTCGCCCGTCCAGGACTCACATATGCCTAACCGCTATAAATCCGCCCGTGAAGCCGCCTTCAAAGCGCAAGGTGGCCGCTGCTGTTACTGCAACGTCCCCATGTGGCGCTCCTCCCCAGAAGAACTGGCACCGCTCGGCCTTCGCGCTAGAACGGCCAACCCGCTTCAATGCACCGCTGAGCACTTGGTGGCGAAGCGCGACGGGGGCGGCAGCCAGCGTGTGAATATTTCCGCAGCCTGCTGGCTGTGCAATTCCAGGCGCCATCGCCGGAAGAACCCACTAGACCCCAAGACATACCGTGAGTTTGTGCAGCGCAGGATGGCCAAGGGCGGGTGGCATTGCTTGGGAACCAACTTGACGCTATGAACTCGGCTGCCAGTTTTCCAAGGCGGTGAGGAACTGCTCCATGCCGTCTTGGCGAAGCGAGTAGCAGCGGGCCACAGTCATGGGAGTTCCGCTGTCATCGATGCTCTTTCGAAGCGCGTTGACCCTGCGCTCCCATGCACCATCGAGCATGGTGAGATCGCAGTAGTTCACTGCGTTGAAAGCATGCGAGAAGTCCAACGCATCGTTCTTGTCTATGGTGGAATTGACATCAAGGATCCAATCCCGCATCAGCGCACCAGATATGATCTTCATCCGCGAGCGAACGCCATCCGGGCGTGATGCCTTGGCATTGGCGCGATAGGTGTCGTTTGTTCGAATTGTCTCAACACACTGAATGAAGCGGTCCGCAACCTCGTTCAACACCTCGCCCATCTGACCCCGATGCTCATGAAGCATCAAAAATACACCCTGCAACGCCTCCACCGCGTCACCTGTTTGGGCGAACTTGCGAGCAAAGAAATCCATGTTTGGCTCGTCGGCCGCGGGAATCGGTCGATCGGCATCATCTTCAAAGTTGCCTTCGCCCCACCCTTCGCCAGCCTCCGGAAGAGCGAGGTGGATGTTTGGGAGCACGGCCCGCAGTAGCGCATCAGCTTCGGTGGAGTGCGTGCCGTCAGAAAAGCGGGCAAACTCAGAGACGGTTATTGGCGTGAACATCCACGTTCCTTGACTGCTCTTGATCGCCTCGGCGAAGCGCTGCGTCAGTTCTAGGCTTTTGGCTATATGCCGTATCGCGAAGATATCTAAATAGATAGCAGGCCGCTCGAATGTCTGCCGCCACAGCACGTCGTCTCCATCACGTTCAAAAGTGATTGGCATGGATATCCCTATTTGCGTCGGCCAATTCCGACATCACTGCAAATAACGAATTCGCGCCGCACGCCTTAGCCGATGCGCCGCAACAGATAACGGCACAGGTCGCGCAATGAAATCCATGTCAGATCAACTGTCGAGCGTGCGCCCGCCAAAAAATGCAAACTTCTTGCAAAAGAATCCCTCTCTACCTTAAACCATCCCCGACATATCTGCCTCAGCTTGGGCGTAATCAGTTGCCGCCTGTCTAAGGGCCGTGTCCAAACTTTGGCGTCGCGCCAACATGGACGCACGCAGGCTCATGAGATCTCGTCGGCCGTTGAGCAAAACATTTTCGAGATCGATGCGCTTAATGATCATGCGTCGATCCAGATCAGCCACCAACTTCGGATCGACAGCCTTCTGTGGATCGAAGTGAAATTTCGCTTGGAGCGTTTGCTTCCAGTTCAAAAGACGTTGTGTCAGCGCCGGTCCGAAGCCAGGGACTTGCACAACCGCGTTGTATGAAATGTCTGCCGCCGTTTCAATATTGAAAGATGCAAGCATTGTCTTTTTCGCCTCGCCTATGCCCGGGATCTTGGCGCGCTCGATCTGAAATCGATCTAAGAAGGCATGAAGCTCTGCTTTTTGGCGGTTGGCCACGAGGCTATCGTATTGTTGCTGGCGCAGCCGCCCCAATTGCTGCCATTGATCGCGCAAAGAACGCAATTCGACCAGCTTTTCTTGGAACTGCACAGCCCCTTCATCGCGCTTCCACCGCGCTGTCAAATCATCGTAGCGCGCTTTTGCTCGCGCGCGAGCTTCAAACAGTGGACGGCTGTCTACTTCGCCGCGACCGATAATCCACTTGGCCATGCCCCATGCCAACAGAGCCCAGACGATGATCAATGTTGCTTGATACGCCACACCAAGCAAAACGATCAAAAACGCCACCACCATACCTAGACCACGCCAAACTTCTCTGCGCTTCCGCGCCGATTGGGCATATGCGGACGGCGCAGACTTCGGTGCCACGGGCACAGCACTTAACACCGGGAGACTTAGGTTCTCAATGTCACGCCAGACGGCAACGATATTGAACGGCCCGCCGGGCATCTTGGTTGGCCCTGCCACCGGCAAACCAAAAAGTGCGATGCCGGCGCGCTCGATCGGACACCACGGACAGTCGGAATGACCCGATTGGTAAAAATGAGCTGCGTTCGCAGAGCATTTGGTGAACTTCTTTTCCAACTCAGTGAGCGCACGCACCCACTCTTTTGCCACCGGGCGACCATTCGGTGCCACGCCCTGCTGTCCGAATGCCCGCTCCCACATCTCTGCCACGGCTGGTGAGGCCGCGACCGCCGGAGCGCTATAAGGCGGGGGCTGCATCTGCTTAACAGCCGCGTCTCGCCCATACGCGTAGCGGAATTGCGGGATGGCTTTTTCAATGGGCATGTCGCCGGCACCACTGAACCTTCCAGCAAACGGATGGCGGCCATTGAGCAGGAGTTGGAACACCAAGACCGCCAAACCAAAATTGTCATGGTTTGCGGTGCGCAGGGTGTTCTTAAATGCTTTGCCGTGCAATTCGGGTGGGGTGAAGTCTTGAACGCCCACCTCGCACAAGAACGTCTTGCCTTGATGGCTGATCTGGAAGCTGTCGCAATCAATCAGCCTCACGGTGGCATCGGGAGCAACGAGCACGCCGCCGTGGTTGACGTCGCCAACCAAATAACCTGACTCATGCAGCAGTGCGAACGCACGCGCTGTGTTGAGTGCTGCGCGAACCAGCATGCGCCAATCAGCACTCGGGAATTCTGAAAGGCGGCTTTTGGGGCTGTAAAGACGGTGGATATCCTTGGAGCCACGCAGGTTGGGCATCAAAAATCCGCATACCTTGCCGTCCAGTTGGCGCAGCACCTCTACGGGCCAAGCGGTGAGCTGCTCCAATTCCTGGGTTCGCAAGCGCTGCATAACATTGAGCTTGTCTGCGCGCTCAACACTGGCAGGCGCCAAGTAGATCTTCGCGAGCATCTCTGGGTGAGCCAGCACCTCATAGATCGCTCCCTCCCCTCCCTTGGCCAAACGCTTCCCTAGTTGAAGCGGTCCACCGGTTCCGCGGACGTCTGGTGCAGACACTTATGCCTCCGCGACCGGGTCAGGCACGGTCCGCGAAGCGATCGCCTTAGCTCGACTGGCCAGCAACAGCGTTTTGTCGTCGTCTGTTCGGTCGCAAATCGCCGGCGAACCCAAATACAGCGCTAACTTGTCAGACAACTCCGCGTCTTGCCCTGGCTCAGGCAATGCGCGAACCGCACGGAAATTGCTGTCGAAGAATGGTCCATGCACAGTTTTGCTCGCGAAGTGCAAAACTAAGGATTCAATGCCATCGGTGAATGCCGCTACTTCATCAATTAATTCGGGGCTACACATGAACTCAAATGACGCCAGCGCTGCGGGCTCTGTCACAAATGTAGTCGTGTTGGCATATTCACCGTGCTGCGGCCAAAAGACATAGGCCCAGTCATCGCCTCGATGCCGCACCACGATGGCACCGTCCCCAATCTGCAAGAAGCATGCATGGGTCGGAGACACAACAGCCACCAAAATGGTGCAAGCAAAGTCGCGGATGCTGGCGCCATCAAGTTCGGCCTGGCGCGCGATCCGCGTGCTCACATTTTCCAACCAGCCATGCGCAACATCGCGAGTCACACCAGTCAGATCACCCCCATCGTCGAAATGACCGCGCACACTGTCCATGAGTTCACACACGGCCAACGAAGCTCCACGCTCTGCGTGCTTGGCACTGCCTGCGCCATCGGACGCTACCAATACGACCACCTCGCCATCTAGGACCGCGCAGACGTGCGCGTCCTGACAAGGCATATCTGTTTTGATGTGCGAAGTGCCGATGACGGACGCAGCGGCAACCCGCCAGCCCTGGATGTCCATCAGGTCGACGCCCAGCCCTCAGGCGCCACAGGATTGGTCAAGTGAACCACGTCTCCTGGTGTGGAACGTGACACTGCGCTCATAGAGTTCGATAGCCAGCTGAACAGCTCACGGAATTGCAGCCCCTTCAAACGCAAGGGTGCGCGCACGGAGATCTGGCCAAGAACGTCCATGTTTGCGCCTTGAACGCCGACGGCGTAGAACTGGAAATTCTTGGTGGCTTCACCTTCACGAACCAGTTCTGCCGCACGCTGCCACTGGTCTGTCGGCGCGCCATCGGTGATCAAGAATACCCACGGGCGGTAGTAGGACACACCATTTTGCTTGTAGGTATTCTTGCGTTGCCGCACCATCTCCAAGCCTTGCTCGATCGCAGCCCCCATTGGGGTATCGCCCGTGCATGACAGCATAGGCGGGTAAAAGCTATCTGCGGTGACGAACTCGCTCAGAATCTGCACCGGACCGAAGGTGACGATACCCACTTCAATACGTTTAGATGCAAGAGAATCGGCCGTGAGCTCTTCGCGGAACTGCTGCAAGCCTGCGTTGAGCTCATTGATCGGCTGACCGTTCATGGACCCAGACGTGTCTAGTAGTAAAAGGCACGGACAGCGGTTCTCGGGATTCTCGGCAAACTCAGCACCACCAAAGGGCACCTGTTCAAACTCGTTCGTCATTAGTTGTTCCCCCTATTTTATGTTGCAATCTAGACCAGAGCAGCGAATTCGACCAGCGTGATTGATCTCTTTCTGAGAATTTCATATTGGCCACCTCACCACCCACACTCCGCGTCACCGCACTGCCTCAGTCTCCCGCCGACTGGATGCCTCTGCTGGTCGCCGCGGGCATCCTCGTCGCACTCAGCGTTGGGACTCTCGACAAATACGTGATCGATGGAGCGCGTGTGGCCACTCCACCTGTGGTTTCACCTTCGGTCGCCACCCCAGTTGAAACATTGGCTCCGGTTCAATTGGCAGTTTCCGGACGGGTTGGCTCACTACGCCTCGCGGCGGTTACCGCTTTGCCAAAGCGTCCAGGCAAGCTCCGAAGCCATCCAAGCTGCCCCACCCAACTGATGCTGGCCGAGTCTGCGGCGGCGGCCGCCGCGACAAAAGCAGGTTGGCGCGTGGTGCGTGACCAAGATATTTCCGGCTATCAGTTGGTGGTTGTGGACGCAGGCATTGAACGCGTGCGCCGCGGCCGATGCTTGCCCAGCGGAATGAGTTTGCTGATCTTTCGAGGGACCAAATTGGCAGCCATTGCTTATTCGAGAAACGGACCAAAGGCGGTATGGCTTACGTCGGTAGAGCAGATCGCGCCCAACACAATCCAACTGAATGGCGCAGATGAGCCGGCGGCGTTGCTCCGGCTTGACCCAAACGCCATCCAACTGACGCCTTTGAAGTAACAAGAACACCCGACATATTTAATTTCGACGAAATCAATCACCTCGAATTGTGGAACTTCGACCTTCTCGTCTATCAATTGGCAACATTGCTCGTGCAACGTCGGGCATTAGCCTAAACCTAATCAATCAGCGCGACCGCGCGAGGCGATTGCATTGCCCGCGTCGCTGATGTTGTCGGCGATCGACTGCAAGGCGCTTTGCACACCATCAAGAGTCTCCCCTTGCAACGGGTGATCACTGCGCAGTGAATCAGACAGGCCCTCAATGGCTCGGACGACATCGAAAAGCGGCTCCGTTGCTTCTGCGAGAGACCTCAGATACATCGCTATCTCGTCGCCGGCCGCTCCATACATGTATGCAGCTATCAGAGTCGCTCGGGCTTCTGGCGGGTATTCTGAAAATCGCTCTTCGACAAACCCCTTAGCTTCCAACATCCAATCATGGGATGTCATTCCTGCCTGCCTCATTAACGCATCGGCATCCAACATAGATTTTCCTGTCTTTGATTAGGGTGGTTGATGGCGCCGGTCCACTACACGCTCGGACACCTCGAACGGTGTAGATGGTGAGTCAACTTGCCCGAGGTTATCGGCAACATAAGCCCCGACCTCTCGCTGTCCGCTATCAGTCCCTTGCTTTACGCAGCCGCTCATTTCGGTTGCACAGTGCGGACCCGACAAGATAACTAACCACGATCGTGATGGATTGCAAGAGCAACAATCCGAAGGTAAAGATGCTGCCAAATAAGGTGAACGCGCCCCAGATGAATGCAGCCCCTTTTAGCCAGCCCCTCCCCATGGCGGCTGCCCCGAGCATAGAAAGAAATATGGCCAACTGAAAGCCCAACACCCCTGCCGCCAGCAATACGAACATTCCCTTTCCCTGGTTAGACTTGCCCCGTTGATCAACAACGGATTTTGGCGCAGAGACCGGCCATGGCGGATTTATGGCACATCCACGGTTCGTCCGCCTAAGATGTAATCGCAGTTCTGCTCAGCGCTACAACGGCGATCAAGGACACCGCGAAGAGGGTCAGCAAGGAAGCGGACAACGCTGCAAACGCGCTAAATGCCACATCTACCGGCGATGCGTGATATATGGTGATTCACTGCGGAAGATATAGCGAATATCCAGAACGTCATTTAATCGACGCATACAAAGCATAGGGGCTTTGAATGAACACCGGAAGTTCGATCGACTGGGACAACCATATTTCCGCGAATGCCAAGTGGACGCGCCGAACAGCGCCCATGGCGCTTGCACTGCTGTTAGAGCGGCTGAAAGACAAATCAGGCTCCATTTCTTACAGTGAGCTCGCCAAGCTGATGTATCAGCGATACGGCGAACCGATTCAGCCCAACAAGCAAAAATACGGCTTACCACTCGGTGCCGCTGCTGATGCGGCAATTTTTCAGGGGCGCGACCACGGCATCACGATTCCGCCGATCAGCTTGATCGTCGTGAATGCGAACACCGGCTACGCTGGCGATGGAGCGAACCAGTTTGTTCGCCGACTTCGGGGAACGACATTGCACACCCGTGACCCAAAGCGGCGGGCGATCATTGACACGGAAGTCGAGCGCATCTGGGCTTTGGATACAGGTTTTTGGGAGCGCTTGGAACAACTTCTTGGAGTCACTCCCGCCCCGAAGCCAAAGGTCCGCATCACCGACATTGGCCCCCCACCTATACCTCCCACAGGTGGCAAAGGTGAAGGGCCCGCTCATGCCGCGTTAAAGAAATGGGTGACAGATCACCCCCAAAGGTTCACCGACTTTGGGCACTTCAATCGCGGCAAGACAGAAGACCGACTCCAATCAGGCGACAGCGTCGACGCCATGCTCTATGGAGCGACCGTCCGGCTTGCAGTCGAGGTTAAGGCGAGCAATGCATCCGAAGATGAGTTGACACGGGGCATTTTCCAGTGCGTCAAGTATCGCGCCACGCTTCAAGCAGAAGCCCGCGCCTACCCCAAGCATCGTCTACCCGGCACTTCTATTTTGGTTTCGACGGTAAAACTGCCGAAGAAGGCCCAAGCAGTCGCGGACGCGCTCGGGGTCCGTTTTATGCAGGTTGCGAAGAGCTGTGAGAGGTAACGCCTACATCTTGGTTTCACTGACATAAGCCATCCAAACCGCTGCATAGCAGGCAATTTCATATTCAAAAATCGCCGCGCAGCTCATACGCTTGCACTGACCAGCGCAGATGCACTGACCAGCGCCGTAGAATCTACTGCGACGTTCTCGTTCTCGTTCTCGTCAGCCATCTCTACCCCGTGTTGAATTCCCATTGCAACGTGAAACGCGGCAAAACCGGCCATAGGCGTTCAGCCCCCAGCGAGATCGCGAAGCCTGACGATAGATGGTGGCTATCCATCACGTATTTACTGGGTTGCTAACGCATATTTCATGCCCCTGTGGCATTTATTCTGCGCACACCGCTACCCTGGCCCTGTCGTCAGACGATCCCTGTTTCTTGGTTCGCGTTTGGACCAGGAGAGAGGATCAGCGGGCAAGGAGCAGGCAGAGGGAATGGCACAAGACATGGAATGGGGCCCCTCGATCTGGGGGCAGCGGTTCACCGGGTCCGGTCAATGGTCGCTGCGCTTGCGAGGCCATGTCCTGGAACTGGTGTTTGGCGGGCAAAGCCACGTGGCCGCCATTGAGGGCCGCTCCCCGCTGAGCATCCAACAGGGCATCTTCTGGACCGACCTAACCCTCCACCCCGGCCAGGCGCGGGCAATAACGGTTGACGGCATCCCTAACAAATACGGCCAGGCCATCGAAGAGGCTGTGCGCGCGGTGGTCGCCGAACAAAAACGCGAAGCGGCCAGGCGCGCTGAGGAAGAGCGCAAGCTCAGCCGGCGTCAGCGCTTCGCAGCCGCTTACGCGGCCATTGAGCGTTGGAGCAAGAGCGTCGTGACCGTGATCCAGGCCGCCAAGCAGGCGCACCGCTGGATCACCCAAGAGCAGGTCAACGATTTGCGAAACGGGCGCCCTGCAATCCTCCCGTCTGCCTCAGAGCTCAGCGAGCTTGCGGCCGATCCCGACGTCCGTGCCAGCCTTGGCGATCGGCTGGACCGCGCCGAGCGCGTGTTGAAAATATGGGATTGGGATCTGCCAACAGTGATCGACCAGTTCAATGAAAACCACACGACACGCGAACTTGAACAATGCCGGCATCTGTTTGACCGGGTGGAAAGTCGGCCACTGACCGAGGAGCAGTCTCGCGCCGTCATCTGCTTCGACAATCGCGTGCAGGTCGTAGCCTCGGCAGGATCCGGCAAGACTTCGACCATGGTGGCCAAGGCCGCGTATGCCATTCAACGCCTCGAAATGGCTCCTGAGCGCATCGTGATGTTGGCCTACAACAAACGCGCAGCCAAAGAATTGGAAGAACGCGCGAAGAAGTCCCTGGCAGCATTGGGCATGGGCAGCGTTTCGCTCACCGCGAAGACCTTTCACTCATTGGGCTTGGAGACCATTGCTGCTGCCACAACCAAAAAGCCATACGTTCCAGATTGGGCCAGTGAAGACAAAGAAAAGCTCCTCAAACTGACCGACATCATCGATCGCTTGAAGAGCCGCTCGTCCATGTTCCGCACCGATTGGGACATGTTCCGGCTGGTGTTTGGCCACAGCGTTCCGCGCTTTGGCGACCCGCAGCCCGAACCGGATTGGGATCCCGACACCGGCCGCGGTGGGCTGCGCACCTTGCGCGGTGAGCTGGTGAAAAGTGTCGATGAATGCACCATCGCCAACTGGCTGTTTTACAACGGAGTCGCTTACGAATACGAGCGCGAATACGAATTCGACACCCGAACAGCCAAGCATTCGCAGTATCACCCGGACTTCTACTACCCCGACATCAAGCTCTACCACGAGCACTTCGCTCTCAACAAACACGGACACCCGCCGCCTGAGTTCGCGGGCTACATGGAAGGAGTGCATTGGAAGCGCGATGAACACCGCACGCGCGGGACCGCACTCATTGAAACCACATCACATCAACTCTGGACCGGGAAGCTGTTCGATCACCTCAAACAGGAGTTGGCTCAACGCGGGGTCACGCTCGACCCCAATCCAGACCGTCCCACCAGTGACCGCGGCCGAGTGCCGTTGAAGCATGAAGAGCTGATCGCTTTGATGTGCAGCTTTATTGCGCACGCCAAGAGCAATGGACGCAGCGACAGCGATCTGGATGCGCGCTTGCGCAAGATGCCCGAGGGCAGCTTTCTCTTCCGCTACAAAATATTCCTGCGTCTGGTCAAGCGCGTTCGCGCCGAATGGGATGCAGAGTTGGCGGCGGCACGGGCGATCGATTTCGAGGACATGCTGGTCCAAGCTGCTGCACTGGTGGAGCAAGGAACAATCGCTTCACCCTATGACCTGGTCTTGGCTGATGAGTTCCAAGACGCGTCCTGGGCGCGTGCTCGCTTGTGTTTGGCGTTGGTGCGCGAGCCGGGGCGCCATTTGTTTGCCGTGGGCGATGACTGGCAATCCATCAACCGGTTCGCCGGCGCCGACGTGTCCGTGATGACCGGATTTGAACAGTGGTGCGGGCAAGGCGTGGTGTTGCGGCTGCAACAGACCTTCCGCTGCCCTCAACCACTGTGTGATGTGTCCAGTCGGTTCGTGTCCAAGAACCCGGCCCAGATCCCCAAAGAGGTGCACTCCCAAACACCCATGCACGGACCAGTTCTGCATGCCTTCCAGGTCGGCAAAAGCGAAGAGATCCAGGATGCCATTCTTGGACACCTGAAAGACCTCAGCGCACAGCTGCGTGCCGGCACCGTTCCGCAGGGGGCCAAAGGCAAGGCGTCGGTGTTCTTGCTGGGGCGTTACAACGATGACAACCGCAGATACCTGCCCCAGCAGTGGGAGCGCCACTGTGGTGATGTGCTGACATTGGAGTTCATGTCCATGCACAGATCCAAGGGCAGCGAAGCGGATTACGTGATCTTGCCCAACATGACCTGGGGTGGCTTTCCCAATCTGCGGCAAGACGATCCGGTGCTCGCACTGGCGATGCCCGGGAGTGATCCCTATCCGCTGGCTGAGGAGAGACGCTTGTTTTACGTCGCCCTGACCCGGGCGCGCCGCTCAGTCGCGATGTTCACCGTCCGCGGACGGCAATCTCCGTTTCTCAAAGAGCTTGTCGAGGACAAGCTTGCTGTCGTGACAGACACGACTGGGACGCGCGTGCGGGAGCGTCACTGCCCAAGATGCAAGCGTGGCGTGATCGAGCAAAAGCACGGTCGCTACGGCAACTTTCTCGGCTGCACGAACTATCCCAAGTGCAAATACAAGCCGTGGCGTTGACCCCCCTCCTCAATCGCTTTTGATATTTACCTGAGACTAACAAAATGAACTCAAATAGCGGACTAACCAGGAATGAATCCACCATTCTTTTTCTTTCCATATGCACCCCACTTATAATTATTGGATGCATGATCTCTATCAGCGAAGGAAAAATCGCACTTGCAAATTACCTAGCGTATGCGCTCCCCTGCATGGCGGCTGTCATATTTGGCCTCGGAACCCTGAGGGAAAAGCCAGCCGGTGCAACGCCACAAGCCAGAGCAGATGCAGAGCAGACGGCAGCGGCGGCATCTGCGGACTCGGGCGGGAGAAAAGTAATAATAAGACTCAAAAAAACGCTCAAATCAATACTTTTCGACATAGATACAAGCGATCAGCAACTTTTCAATATCTCAGGTATCTTTTTATATTTTGGACTTTTATGTAACACATATGCTAGTGCATGCAGCTGGCCGGGAACCAGCATTTACCTCATGGCTTCTGCAATACCACTCTTGCCTACCGCATATATTCGCACGGACAGACTGTTTTGGCGAGGCAAAGTTGCATGCATATTCGGTTATATATTTATAGCTCTGCTAACCCTTGCAACAATAGCCGCTATATCAATGGCACTTAGGGCGATTGTCCCATTGTTTGAATCAACAACACCCGGCCTATGGATTTGTCAGCGCGCAACTTGAAGATTTTAATCTATGGCCATATCACATATATGACAACAACAAACAGGCCCAGAGTGATAGCCCTGATTGCAATCGAAAAAAATGCATTAAGGATCCGCGACGCCCCTCCAATGTTGTTCCCCTCGCCCATATACAGCCCAGCAACAGTCAATAAATTATATTTATCACATTATTAAAAATAGTCAAATGCCAGAATAGAAATGCACTTCTTGCTACTGCTATGCTGCAAAATATCTGCTGCAAATTGCGCCCCCAAAGAACCCGGCGACTACGATAAAAGCGTCGAACAGCGCACAGAAGGCGCGTGTAAATGAGCAGAAAATATTTAGTCCAAACGTCTTTCGAGAGGGGGGCAAGGGCTCAGAATAACTTTGGGGCCTACGCACGGCTTTGGTTCTAAACCGCAGGTTTCCTAGGATTTGCCTTCCGTGCCTTGTTGGTTCTAATCCTTGCATTTTTATCTCCCAACCTTGCCTCGGTATCGATGCTCCGCCGGGTCAAATCGATACCCATCACGCGGATGTCCTCTACCTCTGGAAATTGCGGTGATATTACTAACCAGTAGTTTTGCAAGGCCTCTATCAACGCAGGAAAGCCTTTGATCTTCGCCCCATTGGGATGGACCCACCCTTTGCACTCACCTGTGTAGACGAGCAAGAAAATCCCTCTGTTGGATTGTCGATCACGAAGGTAATCTCCGCACAACTGAATTTCGAGACGCTCGAACAATGATGGTCCGGTCCAGCGATCCGCCAATTTTAGCTCGCACGGAACAGAGCCAAATCCGGCGCCATGAAATAAGATATCGGGCCTCTTAGCATCAGCAAGCTCACTTTCCTGGCTAATGGTGTAACGCGACTGGGCGCGTTCATTAAGTGCATTAGCGATGAACAATCTGATGGCCGTTTCACCGAAATAACACAAAGAATCCGCTGTGCTTGTATTGCCATGTTCTAGGTCGTGCCCGTAATCGCGAATACGCTCAATGGCTAAATACCACAATTCGCGGTGATTGCGAGGCGTGCGCTCCAAGCTGCGATGAAAGCTAAGAATCTGCTCAACACTCCACGGCTCTATATCGGCGTCGAGCGTTGCCTTTTCCTTTGCGCGGTAGGCCATCCAAGGACGCGACTTCTCAGCGGGATGAACCGTAGACATTTCCATCATTGCCAAGTAAGCCTCCTTTCCCGGCGTCTCCTTGATAAAGGAAATCAGAACATTACGGGCATCTTGGGCGTCATCTCGCAGCCCGGGCGAATATACACCTTTGCCTGCCCGGTCAATATCTTCATTCTCGCGTATGTAGCGATGCATGAGTAGATATAGTGCCTTCATATGCGTAACGGATCGGTAAGCCTCGCGTGCGCTCTTATTTTTGCGCCGCCCCCCAACGAGGGCGGTAATGAATTTCATGGCAAAAAGCGTTTGATCTTCGGGCTTTGCGATGTTCGCCAAGTGCGCCGAAAGCGTCGGAATCGCCACATCGGGGGCAACCCCAACCCAACTGGCAAACCAAAGTGGCCCAAGCTCAGCATTCTTTATTGATTTGGACTTATTAGCCGCCAGCTTGGCAATGGCTTCGCAAGGAAGGTCCGAGCCATGTAAAATTTCGAGCAAGTGCCTTAGCTTGCTAGGTGACTTAGGTGATCGAGCAAGTCGTTTGATAGCTCCGACTGCCAAAGCATTCCACAACCAACTGCCGGCCCAAGCAATAGTCGACAACAAGTAATGGTCTGGACCATAAGGCGTATCATGTTCGAATTCGTAGTCAATTTCTTTATTAACCACCTCTAACACTGCGGCCGGATGCACCGCGAAAAGCGTCGGCATCCAACTCGCAAAGCCGTTGAGTTCGAGCAGCCCATATCGCGTCGCACGAATTGCTTCTTCGTGCGAAAGATAATCTGCCCACGACTCAACTTCTCGCGCTTCAATCGCAAGGCCGGTCAGGCCCAGAATTATTGCGAAAGGGGTAGTGTTTTCGGGGGCTCCTTCCGAACGCATCACAGGTTGGTAGTCACGCCAAAATTTCATTGCTCCTTCACGATAGGCCGTCGCGAAAATCTCGCCAAACTCTGGAATAAGACTCTGCCAATTTCCGTCACTCCACATGCCTGATGAAGTCTTACCTGCGCTGATTTTACTGTGCAGATACTGCTGTGCGCTGCTCGGCACACCGGGCTGGAAGGCGTTGCGAACACTATCGAGATTATGTGTTAACCACTCTTTCCACTTTTTTTCATTCCGCTCTCGACTCTGACGGCGAGCTATGGCTTGTTTTTTGAACTTTGCGTCTTGCCGCCGAAGGACACCCATTTCACTGGCCGGTGGATGCAGCAGTTGGTCAAGGGCAGCGCTCAACTCGAGATCGGACTGCGCGATTTTTTTCATTCGGCTGCGCCACACCCGTGGCTTACCGGCTTGTCTATAAAGTGAAAACGCCAAAGATTGAGCGATTAGTCGGTCATCTAGTTCGACACGCGAACGCACATCTTCCAGAATTTCGTCGAAGCGGCATTCATCAAAACGCCAATAAGAGTCAAACGCACCCGCCTGCCAATAGTTAGTCAGTCGCTCGCCCTTCGCCTCACATCTCGCCCGTGCTTGACCTACCGCATGCCAAAACAACGAATAATTTAGCTCCGGCCACTTTGGAACTGCGATAGAAAAGTCCTCCACCGATTCATCGATCTTGACATCCTCTATATAAGCACCAAGGGTAGGAAGCATAATCAGCACGCTAAGTGCAGAATTACTGAACACGGCGGGATGTTGAACGCTCAGCAGACGCGAAATGAGTAAGGAGATCGATTTGATCAGCCATACGTTTCTTGAAGAAACCGAATAATGAATGAATTCAACTAGTGGCGGCACATGCACCAGCTCATACAAGCCATCGAGCATCTGTGGCAGCAGAGGCAGAGGCAGCCTATTTATAAGCTGCCCCACCACTCTGCCCAGAGAATCGTGTTCGTAGCGCTTCTTTTCTTGCGCCTTCGCTAACGCCATTAAAAGCCAATCGATCCCACCGGCGTCTTGGGGTATATCTGCTGCCAGTTCGGCTAGCCATTCGCGCGATTGATCTCCTTTCTCAGTCAGAAATTCTTGCCTGACGCTCGCTCGGTCGACTTCGGATCCAATGACCTCCAATGCGCGAAATGCCGCGACACGCGTGTGAAGATCATGCCCCGATCGCACAAGTGCTTTGGCCTCGGGGAGAGCGCCCACAATTTTCCCACGCCACACCATTCCTAAAAGCACCCAGCAGATGTCGGGATTGTCTGAGTGTTTCGCCAGCAATTCTTTGATCACGTTGGTAAGATCGACGTTGGCAAAGAGCTGCACGGAAGCGAAGTCGGATGGAGAATAGCTACGGGCTGGCTGCGCTAGATGCTCGCAAACCTCACGCAATACCTTTACGCGTGTCGCACAATCCAACTGGCTCGGATCCCCGCCCTCAAATATTATTTCTGGCGCTAAGCGGATAACACGATTCAGGATTTGTGGATTTAGAATCGCAAGCCACGGCAGAATTGGGCGCAGGCTCGGCACGACAACTTCAATGCCATACTGATTTCGGAAAAATAGCTCTTCAATCCGCAGACGAGGTGCCTGAGCATTGAAGAGATGATGAACCCACTCGGCAGTCAGATACTCCCTAATCGACCGATGATGGAAACGCACGGCGCCGTATATGCCGGGCTCGAAGATGGGCCGCTGTAAAAGCGATTGACAGTCTTTTTCGTCCCAATCTTGCAAGACTTCACGCACAATTAAGCCGGTGGGCGTGCCGGTGCCATCAGGCGTCTGTATGGCAGAATTTTGAGTGAGCGTCGTAGCCGCCGCAATCAGGCGAACGCCCGCCGTCAGCTTTTCCAGAGTAATTGGTCGCGCCTCGGCGCGATTCTCATCCCGCTCAATGAGGCGGCGTTTGATGCTGTTCTGGACTAGTTCGAGTCGTGAACCGATACGAACATAATCTTTCCAGAAATCGGCAAGCTCAGATAGATCCTGAGGTCGACTCATCAACTGTAAAACATCTTTTTGCTCCACAGCCAACAGAAACGCGGCCGTGTCGGTAACGCCGTATCCGTGTAAAAATTTTTCAATCTGTGCGCGCGTTAAGTCATCGAGCGCCACGATTCTAAAAGGTGTAAAAGGTCCTTGTGAAGCCCACTTTTCCTTAGTTGCAATGAGCTGCTCGTATGAGCCAGCTGTGCTTTCGCACGCAACTGACTGGGTCTCCTGGTAGGGGAACACGGACCTGCATAGCAATGGATCCGTTTTCATTCTCCAAGCCGAGCTACGCCCCGTGATCACGATATGAGCGCTCTGCATAACCGGCGCCAACTTCAAGCCAATTATCTTGATCGCTAATTCGAAATCCTTGGGATCGCGAAGCCGCGCCTCGTCCACTGAGTCAAGTAACAACCATCCCTCGTCACCCGACTCGCACCACGCCAGGAATTCAGTGTAGGTGCCGACCTCGAAAGCTGTTTCGAAACTTATGCTCACCGATTCAATGCGCAAAAAAAATGCTGGTTTACCCTCGCTGCGAAGCCGTTGGGCAGTTTGCCTCACTTCCTCAGTTTTTCCTGAACCGGCTTCGGAAAGCAGCACGATTCGGTGACTGGCCAAAAGATCCGGCCAATGTAATCGCCGCTCTTTTCCAATCAAGCGAGCTAGCGCGGTATCGTCGGTTGCATCAGCGGCTATTGCTAACTCGTGGAAAGTGCGGCCTAGTTCGATGAATTTTCCGCTAAGACTTGTCATGGTGTCGTGCTCGTGGATGAAGCTGCCGTTGCGCACTCAGAGGTTGGACGCACGCCTTACTATCACCAATAACGAAGCCGCCTCCTATTTTCGAACTATCCTTCGTGAAACCTATGTCGATCAGAAATTGATTTCAACTCGTCCAAAGATCCTTGGCCCATGTGAAAAATTCGCACGTAACGATCTAATCCGCAGATATAAATCGTATAAGATCCCTTTTTTGTTTTCGCCCAGTAAAAAATACCTACATGCTCAATATGGTCTTCATATACATCATAATGCGGATGAACTATACGATAGCGTCGCGTGTTTTTTGGGTAATTTTTCGGAGCAGTATCTATTACGACAGGATCTAAAACCTCCCTATCTCTTTTGATCTCATTGCAATCTGGACATGCCACACATAAATTCAAAGGCTCAAATATGTAATGGGGATACTTTGCCTTTGATGCAATATGCTCGATAGGGGCTCCTAAGGCGGATTGAAGAGAGATTGCGCCGTTACAGTAGACACAATTCGCCCTTTGCTCAGCGCGGTAAAAATTTCGAATTTCGACCCTAACACTCTCCAATTCGGCGCGGCTCCAATCGTTATGAGTAAAATCTGGGCTCGCTAAAATAGCGTCAATAGCTGCCTTGGAATTTTCGCTGAATACGATCGAGTTATTGATTTTAGGCATATTGATCAGCCAACAAAAACACAGATTCAATTAACTTAAAAGTCGGATCTTTTTTATCAACATTGGCTGCAATAGCACCCAGCCTTGCCAACTTACTTGAAATCTCCGTATCTATCACTTTCCTCGATCTCATTTCAGCGACAAGATTGAAACTTAATCGAGATATATATTCATTCATCAGACCTGGCGAATCGAATAATTCAGCCAATTGATAGTCAGCAGATCGCCAGGAAAACTGATCGGCCATGTAGAGAGATTTCTTTCCTAATGAATAGATAAATGAGCGATCGCCTTTCATTCGCGAGATTATCTGAGGTGAATGGGTGGCAATGATAAATTGGCATCTTTTATAACGCCGAAAGCTTGCCTTCAATAGATCCATGAAATCTTCTTGCCACTCAGGATGAAGACTTATCTCCGGCTCATCGATTAAAATTACTGATCCATCTTCGATATAACCAGCTATCCCCAACATCAAAACAAGCATGCATTGCTCACCTGAACTGGCGGATCGCAAACTAATAGTGCCGTAATTGTCTTTAATTGCTCGTATATCCATCAGTCGAACCAAACCGATATCCATCAACATAGATATTGAATTGACCTCGTGTAGATCGATATATCTACCATTTATTGCTGCACCGCCATTAAGAAAGTCAACATTCAAGCTAAATGTTTTTCTCTCATTAAATAGCTCACTAACATTTTCCAGTGCATATTCGATAGACGACCGATCCTCTCTGGACATGGCTTCAAAAGCAGGCGCAAACCTTTTATCAATCTGAAAACTATGGCGCCCCACTCGCATGATGATGCCATCATCGTATTCACTTTTTTTGTATGGCTGGGAAAAGGATGGCTTGAAAACAAATTCAAATTCGGGTGAAAACGATAATGATGAAAATACCCCCATGAGATTCGAAATATTCGAATCAAGAACCAACTTACTTAGAAGCCCACGAGTTACAGAAGAAAGCAATGAAATTGATGACGACGTAATAAACATACTTTCGCCACGCATCCCCACGTAACGGTAATTTTTCGTATATCTGTCTTTCTTCCGCGGGGGGGCCGGAAATTTATCGAAAGGACTTGTTGAAATGGCGATCACCAATGGCCCCGCGCGAAGCATCTTACTTTGCGGCCAGTTATAGGCATCTGGATCATTGACAGGAGCAATGCATTCTTTTGCTATCCGCGAGAGAAGACGGCTCTTACCCAAACCATTTTTCCCGACTAATACAGTGAACGTGTTCAATGCACTTCTAAAAGCGTCCCTTCCAACCAGCGGAACATCCGCCCCGTCGTAATGAACTGATAACAATCTCAACATATGTTTCACCCTAATCGGCGCACTACAAACATTTAAAATAAGCAATAATTGGTCCGGTTTTTGTTCGATAGATCAATTTCTATCCACGACTTTGAGTATCTTGCACATGCAAGACATCGTTGAGCGCTTGCCTAAACTGGCCCCCCCTATATCCCGGCACCGTCACAGACGGCACGAACTTCGCCAACGTGGCCACGCGCAGCGGTAGGGTTTTGCGGTCAATGTAAAACCGCTCCAACACCGACGGTGGCGCTTGCCCGTCCCAGTGCCCGGTCAGACGCGAAATCGCGGTGGTTGTCTCCCCGGCCCCGTCCAGCAAGGTCGCGAACGTGTGCCGGAACGCATGGAATCCCAAGCCCTCTTCGCTCACGCCTTGGGACTTGATGTAAGCCGAGAACTGGCGGCTGAGCTGCCGGCCAAATCCCAAGCCCGTGGAATTGGGCAGGTGCGGGAACAAGCGCTCGTGCCCGGCCTGGCGCACCTCCTCCACATAGTCCAAAAAACCCGCATCAAGCACGGGCTTGGCCAACGGCACATAGCGCTTGGACTGTTTGTTCTTGATCTTCTGTCCTGCAAAGCGACGGGTGATGTGGAAACCCGGCACTCCGTCGACCGTCTCAATGTCTTTGACGTAAAGCTGCGCCACCTCAGTGACCCGCGCACCGCTATACAGCCCCAAGATCGGGCCCCAGAAGCGGTGCGGATACTTTTTTGCCCACTTGGCAAACGCCTTGGTCTCAAACACCGCTTGCAGTTCTTCGGTGGTGAAGGGTCGACCCGTTTCCACGTCCGCATCTGCGGCGTGATCGGTCATCCAGACAATCCCTTTCAAGGGATTGTGCGCGAGCACCCGAGACGCCAAAAGGCTTTGCACAAATGTAGAGAGGCGTTGGCGGTGCTTGTTGAGCGTGTGTGCGGCCGGCTCAGGCTCTGCATTGGCCTTGGACAGGGCCACCACTTGCGCCACATCCAGACCCCGATACGGGGCACGCTTGCTGGCGTTGCTGGGCCAATGGCGCACCACATCGAAAAAGCTGCGCACATGTTCTTGGCTGAGTGTGTCCACCGGCACATCGCCAATCGTGCCCAGCAAGATCCTCAGGCTGTGGCGGCTTTCCAACACCGTTTTAGGGTCGCGCTTCGCCGCTTCCATATCCGCCAAATGGGTGGCAATGGCTTGGGAGAGCAGTGGGGTGATCGGTGTGGGCGGCGGGACGGGAACAACAACCGGCGCGGGCTGCACTGCCGCTTGCAGAGCAGGCGAAAGATCCGCTGCTGCCTTCATTGTTGTGATGAAGTCTTGGGTGTCTGCACGTCCTCTGGTGGTGACGGTTCCGAACTCCACCGCACCAATCCGCACATTCTCTGCGGTCCACTCTTTGGCCGAACCATCAGCCAGCGCGCGTTGCGCGCTTTTGAACAACTTCTTGATGTCGTCATCTGACATGGCACACCCCGTCCTTAGGTGATTGAACACCTTCGAGAGTGCCACACCCCAGAGCGCCGCGGAGAGCCGTGCGTCATCTCCACGCAACCCGCCCAGCGAGCGAACCACAAAGCGTGACCGGACTTGTGAACGCACGTCATCAGGCACGCGGAAGCGGACATACAGACCGCTGTCTCGGGTCAAAAAATAGGGCTTGGGCATGAAAACGATACCTCAAACGATACCTCAGTGGAGATATCGGCTCGGGCTCGTCGTTTGGAAAACCCCTTGTGGATCAGCGCATTGCGCGCGACGGGGTAGAAATGGAGCGGGTGATGGGAATCGAACCCACGCTAGCAGCTTGGGAAGCTGCAGTTCTACCATTGAACTACACCCGCTTACGGACCAGTCTATTCGGCCCGAACGCGGGTGGCAATGTGGTGCGGCGATGCGGATACCCGGCGCGTTGTTCGGCGCGGCCGGGGCGGATGTGGGGCTCCCGCGCGCGGGGCGGCGGCCGACGTCGTGATTCCTATTCCTCGCGACTCCCTTTCCTCAGGACTTCTTTTCCTCGCGCTTCCCTTCCTTGCGGCCCCGTTCTCGCGGGCGTACGACGTCCGGTCGGCGGGCTTCAGCTCCGACGCCTTTTGCTCGGATCGAAACCGACCCGAAGATCTCATCTTGAGGCGAGCCTCCCGCTTACATGCTTTCAGCGGTTATCGCTTCCGAGTATAGCTACCCGGGCCGCACAGCGTCGCGACCGAAGCCCGCCCAGAACATCCCGAGCAAAACCGCCGATCCGCGATCGACCCGCGATTCATCGCCTCGCCGCTGTTGATCCTGGCCCAATCGCGACTCGCCGCCGCTTGCCCGCAAGCCGATCGCCACACACACCCAACCAGATCGCCCTTCATAAAAAAAACCGGGCCTTTCGGCCCGGCTTCTTCGAATGCAACGGAACTTCAATGCAACGTAAGCCCCTGAGCAAACGCGATCGCTACAGCGACCGCGCCGCGATCAGAACCCGCTGCCGATCTGCGCGAACACGGTGGCGTTGTTGCCGCCTTCCTGGCCGACGGTGACGCTGGCGCCCAGGTTGGCGTCCAGGCCGAACAGCTTGGTGCGCGCGCCGAACAGCAAGGTGCCGTAGTCCTGGTCGAACTCGCGGCCCTTGACCGCGTAGTTGCCCAGGCCCGGCACAGTCTGCAGGCGCGCGTAGGCGTTCTTCGGCGCGTCTTCGAACTCGCGGTCGACGGTCAGGCGCGCGTACGGACGGAAGCTTTCGCTGTGGGTGTAGTTGATCTGCCAGCCGACGCTGCCGATCAGCGAATCGAAGGACTGGTCCGGGTAGGCCAGCGAGGTCGCCAGGTTCGGATCGCTTTCGGCGAAGCCGTCGACGTCGATGCGCTGGGCCAGGATGCCGATCACCGGGCCGTGACGCACGGTTTCGCCGAATTCGTAACCGCCGTTGAGCGCGGCGGTGACGTTCTTGCCGTCGGCCGAGCCGTGATGCACGCGGGTCGCCGGGCCGAGGTTGGCGTTGCGGTCGATGTCGAAGTCGAGCTTGGTGTAGCTCAGCTGGCCGTTGATCCAGGCGCGCTCGCCGTACCAGCCGATGAAGCCGCCGATGCTGGTTTCCTTCTGGTCGAAGTCGCCGTTGCGCAGGCCGAAGTCCTGCTTCTGCTGGCCGTAGCCGAGGAAGCCGCCGAACACCAGCTTGCCGCTGGTCCAGTCGACGCCGCCGGTCAGCGCCGGACCGGCGCCGTCGTACAGGTCGCCGTCGCGGTAGCGCTGGAAGTCGCCGCGCACGCTGCCCCACCAGCGCATGCCGTCGCCGTCCTGGACGCCGGCGACGTGGCTGGTCACCTGATCGGCGCGGGCGCGGCCGGTGGTCGCCGCCGAATTCGGCAGCACGGCGATGAAGCGCGGCGCTTCGAGCACCGACAAGGCGTAGTCGGCGAGGATCTTGTGCGACGCGTTCGACGGATGCACGCCGTCGGCGAAGGCATAGCTGTCGGGCGCGCCGGGCGCGGCGTAGTTGAGCGGGCTGCAGGTCAGCGACGACGCGGTGATCTGCGGGTTGCACGCGGTGCCGGTGACGTTGCTGATGCCGTACGGCGCCGGGTTGGCGGTGATCTCGCGCAGCAGGTTGAAGGTGTCGAGCGGAATCACCCGCAGGCCGGTCGCGGCCAGGCCGCCGTACAGCGCGGTGTTGTAAGTGGTCGCCAGTTGGGTGCCCGCGGCCTGCTGGGCCGCGCCGCCGGCGCGGAACTGCGGGGTCACGCCGAGGTCGGGAATGGTCGGCACCAGGATGTATTCGGCGCCGGCGTTGCGCAGCGCGCCGATCACGCCGATCTGCGCGGTGACCGCGTTGGTGATGGTCGCCTGCGCCGGCGCGCCGCCCGCGACCGCGAACAGGTCGTTGGCGCCGCCCCACACGGTGTACAGCGCGTTGGGATCGGCGCGGCCGCCGTTGGCGGCGAGGGAGGTGGCGGGCTGGGGGGTCAGCGACGGG